>Ga0187860_1004723_pt1 | contig 10072 bp, 9 predicted proteins | sample June2016WEW_10_4_FD_132981 | JGI IMG/M metagenome (GOLD analysis project Ga0187860, IMG submission 132981) | Peatland microbial communities from SPRUCE experiment site at the Marcell Experimental Forest, Minnesota, USA - June2016WEW_10_40 | ecosystem: Environmental > Terrestrial > Soil > Wetlands... | reverse complement strand
TGAAGCCGTTCGGCCGCGAGGCGCCCGATCGAAGATTTGCCGGTGCCCATGAAACCGACGAGGGCCAGATTATGAATGGCGCGCGGATTGACCACGCGGGAGTGTAGCCGCAAAAAAGGGGGGGGACACGAAAGATTTCTGGAAAAAGCCGGGTTTCCCGGCCCAACCGCGCACGCTCACCAGTCGGCCATGTAGAGAATGTAGGAAGAGGCGTAGCGGGTTCTCATCTGCTTGATGGGCACCCACAGAACCGAGGCGTCGAGGTGGCCGACGTTGCCGCCCTCGGCGCCGAGTTGGGTGGGAGTTTCATTTACGTACGGTGCGCTCAAAACGATGGAAGATCCCTGATTCTGCCCGGGATCGTATAATCCCCCGGTTCTGCGATGGGGAACGATCACCAGGCCGCCGCCCCACATATTGGCGTCGGTCAGGATGACGTTGGTCCCGTTTTCGGTGGCCTTGGCCGGAGACCACCAGGCATAGGGGTTGGCGTAGTTCCAGCCGTTGGTATTGACGTCGCCGCAGTAATTGTAGCCGATGAGATAGCCCCAGGTCGCATCGTAAGGATCAAAGCTGCCAAATCTGAAATTAGGGCAGACCAGGATATTCGAGTTGCCGGAGTAAAACACCAGATTGGTGAAAGCGGCGTTGGCGATGCGAATAAGATGGGACTGGTCGTCATTGTCGCGGCAGGGGGGAAGATGCTGGCGGTTGTCGTCGGCGTACATGACGATGGCCAGGATGGCTTGGCGCATGTTGCTTTTGCAGGCGGTCCGGTGGGCGTTTTCCTTGGAGGACGCGAGGGCCGGCAGGAGTATCGCCGCCAAAATGGCGATGATGGCGATGACGACCAGCAGTTCAATCAGCGTGAAGGCCTCCCGATTCCGGGGCGCGCCTCTTCTGAAGGCGGCTCTTGGACACGGCCCGGACGCAACTGCCTGGCAACCCGCGCCCACCGCTAAAGAATCACCACATCGAGGGCGAGTTGCTGTTGTAGGCAATATGCTGGGAAAGCCATAGGTAATCTGGATCACGTGCAGTGGTGTTATTGTCCCCGCCCTCGCCCGTTAAGCCAAACTGGTAGGGCAGCTTCAAGATGCCGCCTTTCCACGCATGAGCTTCGGCGTGACCGTCGGCGAAGGAAAACGACCCGCTGTTGCAGTGATACCACGCCGGCGCGTTGGGAAAGCAAGGAATTCCCGCTGGCGGCATCTGCATATAGCCGTCATCCAATGTGTACATGGTTTCGTCCGCAAACACAAAGACCGCCGTCGGAGGCGGAAGAGTGATATCTGTGGTCTTTATGTAGCAACGATAGCCGGTAGCGTAATTGTCCTCCGCGTGCTGCGGTGTGGCCATGTAAACCCATCCCAGTTGGCTGTTCATGGATACCGATCGCAGCCTGTCCGCTGAATGCGTGCCCGACATGTCCGCGGAAAGAATCACATCGGCCGGACACTTGTAAACGCCGACCTGCTTGACCAGATAGGGGCCAAGAAGAGCATTCTGTAAAAGGGCAACGTTCGTGTTGACCGAGGCGAACGTCCACGCTTCCGCACTGCCCGGACACCAGGTCAGATTGTCGTTCATATCAGTGAGCGGCGCATTGGGCACCATGACATCCTGAAAATCGGACGCATACAAGTGCCATGCCAACTGGATTTGTTTCTTGTGACTCAGGCACTGAATCTGCTGCCCCTGCTGTTTGGCGCGTGTCAAAACGGGAAGCAGCAGGGCGGCCAGAATCGCGATAATGGCAATAACGACCAGCAACTCAATGAGCGTGAACGCTTTCTCCCAGCACAGGCTGGAACGACGTCTAATAGTTGGCAGTTTGCTCCACATAAATAAACCTACATTATCTTCCAGTCCCTCGCAACATGAAAAAACCCCCTGTCGGCGACGCAAACCACATCAGCCAAGGGCATCCGCTCCAAAGCGGATGCCCTTGGGATGAACATCGGCAACCGGTTCAGTCATTAGTTATGATGCACAACGTAAAAGATGTTCGTTGTGTTGCTGGGCACACCGACCGTCGTGGACCACACGCCGTTGGTCGCCTGCGTGAAGGTCGGCGCGGGACTCACCGCCGAATAGGGGCCTTGGACCTTGGCGGCGCTCTTCAAGGTGAACGACGCAGGCGTATCGTCGGTGTCCGTGTCCGTGAAACTAATTGTCAGGTTGGTGCTGACATGGGAGAGTCCAGTGACCTCCGGCGGCGTCAATTGCACCACGCGCGCGTTGGAATAATAGACACCGGCTCCCGGAATGCCAGATGCGGCGACATTGCCGACCGAGGCAAACGGATCATCGTAGCCCAGCATGATGTCACCGGACGTGGCGTAGTTGGTATTGTTATAGACGATGATGGGGAACTTGTTGATCGACATGGTGATCACGTTGTTCACCTGTTTGATTTCCACGTCCGCCCACGAGCTGCCCGCGTTTCCGTCGCCAATTTGCGGAACACCCGCCGGATAGCCGTTGTAGGGAACCGGATTCTGGAAGTAGGTCGTGTACGGAGCATAAGGCCCCCCGACGTCTGTAAGCAGCGCCCAGCCGCTGTTGGGTAGCGGCGGTCCGGCAGTCATGACGTAGCTGTTGATGCCGGTCCAACCGTCCACGTCGGCATCAATCCAGAACCAGTCGCCATCGGAGTTGGTGGTCCCATTGCCATAGCCGTAATCCCCGGCAAACCAGTTGCAGTTTGTCCCATAATGGTTGATGCCGAAGGTATTGAACTCGGTGGTGTAAGTCACCCCTTCCGTCAGGCACATGCTGAACCGGAACGCATAATTCCCGCTGAAATGCAACCCCTGCGGATACAGGTTGACGCCTGCGGAACACCCGCCGCCGGTCGTTCCCTGACTAACATAATTATCGATCTTGTTGACCGTCACTTTCAGAGCATTGGTCCACCCCTTGGCAAGCATCACCGGCGACAACCCAACGCCGTCATTAGTCACGGCGTAACCGAACTCAACGTCGAAATCATCCAAAGAATTCGTGTCGGGATTTGAGGCCGTGTAGTTGGGGTAATTTGGAATGACAATGGGAAGGACGTTCGTTGTGGCCAAATTGCTGTTGGCAAACGTCAATGTCCAATTGACACTGTCCGCAGCGCTGCTCAACGTATCCGACCATAGAACCTGGGCCGGCGGATCCTCATTATCGACCAACGTCAAACTGGCCGTGCTCGACCCGACCACCGTGACCGGGGAGTTGCCATTCAAGCTGACCTGGACCGACTCATTGCCATGATAAACACCGGTGACAACCGGGTCTGAAACAGTCCCCGTTTCGGTCTGGTCGCCTGGATTGACTGTGATCGCTCCGCTTGGCGCATAATCCACGCCCGCCGTCGCTGTTCCCGCGTAACTGAACGCGTTGGCCGCTATGGTGTATTGCGCGGCATTGGTGTCGCCATAACGGGTAATTACAAATGACGCGAAGTCATTGGAAAGCCCGCGATAAAAGCTGGGAACCGAAACACCGGTAATCGCGATCGCTTGCGGCCCGGTGTTGGCAATGGCGACCGGGGCCGCGATCGGCGGAGCCGCCGCAACAGCCCCACTCGCCGTAATGGTCAAAACCGCCGTCAGCGTCACAGCAGAGGTGATGGTCGCCGAGGGCGTCATCGTAATCGTTGCGCTCGTTTGCCCGGCAGGAATGACGATCTTGCCTGAGGTCGCGTTGGTCGTCAGGCCTGTGCCAGTCAATGTGTAAGTTCTTCCATTGGTCGCCGTGCCGCTGATCGTGAAGGGGACAGTGACGTCCGCGCTTTGGGCGGCATTGATACTGAAGGTGAAGGTGGCGCTGATCGGATTGCCGTAGGCGTTGGCCTGCGAAACCAGCGGGCTGGAAACCGTCACGCTCGCCTGGGGAATCGCCGGGTAAGTGAGCAAGAACCCACCATTGCTGCCCGTGTAGTCGTTTGAAGTGATCGTCAACGTGGTCAAACCCATGGAAAAGCACCGCAGAGAATCATCGCTGCCGCTGGCGGCATAGATATTGTCCGCCTTGTCAAAGGCGACTCCGCGAGTGGTCGTATTGGCGCTGGGGTTATAGGAAATGGCCGTGAGCGGCAGAATGGGAACATTGGTCACGCCGTTGTCGTTGGTCGCGCCGAGCTTGGTATAGACAACATAGCCGTAGGGAGTGCCATACTGCGTATCAGAGCTGCTTAAGGTAGCCGCAACATACTGGTTATCGTCCGAAACGGCAATGCCTTCAGCCGCCCAGAACGGATCGGCGCTGCCGCCGTTCTCCAACGCTTGGTCTTCGCCGTCCCATATCATGCAATACCCGCTGGCGGCATTGTCATAAATGTAACTGCTGTACCCGGCGCTGGACGAGCGCGCCTCGCAGCAGTAAAAGCGGCCATCCGGCCCCACGTAACTGTCGCCGAGCACCTCATCGACACTGGAAATGCCGGCGTTGACATCAGTGTTGGGATTATTAATGCCATAACTGTACATGGAAGGGCAACTGCCACTGCTGACTAGAGCGTTGGGGCTGTTATTCAAGTCCCACGGCAGGGGAATCGGCGTCCCGTTGGTGGTGAAGAACTGATACTGCCACACATTCTGATAGGGCGAGCGGTTCCATTCGCAGGTGTAAAGAGTCAGAGTGCCGGCCGCATAAGAACCGGTCACGCAGGGCGTGCCCACCTCGCAAACGTAGCCGTTGTTCAAGCTGCCGGCAGTGCCGTTGTACGGAAACAGGTCCGTGGCACTGCTCAGGTCCGGAGGGCACATCCACACGCCCCCGCCCGTAATTGTGCCCGCCGGGATTGCGCCGGACGCGTCCGCGATATAAACCATGTCGTCCGGTCCGACGAAAACACGCCAGACACCGTAGGTGGTGCTGCTGCCATAGCCGATGAATCCAGTCGGCGGCGTGTTGGTGGCGGTGCCTTGGCCCCAGCCCGGCGAGGTGTAGTACGGGGGGAGAGAGTTGGTTCCTTGTCCGAAGGCATCACTATAGTCGGGGTTGATCGCGTACACCCCCCGGTAAGTCGTTCGCACACTGTCCGATCCACCCGAGGCGTTGGCCACATAAATGGTCCCGAAATAGGGGGAACTCGGATTGCGATTGACCGTCACCCCGCGCGGGCCAAAGAAATCGACCGTCGGCGTGTTTGTGCTTGGATTGGGGCTGATTTGGTGCAGAACTCCCGTGCCGATGTTAAAGATGTAGATGGCAAAATTGGTGTGGCTCCCCAAACTGAATGACTGGGGGCCGACCGTCAGATTGTTCCCGATAAAATTACTGACCGTGCTGTCGTCGAAAAGCACGTACACGTAACCATTGACGGTTTCATTCAATCGCCACTGGATGGTTCCGTTGTTGTTGGTCACCGCGGAGGCGTAGGGGGTGGCGTTGGCGCTCAATGCCGAAAGCAGCGCGCTTGCGGCAATACAAACAAGGGGTCGAAACATTTTCATAGTTTTTTGTTAAATAAACGACTTTTTACGGGCACACATGTCCACTGTGAAAGCACAAATGTTAACCGACCAGCCCAATCCTGTCAACAGTGAAACGCAGCTTTTTTTGGCAAAAAACAGCCAGCCGACGCTGGCTTGGAATTCATCAGTCAATCAATCAACCAATCCCAACGCTCCCGCCGTTTGCAAAAGCCACAGTCTGTTGGGGTTGCGACTCTTTCGCTGAAGTTTCATAGCTTTCGGCAAGTTCAGGCAGCCAATCGTTTTCTTCGACCGAGCATCGGTCGTGCCAAGCCTCGCATACTGGCGGGCGTGCCGCCGCCATGCTCCTCGCGGGCGCAAAACGACGCACTGGCCTGCGCGGTTTTGTCCAATTTGAAAAAAAGTGGCCCTCTTCAAGGAACCGCTTAATGAGAGCGGCTTTAGTCCGACTCCAACCCGTTGCGGACGGTCTGCACGAGTTTCTGCGGGGGGTAGGGCTTTTGCAGAAAATTGACGCCTTCCTTGATCACGAAGTCCTTTCCCATCAAATCGGGACTGTAGCCGGTGGTGTAAATGACTTTGAGTTTCGGGTTCTCCGCCTTGAGTTTCTCGGCCAGTTGCCAGCCCGAAATGCCGTCGGGCATCACCATGTCGGTGAGCAGGAGATCGACGTGCGGCTTTTTCTCCGACCACAATTCGAGCGCGGCCAGCCCGGTCGGGGCCTCGATGACCTCATAGCCGCCGCGTTCGAGCACCTTGCGCACCAAGGCGCGCAAAGTTGGCTCGTCTTCCACGACCAGGATCGTGTGTTTGACCGGCGCAGAATCCACTGACCTTTTTTGCTCCTTTCCCATGGCTCCTTGCAAGCATAATCGTCGCCTTAAAACTGGCGGAGGAAACGCGCGTCGTTCTCGTAGAAGAGGCGGATGTCGTCGATATTGTAGCGGATCATGGCGATGCGCTCGATCCCAAAACCGAACGCCCAGCCAGTCCAGACCTCCGGATCGTAACCGACTTGCTCGAAAACGGCCGGATGAACCATCCCGCAGCCGGCGATCTCCAGCCACTCCTTGCCCATTTTCCGGGTCAACGGACTGGAGAAATCGATCTCAAAACTCGGTTCGGTATAGGAGAAGTAATGGGGCCGAAACCGGATTTTCGTCTCTTCTCCCAGCACCTCCTTGAAGACCAACTCGACGGTGCCCTTCAAATCGGCAACCGTCACATCGGCATCGACGTAAAGCCCCTCAATTTGATGGAACGTCGGGTTGTGCGTGGCATCGGGATTATCGCGCCGATAGACGCGCCCTGGAACGACGATGCGCACCGGGGGCGGCTGTTTTTCCATCACCCGGATCTGGACCGACGAGGTGTGGGTGCGCAACAGGAGGCGTTCCTTTGACCGCAAATAGAACGTGTCCTGCGTGTCGCGCGCCGGATGGTCGGCCGGGGTATTGAGCGCGTCAAAGCAATGATACTCATCCTCGATCTCGGGGCCGTCGGCGACAGCGAAGCCCGCTTTGCGGAAGCTGCGCACAATATCCTCCGTGACCTGGGTAAGCGGATGGAGCCCGCCTAGCGCGCGCCGTCGGCCCGGCAGGGTGAAGTCGGTCTTCTCTTTGGGCAGGGCGGCTTTGATCTCGAGGTCGGACCGGCGCGCGGAAAAGGCCATTTCCAACTCGGCTTTGAGCTGGTTGAATCGCTTGCCGGCGGCGGGGCGCTCTTCCTTGGGCAACCCGCCGAGCTGTTTCATCAAGGCGGTGAGTTTTCCATGAGGACCGAGCCATGTTCCCTTGGCCTGCTCCAGCGCCGACAGATCGGCGGCGGCATTGAACTCGGCCAGCGCCGCTTTTTTGAGCGGTTCGATTTCCATAAACGCCGCCCCGGCCTCTTTAAGCGGGTTTCTTGGCCTTCAGCGCGTTTTGGGACAGTTGAACCAACTCGGCGAATGCCGCCGCGTCCTGCGCGGCCAAGTCGGCCAAAATCTTGCGGTCCAGCTCGCACTTGGCGGCCTTGAGACCCTCGATGAAACGGCTGTAGGTCATGCCGGCGGCCCGTGTGGCGGCGTTGATGCGCACCTGCCACAGCGCGCGGAAGATGCGTTTCTTCCTCTTGCGGTCGCGGAAGGCGTACTGCAGGCCGTGATCGACCGCGTCGGAGGCGTAGCGATAGAGTTTGGAGCGGCGCAGGCGAAAGCCCTTGGCGGCTTTGATGGTGCGCATGCGGCGCTTGCGCGAGGCGGGCGAGTTGGTGACACGCATAGTGAAGAGAGGCGGGTTGGTTAGTGGCTGAAGGGTAAATTCTGCAATACACGATGCGTATCGGTCGGATCCATGACCGAACGCTTTCCCAGGCGGCGGCGGCGCTTGGGCTTCTTGGTTTGGAGCAGGTGCCGCTTGCCGGCGTGCGGTCGCATCACCTTGCCGCGAGCGGTGATTTTAAACCGTTTGGCGACCGATTTCTTCGTCTTTATTCCTTTGGGACGTCGCATATTGTACTTTTCTTTCGAAAGAGCGCGAAATATAGAGTCAGGCGGCGTTGCGCGCAAGGGTTATTTTTCTTGTCATGAACCAGAACCACGACTTTTCGCAGGACGCGCTGGTGCTGATCGGGCATGGATCAACTCTCAACGCGGATTCGGCCGCGCCCACCTACCAGCACGCCGATGAATTGCGCCGGCGCAAGTTGTTTGCGCGGGTGCAGGAGGCCTTTTGGAAGCAAGAGCCTTATGTGTGGCAAGTCCTGCGCGGGATTTTCGCGCCCCGCGTCTTTCTCGTCCCGCTGTTCATCAGCGAAGGTTATTTCACCGACGAGGTCATCCCGCGCGAGTTGGGATTCGACCCCCAGCCCGGCGCCAGTTTTCCGCGCGCCCGGCAGCGGGACGGCCAGACCCTCCATTACTGCGGGCCGGTCGGAACCCACCCGAGTATGACGGAGGTGCTTCTGGCGCGGGCGCGCGCGATCGTCGAGCAATTCCCATTTCCCCGCGCGCCCAAACCGGGCGAAACGGCGCTGTTCATCGCCGGCCACGGCACGACCAACAACGAGAACTCCCGGCAGGCCATCGAACAACAGGTCCAATTGATCCGCGCCAAAGAGATTTATGGGGAAGTCCACGCCGCCTACATGGAGGAAGAACCGCGCATTGGCGATTGTTACTCACTCGCCCGCGCGCGCAATATTGTCATGGTGCCCTTTTTCATTAGCGACGGCCTGCATTCCCACGAGGACATCCCCGTGCTGCTGGGCGCGCCGCGCCCGGTCGTGCGCGAGCGATTGAAGCTGGGCCAGCCGACGTGGCGCAATCCGACCGAGCGCGAGGGCAAGCGCCTGTGGTACACCGCCAGCATCGGCAGCGAGCCGCACCTGCCGGACGTGATTATGGAGCGGGTGCGCGAGGCCGCCGGCTCCGGTTCATTAACTTAATCGCCGGCGCCGGCTCTCACTCTGGTTTCTCCAAAAACGCTTCATGCACCGCGCGCATCGCCTGCTCGCCTTTGCCGCTTTCGACCACCACCGAAATCTTGATCTCGCTGGTCGAAATCATGTCGATGTTGACTCCCGCCGCGGCCAGCGTTTCAAACATCTTCGCCGCCACGCCCGGATGGCTTCTCATGCCCACCCCGACGATGGAGAGCTTGCCGATTTTTTCATCCGCAATGGCCGCGCGGAAACCCAGGTTTGCCTTCAACCCCTCGATGATCTTCGACGCCTTCAACAAGTCCGGCTTGTCCACCGTGAAGGAAAGGTCCGTCGCCGGGGCGTCGGGCGTGTGGCTGATGTTTTGCACGATCATATCGACGTTGATGTTGGCGTCGGCCACCGCCTTAAACACGTGCGCCGCGACGCCGGGCCGGTCCGGCACCGCCACCAGAGTGATCTTGGCCTGGTTTTTGTCCAGCGAGACGCCGCGGATGACGACGCCTTCCATACTGCGAGTTTCTTCTTTCACAATGGTTCCTGGGTTGTCGTTGAGACTGGATCGGACCTCGAAGACCACGCCGAATTTCTTGGCGAATTCCACCGAGCGGGACTGCATCACTTTGGCCCCCAGCCCCGACAGCTCCAGCATTTCGTCGTAGGAAATCTCCGCCAGCTTCCGCGCCCCCGGCACGATCCGCGGATCGGCCGTATAGACGCCATCGACGTCGGTGTAAATCTGGCACAACTCGGCCTTCAGCGCCGCCGCCAACGCGATGGCCGTCAAGTCCGATCCTCCCCGCCCCAGCGTCGTGATCTGGCCCTCCGGCGTTTCGCCCTGGAATCCCGCCACGATCACCACTTTGCCCTCCTTCAGCAGGGTGTGGATTCTCTTGGGCGTGATGTTCTTGATCTTGGCTTTGGTGTGGACCCCGTCGGTCATGATGCCGGCTTGGGCGCCGGTCAGAGAGACGGCTGGTACTCCAAGCGCCTGCAGCGCGATGGCTGTCAAGGCAATCGTCGTTTGCTCCCCGGTGGCCAGGAGCATGTCCATCTCCCGCTCGTTGGGCAGGGGCGTCAATTCCTTGGCCATTTTGATCAGGTTGTCCGTCACTCCGCTCATGGCCGAAACGACGACCACTATCTGGGTGTCTTGGGAGCGATACTTGGCCACCCGCGCGGCCACGTTTTTGATCCGCTCCGGGTTCGCCACCGAAGTGCCG
>Ga0187860_1004720_pt1 | contig 10077 bp, 8 predicted proteins | sample June2016WEW_10_4_FD_132981 | JGI IMG/M metagenome (GOLD analysis project Ga0187860, IMG submission 132981) | Peatland microbial communities from SPRUCE experiment site at the Marcell Experimental Forest, Minnesota, USA - June2016WEW_10_40 | ecosystem: Environmental > Terrestrial > Soil > Wetlands... | reverse complement strand
CGGTTCATGGCCCACGCTGAGACCCGTTCGACGAGTTGCTTGTCCGTCAGGCGATCCGGGTCAATGTTCGCCTGACGGAGTTCCGCAATGAGATCACGCCGCATGGCTTCGTCCCAGTTCTCGGTGGCCGTTGGTTTGAGATATTGGGTCATGCCAGCGTCATCCGTGCGCCAATTGGGGTTCTCGCCAATGGCCGGTTGGTAGAACGGATAATAGGTCACCTCGACCGTGCAGGAGTCTTTGTCCTGTGCCAGCACCCGCGCGTCCTGAAAATCATCGTTCATGTCGGCAGGATTGACGGGATTAAGAACCTGGAGAACGGATGTTATGGTATAAGTGTCTTCTTTGCGCAAATGACGTTTGGCGGAGGCAAGCGTGGCATTGGTGATCCAGTTTGCCTTGTTCTCTTCAAGGGCTTCGGCCTTGGTTCCAAAATAGAGATTGGCGAGTGTTTCGCCATCGGCATACATCCACACATGGGGCAGCCCCGGAACAAGATGGGAATGAATCAATTCAAAATCGCCGCGCCCTTTGGAAATCTGCATCCGCTGTTGTGAGTCTTCCGGAACACGTATATTAGTTGAAGTGGTGATGTAAAGCGCCAGCAGCGCCTGATCATGGCTGACCAGATTGTAATGGCCTTTAACCACCATCCGTTCCGGGGTTCGCTCGACAGAGGTGATTTCAATGGAATCGCCTTTGGGGAAAGAAGCCTGGCCGATGTAAAAGTTGGGATTTGCCTCTCCGTTCTGGCGCAACACGTATAATCCAGGCTTTGAATGAAAGAGGATATAATCACCATTTTTCCATTCCACGAACATGAAATTGGTCCCGGCAAGGTTCCTGATCTCGTAACCAGCCGCCGTTCTCTCGCCTGGGTTGATGATCACTCCCCGGGTCCAGGTGAGCCATCGATAGCTCGTCCTGCCGCCGGGCAACACGGTGAACTTTTGAAAGACGGGCAAATCAAACTGGGAGAACCGCGAGCCGGGCTTGAAATCTTCCGGTGCTCCGACGAAATCAACACTGGTCCACTGGCCGATCGCCTGCGGGTCATCCACAAATGGCCGATTCACGTTGTCCACATTCCGGGCGCACAAGACCAGGGACGCCGTGGTAAAACTGATGACACCCAGCGCCAGCATCCCAAACACAGAAGCCTGCAAGACGCCTCTCGTCCAACGGGGTTTGGCTGAAGCACCCATGCCTTCGGGTGGCTGATTCGCCCCGCGCCAGATCCGGCGGACAATCAGGAAATCAACGACCGCACAAATCACGATCAGGAGCAATATCCAAAACGCAAAGTCCCATAAATTGACAAACAGCGAGCCATTGAGACCTTTCCAACTGGCTGCAGTTTTTGCCAGCACCAACCACAAGACCCCGATTAATACATCCAATCCGAGCAATGGGAAAAGCAATCCGTCGAACACCGCCAGTTCCAATCCGTGAAACCTTCTGGCTGAACGATGGATTTGTGCGACGGCCAGCCAGCCAAAAATTGTCGTGGTCACCGGCGCGGCCAGCCCCAGAAAGAGCAACAACCGGGACAGGCTGCCGTAGGCTTGGGGAAACTGTTCCTGACCGAGAGTAATGGACAGAATCGCGGCAAGGAAGAAAGGCGTCCATGCGGCACCGACGAAGGCCATGCGCGAGAAGCGCGGCGGAGTTTCGGGGAGCGTGCGCATCCCGCGTGCTCCGTCCGGCGTCGCGCTGGGCGGCTCGTTGACAAATTTGTTGGACGATGAGCTGGGCGCGACGCCCGGTTCGGCCGGCGGGACGACGGCGTTACCAACGATGGTTTCCACCATCGTCTTGACTTCGCTGACTTGCTGATAGCGGAGTTCGGGTTTCTTTTCCAACGCGCGCAGCACCACTTCATCGAGGCGCACGTCAATGACCATCCCGCGCGTGCAGGACGACGGCGGAACAATTGGTTTGCCGGGCAGTTCGCCGGTGAGCATCTGGTAAAACACCACGCCCAGCGCGTAAATGTCCGCGCGATGATCCACGTCGTTGGGATGTTCCACCTGTTCCGGCGCCATGTAATTCGGCGTGCCCATGACCTTGCCGGCATCGGTCAGCGCCGGCGGCGGTAGCGCAGACTTTCCAGTCTGCGGGTTCACGGGACTTTCCTGTCCCGTGTTCGCACCGCTGGAACTGGCGACTGGAAAGTCGCCGGGACCGGCAGACAGGAATGTCTGCCCTACCTCTCCCACCAGCTTGGCCAGACCGAAATCCGCCACCTTCACGCGGCCTCTCCGGTCGAGCAAAATATTTTCCGGCTTGATATCGCGATGAACGATGCCCTGGTCATGCGCGAACTGGAGCGCGTCGCAGATTTGCGGGACGATGGCCAGCGCCTCCCGCGGGGCGATGCGTCCGGCGTGCAGCAACTGACGCAGGTTCACGCCATCCACGAATTCCATCAGGAAGTAGTAAAGTGGTTGAGAGTTGATGGTTGAGGGGTGAGAGCCGGATGTAGGCGAGACGCCTGCGCTACTTTGAACGTGGCCGAACTCGTAAAGCGTGACAATGCCGGGATGATTCAGTTTCGCGAGCGCCTTGGCTTCGCGCGCGAAGCGCCCGGCGAAGGCGGCGGCGCGGCCAATGCCGGGCGGAAGAATTTTGAGCGCGACAATGCGCTCCAATTGTTTCTGTCGCGCCTTGTAAACCGCGCCCATGCCGCCCTTGCCGATGAGTTCAAGGATTTCGAGCTGCGGGAACAGCGGCGCCAGTTCGGAAATAGACGGCGGCTGGAACGGTGGCGCCTGTCCGCTCATGGCGGTCTCGTCGGCGCCCTGTTTCAGGAGGCAGGCGGGGCAGAGTCCGGCAAGTGCGCCAGCCAGCAGTGGCGTGCCGCATTGCGGACATTTCGGGATGTCAGACGGGGTCACTTTGGTGCCACTCATACACCCAACTCAGAAGCAAATCACGACGGATGTTACCGGGAAAAATTAGAAAACATCCAACATTCAACATCGAACGCCCAACATCCAATGGAACGGGGCCATAGCATCATTGGATGTTCGATGTTGGGCGTTGGTTGTTGGATGTTCCCAATGCATCATCGCAGCCGAAACCCGCCCTGAAACACCACTTCCGCCACCGTCACGATTAAAAAAACCGCACTTACAACGGCGTTGAGCCGGAAGAACGCGAGGTTGATCCAATCGAGACTGCGGCGGCGCGCAATCCAGTGTTCCAGCACGAGGCAGCCGACGATGATCATCCAGCCGACGAGATACGCGATGCGAAATCGGCAGAGCAAACCGAACGCGAGCAGCAGCCCGCACATCACCATGTGCGCGAGGAACGCCGCTTGCAGCGCATTCTTTTGTCCCCACGCCACAACGAGTGAGTGCAGCCCGTGCGCTTTGTCGAACTCGTAATCCTGAAGCGAGTAAATGATGTCGAAGCCCACGAGCCACAGCACGACCGCCAACGCAAGAACGACCGGCTGCATGCCAACACGCGCTGCCTGTTCCCAAGCCCAAAAGGAATCGGGCGACGAGAACATGCCTGCGGGTGACGCGAAGCCGAATTCACCTTTCACCGCCAGCCATGCGCCCACCGGCGCGAGCGCGAGCGCGAGGCCGAGAAAAACGTGCGTGTAATCCGTGAACCGCTTGGTCAACGAATAAAAACAAATCGCCACGAGCGCGACGGGTGACAAGTAAAAACACAGCGGATTCAGGAGGCAACTGACGGCGATCAGACCAGCCGCCGACAGAATGCAGAGTGCAATTGCCCCCGCCAGTGAAATTTGTCCGGTGGGCAGATGGCGGCCGGCGGTGCGCGGATTCAGCGCGTCGGATTTGCGGTCCACGATACGGTTGAAAGCCATCGCGCACGTTCGCGCACAGACCATCGCTGCGAGAACCAGTCCAAACGTCCGCCAACCCGGCCAGCCGCGATTCTCGCGCGCGGCGACGGCCATGGCCGCCAGCGCGAAGGGCAGTGCGAAGACCGTGTGCGAGAAGCGCACGAAGGAAGCCCATTTTTTAATCAAAGATAACATTGAACCTTGAACTTTGAACCTCGAACCTTGAATTATTGCAACTACGGCGTGCCAGGTTTTGGTGGCGATACGGTTCCAGTGCGCTTTTTGACGAGCTTGTTTCGTTCGGCGGTTTGCACGCTGGCCTTAAAAATACGAATCAGCTCCTCGCTCTCACTCAGTATAAACACAAGCTGGGGATCTTCTCGCAACCAGCGCTTTCGCTCGATCAAACGCGCCCAACGGCGGGTTTCACGCAATTCCTTGAGGCAGATTTTCATTTTGTGGATGAAATCTTCGGCGGATTCCGGTGCTTGGGCTTCGCCGTGATTCCCATAAGGCGAAGCTCCTGATCGCAGAAATTGCCCCGCGATATGATTCCCTGCCCGCGAGTTTGGCAATTTCTCCGAAACATCAATCACTGCTGAGGCGAATTCCAAGAGCCGCTCTTCCAGGTCATATTTCCGGCCTGTGTTCTCAGTGGATGTGCGCTGTCCGATTTTTTTCTGTTCAGGGTTCAAAGTTCGAAGTTCAAGGTTCAAGGTTTTCAGCGTTTGAATGGATGTTTCCCCTTTTTCATTTCATTCCTTTTCCTCATTCCACCGCGGCGCGAGTTGGTTCGCCACGCCGAGATGATCGAGCACACGTGCAACAACCGTGTCCACGACATCCTGAATTGTTTTCGGGTTCGCGTAAAAACCCGGGTTCGCCGGCAGAATCACCGCGCCCGCCAGCAACAGCAGTTCCATATTTTTAACATGCACCAGGCTGAACGGCGTCTCGCGCGGGACGAGAATCAGTTTTTTTCTTTCCTTCAGCACCACGTCCGCTGCGCGCAGCAAAACGTCCTCGCTGTAACCGTGCGCGATGCGGCCCATCGTGCCCATGGTGCAGGGAATGACCACCATCGCATCGGGTGGGTTCGAGCCGCTGGCAAAGGGCGCGTTCATGCTTTTGACGTTGTGCGTCCTGACGCCAGCGGGCAGGCGCAGGCCGCCGGGCAGTTCTTCGGCGATGACCTGCGGCGCGTAATTGCTCATCACGACGTGAATTTCATGCGCGCGGGAATCCAAATTATCGAGCAACCGCTGCGCGTAAAGCGCGCCGCTGGCTCCGGTGATGGCAACGAGTATTTTCAATCAAAGGCGTTTGTCGCTGGCAAATTATGAACGAATTCAACGTCGCGGACAAGCCGCGCGCGAGAATCGTCCTCGTTCTCGTCCTCGTCCTCGAAACCGGCGATACGATTACGAGAACGAGGACGAGAACGAGGACGATTGGGAATTTATCAAAACAGCTTGAGTCCGGTTTCCCCATCCGCACAATGGCTGCGTGTCCAAGTCACTGGCAATCATATTTGTCGCGGCGTTCTTTTGGGCGGGGTGTGCAACCACGTCAACCCCGCCGGAAGAAATCATTTCGTCGCCGCCGATCATGTCCAATGAAGCATCTTCACTGAACTGGTCGGATACCAACGTCGTTAAAAAATTCCCCGCCCCACGGGCGAGCAGGCTGGGAACGCCGGCAGCCAGGATAAATCCGTCACCCGCCGCGCCGGTGACAACGTGGACTTCGCTCAATCGCTTGGCCGCCGAAAACAAAATCGGCGCGCCGCATCGGTTGTCCGGTACGCCCGTGGCCACGTATGCGGTGGGTTCGGCGAACGGCACGATGGTTTTGGAAATCGGCAGCCGCGACGCGACCTGGAACGGCACAGAAATTCAACTCGGTTTCGCCCCGGAATTCATTGACGACCAGATTTTCGTCCACGGCCTCGATTTGCAGAAAAACCTTGAACCGTTGATGTCCGGGTCGCCGCTGACGTTTGGCAATCGCGTCATTGTGATTGATCCCGGCCATGGCGGGGTGAACGTCGGCACGCACAGCGTTCTTGACGGGCGGTTTGAAAAAGAATTCACGCTTGACTGGGCAAAACGGCTGGCACCGCTGCTCGAACAGGAGGGCTGGCGGGTGTTTTTGACGCGCACGAGTGACGTGTACGTGACCAATGCAGATCGCGTCGTGTTCGCCGAAGCGCATCATGCTGACGTGTTCATCAGCCTGCATTTCAATACCACACCTGATCGCGATAAAAAGCCCGGCGGTCTTGAAACCTATTGCATTACGCCGACCGGTATGCCGTCCACGTTGACGCGCGGTTATCCTGATATCTGGTCGCAGATTTTTCCCAACAACGCTTATGACGCGCAAAATCTCCAACTCGCTGTCCGTGTCCACAGCGCCTTGTTGCGCGCGACGGACCTGGAAGATCGCGGCGTCTGTCATTCACGGTTCGACACGGTTTTGCGCGGACAAAATCGCCCGGCGATTTTGATTGAAGGCGGTTTTATGTCGAATCCGCACGAAGCCAGGCTGATCGAGAACCCGGAATTCCGGCAGAAATTGGCTGAAGCCCTGGCTACTGCATTAAAATGAACCGCACAAAACATATTCTCGTCACCGGCGGCGCGGGTTTCATCGGGTCGCACCTTGTCGAGCGTCTGCTGGCCGAGGGCAAAAAGGTCGTCGTCATTGACGACCTTTCGACCGGCAGCCTGGACAATCTGCGCACGGTCAAATCGCATCCACGTCTGCGCGTGGTCCAATCGAAAATTTCCGCGTGCGCCGGACTGTCGAAACTGGCCGCAAACGCCGAATTCATTTTTCATCTGGCGGCGACGGTCGGCGTCGAGTTGGTGGTGAAATCCGCATTGAGCGTTTTGGAGTCGAGTTTTCACGAGACGCAGGTTTTGTTGCGGGCCGCCGCGGCCAGACGCACGCCGCTGCTGCTCACCTCGACCTCGGAGGTTTACGGCAAGAGCCAGAAGCCCGCGTTTGGTGAGGACGACGATCTGCTCATCGGCCCGCCCGGGCAATCACGCTGGAGCTACGCCTGCTCGAAGCTGACTGACGAATTCCTGGCGCTGGCCTACGCGCGGGAAAAATCGCTGCCAGTCATCATCGCGCGGCTGTTCAACACCGTCGGCCCGCGCCAGACCGGTCGCTATGGCATGGTGCTGCCCCGTTTCATCGCCGCGGCGAAAAAGGGCGAACCACTGAAGGTTTTCGGCGATGGCACGCAAACGCGCTGCTTTTGCCACGTAGGCGACGCGGTGGAAGCACTGGTGCGATTGCAAAATTGTCCGAAGGCGCGCGGCGAAATTTTCAACGTCGGTGGCACAGAGGAAACCAGCATCCTCAAACTCGCGCGATTGGTGGTGAAAACGCTGGATTCAAAATCGAAGATTCAACTCGTGCCGTATGCCAAAGCCTATCCGCCTACGCCAAAAGGCTTCGGCGCGACAAGTGCCCCGGAGTTTGATGATATGCGGAGGCGCAAGCCGATGGTGAAAAAGCTGGAACGTTTCGTGAAGTTCAAACCGCAGACGACATTGCACGAAATCATCCGGCTGACGGCGGAATGAATTTGTCAGGGCAGACTTTGAGGTTTGAGCGTCTCACAAAAACCGTTACGCTTTCGCGGTGAAAATTTCCATCGTCGTTCCGGCCTTCAACGAGGAAAAACTGCTGGGCGAAACCCTCATGCAGATCAAGTCGGCGAGCGGCGCGTTCGCGCGATGCGGATGGGAAACCGAATTGATCGTCTGCGACAATAACTCCAATGACCGGACGGCGGAAATCGCGCGGGCGGCGGGCGCAACCGTCGTATTTGAGCCGGTCAATCAAATCTCCCGAGCGCGAAATTCCGGGGCGACGGCGGCCACTAGCGACTGGCTGGTTTTTGTGGACGCCGATTCCCATCCCAGCGCGGAATTGTTTGCCGACATGGCAAAAGAAATCTGCTCCGGCAATTGTCTGGCAGGTGGCGCGACCCTTCGCTGGGATCGAGGGACTTTTTTCGTCGCCCTGATTACACGGCTCGTGAACTTTGGGTTCCGTTGGCGGCGATTGCTCATCGGCGCGTTCATCTTCGTCGAAACGGCGGCGTTCCGAAAACTCGGCGGCTTCAGCCAGAAAGCGTTCGCCGGTGAGGAGTTGGAACTGAGCTGGCGATTGAAAAAGCTGGCAAAGGAAACCGGAAAACGATTCGTGATCCTGCACCGGCATCCAGTCGTTACCTCCGCGCGGCGAAGGCAGGATCTTTCAGTCCCCCGGCTGTTCCGGGGAGTGTGTGGCCTGCTGTATCATATTATTTTCAAACCGCACCATTTCACGGCCAATCGCGAAGCTGCCCGTGCATGGTACGACGGGCAAAGGTAGTTAAGGTTTAATACCCTCCCGCGCGAGCAGTTCGCGCTTCCGGTTTAATCCGCCGGAGAAGCCACCCAGTTTTTTGTTTGCCGCCACCGCGCGATGGCACGGAATCAAAACCGGGATTGGATTCGCGCCGCACGCGCCACCCACGGCGCGGACGGCCTTTGGTTTGCCCACGGCGCGGGCAATTTCACCGTAACTTTTGGTCCGGCCACGGGCGATTTTCCGCAACGTGTTCCAAACCTTCCGTTGAAACGTTGTGCCATTGGAAAAATCAAGCGGCGGAAATTTCCCGGGCGAACGTCCGGCGAGAATATTTTTTAACGCGGCAGCGGTGGCGCGATGCCAGCGGCGGACTTTGGCGGGAATTTGTAGGAGACGACGTGAGGAGTCTCTGACTAAAGCGCCGGAAGCTGAAGAAATTTGAGACTCGTTACCTCGTCTCCTACAACTGACGGCTCGCGAGGATCGGTCTTCGTTTGACTTCGACCCGACAGGCGCTCGCCCCACCGATGGAAAGTCCAGTTCCGCCAGACCTTTTTCCGAATAGCGTGCGACAAACTGGCCGTCGCTTGTGAAAATCGGCAGTTTGACAGATTGCGATTTCATCCACAGTTCACTCAGTGGTTGCGTATGAAAACGCAGATGGTGCCGAACAGGATGACGAATAATATGATGGCGAAAAAGATGAAGCGGTTGCGCGCAATGCGCTTCTCGTAGCGCATCGGACGAAGACCATGCACGCCACCGGCGGCCAGATAGGCGACGAGCCGCGGATTGCTGGTGGTCGGCCGGCGGAAATGGTTCCGGATGCGATTGAAGAGCGCGGGCAAATCGTATTTACGCACTCCGAGATCGTTGAATTGATCGGGCGCGGCGGTCTCCTCGGTGTCAGACAAGGATTTTACCTCTTCAAAAACCGGCTCATGCACCGGTGGCGGCGGAGACGGGGCTGGTTCGTGCGCGCGGGCGATGGTCGCACCGTGCGGAATGGCGGTGGAACGAAATTTCGGCGTGGACACGCGCTGAAGTTGCGTATCGAGCTTCTTGATTTCGGATTCGAGCGCGGCAATCTGGTCGTTGAGGGCGCGCGAACGGTCGGAAATCGGGTCGTTTTTTTTCTTCGCGGGCCCCATACGACAATTTCAGCGCCGCATCAAAACGGCGACCAGCACGGCCAGGGCAATCAGCACCAGCGGCCAGGTCATCGCCAGACCAAATCGGCATAACTCGCCAAAACTGGCATTGGCGAACGGCAACCGCTCGGGTTCGGGCGCTGGCAGCGCGGCGTCGCCGCCACCCTTTTCGCCGTCCAGGACGGAAAATTTGAGCCGCGCGGCGTTCCATTCCATGCGCGCGTTTTCGATGGTGGTGAGGCCGCGGGTGAGTTCGATGCTGAAATTATCCTTCGTCCACGTTTCATCGTGGATGGCCTGGATTTTGTCGAGGGCGTCCCGGAAATCGGTGACGGTCTTGACCATTTGCTCGGCATCGCGGCGGGCATTGAACTCGGCTTCTTCGAGCAGGCCGAGGCCGCGCGTGAGATGGTGAATCATTTCCTGGCGGCCGGTTTGAAATTCCGTCTGGCGGCGGCGCAATTCCTCGAGCGCGGCGCGTTCGCGCTCCAGGTCATCCTGCGCGCGTTTCAACTCGGCGAGTTTTTGCTGCGCCTCGACGACCTTGCGGTCCACCTCGTCGCGCGTTGGCGCGCGGAGCGGGTCGTTGGGCGCAGGCGTGCCGTAAGGCGATTTTTGCGCTTGAAAATCCGTGTCCACAAACTCCGTTGCATCGTAATCAGAAGCCATGTGGCGACTTTAGTCCCGCGGCGCGAAAGTGTAAAGCGGTGTTTGCGCTTGTCAGCG
>Ga0187860_1004719_pt1 | contig 10079 bp, 10 predicted proteins | sample June2016WEW_10_4_FD_132981 | JGI IMG/M metagenome (GOLD analysis project Ga0187860, IMG submission 132981) | Peatland microbial communities from SPRUCE experiment site at the Marcell Experimental Forest, Minnesota, USA - June2016WEW_10_40 | ecosystem: Environmental > Terrestrial > Soil >... | reverse complement strand
TCTCACAGGCCACGGCGTTTGGCAGCACAGAGGTCGGCCAGCTTCTTCCGGCCTTCGTTACAGGGCAATCGTTTGATGGCCGTCGCCGTGATGGTACGGAACTTGATAGGTTCGTCCCGGAAAATGCAACAGAGGCCGAGGCGGATCATTGCCGATGCTTCTTTACCTCGCTCTGAACTCCGTGGCCTCGATAACGTCGCCAAGGGCTAGTTCCCAAAGGGTCGCCTGGATCGACTTCTTTTGAAGCGGTTCTGCGATGGCATGCCGTCGATCCGCCCATTTTATATCGAAGATCCGCTCCCAACTCTGTTCGATCTGTCGACGAAACCGAGCGTGTGGCAGCGGGTGTCGATGATCGCACTTGTAGAATGACAAACCAGCCTCGGCCAACTTCTTCTCAAATGCCTCACCGACCCTTGTGGTTTCGGGCAGATACCAGTAGTTCAGAACGTAGTGCCACAGCACGAAATCGGAGAGGAGCACTCGGCCGTCCGCCACCTGCAACTCAAGCCGGACGCCTCGTTCCCCCTTGGGCAAATGCCCACCGCATCGAAGATCCGGCTTGCACCGCTTCCCCTCCCACTGATACCACGCCCAGATCGGCATGGCGTCTTTGCTTGGTCTGGGGACTTTCAGCCGCCGTTCCATTTGATCGGCCATCCAGAGATAGGGGCCGAGGAAGTCCTTTATGACATGGCGGCGGCTTGCTCGCAGCCGACCTCGCCGTTGCAGGTCATCCCAAGCCTGCCGGGTAAGAATTGACCAGATGACCATGAGTGGCTGCCTTACTCGTCCTCCGTGAAGACGTGCGACTCGCCCTCGCTGTCCAAATACTCGCCGACCACCCGTGGGCCGCTGCGGACTGCCTCCTCCAGTTTGTCCAACAGAGTTTGGAATGGCATCTTCGCATATTCCTCGCCGGTCAGGACCAGCAGGGGATCGACGTATCGCTGTCCGTGTCGTGCAGTACCTTTTCTGGTTTCGTCGGTTACGAAGACGACAGCACGGTGATACTCGGCCTGTCCATCCTCATCGGTTTCCACAGGCGGCGGCAAGAAGTCGCCGTAAGGGTCACCCTTTTCATAGCCGCAGCCGGGCGTCGGACTGCCGATATGGGCAGGAACGGCCTGCGCCGTCACCTTCACCCACTTCGGCAACGTGAACGGGGATGCCGGGTCTTGAATCTGGATGGTCCACAGTGTTGCGTAGATGCTCATGGGTCTCCCCCTCGCTCCAGATAATCTCTCATGATCCGCCACCCCACGTATACCCCGGCGATGCTGCCCAGAGTGCTCACCAGGAACGTCGTCATCAGCCCCAGGCCCATGTAATCGCCCGCAAACCAGCCAACATAGCCGCCAACGATCATCCCGATGAAAATCAGCAGTCGGCTCATGCCCAACGACTCGGTGTTTGTCTCACCGTGACTCCTATTGCCCCAGCGCCGCCCGCCGATTCATCTCACTCACCTGCCCATTGAGCGTCCAAAGGTCGTAGAGCAGCCCGAGGCCCAACAGCCCGCCAGTGAGCAAATAGATGATGCCGGTGATCCACTTGCCCATGTAGAAACGATGGATGCCGAAGATCCCCAGGAATGTGAGGAATACCCAGGCGATGGTGTAGTCGAGGTGCCCGGCCTGGTAGCGAAAGTCGGCCCGACGAGCCATGCCGGGGATCAGGAACAGGTCGATGATCCAACCGATCAGCAGCAGCCCGGCCGTGAAGAACCAGATCGTGCCGGTGATCGGCTTGCCGAAGTAGAACCGGTGGGCTCCCATGAATCCGAAGATCCAGAGGATGTAGCCGACCAGAACAGAGTGGGTTGCGTTGGAATTGTTCATGCCAGGGCTCTTATTTGCCAATCAGTCGTACCGTTCGTTCTTTCCGCTTCTCCACGGGCTGGCCAACCGTGACAACCAGCGTACCGTCCTTGGCGGCCACGTCGGCATAGTCGGGAACTTCCTTCGGATAGATGGCTTCGGCCGACACCACCGTCACCGCCTTCCCATTCACCGTTAGGTTGCCGAAGGTCGCCGTCACCTTGGGAATCTCGCTTGCCGGAATCCGCTGCCCATAGATTTCCACGAAGCTGGCGACTTTCCGGCCCAAGATGAGATTCTCCCCCTTGAACCGCAGGGCTCCCACGAATATGTTTTCGTCCTTCTCATGGGAGAAAACGAACACACCAACCCAGGTGAACCGCCGCCCGTCGATCTCTTCCTTGTCCATCCGCACGACCTTGTAGGTGTATTTGCCCGCTTTCCACTCGTAGGGGCGGCGGACGCTCACGAAGTCACCTTCGTGCCCGGAGCTTTGGCAGAAGCCGCCGATGGATGGGCGGATAGCGTCCAAGCTCCGCTCGCCCCACATCGAGAAGATGAAACCAGGGCCGATCTTGCGAAGGTGCTGGTCCCGCTTCGTGTAGCCATCGGCCTGCGTCTGGATGCCACCGTAGAACGGCGTCTTGCCGAGATGGGCAATGCCAATCGGGGCGATGTAAAGGTTCCTGGTCGAGGGAACGTTGGTGCTAATGTCCACGTCGATGCCGTAGCTCTCGAAGGGTGTGTCATGGCCGATGTCCCACCACAGATCGACCAGATGCCAGGGCGGCGGGGGATACTCTGCTTTGGCTTCTGCGGCGGGGGCTTCGACGGCCAACAGACCGAGGGCGACGAACAAGATGGCTCGGTGAATCATAGTGTTCTCCTGACACAGGATCATTTCCTCGGCCCGCCTTGTCGCCGATACGCCTGGTCATACGGTCCCATGCCCACGTCACGAGGCAGCAAATCGACGTGATCCTTCGGGGCGTCGGAGAACACCTCTCGCACCGCATCCAGGTAACCAAAGCCATATTCCCGGTGGGGAGCCAGGTAGTGGCCTTCGCTCCATTCGTTCCAATTGTCCAACAGGAGCATCTTGCTCCCAAGCTCCGTTGCTGGGAAGGTACGGATGACCGCCTTGGCCTTCTCCAACAACTCCTTGTACTGGGCGGGCGGAATCTTCCAGATGCTGCCCTCGTCCTGCCAACCGCTCCATCCTTGGGAGACGGTCACGACCTCGGGCAAGATGCCCATGCGTCGTGTCCTGTCGATGTAATCGAGTTGGGCGGCGATGGCCTGCTCGGGTTTCGGGCTTCCCTGGACGTGCCAGCAGTACGCAAAGGTGTAGTCCAGCCCCAGTTGCTTCATCAGCTTCAAGTGGTTCGGGTCGAGCCCTCGATACTCGCCCAGAATGTACAACCCGTCGAAACCGGCCTTGCGGCAGGCCACCCGCATCTTGTCCAGTGCCGCCCGCACCTGGTCCACGCCGCCCAAGTCCTGGACGAGAAACTCGGGGCGGTAGATGAACAGGAGCGGTTTGTTGTCGATCTTGAGGTAACTGGGATGGCGGAAGTAGCTCTCGGTCCAGAACGGCAGTAGGTTCTCCATCAGGTCTGCTTCGTTGGATACCCCAGCAGTTCCTCGGGCCTGATTCTCCCACATGATGGCGAACTTCATTTTGGACACGTAGCGGGACTTCAGCAGGGCGTCGTGGATCGCACTGCCAAATCGCATCTTCACTGGCCCACCCTGGCCGTTCCGATACCAGCAGTAGACGAAGAACGAAATGCCGTGCTCGACCGCCCACTTGGTTTCCCAGTCGGCAACTTCCGGGTTCTCCTGCGAGTAGAACCCAAGGGCTGGGGTCCGTTCCGGGTGTTTGAGAACTTGGTCCCATATCTTCGGCTGGGTGTCCCCGATGTTGATCCAGACCGTGCCGTGGCGTTTGAGCAGGCGTCGGACCTCGCCGAAAACCTGGACGAGCCGTTCGATGTATTCTTCGGGCGTTTCCTCCTGCCCGACCTGGCGGTCGTCGTTGTAGTCCTCTTGGAGGTAGTAGGGTGGCGACGTGACGCAGCAATCCACGGACTTGAAGGGCAGCCGCCGGAGTTCGGTCAGAGCATCCCCGGCGATCAGCTTGACCTGGGGCGTGAAGTCCTCGGGGACGGTCACCGGGTACATGCGGCGGAACCGCCGCCGTTTGCCGTCCCGGCCGAGCGTTTTCGGCAACTGGGGCAGTGCCCCAGTTGCCGTGAGCCTCTCCAGCCGCCGCCCCATCCGCTTATGATCGGCTTTGATCCAGCCGGGCAACATCTCGGCAATGGCCCGCAGGGAAGTCGGCGACCGTGGATCGAGATACGCCGCCTTGATGGCGGCATCGATGATCGCATCCTGTTGGGCCTTGTCCGTGACCGGGCAGGTATCAAGGCATTCCATGCCGCCAAGTGTATCACGGAGGCGGGATGCGGGGCAAGAGGGGGCCTAGAACAGGATACCGGCCTTTCGATACTGCACGCCGAGCCAGCCGGTCGCCTCGGTCATGAGTTCGGAATCTTCGGGCGTGTAGTGCAACTTTGCCACATTCGTCGGACTCTGACCGAGAAAGTAACTCACGATGGTTGTGAAGTTCTTCGAGTGGTTGGAGATAGAAACCGAATGGTCTAGTAGGGTCGCCGAAGTTTTGCGGAGCGCTGCGAGTGGCTTCCTCTGGCCCCTCTTCACCTTCACTCGCTTGCCGTCTTTCTTTTTCTTCTTCCCGACCGATTCCAACTTGTCCAGCACCCTGGAATAGGACATCTCGATGTTGTCCGTCTGCGTGTCGTCCGATAGTAGAGGGTTGCCGTTTGTGTTGAGTAACGCCCTCGGTTGCTTATCCCGATTGAGAACTTTCTGCGTTGCCTTGTTCTCTTTCAGCAAGCGGAAGGTCTCCGGCCAGAGAGTGTACGTTACCTCTGGCACGTTCGTTCGTAGTCGCCCCTTGCGCCGTTTGTATTTCTCGATTGTTCCCTTGTCCCAATTCACTTCGTTGATGCCGAGTTCCGCCACGTCCGTTTGCTGGAATCCGCAATTCAGCATCAGGTATAGCCACAACCGCAACCTATCAGGTGACGCCTTGACGATTCTTGCCAGAGAGGGAAGGTTGTCGTGCCAGTTGGCGGTATCCCTGCGTTTCGCCTCGCCCGTTGCGATGAAAGAGAGTTGGTCGTTCTTCGTGAGCATCAATCGAGGTAGTTCTCGCAGGGTTTCCCGATTGAAGGCCGACCGAGTGAAGTGCAGAACGTGCGAAAGTTGGTTCTTCGCTCCGCCTGCGGTTCTCCGACCTCTTGCGAGTTCGCCGAGTAGAACAGCGTGGTAGTCGATAAGGGTCTGCGAGGTAATGGAATTGACTGGGAACTGCGAGCCGATCCACTTGACGAAGTGATTAACTTGCTCCTTGAATCTCTCTGCGGTCTTCACGGCTCGCTGCCCTGCGTCGGCCTTCGCTCGCTTGCTCTTATATTGGGCTTCGAGTTCCTGGGCAATCGTGGTGTCCCTCTTGCTCTCGACCTGCCTTGCCGCAAGTTGCTGGGCGAATTGCTCTGGATTCTCGACCCCCTCGTATGTGAGTGTAGGGAGGCTTCTTGTCAGAACCCCAGCGGGCCGAAGGTCGGCGGGTCGAATACCCTGACGGTCGAACTCCGCCCTGACTTTCGGATTGTTCTGATAGACCGCCTGCAATTGGGCTAGCGAATGCCGCTGCTCGTTTTCGTCCAGGATGGCAGGCGGATCATACTCGACTGCCTGGCGCAGAGAAACAGTGTAGAGGGGAGGGGCGGCGAGGGCGTTCAGATGGGCCTCTACTTTTTTCCACTCCTCCCAGCATCTTCGGTAGCTTTGCTCTTTGTTTTCCCCTTTCAGCACTCGACAATACCAACACTTGGATGCGTAGCCAATCTGGGGGAGCCGCTCGTCGATTTTCCGCCAGCGTCGGGGCTTCTCACTCGGCATCGGCGTAAGGCGGTAGTCAATGCCCATTGATCGACCTTCCGTTGCCGGGTAAGATAAGGGTTTCCCCAGAATGCGAAGGATAAAGTATCATGCCAGCAGCTTACCAAGAAACTGATACTTTGGCAATGCGGGGATCGCAAAGATTTGATACTTTGTTTGATACTTTCAACCCCTCGAATTGGCCGGGATCGTATCAAACGAGTATCAAGAAAATAAGTCGTAAAGTGTTATTCTACAACAACTTGCCAGCGTAGCTTCAATCGGCAGAGCACCGCATTCGTAATGCGGGGGTTAAGGGTTCGACTCCCTTCGCTGGCTCCTGCCTCGGGTCGTGGCGCCGGCGAGTCGCGATCCGGGGAAGCCGGGGGCGTTTGACTCCTCGGCGCCATGTTTTACATTGGTGGCTCTCGGGAGATGACCGAAAATCATGACGGCCGCAACGGAACTCGACATCCGACAGTTGGTTATGGTCAATGGGCCCTTCGGACCGACGGTGGTCCACCAGATCCGCGAGGCGATCGCCCGGGATTACGGGGAGTTCCAGAAGCTCCGCGATGCGGTCCATGATCTGCAGGCCAAAGACGAGCAGACGCCTGCCAGCCGGGTGCGGCTGGGTGTGGGTTTCTATTTGCTGGGGCGGTATTTTCGGGCGGTCGAGGTGCTCCGGCAGGCCGATGGGGGGGCCCTGGCCCACTTCTACCTGGCCAAGGCCCATTTCGCCCAAGGGCATTATCCCGAGGCCGTCGAGAGCTACCAGGCGGCGGAGCGGGCCGGCTACGAGGCGGGCGAGTGCGCGCTGGGCCGGGCCGAGGCCCTCCGCTACGCCGGCGAACTTGCGGCCGCGCTGGCCGTGCTGGACGGCCTCTCCGGCGCGGTCGAGCAGACGGCCGAATACCTCTACCAGCGCGGCGCCACCGTGGCCGTTATCGGCGGCAACCCCGCCGAGGTGGTCGCCCTCTACGAGCGGGCCGTCGAGGTCGACCGGGACCATCCGGGCGCCTTGTTCGGACTGGCCCTGGAGAACGACCGCCACGGCAACGACGACACGGCGATGGATCTGTACCGCCGGGCCGCCGGCCGCTTGCCCGCCCACGTCGGGTCGCTGCTGAACCTCGGCCTGCTGTACGAGGACCGCGAGCAGTACGAGAAGGCCGCGCAGTGCTACCAGCGGATCCTGGACGTCTATCCCGCCCACACCCGCGCAGCGCTCTTCTTCCGCGATACCGAGGCCACGCACGAGCAGTACTACGACGAGGACGCCCAGAAGAAACGCGACCGCATGACCCAGGTGCTGGGCATCCCGGTGAGCGACTTCGAGCTGTCGGTCCGCAGCCGCAATTGCCTGCAAAAGATGGGCATCCAGACGCTGGGGGACCTGTGCCGGGCGACCGAGGCCGAACTGCTGGCCAGCAAGAACTTCGGCGAGACCAGCCTGGTGGAAATCAAGGACATGCTCAACTCCAAGGGGCTGCGGCTGGGGCAGTTGGCCACCGAGCGGCAGCCGCTGGAGGTCTTCGAGCCGGAGATGCTCTCGGCCGACGAGCAGGCCCTGCTGGCCAAGCCCGTCTCCGACCTGAACCTCTCGGTCCGCGCCCGCAAGTGCATGATCCGCCTGGGCATCAACACCGTCAGCGAGTTGGTCCGCCGCACCGGCGACGACCTGTTGGAGTGCAAGAACTTCGGGGTCACCAGCCTCAACGAGGTCCGCGATAAGCTGTCCAGCATGGGTCTGAAGCTCCGCGGCGAGTAGCCGTGGGGCTTGGGTCTTGGGACCTGGGACTTGGGTCTTGGGACTTGGGACTTGGGACTTGGGTTTCAGGACTTGGGTCCTGGGCCTGGGCCTTGGCATGAAGAGCAACGACGAAGACCTAAGACCTAAGACCCAAGGCCCAAGACCTTTCCGCTTTGACCTGCACCACGTGGACGCCGGCTCGCGGGCAAGGCGAGCGACTTTCCATACTCCGCACGGGCCGGTCGAGCTGCCCGCCTTCCTCCCGGTGGCCACCCAGGCGAGCGTCAAGGGGATTGCGGCCCGGCAGCTCCGCGCCACCGGCACCCAGATGGTGCTGGCCAATACCTACCACTTGGCGCTGCGGCCGGGCGAGGCCGTGGTGGCGGCCTTGGGCGGGCTGCACGGCTTCATGGGCTGGGACGGCCCGATCCTCACCGACAGCGGCGGCTTTCAGGTCTTCAGCCTGGCCCACATCACGAAAGTGACCGAGGAAGAGGCCGTCTTCCGATCCCATGTGGACGGGCGGCTGGTGGCCCTGTCGCCCGAGCGGGCGGTGGCCATCCAAGAGGCCCTGGCCAGCGACGTGGCCATGGTGCTGGACCACGTGGTCGAGCTGCCCAACGCCGCGGAAACGGTCCGTGCCGCAGCCGAGCGGACGATCCGCTGGGCCGGGCGGTGCCGCCAGGCGGCCCGCCGGGAGGATCAGGCCCTCGTGGGGATCGTGCAGGGCGGGCTGGACACCGACCTCCGCGTCGCGTGTGCCCGGCAGTTGACTGCCATGGATTTTGCGGGCTACGCCGTGGGCGGCCTGAGCGTCGGGGAGCCGCCGGCCGAAATGTACCGGGTTCTGGACGCCACCGTGCCCGAGCTGCCCGCCGATCGGCCGCGGTACCTCATGGGCGTCGGACGGCCCGGCGATCTGCTGGAGGCGGTGCGGCGGGGCATCGACTGGTTCGATTGCGTCATGCCCACCCGCAACGGCCGCAATGCGATGGCCTTTACCGACTCGGGGCCGCTGCGGCTGCGGAACCGCCGGTTCGAGCGCGAAGATCGGCCCCTGGAAGAGGGTTGCCCCTGCCCGGCGTGCCGCCACAGCCGCGGCTACTTGCGGCACCTCTTCATGGCCGGGGAAATGCTGGGACCCATCCTCCTGTCGATCCACAACCTGACCTACTACCAGCGGCTTCTGGCGGGGGCCCGCGCGGCAATCCAGTCCGATGGCTTTGAGCGATTCCGGGCGGAAAAGCTCCGGGGATGGCGGGAGGGGAAGGCGGAAGGATGAGGGATGAAAAGCGGAGGAGGGTCGCCGCTTGCGGCTTTGCGGGGGACGGAAGACCGCAAGCGGCAACCCCGCGCCCCGCCCCGCATGAACCCCCGGGTGCAATCCGGGGGCTTTGTGCGCCTTCATCCTTTACCCCCCTGCCTCCCCTTGTCGCTTGCCCGGCAAGAGGTTAACATTCAGGGCTACGAACGTCCCATCCCTGTTAAACTGGGGTATTCTCGTGTTCTCGATGCTACTCTCTGGCATGCTGCTGCTGGCCGACGACGCCCCGGCTGCCCCGGCCGCTCCGGCCGCTGCGTTCGATTTCTGGCGATCGCCGCTTCCGATCATTGTTATGATCGGGGTGTTGTTCTACTTCATGCTCATCCGTCCGCAGAGCCGCGAGTCGGCCCGCCGCCGCGACATGATCAAAGCGGTCAAGAGAACGGACCGCGTGCTGACCACCGGCGGGATCTTCGGCGTGGTGACCAGCGTCGACCCGGAGGCGGGCGAGATCACCATCAAGGTGGACGAGGCCACCAACACCAAGCTCCGCATGACCACAAGCTCGATCGCCCAGGTGCTCGGGAACGAGCCGTCGGGAACTTCCGATTCCAAATAGGAAGCACACGCTCGGAGGTCGCACCCGGCTCGAAAGCCATTGCCCCCCGGTGAATCGTAGGAGCCCTGCTCTATGTTCTGGTATCTCAGCGGCTTGATTTTTCTAGCGGTCCTTGCGGTGCCATGTTACTTGGCGTGGCGCGTGACGCGGATGCTGCGGTGGCCCGCCCATGGATGGGTTCCCATCCTCATCGTGGCCGCCGGTTTTGCCGCGGCCTTCTACGTCGGCACGCTGCTGGAGGGCTACGGGACGTCGAGCGTCCCCGACCTGTTCATCCCGGACTCCCTGCCGAGCTTCGAGAAGTTCGTGGCCGAGAACGGGCTGGCCGGCTGGTGGCAGAGTAACCCGCGGGATCGCGCGCAGGTCCTCAAGGATGCCGAGGAGGAGGCTGAAACCGCGAATCGCCCGTCGCCCGCCGAGCTGGAGCGGCTTTCCGGCGAGACGAACCTGATCTTGGTCGTCAGGCAACTGACGCCGGAGGTCCGCGATGCGGTCGCCAGGACGGCGATGGAATACGCCTACCGCCTTTTCTTCCATCGTCTCAATTTCTATCTGCTCATCCTGGCGGTCGTGGTGTTCTCCATCATGCCGGGGATGTGGTTCGCGGACCTGCTGCGGATGCCCGATTTCCGCTGGAAGGTGGCCGTCATCCTG
>Ga0187860_1004706_pt1 | contig 10091 bp, 23 predicted proteins | sample June2016WEW_10_4_FD_132981 | JGI IMG/M metagenome (GOLD analysis project Ga0187860, IMG submission 132981) | Peatland microbial communities from SPRUCE experiment site at the Marcell Experimental Forest, Minnesota, USA - June2016WEW_10_40 | ecosystem: Environmental > Terrestrial > Soil >... | reverse complement strand
TGGTCATTTAACATGTCTACATCTGCTGCGCGGCCAGGCAATAGCTGTTTCACCTGTTCTTTATGTAGGTATTTACGCGTACGTATAAACTGGCAATCGCTTAAATCCATCTCACGCCAAAATGCATCCATCATCACCATATCAGCACTGAAGCATTCTGTTTTTAGATCTCCGCATATTGGATCACGTCGATAATCTATCCATGAATGCATTAATGATAGTCCTGTTATGCCTGCGGCCTCTTTAAAGCAATTAGAGATGGTATTATATGTGTTGTCGTATGAGTAGGCTGATTGAATCACTTTAGTGGCTTGTGAAGCGGTTTGAGAGCTTGATCCATGTACCGGGATCATTTTAGTTCCCTTCCGATGTTGACGCTGACGACCGCACACCATATTCACAACAGGCATCGAGACGTTGAAGATATATTTCTGGTGTTCGTAATTAATACCTGAATAAAGATTTAAGTATCTTTGGTCACCTAAATATACTTTTCTGTCTATTAGCTGCTCCCAGAAGAAAAGTTGCCATGCACTGAGATTTTGCTGGTATCTTTCGTCTGCTTCCTTTACTATATCGGGTTTTCCGTCTTGGTAGAAATTGTTATAGACGTTGGGCACTACCTGACTTCTTTCCAAGGCTCCGCTAGTCATCATTCACCTCGTTTCAATTTTAAATTTACGTTAACATATCAAAGAAAATAAGGGAAGGAACATGAAAGGGCTTAACGTCTGATAATCATGGTTATGGCAATTTTTGCTATTTAAAATATCTCATTATCATTTCGGCCATTTGGTAAGATATTTTTAGACGACTTTGAAGTAAAGGGATTGACAACTTGCCATTGCGGTTAAAAAGAAGTTGAGCGTTATTTAGTAGTTCTTGGTCTGGTGTCATGAAACCATCTCTCTAATAATTCTGTAAAGTCTTTTATATACTTTACACATGGTAGCTATTGCTTTCATATTCATTTGAAATGGTTCTATACAAACCATTCTTTTTTTAAAATGTCTGCTATAATAGAATTCATATAAAATCTTTTTAGCAAACTTCATATTCGTTTATTCCTCGCAATGATTCATCATGTGATTTTTTATGTAATCTAAATTCTCTTGCACGAAATTTGTGAAATATTCCAATTGTTTTTTTTCATCTAAATTGGGATGTTCTCGAAATATTTTATCATGCGCTTCGACAGCCTGTTTAATGTTTCTGAGTACTTCAAAAATTTCTAATTGTATTTTCATGTTATTTCCTTCCTATAAAAGGTTGTGCATTCATTACTTGATGTCTTATCGGAATTGATTTGGGCCCGAATCCTGCCGCTGATTTCATTTGCATAAGCTTTTCAGGAGTTAATGATCCTGGCCCTCTACCAAATTGTATTCTTGCATTCGCCATGTATCGAACAGAATCTGCGGCATGACTAGACCAATCATGGAGTGGAGACTCACTATAATTTTGCGTTTTCTCGTTATACTTTTTATGGTAGTTCTCAAGACATTTTAAAAGAAAGGCACACTTAACACTATCTATAAATACAGTAGATAGCATTGCCCTTGTCGCTTCAATGCCAATACTGATATCTGTCTCTCTTTCCAATATAGTCGTTTTAAGTCCTTGTTCCCATGCAATATCTTGAAGTGTACGTCCTGTTTGAATTGATCCAGAGCCTGCATCGTGAGGAAGATAGTGCGTCCCATATACATATGGTTTGTTTTGGATGATCTTAGCATAATGTGCTATTCCCTCCCCTTGTGCTTCATAAAAATCAATTATTCTAACCTCTCCACCGATTTCTTGCCAGAATGTAATGCTTGTGCTATCCCCATAGCCAATATCCCAACTAGTAAACACAGGACTACGAGTCTCGTAAGCAATGTTACAAATTCGTCGCTCTTCACGTGATTTTTCGATAAGTCTCCCATAATAAGAACCCTCCACACCCCTGTTAAAGCTGCAATAATACTCTTGTTCGATTAATTCGTCACTCACTCCTTCTTTTCTTATTCCTGAAATATCATCATCGGTTAAAACACCCGTATCACGAACAGATAAGACTTCACAAAACCATTTATCATTACCGCGGGCCATGTTAACGAGATCGAAAAAGTGATTTTTACCTCTTGGAGTGCTTATGAAGAGAGCATACCCTTTATTAACATCCAGGATAGGACGTAGATAATCCCAAGCAGCAGGGCTTTGAATGGCATACTCACTAAAGATAATGATTTTTGGATTAGTACCCACGAGGCTGTCAATATTATCACTTCCAATAAGTTGATAGAGACTTCCATTCGTGAACCTTATTTTCATTTCGTGGCCGTTCTTGGACTGAATTAGCTCTTTTGGGATGTAATCAAGGATGCGAACGCCTTCAGAGGTGGAAGAATCCCAAATGACTTTCTTAGCTTGAGAATATGTGGGGAGGATATGATATGCAGTCCAGTTCGGATTAAGAAGTAGTTGGAATATGCACCAATTAAACGCAGTTACGTCTTTACCACCGCGACGATGAACGACCCACACAGCACGCTTTACACCGCTATTGAGAGCCTTTATTATCCCCTTCTGATAGTCCCTGGGTTGGAAGGTTAGCGCCGGCAGCGAGGTCATGGTTTACCTGGATGTTATAAGAAGATTGAACGACACCAGCTTCTTTTTCTCTTAGAGAAGATTCAAATTCTTTATCTTCACGTATGTCTGTTTTGATGTCGATGTCGTAATAATGTAGGGTTTTAGAATATAAAGAATCAGAAATAATAAACTCTGAATCTGGTTGAGTGCATTTTAGCCTATTAAGACCAATTAATTCTTTAGATTTCATATACAGTGCGTAAAACTCTGGATTTATTCTACACCAATTTCTAAATACGCCTGAATGTAAACCAATGGAAGTAGCATACATAGGTATAGTCAAAGCTTTTGGATTATCCGTAGCCCATTTTACCATATCTTGACCAATTTTGATGGGATCATATTCAGGAGGTCTTCCTACTGCATTAATAGCCATTATATCACCTGAAAATGTATTTTAATGATAATTTCCTCAGGCTCACCGATGAAGTTTTTTTTAGCTTCTTCTAGAGCTTCCATAATAATTGGATCGTCATATGTAATAGTGTAGGGTTGATAGATCATTTTTTTATATCTGTATGTCCGTTCTGTGTCTTTGAGAATCACTGTTAGCTCTGACATATTTTGAATGTATTAAAGATTTGAATTTGAGTCAATCAGGTTCTTTTAGATATTTGTAATGTGTCACATCATGAATGATATTGTGAGAGTGGGCTGCGAAAAATATAGGCTTTTTTATATCATTAAAATGTTTTAAGAAATTTATGCAATTATCCATATAAAAATACGCATAATATTCCAGATTGTCTAAAGTTTTTACAAGTAATTTGCATCCTTTTCCCACGCATTCCGGTGTTTTTTCATTGAGATTAACCCAATCCATTTCTATTGGTTCTTTCGTGTCCTCACAAAATAAATCCATAATTTGGTGTCTTTTCAAAGTAGAAAGATCGGGGGTGAATAAATGTTCAGACATAATTATTTTTTTTTGTGTGATTTGGGTTGAGATGGGGCTGACGCTAATTTGTATTGAATAGTCTGTTTATCTAGGGATGTGATTTTGCTGTCAAGCACTTCTATTTTTTCGAGCAGTGAATCTACAATAAATCCGACATGTTTAATGGATTTCAAGATTTCGTTTACATCATCTACACGAACAGATATTAATTGTTGTTGTACAGCCTCAGTCAACTCGATTAAATTGTTGAGTTTTTTTCTATCTGAAGAATGAAAAATCATTTTTATCCTTTCGTACATTTGTATAAAAAGGGGTGAGGCGTGGAAACCTCACCCGATCAACCAAAGAGAACGCTATGGATTAGTGTTCGACTGAGTTGTATTTAAATTTATTTTTTTAGGCAATAATATTTTAATGATTACTGCATATTCTTTAGTTTTTCCTTTTTCTTGAGAGTACGAAAAAGTAATTTGATCATTATCGTCTGCACGACCGACTTGAAGGTTTGGAGTAATCCATTCGCAAATTGCATCTTTTATCCATTTAAATGACATGGGTAAATTGTCATCCCGATCTAATTTTCTTGGTGCGATTCTGACAAGCGATACATGTGCAGGTAAGAGAATCATTTGTCGGGGTAACGTGCTCAAACTGATACGGACTATCGCTTTTTGTTTTTTGTGTCGTTTGTGGGATTTTGTCCAGTGCTCGGAGACGTTTGCCTCGCTTATTGTTTTGAGAGGTATTTTTATTTCTACGCAGTTTGACCTTATTTCGTTCATAATGTTTTTTTCTAGTATTCGCTTCAGAGATATAAACACACTGCGGAGAACATAAAGTTTTTCTTTCAGGGTCTTTTATTATTTCATTACATATTTTACATATTTTTGGTTTTTTTTTCCAGGAAGAGAATACGAATTTTCTTCGATATTCATAACATATCGCAGAGCAAACAGTGCGTTTTCCATCTTTTGGAAAAAACATTCCACAAATTGCACACTTTCTTTTTTCTGGTAAATTTTCTGTCAACATTCATATCTACTTAAATATATTATTATAATAAAACACACAATTACAACAATTATTTGCCAGTTTTCCATGACCACCCCATGTATTTAATAGATTATTCGTCATAAATCACACCCAAAACGTGATCATAATTTATGACAAGATACTCTTCATCTTCTAATTTTATGGGTGTCCCGCTATAGGGTGAAAATAATATGATATCATCTATAAAGATCTTTCTAGAGTCGAGTTCGTTTACTTCGTATCCGACAGATATGACGACTCCTTCATTTTTTACTTCCTGTGTAGGTAGTAGAAGCCCACCTTTATGAGTTTGGGGTGGGGTTCTTTTTATTAGGATATTTTTCCCGATTGCTTGAATCTTCATATTGTTTTTCCATTTTTTCGATTATTTTCATATTTCTACGATTAAATTCATATTGCTGTTGTTTCAACTCTTTCCATTCTTGTTCATTTAATCCCAAAATCATTAAAATGGTACTCCTTGATCTTCTTCACATTTTATTAATGTAGCGTTGGATGCAATAGGTGTGAAAACAGATGCAGGCATTGAAGGTCTCGTTTCTTCTATTGCAGCTGAGACATTTTTTCGTAGAAACGACATTAAGAGCTCTTGTTTAGAACGGCTGTCCATTTCTATCCCATCAAGATATTTTCGGTTGCCCTGCGCATCTTTGATCGAAATAGAGGCACTTGCGAAATATGTTGATGATCCATCTTTCTTTTGCATATGTCGATAGCGATAGATGAAGTCATTTACTAGGATGGTGGCGACTCCCAATTGCAGGTCATCGTTTGGTGTTTTTTCATAGCTGATAAATTGATAATTATTCATGTTTGTTGTCCTTAATGTTAAATTTTGTGTTTTCGTGTTTTCGTGTTTTTTTATCCATGTGTCTAATCTTTTTTTATCTCTTTTAATAGGAAATGAATCATATATTGCATGGAATCAAGACGGGCATTTATTGAATTAATTCTCGCTATATTTGCTAAACATATATTTAACACAAAAACAGCAATTACAAGATTTACACCTATAATTGTCAATGTATCTGCATAGTTTCGTAAAAAGCTTTGTTTTTCACTCATTTTCTGTTCCTTTCTTCTAGCGCAATAAGCCTTGCGTGAAAATCTTTTGATTCATCATAAATAGCCCGAACAAGCTCTCTTGTGCTTTCGAGTTTAGTATCCATATGTCTAATGTCTGCGCGAGATTCTGAGCGATTCCAGAGAAATAAAGGAATTATAACGGCAGCATTTCCGAGGATAAGTGTTAATATTTGTTCAGTTCCGATCATTTTAAATTTTTTCCTTTATATCTAATTAATCAATAGATTTCATATGCTGGCCTATTTTTATTTACGCCTGGATATTCATGTCCTGTTTCGTTATCGCCATGGCGGGGCAGTAAGACCCATCCTTATAGATTTCCAAACATTCCGTCGATTCATCAAAAGCATTTTCAATCTTTTTAGAAAGTCTCACAAAAGTTTCTTCGGTAAACCAAATCAGAATATCTTCAATCTCTTTTTTCGAAAGAATTAATACCGTTTCTTCGATAGCGTCATTTGTTCTATTGCTTAACATATGCCCTCACGCGCGTTTGTGGACTATGATTTATATTGTAGCATAGAGAAAGATATTTCGCAACATCATATTTCAAAAAATCATCACAATTTTTTACCCATTGTGCAACTGTGTAAATTGCTTTAAAAAATTCTTCCTTTTCTTCTTTTGATAAACTCATTTTTTTACTCTTCTATTTCTGTTTTTATATTTATTTTCCCTTTCAACTCGACATCCGAGTAGAATTTTTCGTAAGACATGGTGTATAAAACCGTGTCAACTTTAACGCCCTTGATTATTTCTAAGTGCTTGCTGAGGGCTTCAAAACGATATCTGTTATGTTCCCCTTCCAACCTTTGCGCTAATGTTTTGTTTTTTTCGAAATCATCCTGAGCTTTTTCCAATTTCCATTCACCCTTACATGCTGCCCTCAGTGATTTTAAAAGCGTGTGCTGTGGCACAAACCCTGTGGCTGTAACAACCTTGACTGCCTCAATGACAACACGTTCCTTGGTGATATAAGCAGCCGTTAGCGACGCTTTATCTTTTAGGGTTATGGAGCTGTCTTTCAATTTCTCTAAACAAGAAAAAACAACAACAGAGGCGTCAGCCTGTTGTTGTTCTTTTACAGAAACAACAGGTCTAGTTTTGTTGTTTTGTTCTTTTGTGTCTCCATCTTGTCTCCAACTTGTCTCCTTTCTTGTCCCACCATCATTGTAATAAATACCCCATAATACTGTGAAAACGGATTTTATGTGTCCCAAATGTTGTCCCAGAAATCCAAGTTCAATTAATCTCTTTAATCCGTTCTCTGCATCCTTTTTTCCGACGTTTGAAAGCTCCGCCAATCTTCTTATTGTACACATGAATTGACCACGTTTTAGTTTTACATCGACACCATGATCATCCTGTGTGCAATCATCAAAACAACAATAAGCAAGGATTGTCCACATAACACAACGATATGATGGTGGTAAGGAAACGAATTTTTCTTCTCTTAGTAATTCATATTTGAGTTGTATAAAACCTTCAGACATACGTGTGCGCCCCTTTTCATAATTTTTAAGGATTCGCGCTTGAGGAAATTAACTGTATCTGATATAGTGGAGATAGTTGTATGTCCACGTGTCTCAGGCCCTCAGGCGCGGTGTAGGGGCGACCTTTGCGGGGTCGCCCTTAACATTTCTACACTTTACTCGGTTCCGGTATCAAATTCAATAACATTCGCAGTTCAGTTACCAGAGCAAAATACTACAGTTTCATTGTCATCTAACGCGATCATATTCGGTCTAGCAAAAACAGTGTCTTCGCTGCATTCTGTCGTCGTGATATAGCCGTTAATTTCGAGATAACGAATTACTTCTTCAAAATATGGTGTGTATAGTGATGTCGGTTCATTATGTGCGATTTTAAATTCACATATTGAATGGTAAAGGGATGCGGAAATGCCGCTGTTGAGTAGTTTTAAGTGGCATTCAGGACAAAAAGTATACATATATTCACAATGTTGTTGCATATTAATCACTACACGTTTAAAGTGTAGGCGAGTTTATCCAGATTCATTTTCTGAATGGAGGGGTGCCGGGTTGATACGAATCCCCTCTTTTCAGTTTCAATTTCTATAAACACCTGTCACATATTTCACAATAAAAAAAAGGTTTACAGTATTGTCGCGCTCCCCTATTTTAATAAAAAGGGGGTAAACATGCGTGAGATATTTGACCAATTTTTATTCGCATTTCGTTGGGATCCCGAGTTTCGACTGTTTTGTGTTACGTGTTTTTTTTTCGTGTTGCTTTTTGTGGGTTGTGTCGCGATTCTCATCAGTGTCGGTAGTTGATGATTTTTCGGGATCATTAAGTATTTCAAAAGCTGATACTTGTCCTTCAGTCGCTTTTGATATTTTTAATGCCGTTCTGTATGTTATGTATTCTCCACGAATAGCCCTCATAAGCGTCTGTTGACAAACTTTTGCGCGTCTTGATAATACGGCTTGTTTGACAGCATATTTATCAATATATTCTTTCAATTTCATTTTTTTTCTCTTTTTTTGTTATTTTCGTTTGCATTTAATGATACGATCATGTACATTTGTGTTGGTTATCGTAATGATACGATGACTTTAACGCAAGGAAAATAAAATGAATTTGGATATTCAAGATCTTAATGGCGACGTAAATTTTACGTCAGACGAAATAAAATATGCGGAAAGAGAAGTTTTTCAGTATGTTCAAGAGGGCGACATTACCGGACTAAATGAATATTTAATGACCCAGTTTATGTTGGCATCGAGGGGGTACTAATGAATATAGATATTGTAAAATGCCACTGCTGCGACTATGAAGATGAAGAGGGCGCTTTTCACGACATAGATCATATGATGATCTGTGATGATTGCTACAAGAGAGACCAGCCATACAAATGCGTTGATTGTGATTTTGAATCGTTCGAACGTGATTTTTTCGTAGAAAATAGAAACGAAGATTACGAATGTAAAGAATGCAGAGAAAATGGAAGAAATTGCGGATTAATGAAATTTTATATGTGTTCAAGGTAGGGGGATATCAATGAATCAATCTGAAAATATTAATGATTTAGCAACATCTTTGTCTAAAGCTCAGGGGGAAATGCAAGCGGCTATAAAAGATAGTATAAATCCTTTCTTTAAAAGTAAATATGCCGATCTGGGATCTGTATGGGATGCGGCTAGGCCTGTGTTGTCAAAAAATGGTTTGTGTATTATGCAAACGACGCAGATGATGGATGACAAAATAGTGATGGTTACGACATTAGCCCACACATCCGGACAGTGGGTAAAGTCATATCTTCCTTTAAATCCTTCGAAAAACGATTCTCAGGGCGTTGGTGCTGCTATCACGTATTTGCGCAGATATTCCCTATCTGCGCTTGTCGGCGTTGTCTGTGATGACGAGGATGACGGAGAAACATCAGTCGGGAGAGGTAAGACTTTATCCTCCCCTGCCGCTGCCCCGTTAGCTCAAAAACCTCCGCCAATAAAACAGATTAACACTAATCAAGCGCTCATGCTTGAGCAACTCGAAGCGAAGCTCCCAGGCTCTGAGAAAGGCGCATTTGCAAAGTGGATCAAAGCCTGCTTTGGTAGTGACTCACTTAACCAATTACCAGAATCTGCATTCGATAAAGTATTGGACGGATTGAGCAAAAAACTTGCGCAGATGAATGAGCCTAAAAATGAAGATAATTAATTTAGAACAGGGAACCGATGAATGGCTGCAATGGAGACGATCAATTTTGACTGCTTCAGACGCTAGCAGCATTCTTGATGTAAACCCCTACTGCGACGCGATGGAATTGAGGCTAAGAAAACTCGGCTTCATTCCTGACAATGAATGTACTCCAGCAATGAAACGTGGTCAAGAGATGGAACCAATTGCGCGCGATCATTACCATTCGATTAATAAACATCAAAATTTTACTCCGGCGGTTGTAGAATCGTCGGAGTTTCCATTTTTGGGTGCATCTCTCGATGGGATAACAGATGATGGAAAATGTATACTGGAGATAAAATGTGGCGAGAAAAGCTATAAAATGGCCGAGAATGTCGAGATACCTGATTATTACATGAGTCAAATACAGCATCAGCTTATATGCACCCGCGCAGAAATATGCTATTACTTTTGTTTTAATGGAGAAAAAGGTATCACAATGGAAGTGCTACCCTCCGCTGATTTCGAGGCACATTATTTGCCTTTAGCTGAGAAATTTTGGATGGAATTGATATTTAAACCTCCTGAAATATTTATAAAAAAACCAAAAATTACGAGGATTATGGGATGAAAATCTATAAATTAGTCAATGTTGCAGCTCTTCTGATGCTGACGGGGTGTAATATTAATTTGACTATGACACATACTGATGGCGCTGATTCGGGATCTGTGAAAGAATCTTCCGTGGCCGACCCCGACGTTTCGACTGAGGC
>Ga0187860_1004702_pt1 | contig 10096 bp, 7 predicted proteins | sample June2016WEW_10_4_FD_132981 | JGI IMG/M metagenome (GOLD analysis project Ga0187860, IMG submission 132981) | Peatland microbial communities from SPRUCE experiment site at the Marcell Experimental Forest, Minnesota, USA - June2016WEW_10_40 | ecosystem: Environmental > Terrestrial > Soil > Wetlands... | reverse complement strand
CCGAGCTTTTCAAACTGGATTCATCTGGAACTCCAACGGTGGTTGCGGGAGTTCCTCCTGATGATTTCTCCAAAACCGGTCAACTGTGGGGTCTCCCCGTGTATCGCTGGGAAGCGCTTCAAGCGCAGAACTACAGATGGTGGATCGAACGCCTCCGCATTGGAATGGCACGATTCGATGTCAATCGACTGGATCATTTCATCGGTTTTGTCCGCACCTATGAAGTGTCCGCAAAGGCCAAAACGGCGGCGAACGGGTGGTATGAACCCGGCGGCGGGGGCGCCTTTTTCGAAGCTGCCCGCAACGCTCTTGGGTCGTTGCCATTTATCGCGGATGATCTCGGAGCCATCACCCCTGCAGTGGTGGCTTTACTCGATCAACTTCAGATTCCGGGCACGCGGGTGCTGCAATTCGAGTTCGGCACAAAGCTCGAAGCCAATTCAAGTCCGCCAGCACCGCATCCGGTGAAATCAGTGGTCTATACCGGAACGCATGATAACGACACGACGGCAGGCTGGTATGCGAAGTTGCCCGCCGCGCAACGCGAAGCCTTGCAAAAGCAATTAGGAGCAAACGATCAGGAGGTTGTCTGGGCCATGATCCGTGAGGCGCTGGCATCGCAGGCCGACACCGCTATCGTTCCTGCGCAGGACCTTCTTGAATTGGGCTCGGAGGCGCGAATGAATTTACCCGGAATTGCGAAAGGAAATTGGCAATGGCGCCTGAAGGATCGCGCGCTGACCGACGAGCTCGTGCAAAGATTGCGGAGCATCACGACAATGTATGGGCGTCTGGGAAGCGGGGAGTCGCCCCCAGTTCTTCCTTGTCAGGAAGATGACCTGAGACCACAGATCGCGAAGCGGGCCTATGAACTGTACGAGCGGAGAGGCTTCCAGAACGGCCAAACCGCTCAAGATTGGCTCCGTGCGGAACGGGAAATAAAGATGGAGGCGAAACGATGAAAAAAAGGCCTTCAGGACAATCCAAGATTACGACCCTTTTTCTGGATATCGGCGGGGTCCTGCTCACCAACGGATGGGATCATCATGAGCGCAGACGGGCGGCAAAACACTTCAAGTTGGAGTGGACCGAAATGGAGGAGCGGCATGCCTTGAACTTCGAAACCCACGAGGAGGGGCGGATGACGTTTGAAGAGTATCTAAGCCGGGTGGTCTTTTATGAAAAGCGGCCATTCACGCGGGCTCAGTTTCGGAGCTTCATGTGCGCGCAATCCAAACCTTGCCTTGAGATGATCAAGTTGGTCGTCCGACTCAAGGCGCAACACGGACTGAAGATCACCGTCGTCAGCAACGAAGCGCGCGAACTCAATGCGTATCGAATTCAAAAGTTCAAGCTGGATGGATTTGTGGACACTTTTATTTCCTCCTGCTTTGTCCAATTCCGCAAGCCCGACGTGGCCATTTTTCGACTCGCAATGGATATTTCCTTGGCCCCAGCCCGAGAAATAGTCTATATCGAAAACACTCCGCTGTTCGTTCAAATCGCCGAAGGATTGAGCATTCGAAGTATTCTTCACACCGATTACCGGTCCACTTGCGCCAAACTGGCTGCATTGGGATTGCAAACTGAGGAAAGTCCCATCCATGAAAGCAGCTAACCATTCCGTCCTGACGATTAATGGCGGTTCTTCGAGCATCAAGTTCGCGCTGTATGAGACAGCCCACCCACTCAAGCGAGGTTTGTATGGAACGGTTGACCGCATCGGCCTTAGTGGCACCAATCTGACAATCCATGACCCGACGAAGAAACAGCCGGAGAGCCGCAAGCTCGCCGCCGCCGACCACAAATCAGCGGCAAATTCCCTGATTGATTGGCTGGAAAAGCAGAGTGGTTTTGAATCAGTCCGGGCGGTGGGACACCGCGTGGTCCATGGCATGCAACACACTGCGCCAGAGTTGGTCACCCAGGAATTGCTGGAGGAGTTGCATCGCATCAGCCCGAATGACCCGGATCATCTGCCCCGCGAGATAGAACTCATCGAGACGTTCCGCCAGCGACATCCGAAACTGCCGCAGGTGGCCTGCTTTGACACGGCGTTTCACCAAACCATGCCGCGGGTGGCCAAGCTGCTGCCGATTCCGCGGCGCTTCGACGCCAAGGGAATTCAGCGCTACGGTTTCCATGGTTTGTCCTATGCCTATCTCATGGAAGAACTCACGCGCCTCGGCGATCCGGCGGCGAAGACGGGGTGCGTGATCCTTGCCCATCTCGGCAACGGCGCCAGCATGGCCGCCGTGCGCGACGGCAAAAGCATGGACACCAGCATGTGTTTCACGCCGACGGCGGGATTGGTCATGAGTACCCGCAGTGGTGATTTGGATCCCGGCCTGGCGCCATATCTGGCGCGAACCGAGCAGATGACCACCAAACAATTCTACGAAATGGTGAACCACAAGTCGGGGCTTCTCGGCGTGTCGGAGACCAGTTCGGACATGCGCGACCTGCTCGACCATGAAAAGCAGGACGCGCGGGCGGCCGAAGCCGTGGCGTTGTTTTGCTATCAAGCCAAGAAGTGGATCGGCGCCTATGCGGCGGCGCTCGGTGGATTACACACGCTCGTCTTCGCCGGGGGTATCGGTGAAAATGCGCCCGCCGTCCGCGCCCGAATTTGTGAGGGGTTGAGCTTTCTTGGCATCGAACTAAATGAATTTCGCAATGCAGAGACTGCGGCGGTGATTTCCATCGAGGCCAGCCGGGTCACGGTTCGCGTCATTCGGACGGACGAGGAACTGATGATCGCGCGCTCGATTTTGCATTCCTGTCCAGAGGTCACAGCGGACAAAAAAACTATATGCATATGAATCCCAGCCCCAGCCGGAACCTGAAATGTCAACCGAACTTGATAAATCTATGAACGCCACACAAACACTGCACGATCTCGGCCAGAGCCTCTGGCTCGATAACATCACGCGTGACCTACTTAACAGCGGCACGCTGAAACATTATATTGACGAGCTCTCGGTGACAGGACTTACCTCGAATCCGACGATCTTTGATCACGCCCTCAAGAACAGCGCTGCCTACGACGCCGCCATTCGGGAGGAACTGGCGAAAGGGAAAACCGGCGAAGCTCTATTTTTCGATCTGGCGCTGGACGATCTCACGCGGGCCGCCGATCTGTTTCGGCCGGTTCACGACCGCACCAACGCGGTGGACGGCTGGGTGTCGCTGGAAGTGTCGCCGCTTCTGGCGCACAACACGGCCAGCACCATCGCCGCCGCCAGGGAGCTTTCCGCGCGGGCGGGACGGCCCAACCTGTTCATCAAAATCCCCGGCACCAAAGAAGGTTTGCCTGCCATCGAGGAGGCGATCTTTGCGGGTGTGCCGGTCAACGTGACACTCCTGTTCTCGCGCGAGCAATACGTGGCGGCGGCCGAGGCGTATCTACGGGGCATTGAACGACGCATGGCCGCCGGACTCAATCCGCAGGTTGGGTCCGTGGCCTCGATGTTCATCAGCCGTTGGGACGTCGCCGTGGCGGACAAAGTTCCAACGGCGCTACACAACCGCCTCGGCATCGCCATTGCTGGTCGCACCTACAAGGCTTACGTGGAAGTGTTGCGTAACCCACGCTGGCAGCGCGCCTACAATGCCGGCGCTCGGCCGCAACGCCTGCTCTGGGCCAGCACTGGCACCAAGGATTCCAAAGCCTCGGACCTTCTCTACATCAAAGCCCTCGCTTCTCCTTTCACGGTGAACACCATGCCTGAGGAAACATTGAAGGCTCTCGCGGATCATGGCGAACTTGGCAAAATCATGGCCGCGAACGGCGGTGGTTGCGAAAAAGTTTTGGCCGGGTTCGCGAAGGCAGGCATCAACGTGGACGGTCTGGCCGCCCAGCTTCAGGACGAAGGCGCAAAATCGTTTGTGAAATCCTGGAATGAAATGCTGGCGGTGATTGCATCCAAGAGCGCCGTGCTCAAGCAAGCCGCCTGACCGGGCAGTTGAATCAACAGAAAAATTATGAGCACCACCGCTAGCACCAAACATCTTACCCAACGACCGGCTTGGAAGACCCTCGGCACACACCTGAAGAAGATCCGAAACATCCATCTTCGGGAATTATTTGCAGATGATCCGAAACGAGGCGAGCGTATGACGGTCAATGCGGCGGGCCTCTTTCTGGATTATTCGAAGAACCGCATCACCGACCAGACCCTCAAGTTGCTGCTCCAACTGGCCGCGGAATCCGGCTTGCGCGACAAAATTGACGCGATGTTCAACGGTGAAAAAATCAACATCACGGAGAACCGCGCCGTTTTGCATGTTGCGTTGCGGGCGCCGAAGGGATCAACCATCATGGTGGATGGCAACAATGTCGTGCCGGAAGTCCACGTCGTGCTCGACAAGATGGCTGATTTTTCTAAACGCGTTCGCGGCGGAGAATGGAAGGGCCATACCGGCAAGCGCATCAAGAACGTCATCAACATCGGCATCGGCGGTTCTGACCTCGGCCCAGTCATGGCTTATGAAGCGCTCAAACATTACAGCGAGCGCGCGATGACGTTTCGGTTCGTCTCCAACGTGGACGGGATTGATTTCGTGGAAGTGACCCGCGATCTCGATCCGACCGAAACGCTCTTCATTATTTCGTCAAAAACTTTCACCACGCTGGAGACGATGACCAATGCCCAAAGCGCTCGTGGTTGGGTGCTGGCAGGTCTGGGTGGTGACGCCAAGGCAGTGGCAAAACACTTCGTGGCGGTCTCGACGAATGCCGAAAAAGTCTCCGCGTTCGGCATTGATACGGGGAACATGTTTGGCTTCTGGGATTGGGTCGGCGGACGTTACTCAATGGATTCGGCCATCGGCCTTTCGACGATGCTGGCCGTTGGCCCGGACAATTTCCGCGCGATGCTCGCCGGCTTTCACGAAATGGACGAACATTTCCGCACCGCGCCGTTTGAAAACAACCTGCCGGTGCTCATGGGTCTCCTGTCGGTCTGGAACAACAACTTTCTCGGTGCGCAAACGGTCGCGGTTTTGCCATACGAACAATATCTCAAACGCTTTCCCGCCTATCTTCAACAGTTGACGATGGAGAGCAACGGCAAGCACGTCACGCTCGACGGGCAAAAGGTTGAGTACCAGACCGGGCCCGTTTATTGGGGCGAACCCGGCACCAACGGCCAGCACTCGTTCTATCAGTTGATTCATCAGGGGACACGGCTCATCCCATGTGACTTTATCGCGTTTGGCCATTCGCTTACTCCATTGGGACGTCACCACGATTTCCTGTTGGCGAACGTATTTGCCCAGGCCGAGGCACTGGCTTTCGGCAAGACGTTCGAGCAGGTGAAAGCCGAAGGCACGCCGGATTGGCTCGTGCCGCATCGTGTTTTTGAAGGCAACCGTCCATCCAATGTGATTTTGGCCGACCGGCTTACACCGGAAGTGCTCGGCCACCTCGTCGCGCTCTACGAACACAGCGTATTTACGCAGGGCGTGATTTGGAACATTGATTCATTCGACCAATGGGGCGTCGAATTAGGCAAGGTGCTGGCCCAACGAATCGTTCCCGAACTTGAAAGCGCGACCGCACCCAATCTCAAACATGACAGTTCGACCAACAATTTGATTCAGCGTTATCGAAAAATGAAGGGGACAAAATGAAAACTCCCGGATGGATCCATTTTCGCCGGGCGCTGCCACCCAGCCTCCACGGTAGGGTTTTACCCCATAGCGAGAACGTATCCATCGGCGCAACTTCAAGTATTGGCGCCAGTGTCGAGCGCCGCAGAGCCGATTTCCCAGGCGCGCTTTCAGCCGGACACCAACTGCGAACAAAAGCAAAACGCTAAAAACGAAGGATTTATTATGTTGATCAATGCCAAAACCCTAAAGGGTTGCAAATTGGACAGCCTGGACGGGGAAATAGGGAAGGTCAAAGAATTCTACTTCGACGATCGGCACTGGACCATTCGCTATCTGGTTGAGGACACGGGAAACTGGCTCACAGGCAGGCAGGTGCTGATTTCCCCCTATGCGTTGGTGGCCATAAATAAAGATGAATACACGCCAAAAATCCAGGTTGATTTAACCAAAAAGCAGATCGAGGACAGTCCCTCCTTGGACAGTGACAAGCCCGTCTCCCTCCAGTTTGAGGAGAACTATCACGGGTACTATGGATGGCCGATGTATTGGAGCGGCCCTGCCATGTGGGGATTTGATCCCTACATTGAGCGTGACCGTAAAAAATGGAGGGAATCGCCTCATGCTGGAAAACAATGGGATCACCACTTGCGCAGCACGCACGAAGTGAGCGGTTATCACATTCAGGCCAAAGACGGCGAGATTGGCCACGTCCAAGATTTTATCATCGACGACGAGACGTGGGCGATTCGTTATCTGATCGTTGGCACACTGAACTGGCGGACGGGGAAATGGGTGCTGATTTCACCGCAATGGATCGAGCGCGTTAGTTGGCACGAAAGGAAAGTGTTCGTCAGTCTTTCCCGCGAAACCATAAAGCATTCACCGGAATATACGGACGATTTGCTGCTAACCCGCCATTACGAGTCCGCGCTCCATCAACATTACGATCGCCCAGGATACTGGGAGGACGAACCGGCGGCCAAATGGAGTCGATGACAACTATCGCCTGTTCAGTCTTCCTCTCCCTGCCATCCGGCTTTGTCGAGGACGGAATTTAACTAAGAATATGAATACAAACACACTCACGTCGGATCTGCTCCAGAAAATGAACGCCTATTGGCGCGCCGCCAACTATCTGTCGGTCGGCCAGATTTATCTCTACGACAATCCACTGCTGAAACGTCCGCTGAAACTCTCGGACGTGAAGCCGCTGGTGGTCGGACACTGGGGCACAACGCCGGGCCAGAACTTCATCTATGTGCATTTGAACCGGGTCATCAAGAAGTATGACCTGGACATGTTCTACATCGCCGGCCCCGGTCACGGCGGTCCGGCTATCGTGGGCAATGTTTACCTCGAAGGCACCTGGAGCGAAGTTTATCCGAACGTCACCCAGGACGAGGCCGGCCTGAAGAAACTGTTCACGCAATTCTCATTTCCCGGCGGGATTTCCAGCCATGTCGCGCCAACCACACCAGGTTCGATTCACGAGGGCGGCGAGTTGGGTTATTCGCTCAGCCATGCTTTCGGAGCTGCGTTCGATAATCCCGGCCTGATCGTCGCTTGCGTCGTGGGCGACGGTGAATCAGAAACGGGTCCCTTGGCGACCGCCTGGCAGTCCAACAAGTTTCTCGACCCAATCACCGATGGAGCCGTTCTGCCAATCCTGCACTTGAATGGCTATAAAATCAGCAACCCGACTGTCCTGGCCCGCATCGAGCATGAGGAATTGGAGCAATTCTTCCGTGGCTGCGGCTGGACGCCATACTTTGTCGAAGGGGATGAGCCGGAAAAGATGCACGAACTCATGGCCACCACCTTGGAAAAGGCAATCGAGGAGATCCGGCGAATCAAGGAAAATGCGCGGAACAAGAACGACACCATGCGACCGCGCTGGCCCATGATCGTCCTCAGGTCCCCCAAAGGTTGGACCGGGCCGAAGGAAGTGGATGGCCTGCCAGTCGAGGGCACGTTCCGGGCGCATCAAGTACCGCTCCTGGTGGATGCCGAGCATCCAGAGCATGTCAAACAGCTTGAAAGCTGGATGAAAAGCTACAAGGCTGAGGAACTGTTCGATGCAAATGGCCGTCTCATGCCGGAATTGGCCGTACTGGCACCCAAAGGCGACCGACGGATGGGCGCCAACCCGCACACCAATGGCGGCATTCTGTTGCGCGACCTAAAGATGCCGGATTTTCGCATTCACTCAGTCCATGTGCCTTCTCCTGGGGCGGTGGACGGCCAGGATACGATGGTGTTGGGCAAGTTTCTGCGCGACGTGGCCAAGCTGAATCAGGACAATTTCCGTGTCTTTGGCCCCGATGAGACGCTCTCGAATCTCCTGGGCGCGGTTTTTGAAGTCACCAACCGTCAGTGGGATGCGCGGGAAGTAAAGAATGATGAATTCCTAGCTCCCGCCGGACGGGTGCTGGATTCCATGCTCAGCGAGCACCAGTGCGAAGGTTGGTTGGAGGGATATTTGTTGACGGGGCGGCACGGGCTGTTCAACAGTTACGAGGCTTTCATTCGCATTGTTGACTCGATGTTCAGCCAGCACGCCAAGTGGCTGAAAGTAACTTTGGAACTGCCCTGGCGCCGGAAAATCGCATCGCTCAATTACCTGCTCGCCTCCCATGTCTGGCAGCAAGATCACAACGGCTTTACGCATCAGGACCCCGGTTTTCTCGATCACGTCGTCAACAAGAAGGCCGATGTCGTGCGCATTTACCTGCCGCCGGACGCCAATTGTCTGCTCTCAGTTTTTGATCATTGCCTGCGCAGCCGGCATTGCGTCAACGTGGTGGTGGCAGGCAAACACGCCCTTCCGCAATGGCTGGACATGGAGGCGGCCGTAGTGCATTGCACGGAAGGGATTGGCATCTGGCAATGGGCCAGCAACGACCAGGACTCCGCCGAACCGGATGTCGTCATGGCCTGCTGCGGAGACACGCCCACGCTGGAGATTCTGGCGGCTGTTTCCATTCTGCGCCAACATTTGCCCGACCTGAAAATCCGTGTGGTCAATGTCGTCGATCTGATGAAGTTGCAACCCAAAACCGAACACCCGCACGGGTTAAGCGAAACGGATTACGACTCGCTTTTCACACGCGACAAACACATCATCTTTGGCTTTCATGGATATCCTTGGCTGGTTCACCGGTTGACGTATCGCCGGACCAATCGCAATCTGCACGTCCGGGGTTACAAGGAGGAAGGCACCATCACCACCGCCTTTGACATCAGGGTGCAGAACGACCTGGACCGATTCCACTTGGTGCAAGACGTGGTTGACCGGCTTCCAAACCTAGGTGCCAAGGGGGCCTACCTGAAACAGCAGATGCAGGACAAGCTCATTGAGCACAAGCGCTACATTGATCAACACGGCCAGGATTTGCCGGAGATCCGGAATTGGAAGTGGAAAGCGCCGGCCAGCAACAACACCGCTCCCGGATCGTTCGTGAAGGGATCAAGAAAGCAGGCCGTCCATGCCTGAGTCCCAGCACGGTCACCACCAGCACGGAGATCCGAATGGCGGCAATGTTTATCAGGGGCATCGTCCTTACTGGACGCGCGCGCATCGTGATTGGCGGGTTTGGGTCGGCGTGGTTTTGATGCTTGCGTGCATGATCATCTATTTGATGACCGGCGACTTGTCGTGGAGGCCTCGCCTCCAACCACAGCCACCGCTTTCAGGCGCCACCGGCAAATAGCAATGAACACGCAAGCTCTCATCCACATCGCGAGAACGCTGGTCGCCGACGACAAGGGACTGCTGGCGATGGATGAAAGCAACCCAACCTGCAACAAACGCTTTGCCAAATTGGGGATTCCCCAGACCGAGGCAGCCCGTCGTTCCTATCGCGAGTTGATTGTGACCACGCCCGCGCTTGGGGAATGCATTAGTGGGGTGATCCTTTACGACGAAACAATCCGCCAGCAGAAAAAGGATGGCACTTCCTTCATTAGGGTCATCATCGACGCCGGAATCATTCCCGGCATCAAAGTTGACACTGGCGCAAAGGACATGGCCGCTCATCCCGGAGAGAAAATCACCGAAGGTCTGGACGGATTGCGCGCCCGCCTTCAGGAATATTCTCAAATGGGCGCCCGTTTTGCAAAGTGGCGCGCAGTGATTGCCGTGGGTGATGGCGTTCCCGGCCAGGGTTGCATCGAGGCCAATGCGCATGCGCTGGCTCGCTATGCCGCGTTGTGCCAGGAAGCCGGACTGGTACCGGTCGTTGAACCGGAAGTCCTCATGGACGGCGAGCATACCCTCGAGCGGTGCAGGGAGGTGACGGAGGAAGTTCTGCGAACCGTTTTCAACCAGCTTTACACACAGCGGGTGATACTGGAAGGCATGATCCTAAAACCCAACATGGTGCTTCCGGGATTGACTTGTCCGCGGCAAGAAGATGTTTCCGAAGTAGCCGACGCCACGGTGAGGTGTCTCTTGCGAGCCGTCCCCGCTGCCGTTCCAGGG
>Ga0187860_1004697_pt1 | contig 10108 bp, 7 predicted proteins | sample June2016WEW_10_4_FD_132981 | JGI IMG/M metagenome (GOLD analysis project Ga0187860, IMG submission 132981) | Peatland microbial communities from SPRUCE experiment site at the Marcell Experimental Forest, Minnesota, USA - June2016WEW_10_40 | ecosystem: Environmental > Terrestrial > Soil > Wetlands... | reverse complement strand
TCTATCAACAATCAACAATCGACTATACTAACTTATGGCAGCAAAACAATTACTCTTCGATGAAGCCGCACGGCAGGCCGTGATGCGCGGGGTGGCCAAGCTCTCCCGCGCCGTCACCGCCACACTGGGTCCCAAGGGCCGCAACGTTGTGCTCGACAAGAAATTCGGTTCTCCAACCGTGACCAAGGACGGTGTCACCGTCGCCAAGGAAATCGAGCTGGAGGATCCCTACGAGAACATGGGCGCTCAAATGGTGCGCGAAGTGGCCAGCAAGACCAGCGACGCCGCGGGCGATGGGACCACGACCGCGACCATCCTGACCGAGGCGATTTATCGCGAGGGCCTGAAGTTCGTGACCGCCGGCGGGAACCCCATCGGCATCCAGCGCGGTATCGGCAAGGCCGTTGAGGCCGCGGTCGCGCACCTCGACAAAATCACCAAGAAGGTGAAGGACAAAGAGGAAATCAAGCAAGTGGCGACCGTATCGGCCAACTGGGACACCACCATCGGTGAGATCATCGCCGACGCGATGGACAAGGTCGGCAAAGACGGCACCATCACGGTCGAGGAAGCCAAGTCCATCGAGACCACCCTCGAAGTGGTCGAAGGCATGCAGTTCGACAAGGGCTATCTCTCGCCCTATTTCGTCACCAATGCCGAGACGATGGAAGCCAAGCTCGAAGACGCTTACATCCTCATCTTTGAAAAGAAGATCAGCAGCCTCAAGGACATGCTGCCGCTGCTCGAAAAGGTCGCCAAGGTCGGCAAGCCGATGCTCCTCATCGCCGAAGACCTCGAAGGCGAAGCGCTGGCCACCCTGGTGGTCAACAAGCTGCGCGGCACGCTCAACGTCGTCGCCGTCAAGGCCCCGGGCTTCGGTGATCGCCGCAAGGCCATGTGCGAAGACATCGCCATCCTCACGGGCGCCAAATTCATCAGCGAAGACCTCGGCATCAAGCTGGAGAGTGTCGAACTCAACGATCTCGGCAAAGCCAAGAGCATCGTGGTGGACAAAGAAAACACCACCATCGTCGAAGGCGGCGGCAAGAGCTCGGACATCCAGGGCCGCGTCAATCAGATCCGCCGTCAGATCGAGGAAACCACGTCGGACTACGACCGCGAGAAACTGCAGGAACGCCTGGCGAAGCTCGCCGGCGGCGTGGCCGTCATCAACGTCGGCGCCGCGACCGAAACCGAGATGAAAGAGAAGAAAGCCCGCGTCGAGGACGCCCTGCACGCGACCCGCGCAGCCGTCGAAGAGGGCATCGTCCCGGGCGGCGGCGTGGCATTGATCCGCTGCCTGGAAGCCATTGATAAGGTCAAGGGCTCTAACGAAGACGAGAGGATCGGCGTGGATATCGTCAAGCGCGCGATCGAGTTCCCGACCCGCGAACTGGCCAACAACGCCGGGGTCGAAGGCTCGGTCGTGGTCGAAGAAGTCAAGAAGCGCAAGGGCAACGAGGGCTACAACGTGGCGGACAACGAGTATGAAGACTTGGTCAAGGCCGGGGTGGTCGATCCTAAGAAGGTGACCCGCACCGCGCTGCAAAACGCCGCGTCCATCGCCGGCTTGCTGCTGACCACGGAATGCCTGATCACCGAGATTCCGGAGAAGGAGAAGAAGACTCCGATGCCGGGCGGTCATGGTGGCGGCATGGGTGACATGGATTATTAAGCCATTCGCAGAGGGGGGCAGGCGTCCCGCCGGCCCTCACACCCGCTGTGGTTCCGGGAGGAACGGGGAAATTGAGCGAGGTTGGCGCACGCCAGCCTCGCTTTTTCCTGCCGCTTCCGCCCCGCGCTTCCCGCTTGACCTTTGGCTTAAACCGGGCGAGAGTGTCCGTGTTGCGCTTGGGGGCGTACTGGTTTCGACCTGGTAGGTGCGCCAGAGGCGGCATGCCGAGGATGGTTCGTTGGCCTCGTTAATCATCGGACCGAACATTAATTGCTAACCAAGAATTAGCTCTCGCGGCCTAAGCGTCGCGACGTTCACCGGTGGACACCTGCTACGCCGGCTGAACGCCACAGCAGGTTAGGTCAGGCGCGGCGTCCGCGCGCGCCTGGTTGAAACTCTTATTCTGCGGGCTAGGCTGTGCGACTCGGTGTCAGGCCGCAATCGCGCGGTAGAAAACTCTCTCCTGACTAAGCATGTAGTCGCGGCTGGCAAATTTGCCAAGGACGCGGGTTCAACTCCCGCCGCCTCCACCAACAAATGCCGCACCGTGCCGATTCCTGAGAATTGCGCCCGCCGGCTCGCCCGATTCTGGCGTGAGTCCGGCCCGGTCTGCCCGTTCGAGCGCCCCGACAAACAATGTTTCCGCTACCTCGGCCCGGCGGCAGGACTCGAATGGAAATACAATGGCCTGCGCCACTCACTCCGCTCCCCTTCCCGCGATGGAGTCACAGAATTCAAGCCAGCCACAGAAAGTACCAATGCTTGGGCTTCTTCGGCTTGGCTGGCGACAACGGCTTTTCCTCCTCCTTTACAACCGATACGGTTTCGATCTTCACCACGCGGCTCTGGGGAATCACATGCTCCTCGCCCATCTCGTCCGTGAAATGGTAAAGGGTCCCCTGGAGTTTGGGTTTGCTTAGGGAGATGGCCTGGTAGCCATCGTTAAACTTCATGAGATATTGGTGCGCACAACCGCAGAGGACGGCCAGACTGACAACAAGTGTCAAAGCCAATTTGCGTTTGATTCTGGGCGCGCTCATTGAAGCGCCTCACCGGTTCGCGGCGCGGTAAGCCGCTTGGCATTGGGCAATTCTCTCCCGGTTCGCTGCGTAGTAGGCCGCGTGGCCCGTGAGAATCTTGTTCCGATTCGCCGCATAGTACGCTGCTCGTTGCTTGAGAAATCTGTCCCCGTTCGCTGCCGCGTAGGCTGCGATGTAACTTTTGCCATACACTTGTTTGCTACCACCGCGCCAAGCCGGACTCAACGCCAAAATCGGCTTCCTCCCAGAAAGCTTCGAGCGTTGCACTCATGAGCGCCCCGATCTCTGGCTCTTTCGAGACTCTCGGCGCGGTCTGCGGCGGTCTAGCCGCCGGAGACAATCTTCAAGCCTGTAAGCAGTCCGTCGTCCACAGCTTTGCATATACCCCCAAAGCTTGCCGGTTTCCAGAGCGAAAGGACGATTACTGCGGCGGTCCTACCGGCTGGGTGGCCGCATTTGGTTTTTGTCACGGTCTTCCGGCGCGCAACACCCGCAATGAAAATCCCCACCCCTTCTCGAACGGCTCGACCATCGCGGTGACTTCCAGCACCGGATAGGCGAACATTCGCGCTGATCAAATCCAGTTTGCCGTCGCCATTGACATCCGCCGCGCTTGACCTTGAGCAAGCGTTCGCGGTGCGTCTCGACCCGCACGGGCACGCCGGCGGCACGCAACATGGCCGCGCCGAAGGCGGCGGATTGTGGATGAACGTCTTTTATCCATTGAGAGGTGGAGCATCAAGTCCCGCGTTACCGCTGCCGGGTCATTGATTGGTTTCAGGGCGAGATGACGCGGTAGAAGCGGGCGGGGTAATTGGTCGCGATGCGGTCGGTGAAAGTGAGCGAGGAATTAGTGGGCGCGATATTAGTGAGGTCAATCCACGGGATGGGATTGGTTCCCAAATTTGTCGTGGCTTGGATGCGGTAGCTGAAATTGGTTTGCAACGTCAGTGTGAAAATGAAACCGTCGGGCCGCGCGAGGAACGGTCCGCTGAACACCGCCGAGGGTGCGGGTTGGTTGGTGGCGAGCACGTCAGCGCCAAATTCGCTGGTGTTGCCGCCGGTGGAAGTGGCGGTGGCGGCAAAAGACTGGCCGGCGTAATTGGCCGTGTTGTTGGTGAGCGCGAACGTGGCGTTGCCGGAACCATCGGTGTTTACGCTGACGGTGCCGAGGTAGAACTGGCCTTGGCCGTAGCCGCTGCGGTCGGCGACGGGATTGCGATAGACATCAATAAAGAAAATGCCGTTGGGCAGGCTATTCAACGTGCCGGATATGATCGTGCTGCCGGCGTAACCAAAGGCATTGGTGATGACGGGGAAATTTTGCAGGTCGTTCGGGCCAGCGAGAAAGCCGGTGTGATTGGTTGTGACCCCGTCATTGTTAAAGTTAATGCCAAGACCGCCGTTGCTGAAAATGGAATTGCCACGGATTGAATCGTTCGTCGTATTGGGATCATACATAACCACGCCGGGGCCAACAGCAAAGGCGATCACGTTGCCCGCGCCGGCACCCATGCCACCGATGAAGTTGCCGGTGGAACCGCCTTCCACAGCGACATTGGCAAATCCGTTGGCGAGCGCATTGGTGCCGGTGAGATCGGTGCCGATGAAATTTCCCTGAACCACATTGCCGATTACTCCGCCCAGGGCGATGCCGTAACTGAAGCCGGGATTGCCGGAAATGAGATTGCCCGCGCCGGCGTTGGTGCCGCCAATAAAGTTGCCGCTGGCACTGTTCCAAATCCCAACCCCGAAACCGCCATCGCCGATGGCATTCGTGCCGGTGACGTCGGGGCCGATGAAATTTCCGAGCACGGAATTGTTGCTCGTGCCCGGATCGGAAATGTAGATGCCATACTGCTTGTTTCCGGAAATGAGATTGCCCGCGCCCGGACTGGTTCCGCCAATAAGGTTGTTCGCCGAGCCGTTCCACAAGCCGATACCGTCCGTTTGATCACTATTGGCCAGCGCCCTTTTGCCGCTGCTGTCGGTGCCGATGTCATTGCCCTGAATTACATTGCTACTCGCGCCGATCACCGCAATCCCGTAACCGGGATTGCCGGAAAGAAGGTTGCCCGCACCGGGGGTTGCGCCGCCAATGGCGTTCCCGCTGGTGTGGCTCAAAATCCCGATGCCCATGCTCCCATTGCCGATGGCGTTTGTGCCGGTGACATCAGGGCCGATGAAATTCCCGAGCACAGAATTGTTGCTCGTACCCGGATCAGAAATGTAGATGCCATACTGCAGGTTGCCGGAGATCACATTGCGCGCGCCGGCACCGGCGCCGCCGATGGTGTTGCCGCTCGCGCCGTTGATTACATGAATTCCGTCGGAAGTGTTGGACACTCCGGCCGTGCCAGCGGCGTTCAGGCCGATGTAGTTTCCCAGCACGGTAGCATTGCTCACGCTCGCACCGGAAAGCCAGATGGCAGCGCCGCCGTTGCCGGAGATGACGTTGCGCGCGCCCGCGTCGGTGCCGCCGATGACGTGGCCGACGCCATTGGTAAAGATGCCGATGCCGCCGAGCGGGTTGGGGACGGAGAACGAACCGCTGGCGTCAGTGCCGATGTAATTGCCGAGAATCACGTTGCCGGTCGTGTTCGTGTCGGACATCCAGAGGCCGTATTGGCTGTTGCCGGAAATGACGTTTCGCGCGGTGGCGTTGGTGCCGCCGATGATGTTGCGGCTGGCTCCTTGCACAAAGAGAATTCCCTGAAACGCGTTCGGCGCCGCGTTGCTGCCGGTGGAATCCAAACCCAGCCAGCAGCCGGCGATGGTGTTGTTGGTCGCGTCGGCGTATTCCAGCGTCAAGCCATTCCAATTGAATCCCTGGAATGAAATATTCTTCACTTGGTTGCTCGCCGAGAAGATCAGCAGGCCGGAATTGGAGGTGAAAGTTTCGGGGATGATTTGCGAGCCGTCCACCACGATCAACGGTTTGTTCGTGAAGCCGGGCTGCGTGGAACCGTCAATAACCATTCCGTTTGAGACAAGCGGCGGCAGGTGGCCGGAGAGATGGATGTTGTAAACGCCGTTGCTGTGTCCAGCGTCGCTCGTCGGAATGTTGAATTTGACAATGGAGCCGGGGTGATCGGTGACGTAATAGAGCGCGGCCCGCAAGCTTCCGGGGCCGGCGTCGGTGGTGGTGGTGACGATATTGGTGAGCGGCACAGCGGGCGGGCCGTAGAGATATTGGAGCGCCGCACGGTCGCCGGGGCTGAGACAGAGGTTGCCCATGCGAAATTGATAGCGCGGAAAGTAAGGCGGTTTGGGTTGCTGCGTGGCGAGCGCGCCCGGCTGCACAGAGACAAAGTCCCAGCCTAAATGCATCACCGATTCGAAATCGTAATTTCCATTGGTCACACTGGTTGGATCAATCGTGAACCAAAAGATGTTCGACGCCTCGTTGGAAATATTGTTCGTGACCACCGTGAGATAATTGGTTTGATCAGGGCGGATGTTTTCGTGTGTGAATCCAAACGAGTGGCCCATCTCGTGGCAGACTTGTGCCCGGCTGAGACTGGAGACGGTAACCAGTTGCGGACTGTAGCCACCGGCCACGAAGTCGAGAAAGTTGGTGTTGTAGGCGAAAAGAACCCACCGCGTTTCGGTGGTGTGCGGAACGAAGCTGACGTTCGCGGCCAGTTCCCATTCGCGCAGGCCGTCGAGATAGGTTTGCTGCTGCGCGGCGGTCAGTGTGTTCGTGAATTCATAAGGCACAATGCCGTTTGTCCACGGGACGTTTGCGGGCGAGGTGCCGGCATAGAAATTTCCGCCGCAGGCAGCAAACGGCAGGAATGACATCCAAGCCAGCGCCAGAAATTTATTACTGATAGGAATTTGCTTTTTATTCATTGACGCTGTCCGCCTCAATCATCGCATCAATGGTTTCAAGCGCATTGCCCTCCAGACGATTGTTCACATAGATAAACGTCTTGCGCTCCGGCCCAGACGCTCTGCCCTCAACGATTAAAGCTTTGCCCGCCGCCCGTGCCTCCGGGTTTGGCTCCTTCACCCTGTCGTATGGTTGGAACGTCTTCACGGCTTCTTCATATTTGCGGCCCGGCTTCAAAAGAAAGCGCGCAACACAGAGATTGGGATTCGTCCGGCTGCCCGGCAGCGCCATTTGTTCGCTGACGGGCGGCATCGCATCCCAGGAATTGAAGACGTGCGTGACGCCGTGCCGGGCGAGACAGCTGAGGTATTCGTCACGAAGCCACTGTTTGTTACGCATCTCAATCGCATACGGCCAGCCCCTCGGCAGCTTTCCGAGGAACGAGTCAAGGTCGCTGACAAAATCGCGCCCGTGCTCGTAGTCGCTCGGCCAGAAGCGCGAAAACTCGAACATGAGCACGCCGATCTTGTCGCGGATTTCCTCGCACGGTTTGAGGAACGCGGTTGCGAACAGGCCAGCATTTAGAAAGTTCTGGTTCGGCTTGCCCGCACGAATCCCAAAGCGCGGCAGATTGGGGAATTTCTTGAGCGTCACCGCATCGGTCACTTTGAAGCCGAACCGAAAATCTTCGGGCACCGCCTCCGCCAGTTTTTGCAGATACTCGCGACGCGGAAAATCGTAATACGCGGCGTCCACGCAGACGGTCTTGAACATCTCGGCGTATTCGCTCAGGCAATCCCGCTCGAACCGCGACTTTGCGACCTTGCCGCGATACTCATATCGCGCTGGCGTGTAGAGCTGGCCAAGCCAGCCTTGGTATTTCCAACTCGACGTGCCGATGTACACGCCGCTGGCGGAAAGTTTCGCCGCCCTTTTTCTCATCTGGTCCCGGTCAAAGGCCATGCGAAAAGTTGTCGCCGGTATGGTATGAAGTCAACTGGTCGCAGAAGTCCCCCAAACGAGGTTCATCATTTGGCCGCTTTGCCAAAAGTCCGCTTTCAACGAACCGGTCGGATTGCGTCACCCCACTCCCGAACTCCCTCCGCCCCGCTCCGGCCACGCCTTGCACAACGCCCACTTCATTTCAGCTAACGCACTTGACTTTCAGCATGGCCTTGGCAACTTGCCGCAACCCATCGTCCGGCACTTTGGTCGGGAGAATTTGCGCGAAGCGCCCTTTCATTTCGGCCATGCTGGGCACTTCGGATTCGCCGAAGCCGAAAAAATTGCCGTTGTCGCTGCGGATGATGGGCAAGAACTTTTGTTTCTGCCCGTTGCGCGATTCACCCATGAGCACCACCACCTCTTGCCGGTCGAACGCCTCGGACGGCGCTTCAGTCAGGTCCAGCTTTTCACCGGGCGTGGCGGACTTCATCCAGGCTTCCAGCGTCATCACAGTCGCGGTCGCGGCGTGGGCGATGCACAGGAGGCGCGCGGTCGCGGCGAAGTCATCCTTCGCGCGGTCATCGGCCAGGTTCTCCGGGATGAAGATGACCGGGCCATCGGCGCCGATCAGGAATAGTGTCGGCGGCACACGCCCCATGTTGCGCATGGAATAATTTGCGTAGTGCTCGGCCTGCGCGAGCAGGTCGTCAAGCGTCTTGAGTTGCCGGGGCATTTGCACTGGCGGCATAGTGCAACAAAAGCCGCCCCTTTGTAAAATTCTCCGCGCCCTCGCGGAAAACAGGAGAGGCTTCCACGGCTCACCGTTTGGTGACCGAAGCCAGCCCGGTTCCGACTGGCGAGAGCGCCGGTCGGAACACGCGAGGGCGCGTGTGCTCCCCGAAACGAACTGCATACTTCCGGCTCAGAAAAGTCGGAAAAAGCGGAGATGCACAATCATCAATGATGACGCGGGATTTCCACTCATCACGCAAAGTCACTCAAAAATGGGACTTGATTCAACTCCCGCTGCGTCCACCAGCTTTTGCGGGTGGTCTGGAGGGGCGGGCTTCCTCGCGAGCCCTGGAATCTGCGGAAAGTGGGGCTCGCGAGGACGTTCGCCCTCCCTGTCCCGGCTTCACCGACCGGCTTAGACCGCCCGCCGTCCAGGCCGGGGGTCTTTACTCCGGGCGGGTGTGCTGGCGGCCATCGTGTCCGCTGCCGGGTTCGCCTTGCTCCGTCTGGTAAGTCGGGCGCCGCTTGAGGTTCTGTTGCCGCGCGGCCAACTCGTTCATCAAACCCTCGGCGCTATCATACTTCACGAAACCGTTCGGCGGCAGAAACAGGTCCTCCGGCATGGTCTCCAGCCGGACTTTCGACAAGGTGAGAGTGATCGGCGTTCCGTTCGCGGCGCAGGTGATGCGCACCGGGAGGCCTTTCAAATCCGTCGCCCGCCAGAGACGAAACACCGTTGCGGACCCATCGCTGGCCGCCACCGTTGCTTCCGCCGGTTGGCACGAATGACCGGAGACTTTCTCCGGCGCGGCGCCGTTCAGGGCGGTGCCGACCGTGACGTTGGTGAACCGGCGGTTTGCGGGGATGGGCGCGTAGGCTTGCAAGGGATCGTTCAGCAGGCAGCCGCGGTTGGCGGTGACATCCCAGATGAAGGCGAAGCCCGCCGTGTGGGAGCGCTTGCCGGCGGAGCTGCCTGGCGCGGGCGCGAACAGCAGTTTGCCGCCCCGGCCCATGAGTTCACCCGCCACCGGCTCGGCTCCTTTGGCCGAGGCGCCGCCCGCCAGCTCCGCGCGCGCGCGGAACCCGTCCACGTTGGTGAGCAGCAGGGCCATAGGGCCGTTGAGGAAGGCGGGAGGCTGTGGCGCGGGAGCCTCTGCCGCCGCTCCGCTGGGGTGTTTATGCGAGTGAGCGCAGCCTCCGGCCAGGGCGGCGATGAGCAGCAGGCACAGGCCCGATACTCGGATGCCAGCCCACCGCAATTCCCGCCCATGCCCCAATCCGCAGTTCATGATCAACATATTGCCGCGGAATATACCCCGGTCGTTTGCAAACGACACGTCCGAAAGCTGCCGGGCGGGTTGGATTTACGATTTACGATTTACGCGAGCAGTGGCATTGGCCTGCGCCACATTCCGCGATTTTATGTTTGACAGGCCGATGCCTTTATGTTAAGGGTTTCATACTTGGGGACCGCTGCGGCGGTTGCGCCACACCAAGGGGGGCGGGCTGTGGATGTCTGGCCTGGGGGGGCAGGGCGAGAGAGAGAAGGGTGCGGAAGCTCAAGAATGCTTGCAACATCCTTGAAACATCCTTGAAACATCGTTGAAGTGTCCTTGGAATATGCTTGGAAAATCCTTGGAATAGCCTTGGAAGAGGCTTGGAAGAGGCTTGGATTATCCTTGAAATGTCCTTGAAATGTCCTTGAATTACCCTTGAAGTACTCTTGAGACATGCCTGGAACTGGCGTGGGGCAACGGTATTGCAACGGGCCCGCTATGGCCCTGCTCCGGCCCCACCACCGCGTCCCCGGCGGCCCCGCCCAGGCAGCAACGCCGTCCCAGAGGGCAAAAACCTCTCTTTCTGCTGTTTTTAGGTTCAAAG
>Ga0187860_1004689_pt1 | contig 10117 bp, 10 predicted proteins | sample June2016WEW_10_4_FD_132981 | JGI IMG/M metagenome (GOLD analysis project Ga0187860, IMG submission 132981) | Peatland microbial communities from SPRUCE experiment site at the Marcell Experimental Forest, Minnesota, USA - June2016WEW_10_40 | ecosystem: Environmental > Terrestrial > Soil >... | reverse complement strand
GTGGGCGGGTGAGACGGGGGCTGTCGCCTGGTGGGTAGTGGGAAGCCGTTAGGCCAGCGGCTTGCCCGGAGCGACAGGGGGCGGACTGATCCTGGGTGGGCTGTGAAGGCGAAAGTGCTTACGGTGCCAGGGTTGACTTTCTTCGACGATTTGAGACAGTGGAATCGAATGGGATTGAAGTGCGGGCAGGTGGGGCAGTTCGCACCCGGCTCCGAAGGTCGGAGGCCCAATGCCCAAGAAGCGGTTCCGCGAGAGTATCGCTGCCGCCGCCGATCGCCACCGGAGGAAGGCTGGATTATTAGTGCCAATTAGTGCCAAAAAACTTGCAACAAGGTGCGATTTCGTGCAACAACGCGAAAAAAAGGACTTGCGTAAGTTGCACGCTGTTGCAAGGTTACGCAAGGTGCGGAAGAATAGTGGTGGGTTCGATTCCCTTCACCCGCTCCAATTGACAGTTTGCGACAGGTTCCTCCAGAGAGCGACTATCCCCTTTATTCGCAAGGGTTTCCGCGTGATTTGACCCTCCATTCTGTGCGTCAGGTTGCGACACGGTTTGACCATTCCCGACAGAATGCTGTGCGCGTATTTATGCATGGCCCAAGAGCCGAGGCAGTTCCTTGATCGCGTCGTAAATCGGCAGCCGGCCATTTTCTCCAACTTAGCCCTCGCAGTGAAGGGCATTGCCGTTCGCGATGACGGCGCGCTGTCCGGAAGAAAGGTTTTGGCTTCTAATTCAAGGCGCAATCAGCCATAGTTGGCGCATGAGCAAGCAGACATTGGTCCGATCAAAGCGGGAGCAGATTTTGAAACTCGCCCGCAAACACGGGGCGGTTTCATTGAAACTGTTTGGCTCAATTGCGCGAGGTGAAGAAACAGATGCGAGCGATTTGGATTTCGTTGTCGAATTGGAGCCGGGACGCAGCTTGCTGGACTTGGGCGGGTTGCAATCTGATTTGGAACGATTGCTCGGCTGCGAGGTGGACGTGGTGACGGTAAAAGGATTGCGGGAGCGCATGCGCGCGCGCGTGCTGGAGGAAGCCGTGCCGGTATGAGGGATGATTACCAGCGGCTGCTCGATATTGGCGAGGGCATCGAGCGGATTGAACGATACACGGCTGGCGGCAGAAGTGAATTTGACCGCAATGAGTTGGTGCAAACCTGGGTGCTGCATCACTTGCAAATCATCGGCGAAGCCGCGCGTTTGTTGAGCGCCGGGTGCAAGGCCAAACAACCGGATATCCCGTGGGAAAAAATCAATGGAATGAGAAACATTCTCGTTCATCATTATTTCGGGATTGATACGGAAATTGTCTGGGCAGCCATTGAAAGGGAATTACCCCAGCTCAAAGCGGGCATTGCGCAAATGATGGAGCGCGAGAGGCCCAAAACCGGTGGCTAACGGACATGAGCCCTTTGATGCGTCCAAGACGCACCGCCATCGCTGCTTTTCAAGCGTCAACCAGCAATGAGGCTTTCCCCCTGCGTATTCCCGTGTTGCCTCTCTCGCCCTAGTCTTGACGAAGGCGGATCATCCGGCTTGCTCAAAACACCAAGGCCAAGCCGACCTGTCCGCCATAGTCTTGACGACGGCGGAATGCCAACACGCGAACGCTCCGCCCCGACAAGTGCCTGGTCGTGTCGTCATTGTCACCAGCATTGCGCCCCGGCTGCCCTCGCAACGCTGGTGGCAACGCCCCCACCACCAGGAGAGGTTTGCTTGATTATCCACCCAAAAGCCGTAAACGCTAGAAAAACTCCCATCGTCTTAGACGACTGAATGGACTGCATCGAGGGGTAATCTTGCGTGGTTGATTTCTGCGGGGTTCACTCATTCACCACCTTTTCCAAGGAAAACGTGATTTTCTTCGTCACTTTGGCGCTGTCCATGTTTCCCAAGACCATCGTCAAAGGCAATAACCCACAATTCGACAGGTTAGTTTTCTCGCAAATAAATGTCCGATCAGCTTCTCCTGTAACGGCTTGGTCGATAATATAGAATTTCTCACCGGCAGCTATGATGTGCGCTTCCCCATCCGGAAGGTGAGGCGTATCGCTGGTATAACTAATAGTCTCGTCTGCCACCGTTTCGTCGAGATCATCCTTGATGACCCATGTCCCCCGCCATGCTTTGACCCCAGATTTCCCAGTGTTCTCCATCTCCGTCAGAAGGTAAGCCCCGCCATTTAATGGCAAGCTGTATATGGCCCGAAGGCTGATTTGATCCGTTGAATTACTTGATGGCACGGCACCAGGTGCGACCGTCTGCTCATTCTTGCCGCATCCAAAAACGATCAAAGCCAAAAGCGTACCAAGTATATTCAGATTCATGTCGTCTCCTTTTTCGCTGCGGGCTCAGGCTTTGCTGTGTGATTTAAAGATAAAACCTTCGTCCTCACTCCAGCCTGCAAACAGGTAACGATCTCCGCTGACTGACATTGGGGATGTTTCAAGGATTCTCACGAGTTTACTGATGTCTTTCTCGACATCCCTAGATTTAAAGATCATCACTCGCAACATGCTTCTACCGAGTACGAGTTTGTAAAAATCTTCCTTCACCTTCTCAAAATATGGGCTCCATTCACTCTCCAGCGCCACCCACACCTTGCCGATGTCCTCCCCGGCCTTACCTTCACCTTCACATGCCATGAAGTCGTACAGAAAACCAGTGAGAGTCCGGTCTACTGCGTTGCCCTTGCTCCATACGCAAAGCCCGGGAACTAATTCATGGTACGCGTATCTGGTCAAATCCTCGAATATCGCATCGGTCCAGGCGGTATCGTTCACAATCCGATCCTTAGTTAAACGCTCAGCTGCGTCACGGATCACTCGCTTGCAGCCTGCTTCGATGTCACCGGTGTTCATCAGAACGCAACCTTGTCACCGCCACCCAGCAAGTCAAGCCGTTTCTAACGCTTCCATACCCACACGCCTCAGTCGATGCGAACTGCAGGTGAGGCGTCTTGGAGCGTCCATTCTTCAATTTCACCCGGGCACAATTCATCTTCAGGCAACCCCGCGGAGCCAGGGCAGGCGCGCTGGCGCGCGCCCGCCCTGACCCCGCCGGGGGCCCGTTCCTCATTTCACACCGCGTCCAGACATGCAAACTGGCCGTGCCAGTGCCGTCGGCTCTCGCTCCACAGCGTTTCCGGGAAGAACCTTCCCCTCTATTACATGGCGCAACGCCGTCTTTTGCTGCTTCGCATTCCTGCCGTTTTGTCAGTGTGTCAGTTTCAACAGTGTCTCAGCGCAATGATGCGCCTGCCCCCTACCGAACGAGCAAGCGCATTACTAAGCGTCACCTCGGCACCTCGCAGAGCGAATTTGGAGCCTTCGTAGAAGTCTCCCCCCAGGCCGTCACGAAGCGCCGATCCTGACAGGCACTTGGTGACATATTCGACTCCGTTTAGCCGCTGGTCGAATTGATGTTTCCTGGAGAAACCGCACTTGGGCAGACTGTCCCACAGGGCGTTGAGCCGGAACATATCCGCCAGAGGCGGTTTCCACTCTGCCGCGCCGATTAACCAATGGTAGTGCTCGCGTCCGAACTTTTCGCCCAACTCGTGCCGCGTAGCCCACACAAGCCGACGGAATGGAATACCCGCCATTTTTGCTGTCTCGTATAAAAACGCGAACAGCAACTTTCGCTGTACATTCGGGCCAGGCACACGGGGAGAACTCCACGTTCCTCCCCCAAACACACGCCAGCACCGATAACGGCTCAGAATTATAGATTCAGGTAATGCCATCCGTGCGCCCCTTGAAGTTCGTGGCCCAAGGGGCGACCGGGTGCCATTTCCTCAATGCGCCGCCAGTGTTTTAGCAGCGGCCCCGCCCGCGCCGTTGTTGCGCAGCGCATTTTTTGGAACACTCCCCCGGTCAATCTTGCCCTTGAACTTCAAACGCCCGCCGTTGGCGGCTTTGATTTCCTCCACAGCCAGGACCCGGTTTGCCGAGGTGATCGGCAAGCAGGGCGAGCGCGAGTTGCGCCGGCCCGCTGCCGCCGTAGCCCCACTCGAACCCCGTGGGACTGTGATTCCACAAATCCAGCCGGGGAGTGAGCGGGCGTTCGTTGACCGTGACGAGAGCGGCATAACCCTCCCGTCGGCCTTCGTAGGTTTTCATCGCGGCCCGTCGATTTGTTCGCTCATCGGTTTCGTTGCGTCTGCTGCCCCGCACTGTTGTTGGCGCAGAGCCTTCGCCCGTAATTCTTGCAAGGATGACGGCCCCAACGCTCTGTTCTCCTGTGGCGGGCCTTTTGGCGCGCCCTCTTGCTCCTCCGCCCGGCTTGCTCCCGCACCACCACCTTCCTCTGGTTGGTGGTCGTCTTGGCTTGCATGTGCCTGCGCCCCGACTTGGCCGGCGTCACCAGCCTGGTGCGTGCCTTGGGTTTGTCGGAGGCCAGCTATTACTGCCTGCTCCACTTCTTCCATTCCCCGGTCTTGGATTTGGAGCGGCTCACCCGGCTCTGGCAACAGAGTCTCCAACGCCTGTTCTGCCGGTCTCTGGTGCGGGTCAACGGACGTGCCGTGGTGCTGGTCGATGGCCTCAAGCGGCCCAAGGAAGGCAAAAAAATGCCGGGGTCAAAAGCCTGCATCAGGAGTCCCGTTGCAACGCCAAGGCTTCCTTTATCATGGGCCATTCCCTCCAGGCCGTGGCGGTGTTGGCTCACCGGGCGGGGGTTTATCTGGCCGTGCCGGTGGCCGCCCGCATTCACGAAGGCGTGGTCTAAAGCAATCGCGACCGGCGTACTCTGCTGGATAAATTAGGCGCTTTCCTCGTCGGCTTGCCTTGGGTCCAGACGGTCACGGTGGTGGCCGACGCTTATTATGCCGCCGCCAAATTCGCCCGCGCCTTGTTGCAGGCTGGCCATCATCTGGTCACGCGGGTTCGTACCACGGCTGTGGCTTATCTCCCGGCTTCGCCCCGCCAAGACAAACGACGTGGACGGCGCGCCATCTATGGATACAAGACCAAGCTCCGGGATTGGTTCCATCTCCAAAATCGCTTTATCAAGGCGCCCAGTCCGGCCTATGGAGAATCCAACGTCACTCTGCGCTATTACACTTATGATTTGATTTGGCGCCCTCTGGGCCGGTTGGTGCGCTTTGTCTGGGTGATCCATCCCAGCCGGGGCCGGTTGATCTTGCTCCGCACCGATTTGACTTTGGCTCCGTTGGAGATCATCCGCCTCTACGGCTGGCGCTTCAAAATCGAAGTGAGCTTCAAGCAGGCCATTCATACCCTCGGTGCCTATGCCTACCATTTCTGGATGCAGGACATGAATCCGATCCGGCGCGGCGACGGCTCCCAACACCCGCATCGCCAGTCCGAGACCTACCGCCAACATCTTCGCCGCAAGCTGGCGGCCTACCAACGGCACATCCAGTTGGGCCTGATCGCCCAAGGCTTGCTGCAATACCTGGCCATTACTTTTCGCCGCACTGTCTGGTTCAATTTCCACTCCTATATCCGCACCGCCTCGCCCCAGAAACCTCCATCCGAGTGGGTCGTCTCGCACGCGCTGCGCCATAGTTGGCCGCAATTCCTCGAGGGTTCACCCGACAGCGTAATCCTCAAGAAATTCCTCGCCTCCAAAATCAGCCTCGCCCGCCGCGGCTACGCCGATCTCATCGGACTGGAAAAAGCGGCATGAATGTTCCACTCTCCAGTCCATCATTTCAAGGGCCCAATTGCACCCGATAAAAGCGCTGAGGGAAGTTGGTCAAAGCCGGGTCAGTGAACAGAAACGGCAGCGCAACAGGATTGGTTGCCAACACAAGCTGCCAACCGCCTGAAAGATTGGTGGCGGCATAGATAGAATAGTCCGGTCCGGTGCTCCCGCTGATCGCGGATTCGAACATTCCCGCAGTAATCGCAGGAGAGGAAAAAGCAGGCGTGGACGGATCGAGAACTACCACAGAGAAACTTTGTGTCGCGTTCACTGGAGGCAGGCTGCCGTCGGTGACAACCACCGTGAAGAGATTTGTCGAAGGCGATTGCGAAATTGCCGGGCGCCACGTGATTAGACCGTTGGTTGGATTGATGGTCACGCCCACGGGTGACGCCGCAAGGCTCCAAGCCAGAGTTTGCGCGGGGACAGCGGCGGCGGTTGCGGTATTGGTCACCAACAAGGTTTGCCCAGCGGTCATTGTGACATTTGAAACTGCCTCAAGAATCGGTGTCGGCATCACATTGGCCGGCAGGAGAGCGCCGGTCAACGAAGTAATACTGGTCTGCATCTGTTGCAAATCGGGTTTGAGAATCTTGCGGTCAAATGTCTGCAACCCTGCGAGTTCAATTTCAACATCGCTAATTTCAGTATAGACTGCGGCGCTCATTCCATTGGTTTGAATCAAACCCGGCGCTTCACCAGCCAGCAATTCAATCTGGGGGGTAACAGTTGTGGAGGCTTGGGAAACAGGAACATCGCTCGGACTGGGCGACCAGGTATGACCCGCAAGACCGAGCCACACTCCCCCAAACTCTCCGCATACCACCGCCTGAGTCGCGCTTGTGGAGCATTCCGGATCAGGATAATTGTGAGTGTCCTCGACATTCCCCGCGCCAACCCAATTCCAGCCACTGGCTTGGTTAACCAAGCGGGACGGGTCCAGCGATTGTACCAACGACACCAGATAGGAGGTGTTGGTTTGACCCACGCCATTCCCGCCGCGGGCTTCTCCCTGGCCTTCGTTGAAAACATCCCACATGATGATCGACGGACTGTTCCAGTGATTGGTCACCATGGCCGTTAGTTCGACAATGAAGTCCAGCGGGTCCACCGGGGGCGGGGACGGATTGCCGGTGTAGGAATTGCAACTGGGCATGTCCTGCCAGACTAGGATTCCCAATTGGTCGGCCCAGTAATACCAACGCTGCCGCTCGACTTTGAGATGTTTACGAACCATGTTAAAGCCCAGCGTCTTGTCCATTCTCAAGTCATACTGCAGTGCCGAATCCGTTGGAGCGGTGTAAATACCATCTGGCCAGTAGCCCTGGTCCAGCGGACCGAACTCGAACGTGAATTGGTTGTTGAGAAGCATTTTTACGAAGCCGTTGTGGGCGCCGATGCTGATCTTCCTCATTCCGAAGTAACCTGTGATGGAATCCACTGGCGCCGAGTTGCTCGTCAAAGTCACTTGCAGGTTGTAAAGGTAGGGATTGGTGGGTGACCAGAGTATCGGGGACCGGATATTAAGATATAAATCCTCGCCCGGCAGCACCGTTGTCGAGGTAACTAGATTGCTTCCCGCGAAAGCGTAGCCGTTTACTCGCAAATCATTCGTTGGGCCGTTGCAAGCGATGTTCAGGAGCACCCGATTGTTATCAATGTCGGGCGTCAGATGGATGCTGCCGATGCTTGCGGCCGGCACCGGTTCCAGCCACACCGGTTGCCAGATACCAGATGACGAGGTGAACATAATTCCCGCCGGATAGAGTGTCTGTTTGCCGCGCGGTTCACCGCCGGCGTCTTCGGGACTGTAAACTCGCACGATCAACTCGTTCGTCCCGCCATTGAGATATGGCGTGATGTCGTCACTGAACGGATCGTAACCGCCGGAGTGAATTTCCACGCTCTGGCCGTTGACGTAAATCTGGGACTGCCAGTTGACCGCGTCAAAATGCAAAATAATCCGCTGGCCCGCCCAGGTTGACGGCACCGTGAAGGTCCGCCGATACCAGGAAAACGCGGAATACTGCATGATTCCCGATAGAGCCGACTCCATCGGAAATGGAACGAGAATGACATGGGCGAGATTGAGGCCCGCCGGCACTGGATCATTTGTCGCGGCAGGCTGGAACTGCCAAACGCCATTCAAATTCATCCAGTTGGACCGCGCCATTTGCGGGCGCGGATATTCGGGCAAAACGTTGGTGGGGTCCACTTGCCGCGCCCAGTCGGTCATCAAGGGCGCCTGTTTGGGTTGCCACGGCATCCCGCCGGCCGGCGCGGCGGTGACAAGAAGATCAATGGATTGGTTCAGAGTATTCGTCACGAGTTGCGCGGTCATTCCTGACGGCACTGAACCGAGGGTGAGATTTCCGCTGCCCGTCAGTGAACTGTAATGCACAAGCGGAATTTGGCCTGGTGAAAAATTATAACCGGCGATATTGACTGTCACAGCACCATCGACCACGAGGGAACTCACAACCAGCGGGGCCGAAGGCTGGCCGCCCGTCCCGGCAAAGTCCAAAGTCAGCCCGCCGCCCGTCGGCCCTATGCTTAACGCTGGGACAGAAAGTTGCGCCCTGGCCTCTGTCAAAGCCACCCCGAACGTTCCTCCGTCATAAATGGCGCAACTGGACGACGCGAACGTGGTCGGTGCCAAGACCATCAACGTCCCGTCACTCACAATGGTCGGACCGGCATAAGAGAGACTGCCGGAAAGGGTCAGCGAGCCGGCACCCAATTTGGTCAGGCCGCCGCCGCTGCCTGCGAGCGCCTGGCTGATGGTAATATCATGATCTTCAGTATTGATGACCGCCCCGCCGCTTTTCACGGTTGCGCCTTGGCTTGCTTGCAGAAAATTCCCTGAGTTGGTGAGGGCGTGCAAAGTGCCACCGCTAAAATTAAAAGCGCCATTGCCACCGGGGTCCGTAATCTGCGTGGCGAACAAATCGCCGCCGTTGAGATTGAACGTGCCGTGGGCGCCCGAAAGTCGTGTCAACAGAACAATGCCGAGAACGTCCGTGCCACCGTTCAAGTTCCAAGTCCCATTGGCGCTTTCCGCTATCCAGGTTTGAGTTACGGTGTTGGTCAGAGCGCCACCGCTCTGGTTGACCACGCCAGTGCTTGGGGTGGTAGCCAGTGTGATGTTACCGGTGTCGCCGGATACCATAGTGATGCTGCCGCCGGAAAGCTCCAAGTCGCCGATGCCGCCAAACCGGCCGATGGCGAACCAGCCGCCAATGTTCACGGCGCCCCCGGTCATGATCATTTTGCCGCTGCCACCGGCGGCGCCGTTGTAGCCTTCGCCGAGCCAAACATCAACTCCGGGAGGCGTGTTGATGGTACCCCCGTTCATATTCAGCGTGCCAATGCCGCCTGGGCCAAAGTCTCCGTCGCCGACACAAAACGGAGTTTGTCCGACGTTGAAGGTGCCGCCTCTGATGGTCAGAATGCCACTTCCAATTTCGCCAACATGCGCCTGTAACGCCACATTGACTACGCCATTGCTCAACGTGTAGAAGCCGGTCGAATTGGCGCTGTCACCCAGGCGAAACCAACCGTTGACCTCGCTGAGTGAGCCTGTCTGCAAGTAAGAGCCGGACGCGTTGCTTCCATCACCGGCGCGAATGTCCCAGGGACTCCAGACCGGGTCGCCTGGCTGGATGAGCACGACGTTGTTTGAGCCGCTGTCATTGATGGCATTGACGCCGGTCGGCACGCCGGAAGGATTCCATGAGCTGGCAACATTGAAATCACTGGTGACACCCTGCCAGTAGGAGTCCGCTATAGCGCCATTGGCAATCGGCAGCAGCGCAGCGGCCAAAGAAAGTGGCCGCAAAAGGGCGGCGTATGTGCGCGCACTGCAGCCGCTCGTCGTAAACAGGGATTGCACATTGAGTGATTTTCCCGCCATGGCGCATATCTTCAAATTCATTTTTTCATGCTTTTTATTCACGGCCCCTCACTTTTATTCACTCGCTCGCCTCGGCGGCAATCAAAGGCGGTCTAAAGCCAGTGGCTTAATCCAAGCGCAGGCGACGGAGACCGGTCATTTGCCCCGGCCCGTTAGCTGCCGGATTAGATCTGTTTCGGTTTTGGAAAACGGTGTTCCGTCGGCGCGGAAAACGTCGTGGAACCAAACTGCAGGCTCGGCGGCATAGGTCTTCTTCCAGGAATCCCACGGGTAAATCGTATTCGACTTCCCGTTGACAAGCCCCCAGCTCCACGCCGCGACCCGGTATTGTTTCAGGACCGGCAGGTTGTCAGCGAACGTCGAGCGGTTGCCGCGCGCCATGTACTCGGAGCATAAAACGGGGCGTCCGAATTTTTTCAAACCTTCGATTTGTTTTCGCAGCTCACCCGGTTCGTCATAATTGTGGAATGTGATGATGTCCGAGCACTCCAATTGGAGGCGCTGAATAGGATTGGGATGGGTGAGGTAATCAC
>Ga0187860_1004684_pt1 | contig 10134 bp, 10 predicted proteins | sample June2016WEW_10_4_FD_132981 | JGI IMG/M metagenome (GOLD analysis project Ga0187860, IMG submission 132981) | Peatland microbial communities from SPRUCE experiment site at the Marcell Experimental Forest, Minnesota, USA - June2016WEW_10_40 | ecosystem: Environmental > Terrestrial > Soil >... | reverse complement strand
GGAAAATTAAAGACTACGAAGGCAATGTGATTGTGGATGTCAACCAGGAGATTAACGAGGATCTGGCAGCGGCCATCCAGGCGGCCGGCATCGAGCGTGTCAAGATTCGCTCGGTGTTGACTTGCGAGTCGCGGCGCGGCGTTTGCGTGCGCTGCTACGGGCGCAATCTGGCCACCGGGCGGGTGGTGGAAATGGGCGAGGCGGTGGGGGTGATTGCCGCGCAGTCCATCGGCGAACCGGGCACGCAGCTCACCATGCGGACCTTCCACATCGGCGGTACGGCCAGCCGTATTTCTGAGCAGAGTACTTTGGAGGCAAAGAACAACGGCTTCCTGAAGTTCCACGCCATTCAGACCGTCATGAATCGCGAAGGCGCCCACGTGGTCATGAATCGTAATGGCGCGGTGGCCATCGTGGACGATAAAGGCCGCGAGCGTGAGCGCTACTCGGTAGTGTACGGTGCCCGCATCAAAGTGGCAGACGGCACCCCGGTAAAAATGGGCGATGTCGTTGTGGAGTGGGACCCTTATACGTTTTCGATTCTTACGGAAGTGGCCGGAACCGCACAATTCAAGGACCTTGAGGCCGGAATCACAGTGCAGGAACAGGTGGACGAAGTCACCGGCTTGTCGCAATGGGTGGTGAAGGAAGCGTCGGAGGAGAAGTATCAGCCGCAAATCGTCATCCGCAACGAAAAGAAGGGCACCAAGAAGTACTTAATGCCCTCGCGCGCCCACTTGATGGTGCAAGAGGGCGACGAAGTGAGCCCTGGCGATGTGCTGGCCAAGATCCCGCGTGAAACGACCAAGACCAAGGACATCACCGGTGGTCTGCCGCGCGTGGTGGAGCTCTTCGAAGCGCGCAAACCTCACGAGCCGGCAGTGATTACGGAAATCGACGGCATTATTCGTTACGCGGACGTCGTCAAGGGCCAGCGCAAAATTCTCGTGGTTCCCGATAAGGGTGAGACCAAGGAATACTTGCTCCCGCGCGGCGTGCACGTTTCCGTTCAGGAAGGTGAGCGTGTTAAGGCCGGTGAACCTCTCATGGACGGCCCGCGTAACCCCCACGATATTCTGGCGGTCCTGGGCTAGAAGGAACTTCAGAAGTATCTCGTAGATGAAATCCAGGAAGTTTACCGGTTGCAAGGCGTCAATATCAATGACAAGCACATCGAAGTCATCGCGCGCCAGATGATGCGTTGGGTGAAAGTGGAGGAAGTGGGGGACACGGAATTCCTGCTTGACGAGCAAGTGGACAAGTTCAAATTCCGCGAGGAGAACGACCGCGCCAAAGCTAAGAGCGGTAAGAGCGCCATCGGCCGGCCCCTGCTACTCGGAATCACCAAGGCATCGCTCGCTACCGATTCCTTCATCTCAGCCGCATCGTTCCAGGAGACAACGCGCGTCCTCACGGAAGCCTCTATCCGCGGCGCTGTGGATCACCTCCGCGGCTTGAAGGAGAACGTTATCATGGGCCGGCTGATCCCGGCCGGCACGGGTTTGGAATTCTACCGGAACTTCAAGCTGCTCGCCGAAGCCGAGCCGCCGCAGCCGGAATTCACCACCCCGGCGGAAGTCGCCATTCCCGCTACCCCTGCTCCGGCGGTGGGAGCGGACCTGGCCGACGAGGACGAAGCCAGAACGTAGTAACAGCGCGATAAGAGCTGTCAGTGGCCAGTGGTCAGTTGTCAGTCGAAAGGCTGATGACCGACTGCTGGCCATTCTCGTTTTCAGGCGTTGCCAGCAAGAAACAAGCATTTCCTAACAGATTTCCTGCCCCATCTCTTCAGCCAACTTGGAACCCGCCGGCCTTTTCAAACGCGTCGGCCACCCGCAGCAGGCGCGCCTCGTCGAAATGGTTGGCGAGGATTTGCATGCCCACGGGGAGGCGCGGTTCGCTGTGGGTCTTGCCGCAGGGAACGGAGATTCCGGGTAGGCCGGCCAGGCTGGCGGTGACGGTGTAAATGTCGGCAAGGTACATCTGGAGAGGGTCGTCCACCCGTTCGCCAAGCTTGAAAGGTGGAAGGGGAGAGGTGGGGGTGACGATGACGTCGACTTCGTCAAATGCCTAGACGAAATCGCGGGTGATGAGCGTACGTACTTTCTGGGCTTTCAAATAGTAGGCATCATAATACCCGGAACTTAAAACATAAGTCCCCAGCATGATGCGGCGCTTCACTTCCTCTCCGAAACCAAGGTTGCGCGATTTCCGGTACATGTCCTGCAAATCGTCGTGCTGGGTGGATCGGAATCCATAGCGCACGCCATCGTAGCGGGCGAGATTCGAGCTGGCCTCGGCAGTGCAGATAATGTAATAGCACCCGATGGCATAATCGGTGTGCGGCAAGCTGATGGGGATGATATCGCATCCGAGCTTACTGAAAAGGTCAATGCCCTTTTGGATGTTTCCGGCGATTTCGGAATTTAATCCCTTAAGGTACTCCGTTGGAACTCCGACACGGATTCCCCGGATGTCGCCGCTCAACGCACTCACATAATCGTCGACGGGCAGCGCGGCGCAAGTGGAGTCCAGTGGGTCGCGTCCGGCGATGGTTTGCAGCACCAGGGCCACATCGCGCACGGAGCGTCCAAAAGGCCCAATGTGGTCGAGCGAGGAGGCGAACGCCACCAGACCGTAACGGGAAACCCTGCCGTAGGTTCCCATCATACCGACGACGTCGCAAAACGACGCGGGCTGCCGGATGGACCCTCCTGTGTCCGATCCCAGTGCGGCGGTCGCGAAATTTGCAGCAACCGCAGCGGCCGAGCCGCCGCTTGACCCCCCTGGTACGCGAGTCAAATCGCGAGGATTGTGGGTAGGGAAGAAACTGGAGTTTTCCGTCGAGGAACCCATGGCGAATTCATCGCAATTCGTCTTGCCGAGGACCACTGCCCCCGCGCCCTCCAGCCGTTCCACAGCCGTGGCGTCGTAAGGCGCAACGAAATTCTCCAGGATGTGCGAGGCGCACGTGGTGCGGGTCCCGCGTGTCAGGATGACGTCCTTAACGGCGACTGGGACGCCGGCCAAGGGCGCGAGCGCTCCACCGGCGGCAATGGCTTCGTCAACTTTCTTCGCCTGAGCGAGAGCGCGCTCGGGGCACAAGCTCAGGTAGGCCCGGACCTCTTTGTCCTTCTGCTCGATACGCGCCAAGTGAGCCTGAGCGATTTCAACAGCCGTGGCCTGGCGGGTCTTCAATACCTCGTGTATTTGGCTGATCGTTAGAGTCGTGAAGTCCATTATGCGTTCACTGCCTCTGCCATCTTCATTTTGGATTTTGGATTTGCGATTTTGGATTCAAGTGAGAGAGTGTGCAAGGATGACCCCCAATCCAAAATTCAAGATTCAAAATTCACGATTCAAGATGTTTTCATTCCTCCCGCTCGATGACTCGTGGCACTTTGAAGCTTCCCGCCCCCGATTCGGGAGCGTTCGCCAAGGCCTCGTCCTGGGAAAAGTACCGGCGCGGCTGGTCCGCCCGGAAGGAGGCATTTTGGGAACCTGGGTAGGTTACCTGCGACATGGGCTCGACTGCGGACGTGTCCAGCTCGTTCAACTTTTGCACGTACTGCAAAATTGATTCAATCTGGGGAAAGAATTTCTTCACTTCTTCCTCGGTAAGTTCCAGGTGCGCGAGTTCGGCCACGTAGCGAACATCCTTTTCTGTAAAAGTCATACGTTTAGCTTTCTCCGCGGGCGATTGAAATACTTGGCATACGAGCTTGCGAGGGCCAAAGCAATCGAAGGGTCAGGAATTGAAGTCGTGTCCATCGCCTGTTCCACCAAGGGCCGCGCGGGCGAGATAGTTCCGCGCGAAGGTCGTGGAGGAGAAAACAGGCTGTGCTGAGTCACCGTCTTGATTCGCAACTTTTTCACAATCGGTTGGCCCAGGAAGCTGTTAATCTTGGTGCGAATCTCCTCCGCCATGAACTTTAGCTGATTGCACCATGTTGCGCAGTCGGCATTGAGAGTCAACACGCCGGCCACAAAGCCGGAGGGCTGGGAATGTTCCGCAATGCTCCTGCCCGCGATGCGTGGCCAAAGCGGAACGAGGATTTCCAGCAGATGCGGTTCCTCGCGGCGGATTTGTTTTCGAAACAGAGAAGGTAAGATTTTTCCGATTTCATCCACGTTCGAGGTACCCCGTTGAAGCGCAGGCTCTTGATGTTTAAGTGATCTGTTAGTCTAGCACATTGCGCGCCAGCGAGGAAATGGCTTGAGACGGCCGGGTGGTAATTTTATAATCCCATCTGCATGAAGTTAATCCTCGCCTCCAATTCCCCCCGTCGAATCGAGTTGCTTCGCAACGCGGGCTTCGGTTTTGAGGTTATACCCTGCGGTGTCGATGAGGGCCTGCCGATTCCGGGAGAACCTCCGGAAGTTTACGCCCGGCGCGTCGCCCGCGCGAAGGCGTTGTGTGTGGCCGCCACATCCCCTTCCGGTGCCATCGTTTTGGGAGCGGATACCATCGTTACCATCAACGGTTTGATTCTGGGAAAGCCCAGCGGACCGTTCGATGCCACCCGGATGCTACGTCTGCTCTCCGGCCGGACGCACGAGGTGATTACTGCGATCTGCCTGGTTAGGGCGCAGGACCAAATTGAAGCGCTCAAACACGAAGCCACTTTTGTGACCTTTTGCGAGCTCAGCGAAGACGAGATTCGGGCTTACGTGGCCAGCCGCGAGCCCTTTGACAAAGCCGGCGCTTATGCCATTCAAGGGTTGGCCTCCAAGTTCGTCACCCACGTCTCCGGCTGCTATTTCAATGTGGTCGGTCTTCCGGTATCTTTGGTCTATGCGATTCTCAGGACGCTTGATGGGAGAAGTTAGAAGCTAGGAGTTAGAAGTTAAAATCAACGAAAGCCTACCTGCCGCTTTATTGTGAGTGCTGACTCCTGAGTTCTAGCTCCTAACTTCTAACATCTAACTTCTAACTCCTCCCTCAAAGAATAATTCGCTCGTCGCCTTGGCGGCGCGTCACGCGCTCACGATCCAGGTATTCGAGCAGCGGGATGGCGTATTTGCGAGAAAGTCCGGTGAGCTCCTTGAAGTCCGTTACCCCCAGGTGATTGTTCTGTGCCTTACGGCGCGCCAGGATTTCGCGGAGCTCGCGCAACGCCGACTGATGGAAAATCAAGTCCTCCGTTACTTTGTGCAGGATGTTATCCTTCAAGAGAATCCTCAGGAGTTTTTCGGCGCGGGCTCTGTCGAGGCGGAGGTTTGCCAGGACTTCCCGAGCGGTGGGAACGGCCAATCCTGCTTTTTCGAAGGCGGTGGCAATTTGATCGCGCGCGGCGATTTCCTCCGCGGAGAGTTGAATGGTACGGCCGCGCAAACGAACCATCTCACCTTGCGAGTCGATTTTTCCCTGCACGATCAGGGATTGCAGCAACGCGTTGAGCAGTGTGGGCGAGGGAATAGTACACACCGCTCGACCGGCGCCCAGCCTGGCACGCAGCTCCTCCTTGGGCAGCCCCGCCACCAGCGGATTGGCCGCATGAAACTTTTCGAGCTGCTCCAGGAGGAGTTTCGCCAATTGCGCGAAGTGCGCCGCGTGGACCAGCAGGCTGGGAGGTTGCCCAAGGAGCACCAGGCGCTTTTGGTTTTCGAGGGAACGTGCCACCTGGAGAACGTCCGAGGGTTTCCAGCCCGTGCGGGCGGCAAGAGCTGAGGGAGTAGCTTCACCTGCCCACATTGCCAGGAGTTCGAGCCGTGCTTCCGGCTCTCCGCTTTCCAGCACCCTCAGAGATTCGAGCGTTTCCGGATCGCCAGACCGGTGTTTGGGGGGAGCATTATCAAGGACGCCGCCACCGCCGATGGTGGTGACGGGCGAGAATTGCCGGATGATGAAACGGTCGCCGGGCACAAACAGGCCAGGCGCTGAAAGGCGAAGCTGCACGAAGCCGGTTGCTCCCGGTCTCATTTCTTTGCCTTCAAGCAGGACCGCCCGCCCCAGCGTCTCCGCGGTCCCGCAGTGGAAATGCACCTGCGCATGGTTTTTCAGTGGCCGGGCGCTCGGCAATAGGGTCAAGGTGCAATCCAGGGAGGTGGTGGGCTGGAACAGGCCGGGTGCAGCCAGCACCATGCCGCGCATAATCTGCCGGGCCTCAGTTCCCGCCAGGTTTAGCGCCGTCCGTTGGCCAGCGGTGGCGCGGTCGGCGGGGGTGTTGTAGACCTCGACGCCACGCACGCGCACGCGTTTTCCCAGCGGGAAGATTTCGACCTCGGCTTCCTTTTCCACCGTGCCGGTGATTAACGTCCCAGTGACGACCGCTCCAAACCCCTTCATTACAAAGGAGCGGTCGATGGGCAGTCGAAAGGGCAGATCGGCGGGTTTGGGAGGCGACTCCAGGCTCAGACGGCGCAGTTCGTTCTTAAGTTCATCCAACCCATCGCCGGTGCGTGCGCTCGTGGCCACCATCGGCGCCCCCTCCAGGAACGAACCGGCGACGAATTCCTGCACCTCCAGCCGCACCAAGTCCAGCACCTCGCGCTCCACCAAGTCCGACTTGGTGATGACAACCAGCCCGCGGCGAATTCCCAGGAGCTTGCAGATGTCGAAGTGCTCGCGCGTCTGAGGTTTGATGGACTCGTCGCCGGCGACGATTAACATGACAAGATCGATGCCGCCCACGCCGGCCAACATGTTCTTAACAAAGCGCTCATGGCCTGGAACGTCGATGAATCCGATACGCACATCTTCGCCCAAATCCAAATGAGCAAATCCGAGATCGATGGTGATGCCACGGCGCTTTTCTTCTTCCCAGCGGTCGGGGTCCGTGCCGGTGAGGGCCAGGATCAGCGCCGACTTCCCGTGGTCAATGTGGCCGGCGGTTCCAATGATGACGTGTCTCATAAGATTCGGGATACGGGATACGGGACACGGGATTTGCTCCCGACTCGCCGCGGGTTGCATATCGGTCCAATGCAACTCCCCAGTCCGTACCATCGCCTGTATTTCTAATGCGAGGCATCGGGTCCCGAGTCCCGTGACCCGTGTCCCGTATCCCGTGTACCGTTTCCGGGTTTTTCCGCTTCCGTCCCAAGCCAGACGCTCGAAAGCGTCCATTCGCCGTAGTTGTTTTCCAGGATGAAATCATAGTAGGCAATCGCCGTGGGGTCCTCGAAGGCCACCCGCGCAAGGGCTCGGTTCTTGTCGGGCGAAAAGATAACGTTGCGGACCTCAACTGAAACCAGCGGCCTCGGCGGCCTCGGTGGGCGTGCGGCGGGCGCTTTTCCAACGTTTTTATTGACGGCCGTGGCGGCGCCGGTTCCCCCCGCAGGCGGCGGCTCCAGCGCCGGGATGAAATATGTTCGCACCGCGGACTCGATCGAGCCGCCGGATTTCTTCCCTTCCGGCGTGGCCAGGTATTTCGAGCGCTCTTCAATGACCGCGCGGGCATTGTCCAGGTCGTCGCGAATGACGACGTCCTGGAGTTTTTTCTCCGAGGCAAGAATGCGGGGAATCAGACTCGTGTCGGTACGAACGGTAAGGGCAATCACCGCGGCCTCCGTCACGGTCCGGTCCGGCTCGTCGTCGGATTTGTTGATGACATCAAAGAGTATGTCGGTGGCTTGCGGGGAATTGAATTCGGCGAGAGCGCCATAGGTGAAGCGCCGCAAATTGAAGTCGCGGGGATCGGAAAGCAGTTGCCAGAGGATGGGTAGCGCCTGATTGCCCCCGATATAAGCCACCGCTTGCGCCGCGTATTCGGCCGTGCGATCGTCCTTCAGGGCCGCGGCGAGCTGCGGAATAATAGCGGGGCCCGCGGCGAACGTCGCCCGCAGCAACGCCAACTGTGCCTCCTCATTCGGCGAGCTGAGGATGCCATCGAGCAGTTCCGGACCCCAATCCCCTAGGAGCGGTTCGTCCTGATCGGTGTCCGCAACTGGAGGTGCTGGACTCGGCGCCGGTTCCTTTTGTGGCTTCAGGGGCGGCTGCTGGGAAAACCCGGGAACTCCAGGCAAGAGACAGAGACCTGCCCAAAGACACAGCGCTGCGGCATACGACTTGATAGCAAACTTCTTCATCATGAGTATACGGGGCGTCCCGCGCCCAATGACTTCCACTATATTCTTCATAGGAATTTCCGTCTTGGGTTGGATGCGAAAGCTTCACCACAAGTTGGAGTGGCACCATCCGGCGCGTTCTACACCGCCGCAAATTGCCCAACCCCCTTCCGGACTCACACGCTGCGGTGGCCGTCGAGTAGCGGAGGAAGTTCGCGCATATCGCCAATGACCAGGTCCGGGGGAACCGTTTGCAGCGTATGCGCCCCAAATCCGTAGGTGACACCGCAGGTCCACACGCCGGCGTTCCGCCCGGTGAGCACGTCGATATCAGAATCGCCGACCATCAGAGTTTCGCGGGCGGAAATCTGAAGATCTTCCATCAATTTGTGCAAGCCGATGGGATCGGGTTTTTTTTGCGGAAAGCTATTGCCCCCATAGATATAGGCGAAGTAGGGCGCGAACCCCAGCCGGGTCAGCATCTCGCGGCTGAAATGGACAGGTTTGTTCGTCAACACCGCCATTTTGTGGCCACCGAGAGTCTCGAGCGCCTCGGCCACCCCCGGATAGGGAGCCGTATGATCGAGCATATGGTCGCGGTAGTAAGCCAGAAAGAATGCCAATCCTTTTTCGACATTCTCGCTGGTGGCATGTGCTCCCAGCGAGCGACGGACCAAAAGCGTGACGCCGTGGCCGACGTAAGAGGCAATCAAATCCAGCGGCAAATGGGCCAGTCCCATCTCTGCTCGCATCGCGTTGACGCTCAAAGCCAGATCCTGCTTGCTATCCACCAGGGTGCCGTCAAGGTCAAAGACCAACAGCCGAACTTGTTTCCAATTTGCCGTCACGGGGTTGTCCATATTTAAACGGGGGGTTTTGGCTCGGAGCCGGGCTCAAGCGCTCGCAAAACCAATGCCGCCTGTTCTGCTGGAATGGGATTGAAATAGAATCCCTCGGTACCCAGGAAGCGCCGCCGCCCCTCGACGTCGGGTTGAATTTCAATGTGCCAGTGATAATCATCCCGCACCGTGTCCCACCACTCTCTGGCGGGTTTCCACGCCTGCAAATTCGGCTCGGTGTGGACGACCAGGTGGAGGGATGGCGAGACCCTTTCTACGCGCTGCAAGCAGGACTTGAGAAATGGGGCGAGCGCCGCCGCTCTTCCCGGTTCCGTCAAATCGTTCTCGAACGAAGAGGAGTGGCGGACCGGCACCACCCAGAGCTCGTAGGACCAGCGCGAGCCAAAGGGACAGAAGGCTACGAAATCCTCGGTCTGATCCACGAGTCGTTTTTCATTTCGCAACTCCTGCTGCAACGCGTCGCAATAGACGCACCGCTCGCGCTTGAAGTAATGCGCACGGCTCCAGCGAAATTCAATTTCCAGCAGTTGCGGCAAGACCGGGGTTCCCAGCACCTGCGAATATGCGTGCCCTTCCCGGGTCGGAGATGGCAGGTGCTGATCCTTGAAAAGCGAGACGTAACGGAGCCGACGGTCCTGCTTGAGATCAAGGATGCGGTCACGGAAAAGCTCCAGCACGTGGGCAAAGTCCCGTTCGGGAAGTTGTGCCAGCGTCAGACCGTGCACCGGAGTCTCGACCACAATTTCATGTGCGCCCACGGTGTTCATAACGTCGAACATGCCCTCGGCCCGGCGGTCCGCCCCGCCTTCCACGCGGAACAGCGGGGCGCGATCGTGAAATACCCGCGCCATCCACGTGTCGGCGGAGTCACGGTATTCGCGAATGGCGCGAGGCGTCATGTGCTCGTTTCCGGGGCAAAAGGGGCAGGCCCCGCCCTCATCGTGAACGTCCGGCATAACCGGGCGCTTGCCCGTAACTACCCAGCGCCGGGTAAAGGGGTCCAAACGCAGTTCAGCCATGTGCGCAGCCTTTCGAAAAAGATTGTGTGCTCAGCGCTATGGCAGGCGCGGCGAGCAATCGGGGACAGCGACGGCTGTAAGTTCCTAACCTTTCATTCTAGCTTGGATTGGCCACTACGTCATGGGGGATGAAATGGTTGAGTCTGACGTAGAGGCGGCTTTACGCCGCCATATGGCGAGGTAAACTCGCCGTACCCAAGAGTCGCGATTGAGCGATGGTAGGGTGTTCCTGAGATGGTGGAAAG
>Ga0187860_1004680_pt1 | contig 10147 bp, 9 predicted proteins | sample June2016WEW_10_4_FD_132981 | JGI IMG/M metagenome (GOLD analysis project Ga0187860, IMG submission 132981) | Peatland microbial communities from SPRUCE experiment site at the Marcell Experimental Forest, Minnesota, USA - June2016WEW_10_40 | ecosystem: Environmental > Terrestrial > Soil > Wetlands... | reverse complement strand
TACGTTGCCGCTGATCTTGGGTGCGATGGCGCTGACGTGCCCGTCCACTTCCGCGTCGTCGGTTGAGACGCGGTCGCGGTAATGATAGTAGGCCCACAGCCCCGCCCCAATCGCGATCACCAGCAGGATCGCCACCACAATCCGCACCGGCGATTTCGTTTGTGGCTCCGCCACGGCGGCCTTCTCTTCCGTTTCCGGCATTGCGACTTTCGATTCGGCCATTATGTTACTCCATCGCCAACGGGCCCTGCATAGGCCCGGTCCGCTTCATCAAAAACATCAAAGGAATAATTAAAACAAACAGCACCGCCATCACCCAGAACGCATCGGCGAAGGACAGCATGGCGGCCTGGCGCAGCAGGCCGCCATACAGAAGTCCGCCCGCCTGCCTGGCTGCGTCTGGCATACTGGCCCCATGCGCGTGCAGCAGTTGCGTGGTGTGCTCGATAGCGTTCCGGTACGCCGGGTCATAAGGAGTCAGATGCGACACCAGCACCTGCTGATGCATCTGCGACCGCCGCGCCAGCAGCGTAGTTACGGTGGCGATGCCGGAGCTGCCGCCGATGTTGCGCGCCAGGTTGAACAGGCCGGTGGCGTAGTTCATGCGGTCCCTGGGGACCATCGCCACCGCCGCCACGCTGATCGGCACGAACAGGAAAGCCATGCCGGCGCTCTGCACCATGCGGCTCCAGACCGCAGTCCCGTAATCGATATAAAGGTTGAACCTGGACATGATCACCAGGCCGCTGGCCGATACCAGCACGCCGAAGATCACCAGCCAGCGAGCCTGGAAATGCCGCAGCAGAGTGCCCACCAGCGGCATGCAGACGATCACCACCAGGCCGCCCGGCGAGAGCACCAGCCCGCTCAGCATGGCGGTATAGCCCAGCAGCGTTTGCAGCAGCAGCGGCAGCAGCATGGTGCTGGCATACAGCACGAAGCCCAGCACCAGCATGGACAGCGTGCCCAACATGAAATTGCGAATCTTGAGCACGCGAAAATCGATCACCGGGTGCTCGTGATTCAATTCCCAGAACACCACGGCCACCAAACATATCGCGGCCACAATGGCGAATCCGACGATGAAGTGCGAACTGAACCAGTCTTCCTTCTGTCCTTCATCGAGCACCACTTCGAGCGAGCCCAGGCCAAGCGCCAGCAGGCCAAAACCCATGTAGTCGATCTTGAGACCGTCACGGAAACCCCGGCGCACCAGGTACGGCGGATCGAATACCAGCATTTTGGTCATCACGAGCGAGAGTATGCCCACCGGAATATTGATGAAGAAGATCCAGCGCCAGGAGAAATCGTCGGTGAGCCAGCCGCCCAGCGTGGGGCCGATCACCGGGGCCAGCACCACGCCCATGCCGAAGATCGCCATCGCCATGCCCTGCTTCTCGCGCGGGAAGGTTTCCACCAGGATGGCTTGCGACATGGGCTGCAACGCGCCGCCGCCGATGCCTTGCAGCACGCGAAAGAAGATCAGCGAGCCCAGCGTCGGCGCCAGGCCGCACATAAACGAGCTGATGGTAAACAGCGCCACGCAGATCATGTAGAACCGCTTGCGCCCCATCATCATGCTGAACCACCCGCCCATCGGCAGGATGATGGCATTGGCGACCAGGTACGAGGTCAGCATCCAGGTGGCTTCGTCGGTGGACGCCGAAAGGTTGCCCGCGATGTGCGGCAGCGCCACGTTGGCCACGCTGGTGTCCAGCACCTCCATGAAGGTGGCCAGCATCACGGTGAAAGCGATGATCCACGGATTGATGGTCCTACTTGGCGTAGAGCGCCTCCATCTGGCCGGCGGCGTGCGCCAGGTCGGCCCGCGCCTGGTTGTAGCGGTAGAGCGCCCCGATCTGGTTATCGTTGGCGCGCGCCAGCTCGTTCTGCGCGTCGACTACTTCGATATTGTTGGCCACGCCCGCCTGGAAGCGGTCGCGGGCCTGGTCCACCTCCTGCCGCGCCAGATCCACTCCCAGGTTGGCCACGTCGACTTCGCTGCGCGCCGCCGCGAGCTGCGCGATGGAGGTCTTCACCTCCAGCGCGATCGAGTCGCGCGCGGCCTGCTCCTGCTGCTTGAGCTGGCGCAGGGCAATTTCCATTTTGGTGCGCTCGGCTTCGATCCGCCCGCCGGTGAAGATCGGGACCTCCAGGCTGGCCTGGTATAGGTACACCGGAATTATGGTGGTGGGCGTGAGACCCTGCTCCGACCAGTTGCCGCTCACCGTCAGCTTCGGCAGCCGCTCTTCCTCGGCGGCTTTGAGACCCAGTTGCGCCTGCGCCATCTGCGCGGCAATCTGGCGCAGCTCGGGACGCGTGGCATAAGCGTGCTCCAGAGTTTGATCGGCCGAAACGTCGGGCGTTTGGAAGAATTGCACCTGGTCGGCCAACTCGATTTTCCGTTGCGGATCGACGCTCAATAAGCGGCCCAGCCCGAACAGCCCGGTTTCCAGTTGCGTGTGCGTCACGATCACCCGCTGCTTCTCGTTTTGCAATAGCACATTGGCGCGGAGCGTATCGATGCCGGTGCCCACGCCGTTCTTCTGCAAATCGGCCGCCTGGTCGTAGAGCGCCTGCGCCAGCGTCTCGCGCGCCTGCGCGGCCTCCACATCGGCCGCCGAACGCTGGCAGCCCAGGTATTGAGAAACCACCAGCATCACGCTTTCCTCGCGCGCCCGAATTTCCTGCGCGTGCGCCGCCGTGATGCCGGTCTGCGCGGCCCGGTAGCGCCGCCACAGCGTCAGATCCAGCGGCGCGCTGAACCGGATTCCGCCTTGCGCCACCCAGAACGGCCCGATGTGCTCCGGAATGCCCGGGAACGGCTCTCCGAACAGCGCTTCGACATTCAGCCGCTGCACCGATTCCCCTATCCCCGCACCCACCTGCGGCAACAGTCCCGAGCGGGCGATGCGGCTGTCCTGGGTGCTCTGCGCCACGTTCAGATTGGCCAGGATCACCTGCGGGTTCTGGCGCAGGGCCAGAACCACTGCGTCGCGCAGCGTGAGCTTCAGCGGCGCGGAATCCTGCGCCAGGGCCAATGGCGCCAGCGCCAAGCAAACCAGAAACCGAGATTTCGTCATCATCCAGCGCGTCCTGTCAATAATTCTAAAATGCAGCGGGCTGGCCATTGTATTTGGCTGAGTTCATTGGATTAGTGAGAATTCGCACTGCCCGCATTTCGGCACCGGCCCAAATGAGGGCGGTAACGCCGGCGGTCTTTGCCGCCGGTGTCTTTTGCGGTTTGGGTGGGGAAGTGGGGACGAAGAAAAAGAACCGGCGACAAGATCGCCGGCGTTACCGAGGCCTACTTCACGCCCAGCTTGCGCATCTTGGCTTGTAGCGTGGTGCGCTTCATGCCGAGCCTGGCGGCGGCTCCATCGGCGCCGCCCACTTTGCCGCCGGATTCGCGCAACGCGCGCTCGATGGCTTCGCGTTCCGCCGCGGCCAGCGTCACTACCGCCGCGCCGCCGCCCGACGCGCGCTTCAACTCGCGCACAGGCGCGTGCAGCGCCGACCCGGGCGAAAGAATCACCGCGCGCTCGATGAAATTGGCCAGCTCGCGAATGTTGCCCGGCCAGTGATAGCGCGTCAGCGCTTCCATGGTTTCGGCGGGAATCGAGGTGATGCGCCGGTTCATGCGCCGCGCGTTCTGCTGTACGAAGTAGCGCACCAGCAGGGGAATGTCCTCGCGCCGGTCGCGCAATGGCGGGACAGTGATGGGAAACACGTTGAGCCGGTAGTAGAGGTCGGCGCGGAACTGCCGCTCTTCCACCATGACGGCCAGGTCGCGATTGGTGGCAGCCACCAGGCGCGCATCGGTGCGGATGGTGCGGGAGCTGCCCAGGCGCTCGAATTCGCGCTCCTGCAGCACGCGCAGCAGCTTGGTTTGCAACTCGAGCGGAATCTCGCCCACTTCGTCCAGAAACATGGTGCCCCGGTGGGCTAACTCGAAACGGCCGATGCGCTGCGCGATGGCGCCGGTGAAGGCGCCTCTTTCGTGGCCGAACATTTCGCTTTCGAGCAGCCCGGTGGGGATGGCGGCGCAATTCAGCTTGACGAACGTGCCCTGGCGGCGCGAGCTCAGATTATGGATGGCGCGCGCCAGCAGTTCCTTGCCGGTTCCGGTCTCGCCACAAATCAAGACCGTGGAATCGGTCGGTGCCACCGTCTCCACCTGCTTCAGATTGGCCTTGAGCGCGCGGCTTTGGCCGATGATTTCCTCAAAACGGCTGTCGGTGCGGATTTCGTCTTCGAGATATACCTTTTCTTCCGCCAGCCGGGCGTTCAGCTCCTCGATCCGCCGGTAGGAGAGCGCGTTGTCGAGCGCGATCGCCACCTGCCCCGCCACTTGCGTATAGAAATCCATGTCGCCCGGGGAAAAGAACTCATCGCGCCGCGAACCCACCGTGAGGACGCCCAGCGTCTCGCCATGCGCCACCAGCGGCATGGCGCAGAACGTCCGCACACCCTCCACCGCCATTACCCTGGCGGTGGCCGGCGCCAGGGCATGCATTTCGTCGAAGCTTAAGATGCGGCCCTGGCGGGTGCGGAAGACGTGACCGGCCACGGAATCGGCCATCGGCACCAGCGTGTCTTCGCGGAGCTCTCCCGCGCCATCCGGAAAGTCGAGCGCCGCCACCCGCAGGTCGCCGCTTTCCGCATCGAACAGCAACAGGCTGGTGTAATCCAATCCGAAGACGCGGCGCAGTGAGGCGGATGCCGAGCGGAACAACTCCTTGCTGGCCACCGAGCTCACCACCGCGTTGTTGATTTCGAGCAGCGCCCGCAGCCGGTCGCGCTCGCGAGCCAGCGCTTGTTCGTAAGTGCGCGCGGCCTCGAAGTTCAGCGCATTATCCACGGCTACCGACACCTGGTGCGCTACCTGCTGCATGAACTCGATGGTCTCGGGCGTGTAGGCGTCAGGCTTGGTGGATCCGAAGGTCAAACCGCCGATCTGCCGTTGCGCCGTGCGCAGCGGCAGCACGCAGAACGATTGGACGCGGTTGGCCGACAGGATCCCGCGCAGTTTCTCAAACGGCAGCTCGGCGCTCACCCGCGGCACATAATATGGGCGCCCGGATTCGAGCGCGACCATGGTCGGTGTCTCGGAAAAAGCGAGCGGGCCGGGAAGCGCGCCGGTCAGCGGCTGGTCGGTTTCCAAGATGTGCACGCGCACCACCCGCTCTTCGAGATCCACCAGGGTGAGGGTGATGTAGTCGAACTCGACCAGGCGCTTCAGACTGCGGCTGAGCTCGCTGAACAAAGTGGCGAGCTGGCGCTCGGTGGAGATCGATTCGGCCACTTCCAGCAGCGTTTCGAAACGCGCCTTAACGGTCGCCGGACTTGCGGTGGAAGAGGGAAACATGGGGGCTGCCAGCCGGTTGTTCTTCAACCGTAGCACAGCCCGCCCGGCCGATGCCTTCTTCCACCAGCGCTTGAATGAGGGGTGTGGCCGCGTCCAGCCGCACGCCCTGCCGATGCATCTCCGAGAGCAGCGATTGCCCCTCGGCATCGACGAAATCCACTTCGCTCAAATCGAGCGACGTGATCCGGCCGGCGGTAGTCGACGATGCCGTCCGCCAGCATTGACGCAGCTCGTCCACCCACGGCCCGGAAAGCTTGCCTTCGAGCTTGATTCGCAGCTCGCGGGCGCTATCGTGAATCGTAATCCGTAGCATGGCCCGGGTGGCTGAAGTGCACGCGGCCTGCCAGATGGGCAGTCTACGCGGTTTCAGGTGGTTAGCTGGCGGCTGGCGGATCGGGTTTAGGCGAATTGCCGAAATGCGGGCAGTTGGATGCCCCGTTTGGCCACTATTCGCAGGCAGCGGGGCTTCCTGTCGCGCTAAACTTGAATGCGGACACTGCTTCCGCAGTGCCGGAATTGTGATGAACCCCGAACCGGACGACTCTCAACCAAAATGGAAAACCCGGCTTGTCGAAGGCGGCTTCCCCGACCGGACCTTTGACATCGAGTTCTGGCAGGCGCAAGGTGACGAAGCGATCTTCCGCGCCGCCTGGGAAATGGTGGAGACGACCGAGGAAATCAAGCATGGCCGAAAACCCACACTACAGAGAACTGTTACGCATCTTGAATGAGTGCGGGGTCGAGTACCTGATAGTAGGTGGGTACGCGGTCATGAAATACACCGAACCTCGCTACACAAAAGACCTCGATGTGTGGGTTCGCAATTCGCCAGAGAATGCCGCGCGGCTGTACCGCGCTCTCGCGGGCTTCGGCGCCCCTCTGGGTCAGGATGGAATCACACCGGAGACCTTCATCAAGGACAGCGTGGTGTACCAGATCGGCGTTGCTCCCGTGCGAGTCGACATCTCAACCCATATTGATGGCGTGCGCTTTGACGCGGCTTGGCGAAATCGGGTCGAGAGCACGTTCTTCGGTGTGACGGTCCACATTATCTCGCTTGGCGATCTCATCGCCAACAAGAAAGCCACCGGTCGGGACACCGACATGGTGGACTTAGAGCGGATTCAACAGGAAGCGGCCAAAAAGGCGCGAGACTGAGCCGGCCGGCCGCGCCTCAGCCCTCTTCCGCCGTTCCCCGCCCGGCTAACTTGGCCAGCAGGAAATCGCGGTTCATTCTGGCGATCACTTCCAGCTTGATTTCCTTGGGGCAGACGGCTTCGCATTCGCCGATGTTGGTGCAGGCTCCGAAGAGCTCCTGATTGGCTTGCGCCACCATCGCCACGGCGCGTTCGTAACGCTCGGGCTGGCCCTGCGGCAGCAGGCCCAGGTGCGAGATCTTGGCGGCCAGGAACAGCGAAGCCGAGGCATTCGGGCACATTGCGACGCAGGCGCCGCAGCCGATGCACGCGGCCGCGTCCATCGAGCGGTCGGCAGCTTCCTTGGACACCAGGATGGCGTTGCCGTCGGGCGCACTGCCGGTCGCAACCGAAATGAAGCCGCCGGCGGCCACAATGCGGTCGAATGCGCTGCGGTCCACCACCAGGTCCTTCACGATGGGAAACGCGCGCGCGCGCCATGGCTCCAGGTACAGCTCGTCGCCATCCTTGAAGAACCGCATGTGAAGCTGGCAGAGCGTGGTGCCGGGCTTCGGACCGTGAGCCACGCCGTTCACCATCGAGCCGCACATGCCGCAGATGCCCTCGCGGCAATCGTGGTCGAACGCCACCGGCTCTTCGTCCTTGGCGATGAGGTCCTCGTTGAGAACGTCGAGCATTTCGAGGAACGACATGTGCTCGTTGACATTGGGCACTTCGTAGCGCGCCATGCGGCCCTTCGCTTCCGCGTTCCGCTGCCGCCAGATGTGGAGGATGATTTTCATTACTTGTAGCTCCTCTGCGCCGGATGCACATATTCGAAGGTCAGTGGCTCCTTGTGCAACTCGGGCCGGTTGCCCACCCCGCGGAATTCCCAGGCCGCCGCGTACGAGTAATGCGCGTCGTCGCGCGCGGCTTCGCCTTCCGGCGTCTGGTACTCCTCGCGGAAATGGCCGCCGCAGGATTCGTTGCGCTCCAGCGCGTCCAGGCAGATCAATTCCGCCAGCTCGAAGAAATCCGCCACGCGGCCGGCCTTTTCGAGCGACTGGTTCAGCTCTTCGCCCGCGCCCAGCACCTTCACCTCGCGCCAGTATTGTTCGCGCAGGCCGGGAATTTTCGATAGCGCGAATTTCAGCCCTTCCGCGGTTCGCGACATGCCGCAGTAGTCCCACATCAGCTTGCCTAGCTCGCGGTGGAAGCTATCCACCGAACGCGTGCCCTTGTTGCCCAGCAGCTTGTTGGTGATTTCGACCACCTGGGCTTCGGCATCGCGCACCGCGGCGTGGCTCGAATCGACCTTATCCAATTTCGTCGAAGCCACGTAGTCGTTGATGGTGTTGGGCAGCACGAAGTAGCCGTCGGCCAGGCCCTGCATCAGCGCGCTGGCGCCCAGGCGATTGGCGCCGTGGTCGGAGAAATTGGCCTCGCCAATCACGTACAGGCCGGGAATGGTGGACATCAGGTTGTAATCCACCCACAAGCCGCCCATGGTGTAGTGGATGGCCGGGTAGATGCGCATCGGCTCCTGATAGGGGTCTTCGCCGGCGATGCGTTCGTACATGTCGAACAAGTTGCCGTAGCGCTCTTTAATGGTGTGCTTGCCCAGACGGTCGATGGCGTCGCGAAAATCGAGATATACGGCGAGCTTGGTCCCGCCCACGCCGCGGCCTTCATCGCAGACCGTCTTGGCGTTGCGCGAAGCCACGTCGCGCGGCACCAGGTTACCGAAACTCGGGTAGCGGCGCTCCAGATAGTAATCGCGCTCGGCTTCGGGAATCTGGCTGGCCGGGCGGGCATCGTCCTTCTTAGCTGGCACCCAAACGCGGCCATCGTTGCGCAGCGATTCGCTCATCAACGTGAGTTTGGATTGGTAATCGCCGGAGACCGGAATGCACGTCGGGTGAATCTGCGTGAAGCAGGGATTGCCGAACAGCGCGCCGCGCTTGTAAGCCCGCCAGATGGCGGTGGCGTTGGAGCCCTTGGCGTTGGTGGAAAGGTAATAGACATTGCCGTAGCCGCCCGTGCCAAGCACCACTGCGTCGCCCAGGTGCGACTCGATTTTGCCGGTCATCAGGTTGCGCGTCACAATGCCGCGCGCGTGCCCGTCGATGACGATCAGGTCGAGCATCTCCGTGCGCGGGAACATCTCGACCGTGCCGAGGCCAATCTGCCGCTCGAGAGCCTGGTATGCGCCCAGCAGCAACTGCTGCCCGGTCTGCCCGCGCGCGTAGAACGTGCGCGAAACCTGCGCGCCGCCGAAGCTGCGGTTATCCAGGTAGCCGGAATACTCGCGCGCGAACGGCACGCCCTGCGCCACGCACTGGTCGATGATGTTGAGGCTGATCTGCGCCAGGCGGTAGACGTTCGATTCGCGGGCGCGGAAATCGCCGCCCTTCACCGTGTCATAGAACAGGCGGTACACGCTGTCGCCATCGTTGTGATAATTCTTGGCGGCGTTGATGCCGCCCTGCGCGGCGATGGAGTGCGCGCGCCGCGGCGAATCCTGAAAGCAGAAACACTTGACGTTGTAGCCCAGTTCCGCCAGCGAAGCGGCCGCGCTTCCGCCGGCCAAGCCGGTGCCCACCACCAGGATCGTGTACTTGCGCTTGTTGGCCGGGTTCACCAGCTTGAGGCTGAATTGGTGCCGGTCCCAACGCGTCTCAATCGGACCTGTCGGACATCTTGAATCGAGTTCCATGTGGCTTCCTTAATACGTCAGCAACCCTGTCAGCACCGCGATGGGAATCGAACAATTGCCCACCGCTACCAGAACGGCCAGCACCGCCGCCGCCTTCTTGACTAGGGCCGAGTAGCGCGGATGGCTGATGCCGAGCGACTGGAACATGCTCCACATGCCGTGGTACAGGTGCAGGCACAGCAGGATCATGGCCAGAATGTAGAATCCCGAAACCCACGGGTTGGAAAAACCGGTGATCACGTTGTAGCGCACGTCGGGCATGTTCGGTCCCAGCTCGCGCAGCTCCAGGACCTTGCCCGCCGTGAGATGAAGCACGTGGAAAATCACGAATGCGCCCACGATGGGGCCGCTCCAGATCATCGTGCGCGCCGCGTAGGACGCGGGCAGGTCGGCCTTCTTCACATAGCCGACGGGCCGCGCCGCGCGGTTTTGCAGCCAGAGCTGGATGGCTGCAATGATGTGCAGCACTACCGCCAGCAGCAGCACGCTGCGCGCCGCCCACAGCGCCGCCGCGTTAGCCGGATTGTGCAGAAAGCCGGCGTAGCGGTTGATCTGCTCGGCGTCGGAGGAATAGATTTGCAGGTTGCCGAGCAGGTGGGCGAACACGTAGCCCACCAGCATGACGCCGGTGATCGCCATGACGGCCTTTTTGCCGATGGGCGCTTCATAGAAGCGCACCGCCCGGTGAATGGGATGAATTGCGAGAGTACTCATGCGTATATCCTGATTGTCGCGAACGGCGTTCGCGGAAATGGATGGTAGCCCTCCATGCGCAGGGAAAGCCCCAGCAGACTTCTGGGTGTCAATGCCTTATGTTAACCGGTTTCAGGGGAGGGTGGAATTGCGAAAGCGGGCTTGTACCGGGAGCCCGCGCATTTCTGAGAGAAACTGGGCGCTGGCGGTCACTACTCAGGTAGGACGGGCCAT
>Ga0187860_1004679_pt1 | contig 10148 bp, 6 predicted proteins | sample June2016WEW_10_4_FD_132981 | JGI IMG/M metagenome (GOLD analysis project Ga0187860, IMG submission 132981) | Peatland microbial communities from SPRUCE experiment site at the Marcell Experimental Forest, Minnesota, USA - June2016WEW_10_40 | ecosystem: Environmental > Terrestrial > Soil > Wetlands... | reverse complement strand
CGATCGCCGTCGTGCCGCGCTCGAGCGCCTCGAGCGCTCCGAGCATGGCCGACCAGCGGATCATCTCCAAGTCGAGTGCACAGTCGAGGCGCCACCAGACGAGCTCGAGGATCTCGGTGAAGTTCGTCGGCGAGCGCGGGGGCGCCGGCATCCCGCGGGCGAGGGCGGAGTACAGATGATGGTGGCCGCACACGAGACCGTGAGTGACCAGCGTCCCGGCGCTGGTGCCGGCGGCTACCGCTTGAGCGACCACATCTGCCGCCGGGTCGACAGCTCCGGCTGGACCGACAGCTCCGGCTGGACCGCCGGCTCCGGCTGGACCGCCGGCTCCGGCTGGACCGCCGGCTCCCGCCGGACTTCCGGCTCCGGCCATCAGTCCGTCGAGGCGCCGGCTGCGGCCAGGGCCCGGCGCATCGGCAGCACGGAGCGCCACTCGCCGTCGAGGTCGTGCAGGGCGGCCGCGACGGCGCCAGCAGTCGGCACGAGGCCGATCTCGCCCATGCCCTTGATGCCGTAGGGCGCCCCGGGCTGCGGCACCTCGATGAGGACCGACTCAATGGGCGGCACGTCCTTCGCCCGGATGATCCCGAGGCTGCGAAGCGTCATGTGCTCAGGGCGGCCTTTCACGTCCACCGGGAACTCCTCCGAGAGGGCATAGCCCAGGCCCATGTGGACGGCGCCTTCGATCTGGCCCTCGCACAGCATCGGGTTCACCGCTCGGCCGACGTCGTGCACGGCCACCACGCGGTCGATGGCACCGGTCTCCCGGTCGATCGAGACCACCTGGGCGGCATAGGAGAAGGCGGCATGAATCGTCGGGTTCTCGAGACCCTCGTCGAGCGAGTTGGTCCAGTCGACCCGGTACTCGCCTTCGTAGTCGACGCCGGGCCGGCATCCGTCCGCTTTGGCCCGGCGGCAGGCATCGGCGATGGCTCCCGCTCCCATGAGCGTCCCGCGCGATCCGGTGGTCTGGCCCGAGCCGAGCTCGCGGGTCGTGTCGACGATGACCTTGACGTGTTCGGGGCCGACGCCGAGCTCTTCGACCGCGACCTGGAGCGCGACCGTGTGTACGCCTTGGCCCATCTCGGTCCAGCAGTGGCGGACCTCGACGTCACCGTCCTCGGAGAAACGGACGACGGCCGGAATCACCTCGACCAACCCGTTGCCGAGGCCGGAGTTCTTGAGGCCGAGCCCGAGCCCGACCGCCTTGCCAGCGGCGACGGCGGCGTCGTAGGCCGGGCGCGCAGTTTCGAGGCACGCCAATACGCCGGCTGCCCCGTCATCCATGATCTGGCCGGGCCCCCACACCATGCCGGGGCCGATGACGTTGCGGCGGCGGATCTCGTAGCCCGAGATGCCGACCGCGGCGGCCAGGCGGTCCATGACGCCTTCCATGGCGAACTGGGCCTGGTTGGCTCCGAAGCCGCGGAACGCTCCGCACACGGGGTTGTTCGTCCGCACGGCAACCGCCTGGACGTCGATCGTCGGCACGCTGTAGGGCCCTGAGGCGTGACCGGCCGCTCGTTCCAGCACCTCCCCGCCGACGGACGCGTACGGGCCGGAGTCACCGATGAGCCGGGCCCGGAGCGCTGTGAGCTTCCCGTCGGCGCCGCAGCCGGCCCAGTACTCGAGGCGGATCGGGTGACGCTTGGGGTGGATGAGGAGCGACTCTTCCCGCGAGAGCGTGCATTTCACCGGTCGCTGCAGGATGAACGCGGCCAGCGCGGTCTGTGCTTGATTCGCCATGTCCTCCTTACCACCGAAGGCACCACCGTTCGAGACCTGGTGGACGACGACCCGCTCGGTCGGGACGCCGAGGACCGAAGCGATCTGGTTGCGGTCGTCCCAGGTGCCTTGACCGCCCGAGTACACCGTCAGCGTGCCATCCGGTTCCGGCACGGCGAGCGTGGCCTCCGGCTCGAGGAACGCGTGCTCGACTCGCTGGGTCTGGAAGACCTCGTGCACCTGATGGGCAGAGGCGGCAAGCGCCGCGTCGACATCGCCGCGGCCGTAGACCGAACGAGACAGTACGTTGCCAGGGAGCTCCCAGACGGCGTCCTCGGCGTCCTCGATGGCCGCCTGCGGATCGGTGAGCGGGCGCAGTGGCTGGTACTCGACCTGGACGAGAGCAGCTGCTTGGCGGGCGGTCTCACGGTCGCCGGCGACGGCGACGGCGAGCACGTCGCCCAGATACGAAGTGCGCCCTCCCTCGGGGATGAGGATCGGCCAGTCGGTGTAGATGATGCCGACCCGGAGCGCGCCCGGGATATCGGCGGCGGTAAGCACCGCCTCGACGCCTGGCAGGGCGCGGGCAGCAGCGGTGTCGATGTGCACGACGTCAGCGCGGGCGGCGGCGGCAAGGTGGAAAGCGGCGTGCAGGGTGCCTGGCACACGGAGGTCGTCGACGTAGGCGCGGTCGCCGAGGGCGAGCTGGAGGCTCTCGTACTTGTGGCTGCGGGTCCCGATCCCGCCGGTGGGGATGAGATCCGGCTCCTTGCCACTCGCGAGCACTTCGACTGCGTCGAGGATCTTGGTGTAGCCGGTGCAACGGCACAGGTGGGCACCGAGATGGCGAGAGGCGTCCTCCCGCGTCAGCTCCGAGCCTTTCTTGTCGAGCAGCGCCTTCACGCGCACGACGATCCCGGGCGTGCAGAAGCCGCACTGCAACGCGCCGGTCGCTGCGAACGCCCGTGAGAAACGCCCACGCTCCTCCGGGTCGATGCCCTCGAGCGTCGTGACCGACTTGCCGGCGACGCGCGAAAGCTGGATGGCGCAGCTGATCGACGCCCTGCCGTCGATGAGCACCGTGCAGCACCCGCACTGGCCCGATGGCGAGCAACCGTCTTTGGGCGACGTGACGTCGAGCTCCTCGCGCAGCGCGGCCAACAGATGAGGGTGTGTGTCGGCGACCTCGACGGGAACCCCGTTGAGCGTGAACGACATCGTCATCTCAGGCAGCGTCACCGTTCGTGAAATGCGTCCCGGTCTCACCCGCGAGCGCCCGCTCGACGTTGTCCGGGTCGGTCACGATTGCCTCCGCTCCACCCCGATCAAGGTAGTCGAGGATCGCCTGGATCTTGGGTGCCATCGAGCCAGGTGCGAAGTGCGAGCCCTCTGCGAGGTATTCACGGGCCTCGTTCGCCGTCAGATGGTCGACGGAGCGTTCTGTCGGCGTACCGAAGTTGAGCGCCACCTTCTCGACGGCGGTGGAGATGAGCAGGAGATCGGCGCCGAGGTTGTTGGCGAGCAGCGCCGAGGCGAGGTCCTTGTCGATGACCGCAGCCACCCCGGTAAGGCTACCGTCGGCGCCTGCCACGACCGGGATGCCGCCGCCACCCGCGGTCACGACCGTGACGCCTGCCTCCACGAGCCGGCTGATGGCGGGCATCTCGACGATGCGGATCGGCTTGGGCGAGGCGACGACGCGGCGGAAGCCGCGGTTGGCGTCTTCGATGAGATCCCATCCCTGCTGGCGCCGGCGCTCGGCCATCTCTTCATCCATGAACGAGCCGATCGGCTTGCTCGGGTGCGAGAACGCCGGGTCGTCTGCGGCCACCTCGGTCTGACAGATGACCGTCGCCGCCTGGTTGGCCATACCCAGGCGGAGGAACTCGTTGTACAGGTTCTGCTGCAGGGCGTAGCCGATAGCTCCCTGCGTGTCGGCTCCGCAGACGTCGAGGGGCACCTCGTGCAGCTCGGAAGCCGCCATCTCGGAGCGCCGCAGCACGAAACCCACCTGCGGCCCGTTCCCATGCGCGATCACCACGTTCCAGCCGTCGCGGATCATGCCGACGACGTGGTGGCATGTCTCGCGTGCCGCGATGTACTGGTCGAGCACGCTCTGATGCTGCTTGTCCCGGATGAGGGAGTTGCCACCGATGGCGACGACGGCGGTGCGGGCGACCATCGCCCTCAGCTCATCGTCAGGGCCATGACGGCCTTCTGGCTGTGCAGCCGGTTCTCGGCCTGGTCATAGACGATCGACTGTGGGCCGTCGATGACCTCGTCGGTGACCTCCACGTTGCGGTCAGCCGGCAGGGGGTGCATGAAGATGGCGTCCTCGTTGGCGGTCGCCATGTGGCTGGAGTCGGTCATCCACGAGGTGTATTTGTTGATGAGGCGGGTGTCCTCTGCCTCGTCCGGTGTGGTCACCATGGCGCCCCAGCTCTTGGCGTACACGACGTCGGTGCCGACGAAGCCCTTCTCGAAGTCGTCCATCAGCTCGAAGGAGGTGTGAGCGCGGCGGGCGTTCTCCTGCGCCTGCTCGACGATGTCGGGCATGAGAGCGAACTCCGGTGGGTGCACGAGGCGCACGTTCATCCCGAAACGGGGCAGCAGCAGCACGAGGCTCTGAGCGACGCTGACGGGCTTCAGGTACGAGGGATCGTGCGCCCAGCTGACGGTCGCCGTGCGCCCCCGCGGGTCACCGAAGCGCTCGATGATCGTCATGAGATCGGCGAGTGCCTGGTGCGGGTGGTAAACGTCGCACTGCATGTTGAGCACGGGCACGCGGCTCGCTGCCGCCACATCACGGATGTACTGGTTCCCGAGGCCGAAGTCGCAGTGGCGGATGGCTATGCCGTCGTTGTAGCGGCCGAGGATCTCGCCGATCTCCTTGGGTGTATCGCCGTGGGCGATCTGCGTCGTGCGACTCTCGATGAACTGGGCATGTCCTCCGAGCTGGGCCATGCCCGCCTCGAACGACGCCCGTGTGCGCGTGCTCGAGAAGAAGAAGAGCATCGCGAGCACCTTGTCCCGCAGCAGCGGGTTCCGAATCCCGAGGGCCCGCTCCCGCTTGAGCTGGAACGCCACGTCGAGGAGCGTGTCGATCTCGTCCTTCGTCCATTCCTGCAAGTCGATCAGGTCACGACCTCGAAGGTGGGTCTGCATCGTGGTGTCCTCCTCGACTACTCAATCGCGCCGAGCACGAGCGAGAGCAACGCCATTCGCATCACCACACCGTTGAAGGCTTCCACCCAGTAGCGGGCGTGCCTGGTGCCGTCGACCTCCGGCGGTAGCTCGTCCATGCGGGGGAGGGAATGGAGCACGATGGCGTCGGACTTCCCCTTGTCGCGAAGGAGCTCCCGGGTCACCCGGTAGGCAGCAGGTGTGAGGCCGTGATCCGCCGACGCCTCGACGCGCGACTGGGTGTAGTCGGGCTGCACGACGGGCTCCATGTAGATGACGTCAGCATCGGCGATGCAGGCCTCGACGCTCTCGACCTCGCGGTACCGGACGCTTCGCTCGTCGAGCTCGGCCTTGAACTCACCCAGGAGCGACATCTCCTCGGGGGAGACCACGAACGCCTCGAGGTCGAACTGGGACATGGCGTACAGGATCGAGTGCATCGTGCGCATACGCATGTCGCCGACGCACAGCACCTTCAACCCGTCGAGCGTTCCCTTGGCCTGCCAGGTCGTGTACAGGTCGGTCAACACTTGCGTGGGATGCTCGCCCCAGCCGTCGCCGCAGTTGATGACGGGCACGGATGCCCACTTGGCCGCCTCGGCAGGAGCGCCTTGCTGGAAGTGGCGCATGGCGATGACGTCGCCGTAGTACTCGAGCATGTGGACCGTGTCCTTGATCGACTCCTGGTAGAAGTCGCCGGCCCGCGTCATCTTGGCGTCAGAGAAACCCAACACGTGCCCACCAAGCCGGTGCATCGCCGCCTCGGTGGCGAGACGCGTTCTCGTGCTCGGCTGATAGAAGGCCGTGAGCAGCGTCTTGTGCTTCAGCAGATCGCCGTTGCGGCGCTCGGCCGCGAACGGCCGGAGCCGGTCGGCCACGTCGAAGATCTGCAAGAACTCCTCCCGCTCCATGTCCTTGAGCGAGAGGATGTCCCGACCGAGAAAACTTCTCATGGCTGCCTTTACCCCTTCTTCGTCTGCGAATCTATCGTTCCGCGATGATCGGCCTCAGGCCGGGGGGGGATCCGGCTAGAGGCCTGCGCCTATCTTCACGGCTTTAGCGGCGCGCTCCTAGGGCCGTTTGGCCCATTTCAACAGGCATCTCGGCGCTGAGCAGGGCCGCGGACCCGTGCGACCGACCGGGCTTGGCTAGGGTCGGCCCGGTGATGATCTCTTGAGGCCGCTCGTGGTGCGGGGTGCCGCCATCCTCGACGGGACGGGCGCCGACCCCGTCGTCGGCGACGTCGCCGTCGACGGACGCGGCCGAATCATTGCCGTCGGCCCTGGAGCCGGGGCGCCGCTCGAGGCCGATGTCGTGGAGGGGGAGGGGCTCGTGCTCGTGCCGGGCTTCGTCGACCTCCATTCGCACTCGGATCTCTACACGCTGTATCGCGAGGAGGAGGGCGCCGCACCCGTCGGCGACTCCCCGAAGCTCGTTCAGGGATGCACGGCGCAGGTGTTCGGCCAGGACGGCATCTCGGCGGCGCCGGTGTCGGACGAGGATCTCGAGGATCACAGGTCGTTCCTGGCCGGCCTCGACGGCTCCATCCCACTCGAGTCGTGGACGTGGCGGTCGTTTGGCGAGTACGTGTCCGCCGTCCGAGCCAGCGCGGTGACACGCACGGCGTTGCTCGTCGGCCATGGCACGATCCGCAGGCTCGTCATGGGCGACGCCGCCCGCGAGGCGACGGACGCCGACCTTTCCGCAATGCAGGAGGCCCTGGTGGAGGCATTCGACCAGGGCGCCTGCGGGCTCTCCTCGGGCCTCGTCTACGTGCCCGCGGCCTATGCCACGACCGACGAGGTGGCGGCGCTGTGCGAGGTGGTCGCCTCCCGGGGTCTGCCGTTCTTCGTGCACGTGCGCTCCGAGAGCGATCTCGTCGTCGAGGCCACCGATGAGGTGATCGAGGTGGCCGCCCGTACCGGCTGCCACCTTCACTACAGCCACATCAAGGCGGCCGGCCGGAGCAACTGGCACAAGGCGCAGGTGTTGATCGACCGCCTCGAGGCCGCCCAGGCCGCCGGCGTGGAGCTGTCCGCCGACGTCCATCCCTACGTGGCCGGCTCTACCTCGGCCATCGTCTTGCTGCCGCCCTGGACCCAGGCGGATGGCCACGAGGCCGCCATGGCGCGCCTCGCCGACCCGGCAGTGCGCGAGCGGCTGCGCCACCAGCTCATGGAGGACACGACCTCGTGGGATAACTGGTGGGCGTTCTCCGACGGCTGGTCGGGACTTCGCGTAGCCCGTGCAAGCCGTCCCGGGATCGTTGGCCGCTCGTTTGCCGACGTCATCGAGGCCACGGGCGTGGCCGATCCCCACTCGCAAGAGGCGTTCGACGTCATCTTCGATCTCCTCGTGACCGAGGACCTAGGGATGTCGCTCGTGTCCTTCAACAACGTCGAGGAGAACGTCGCCTCGTTCATGATCCAGCCCTACACGTCGATCGGGACTGACGCCGTCGTCGACCACGGCGGCCATCCTCATCCCCGCCTGCACGGCACGTTCCCGCGCGTGCTCGGGCGTTTCGTCCGCGATCTCGGCGTCATGTCGTTGCCGGAAGCGGTCCGGAAGATGACGTCGCAGGCGGCGGCAGTCGTCGGCCTCGGTGGCAGGATCGGTCAGATCCGGCCCGGGGTGCCGGGCGATCTCGTGCTCTTCGACCCCGAGGTCGTCGCCGACCGGGCCACGTTCGAGGCACCCTACGAGTACCCGGTCGGAATCGCCGGGGTCTGGATTGGCGGTCGCCGGGTCGTGACCGATGGCGATGTCGTCGGCTCGCCTCTCGTGGCAGGACTTCCGGAGTCCGCGCCGTAGGCCTCCCAGCGGGTGTCTCCTCGGCGTGTGTGAATGCCGCGATCTCTAACTTATCGCTAAGTAAGCAAGCCGGATCTGGACCTGTCCAAGACCAGCGGCGCTCTCGTCACGTAGCGGCCCAAGCCCTCCTCGCCGACGAAGCGGCCGTCGACGGCCACAGGGCGCCCCCGGCTCAGCACGAGCTCCGGCCATCCTGTCACCGTCGTTTCCTCGTAGGGCGAGTGGTCCACCGCCATGTCGAGGTCGCGTGCGCCGAGGGGCTGGCGGCGGTCGGGGTCCCAAACGACCATGTCGGCATCCGAACCGATGGCGAGCGAGCCCTTGGCGGGCCAGAGGCCGAACGTCCGGGCCGGTGCCTCGGAGCACAGGCGTACCCAGTCGGCGAGAAGGATGCGGCCCCCGAGGACGCCTTGGTAGACGAGGGCGAGGCGGGTTTCGATGCCGGGGAGCCCGCCGGGTATCTCGGTGAAATTCGCCACTCCCTCGGGACGGCCGAGCACGCCGGCCCGACGGTCGGCGCGCCAGAACGGGCAGTGATCCGTCGCGACCGTGTGGATGTAGCCCCGAGCCAGCCCTTCCCAGAGCTCCTCGGCGTGCCAGGGGTCGCGTAACGGCGGCGTACAGACGAAGTCGATGCCCTCGGGACCTTCGAGACGGCTGGCGTCGAGATACAGGTATTGAGGGCAGGTCTCCGCCCGGACGTCCACCCCACGCTCCTGGGCCGACCGCACCGCTGCCAGCGCCGGCGCCGAGGAGACGTGGACGATGTAGATGGACGCGCCCGTGACCTCCGCCAGCGCGGCCGCCCGTCCGACGGCTTCGCCCTCGAGAATGGCAGGTCGCGTCCGGGCGTGCTCGATCACCTCGGTCCGCCCGGCGGCCAGAGCCTCGCGTCGCAGCTCCTCGATAGCGCCCCCGTTCTCGCAGTGCAACGTCACGAGAGCACCCTGCCGGCGTGCGGCGCGCATGAGGCGCACGACCGTGGCATCGTCCACCATGAGGCGGTCGGGATAGGCGAGGTAGAGCTTGAACGACGTGATCCCCGCCTCGACGCCGGCTGCGACGACCGACTCCGGCACTGCCTCGGTGAAGGTGAGATGGAGGCCCCAGTCGACGACCGACGGTTCGGCCCACGAGCGCCAGGTGGCGACCGTGGTCATCGGGTCGTCTCCGCGGGGGACTGTCACGTAATCGATGATGGTCGTCGTGCCGCCGACGGCGGCCGCACGGGTGCCGCTGGCGAAGTCGTCCGACACCCGCACCGCGCCGACCGGCATGTGCAAGTGCGTGTGGGCGTCGATCCCTCCGGGGATCACGAGCTTGCCTGCGGCGTCGTGCACTTGCTCTCCACCGAGCGGGTCAAGGCCCGCTTCCACTTCGGCGATCCGACCGTCGGGCCCGGTGCGCACGTCGGCCAGCCGCTCGCCGCCGGCGTCGACGACGGTACCGCCGCGGATCAGCAAGACCAGAGCCTTCTGGCGCGGCGAGCCAGTTCGGCGTGAGCGGATGCGAAGTCGACACCGACGAGCTCGCCGTCGGTCACGACGCTGTTGCCCCTGACGAGCAGGTGACGAACCCGGCGATCGGGACCGAGCACGAGGGCCGCCACCGCGTCCGGCATGTCGGCGAGATCGTCTGCGGGCCAGATGGCCAGGTCGGCCGGGGCGCCAGGCTCGAGATGGCCGAGCTCGGGTCGGCCGAGGCAGCGAGCGCCGCCCGAGGTGCCGAGCGCCAGCGCCTCAGCCGGTGAGAGGGTGTCGGCACGCCCTGCCCGCAGGCGGGCGAGGAAGAGCGCCTGCTGTACTTCAGGGAGCAACGTCCCTGACTCGTTCGAGGCGGCTCCGTCCACGCCGAGCCCGACGGCGGCGCCGGCGTCGACGAGGTCACGCACCCGGCACAGGCCCGACCCGAGTCTCCCGTTCGACCTGGGGCAGTGGGCCACGCCGGCGCCGGCGGCACCGATGCGGGCGACTTCAGCGTCGTCGAAGTGGATGCCGTGGGCGAACCAGACGTCCGGTCCGAGCCAGCCGAGGCGTTCCGCCAGCTCGAGCGGTCGGCAGCCGAAACGGGCGAGGCAGTCCCGCTCCTCGTCGAGGCTCTCCGCCAGATGTGTGTGCAGGCGGAGGCCGAGGCGGCGCGCCATGGCCGCCGACTCGGTCATGAGGTCGGTGCTGACCGAGAACGGGCTGCACGGCGCGACCACGACGGTGACGAGGTCGTCGCCAGCGAACGCGGCGGCGACCCGCTCGGTGGAGGCGAGGATGGCGTCGATGCTCTCGACGATCGTGTCGGGCGGGAGCCCGCCGGCGCTCTCGCCGAGGTCCATCGAGCCCCGCGAGAGGTGAAGGCGAACACCGACCTGCCGGGCGGCAGCCGCGATGGCGTCGAAGACGGAGTCGTCGCCGCCCGGCACGACGTAGTGGTGG
>Ga0187860_1004677_pt1 | contig 10151 bp, 8 predicted proteins | sample June2016WEW_10_4_FD_132981 | JGI IMG/M metagenome (GOLD analysis project Ga0187860, IMG submission 132981) | Peatland microbial communities from SPRUCE experiment site at the Marcell Experimental Forest, Minnesota, USA - June2016WEW_10_40 | ecosystem: Environmental > Terrestrial > Soil > Wetlands... | reverse complement strand
CCTGGATCCACCGATTAACCAGGGCTGACGCGGCTCGCGTATCCGCGTAAAAGACCTCCTGAGCTGGGAGAATGACGGTGCTTAACGTCGCCAGATCCCCACAGCTCGGGAGGCACTTTCAGTGGAACAAGTATGGCGCGGTCTCGACCGGATCGAGGTGGCATTCGACGAGCCCAACCTCGTGGCCAACGCCGGGCTGCTGCTCGTGTCGACCCTCGTCGTCCGCCTCGGCCTCGAGGCGCTCGTCAACACGACGCTGCGGCTCACCGGCCGCGTCGGCGGTGCCCTTCCCGGCCGCAAGGTGCTCACCTTGGTGCATGCGATCGTCGCCGGTGCGAGCCACATCGATCACGCCGACGTGCTGCGCGCCGGCTCCACGGCTGCGGTGCTCCCGCACCGGGTGATGGCACCTTCGACCCTCGGCACGTTCCTTCGGTCCTTTAGCTTCGGACACGTCCGCCAGCTCGATGCCGTGATCGCAGAGACGCTCCGGCGTGCCTGGTCCCTCGGAGCCCGGCCAAGGGGCCCTCTCGTCATCGATGTCGACTCGACGATCTGTCAGGTCGAAGGAAGAAAGAAGCAGGGCGCCGCCTACGGCTACACGAAGATCCTCGGGTATCACCCGCTCCTGGCGACGCGGGCCGACACCGGCGAGGTGCTGCACGCCCGCATGCGCAAGGGATCGGCCAACACCGCCCGCGGGACCAAGCGCTTTGTCGAGGAGCTGATCGCCCGCTGCCGCCGAGCCGGGGCGAGCGGCGACATCACCCTTAGGGTCGACTCCGGGTTCTGGTCGAACGACACGATCAGGACCCTTTCGCGACTTGGCGTTCACTACACCATGGCCGTGCGCACCAACTCAAAGGGAGTCGCAGCGACCATCGCCGAGATGCCAGCCGATGCCTGGCTGCCGATCGACTACACACAAGACGGCATCGCCGAGGTGGCCGAGACCACCTACAAGGCCCGGCGGCTCATCGTGCGCCGCACCCGGCTCGTCGGCCCGCAGGAGCGGCTTTGGCCGGACTGGCGGCACTTCGCCTTCCTCACCGACCTGGAGGGCGACGCCGTCACCCTCGATCAGTTCCACCGGGACCATGCCCGCGTCGAGCTCGCCATCCGGGACCTGAAAGAAGGTGCAGGGATGGAGCACGTTCCTTCCGGGCACTTCTTTGCCAACTCCGCCTGGCTGTGCTGCGCGGTGCTCGCGCACGACCTCGTGCGCTGGTGCGCTCTCCTCGCCGGCATCGTCGCAGAGGACACCTTGACCGTCAGCCGGACGATCCGCACCCGCTACTTCTGCGTGCCCGGACGGCTCGTGAACCGCGCCGGCCGGCCGATGCTTCGCATGCCTGAGCACTGGCCATGGGCGGCATCGTTCATGCGGGCTCTCGAGCGACTCCGGCACCTCGACCTCGCGCCGGGCTGACCGGCCCTCAGCGGACCGGCGCAGCCGCAGACGAGCACCCATGCGCTGACACCTGACATCCAACACCGAGCCTTGACCTGACGCGCCCCGCTGTGCGGCCGCAGGAGCCACCGGAGCCCACAGCCGGTGGTCAGCGCCAGCGCCGCAGCTTCAGCGCAATGGGGACGACCGGCCGAGGTCAATCGGTGGATCGAGGCTTAAGTGCATCCATGCGGCGGAGCCGATCAGCGTCTCGGACCTAGCCGTCGCCGCCGACCTGAACGAGGACACGGTCTCGCAGACGCTCCGGTTCCTACGAGCGAATCAGACGGTGGTCACCGAGCGTGACGGGAGGGTGATCCGCTACCGGCTCGGCGACGTCGTGATCGAGGAGCTGCTTGAACGGGTGAGATCACTCGCCTAATCGAGGAGTATGACTGCGGCGCCGGGAACCACGCCGCCGCGCCCCCGAGCGCTGCCCGGTCGGCGTGCATGTTTCAGTGCGCTCGTATCTCTCGTCAGGGCGCCTCGGCCAGATGCAGCCAGCACGGTGCGGCGCCCCCAGATCCGAGAGACTCGTCATTGCTGCGCAGTCGCCCGTGGTTGCTCGAGCGCGACGACCGCAGTCAGCCTCCCGCTCAACGGCAACGGCGGCTCCGACGGGACGAGGTTGCGCTTCTCGGCGAGGACTACGTCCGTGGAGCCAGCGTAGAGGAGCTGATCGCCGCCCACGGCGTCAACCGCACGACTGTCTACGCTCATCTGGATCGCAACGGCATCGAACGCCGGATAGGAGCAGGCAAGCTCTCAGCTGAACAGGTGCGCCATGCCTCCGAGCTGTACAAGAACGGCCGCACCGTATCAGCCATTGCACTCGACCTCGGAGTCGGCGAGGAATCGGTGCGTCGGGCACTTCGGCGTACCGGCTGTTGAGTTACGAGTCTGATCTCCCGTGGGCCGATGTCGCTGCAAACTCCCGGGTGTAGGCCTCTAGCAACCTCCGACTGGGCTACAGACCTCGCGCCTTCAGCCCGTATTCGCCCGCTTCTCGCCGGGGTGTCGCGCCTCGGCGAGAAGCGGGCCAACGCCTCGTGACGCTCCACGACGTGGTCCACCAGCGCGCCGGGATAGGCATCCCGGGTGGCCTGATCGTCTGAGACCAGCTCATCCACGTAGCGACTGACGTAGGCGCCGGTCGGGTCGAACCGCTCCTGTTGGCGCCACGGGTTCAGCACCCGGTGGAACGGGGCGGCATCGGTGCCGGTACCCGCCACCCACTGGCAGCCGTGCTGGTTCGAGGCCAGGTCGCCGTCGACCAGGTGCCACATGAACCACCGGGCCCCGAGCCGCCAGTCAATATGGAGGTCCTTCACCAAGAAGCTCGCCGTGACCATCCGTACCCGGTTGTGCATCCAGCCCTCCGATAACAGCTGGCGCATGCCGGCATCGACCAGCGGGTAGCCGGTCGTACCGGTCGCCCAGGCGGTGAACCGATCCCTGGCCCGCTCGTCGGTGTCCCAGCGCAGGCGGGCTCCGAAGCCCAGGAGCGGTCTCCGCGCCGAGTCGGGCCGGTGCCAAAGCACGTCGGCGTAGAATTCCCTCCAGGCCAGTTCGGTCCGCAGGCACTCGGCCCCCGGATCCGGGCCGAGGAGCGCCAAGGCGCTGCGCGGGTGGAGGCAGCCGAAGCGCAGGTAGGGCGAGAGGCCCGAGGTGCCCGCCACGGCCGGGAGGTCCCGGTCACGATCGTAGTCGGCCAGCCGCCCGGCCACGAAGCGCTCGAGCCGGTCCCACGCCGCGCCCGGGCCCGCATCGGGGAGCATCGGGGCCGGGCCGAGGGGAAGGCCTTCCCACCAGTCGGGTAGGCCGTGGGACCCCGGGATAGCCAGTCCTGACTCCAGGTCCAGGCCGCCCTCGTCACCACTGAGGCGCCGATACCGCACGGCCGGGGTGGGGGACGGGCCTGGCCATCCGATCGCCTCCCACGCCCGCCGGTACGCGGTGAACACCTTGAACGGCGTGCCCGCCTCGCTGCGCACCCGACCCGGGGCCACGGCGTAGTTGGAGTCGACCGTCGTCAGCCGACGCCCGTCGGCCGACAGGACCCGCCCCACCGCCGCATCGCGGGCTGTGCCGTAAGGCCCGAAGTCGGCGGTGGCGGCCACCACGGTGGCTCCGGCCTCGGCTGCCACGGCTGGGACGATGCGGCCCGGGTCCCCGCCGCGCACCACCAGGCCGCCCCCGAGCTCGGCATTGAGGGCGGCGAGGGCAGCAGCCAGGAAGTGCCGCCGGTTCGGCCCGGCCGGGCCGAGGAGGGCGGGGTCGGCGACGAACAGGGGGATGACCCCGTCGGGCCCGGCCGCGGCCCGCAGGGCGGGCAGGTCGTCGAGTCGCAGGTCCCGCCGGAACCAGAGGACGGCGGACGCCATCGATCAGGGGACCGGAGTCGAGCAGGCCGGGTCGGTCTTCGCGGCGGCGGCCCCCGGGCCAGTGAGCCACCGGGCGCATCGGACCCAGTGGACCCAGTTGACCGGTTTGACCCGGCCCCGCATCATGATCCGGAACACCACCCAGTGCACCGGCCACAGGGCCCACCAGTAGGCCAGGCCGAGCAGGCCCTTGGGACGGAAGGCAGCCACCTGCTCCACATGAGACGGTGCATCGTTCACCCGCCAGCCGAGCCAGCCGTCGCCGCAGAACCAGCCGAACGAGGCCAGGACCAAGTGGTCGGGGTCGGCCCGCACCACTTCCCACCAGTCGGCCGTCGCCCCTTGGGTGAGCTGGTCGGGTCGCCGGGTCTCGAGCTTCTCGCCGAAGAGACGGCCCAGCGCCAGACGGAGCGCCCAGGCCCAGGCCACGCCGTACCAGGAGAGGTCCCCGCCCACCTGGGCCAGATCCTTTCGCACCGCCTCCGCCCGATCGGGGTCGAGCGGCGCGGTGCAGCGCATGGCATAGACGCCGGTCCCGAGCGACTCGCGGCCATCGAACAGCCCGGCCGACACCCGGTCCCCCTCGTCGGTGATGGCCCGCCGGATGGCTTCCCGGACCGGCAGGGGGGTGATGCCGAAGACGGCACGGGTGCGCTCGGGGTCGTGGACCACGACCTCGTTCACCAGGCTCTCGATCAGGACGTGGCTGATGCGCCGGTCGACGGGGCTGACCAGGTCGACCCACCTGGCCGACAGCGAGGGCGTGACGAAGGGCACGGTGAAGATGCGCCGGGGCCGCACGCCCCTCGCCTCGGCGTAGCACCGCATCATGGTCCCGTAGTCGGTCACGTCGGGCGTGCCGATCTCGTAGACGCCGGGCGGGGCGACGAGGGAGCCGACGAGGTAGTCGAGCAGGTCGCACTCGGCTAGCGGCTGGAGCCGGGTGGTGATCCAGCGCGGGCAGACCATGATCGGAAGGCGCTCGGTCAACGAGCGCAGAATCTCGTACGAGATGCTGCCGGCCCCGAGGATGACGGCGGCGCGCAGCTCTACCACCGGCACACCGGAGGCGGCCAGCACCTCGCCGACCTCCTGGCGGCTGACCAGGTGGGCGGAGAGGTGGCCCCGGCCCAGGCCGCCCAGGTAGATGATGCGGCCGACGCCGGCTTTTCGAGCGGCCCGGCCGAAGGCCGCCGCCAGCTCGTGGTCACGGGCCTCGAACCCGGTCCCGCCAGCCATGGCGTGCACGAGGTAGTAGGCGGCGTCGGCACCGGCCAGGGCGCGGGCGGTGGTCTCCGGGTCGGCCACGTCGACGGTCACGGCCGAGATCCGCTCGCCCGAGCGGAGGTTGCCCGGGTGGCGGGCCAGGGCCAGCACCTGGTGACCGGCTGCGGCCAACCGGTTGGTCAGCAGGCGCCCGACGTAGCCGGCGATGGCGATCCGGCAGGAGGCGGCGTCGGGGCCGGGCCGCTCACTGGCTCCGGCTCCGGCTCCGCTCACGACCTCGCTCCCGGCACGGGCGTGTCGGTCCCGGTGCGCGCCGCACACCAGTTGAGGAGGCGCTCCGGGTCACCGGGCCCGCTCGGGTGGGTGACCGGGAATCGGTGGTCGGACCGGAGCCGACGATCGTGGAAGAAGCCCGTGGTGACCGGAATGGTCCCCGCCGCCCGCGCTTCTGCCGTCGGGCCGCCGGCGGCCAGCCAGACCGCGGTGTCCGCTCCGTCGGCCGGCGTGCGCAGAAGCGGACGTACGAGGGAGCGGAACCGGGGCAGGCCCTCGGTCAAGCCGGGTGTGTCCACCCAACCGGGATGCATGGCGTAGCTGGCCACCCCGGCCGGAGCGAACCGGGCCGCCCAGGCGGCGGCCAACACCAGCTGGGCCCGCTTCGCCCTGGCGTAGGCGACGACGCCGTCGTACCCCTCGGGCCCGGCCTCCAGGGCACCGAGGTCGAAGCGCTGCGAGTACATGCCCCCCGAGCTGACCGTGACGATGGTGGCCGGGGCGGCATTCGGGTCGTCGGGATCCGGGGATGAGAAGAGCACCGGAGCCAGGGCGGCGGTCAGCAGGTACGGGCCGAGCACATGGGTGGCCAGCGTGCGCTCCACCCCGCTGGCGGTGGTCTGATACGTGCGGGTGAGCGCTCCGGCGTTGTGGACGACGGCGTCGAGATGCGGCGTGGTGTCACTGAGGCGCTCTCCCAGGGAGCACACCGCGGCCGGGTCCGAGAGGTCGACCAGATGGAGGTAGGCCCGGCCGGGGCCGGCGGCCTCCACCCCTCTGAGCGCGGTGGCGCCTCGCTCGGGGTCGCGGCCCACCAGGTGCACGTCCGCACCGAGGCCGGCCAGTGCGGTGGCGGTGGCCAGCCCGATGCCGGCCGTCGCCCCGGTGACGAGGACGACGCGGCCCTTCATCAGGGGCGGATCGTCCCACCCTTCCAGCCGGCGACGGAGCCCGATGCCGATCCGGCTGAAGCTCGGGGCCACCGTGGCCTCGGCTACGGCGTCGGTCACCCGGGCCAGGGCGCTCCGGGCGGTGTGGGCCACCATGATCATCCCCCCAGTGTGGCCCGCAGGCCGACGATGGCCCGGTCCCCGATGCGCCGGAACGAGAGGCTGAGGAAGGGGGTGAACAGGGCGGCCACACCCTTGAGCCTCAAGGTGGCGTGGTAGGTCACGGTCGAGCCGCTCCCGGGGCCGGAGGAGATCTCGATCACGTCAGTCGAGCGCACCATCGAGTTCTCGGCACTGAGCACCACCCGTTGCGGACGGTCCATCTCAACGATGCGGTACTCGAGCGGGACGGTCCGACCGAAGGACCGGACCATGAGCCGGTAGGTGCTGCCGAGGGCGGGCGCCCCGGGGTTCACCTCGGTGGCCTCCGTCACCCCGGGGTCCCACTTGGCCGCGTTGGAGAAGTGGGCCATGTAGTCGAACACCTCGGACGGGGGTCGGGGGGAGGTGACGCGTGCACGGTAGGAAGCCATTAAGCTAATTTAGTACTAAATAGGACGAGCCGAGCGCACCGACTGAGAACGGGGGTGCAGCGGCACGAAAAAAAGGGATGTCATGCGGATAGCCATTGTCGGCAGTGGGGTATCGGGCCTGGTCACGGCCCACCTGTTGCGCGGACGCCACGATGTCGTTCTGTACGAGTCGGACGACCGCGCCGGTGGTCACGCGGACACCCATCGCGTCGAGCTCCCCGAGCTCACCTGTGACGTCGACACCGGTTTCCTCGTCTACAACGAGCGGACCTATCCCCTGTTCCGTCGGCTCCTCGACGAGCTCGGCATCGCTACGAAACCCAGCGACATGAGCTTCAGCGTGGCCGACCAGCGCACCGGCCTCGAGTGGAGGGGGACGTCCTTCTCCACCGTCTTCGCCCAGCGACGCAATCTGGCCCGCCCCGATTTTCTGCGCATGCTGGCCGACGTGGGACGGTTCAACCGCCTGGCCCGCGGGCTCCTGGCCGACCCACCGCCCGACCGGGTGACGCTGGAGGAGGTCCTGGCCCAACACCGGTGGTCGTCCGGGTTCCGGGACTGGTACCTCGTTCCCTTGGGCTCGTCGATCTGGTCGGCCGACCCCTCCACCTTCACCCGGATCCCCGCCGCCACATTTGCCCGGTTCTTCGAGCGCCACGGGCTGCTCAACCTGTGGGACCAGCCGAAGTGGCGCACGGTCGACGGCACATCGAGGCGCTACGTCGACGCCATCGTGGGCCCGCTGCGCAGCGAGGGCCGACTGCGGTTCGGTTCGCCGGTGGGCAAGATCCGCCGCGAGCCCGACGGGGTCGAGATCGTGACCGACGCCGGGGTCGAAACCTACGACCACGTCGTGCTCGCCACCCACAGCGATCAGGCCCTGCGCCTCTTGTCCGACCCTGACCGGCTGGAGCGCGAGACGCTGGGTTCGCTGCGCTACCAGCCGAACCGGGCCACGCTGCACACCGACGCCCGCCTGTTGCCCACCGAGCGCCGGGCCTGGGCGAGCTGGAACTACCACCGCCTCGAGGCCGAGCGGGACGAGGCCACCCTGACCTACTACCTGAACCGACTGCAGGGCATCGACTCGGCCACCCCCGTGCTCGTCACCCTCAACCGGGACGATGCCATCGATCCCGAGAAGGTGCTGGCCCGCATGGACTACGCCCACCCGGTGCTCGACCCGGCCGCGGTGCGGGCCCAAGGCCAGCGCGCCAAGATCAATGGCGCCCGGCGCACCTGGTTCGTGGGCGCATACTGGGCCAATGGCTTCCACGAGGACGGGGTGCGCAGCGCCGTCGAGACGTGCCGGGCGTTGGGGGTGACCTGGTGACCATGATGAGCCCCTCCCCATTGACGGCCACCCAGCCCATTTGGCCCGACCGGGACTCGAATGGTCTGCGCAGTGCGGTGTACGAGGGTGTCCTCTCCCATGCGCGCTTCGGTCCGGGGCCGACGCACTCGTTCCGCTACAAGGTGGTTCTGCCGCTGCTCGACCTGGCCGAGCTCGACCACGTGATAGGCCTGCACCCGGCCTGGTCGGCCCGCCGGGCCTCTCCGGTGCGGTTCCGGCGCCAGGACTTTCTGGGCGACCCGGCCACGTCCCTCGACCGGGCGGTGCGGGACCTGGTGGGCGAGCGAACCGGCCGGGTTCCCGAGGGCCCGGTCGCCATGCTCGCCCACCTGCGTACGTGGGGATGGCTGTTCAACCCCATCTGTCTTTATTTCTGCGCCGACGCGGCGGAGCGCACCCGTGACCCGGGACCCGTAAGCTCCCTGGTGGCCGAGGTGGAGAACACGCCCTGGCACGACCGCCACACCTACGTCGTGGGCTCACCGGGGAGGCACCGCTTCGCCAAGGAACTCCACGTGTCGCCGTTTCTCCCCATGGGTCTCGACTACGAGCTCCGCTATAGCGCCCCGGGTGAGCATCTCACGGTCGGCCTCGACGTGCTCCACGACGACCAGCGCCTGTTCGCCGCCACCTTGTTGCTTCGGCGCCGTTCACTCGACCGCGCGGCACTGGGTCGCCTCCTGTGGAACTACCCAGCCATGACCCACCGCGTCACCGCGGGCATCTACGCCCACGCCGCCCGCCTGCGGCTGAAGGGCGCTCCGTTCTTCAGCCACCCAGCCCGTCAAGCCCGCAAGGAAGACACGGCGGCCGGGTACTGCCCGGTCCGGCCCGAGGGACCGCGGTCCGAGCAGTGATGGGTGACACGGGAACGAAGGGAGTTGTAAGGATTGGCGCCGTGGCGGAGAGTCCTGTCACCGACGGACCAGCCGCCCACGGACCACCCACCCACGGACCAGCCACCGACCAGCGCCCGGCTCGCCGTGCCTCGGAGCGAGGCGGGCAGGGAACTGGTGGACTGTCGCGGCGTTTAGTGCTGGCGGCGGGGCGGCGCGCAAGAGGCGCCGCCATCGACGTCACGGAAAGGGGCGAGACATTCAGGCTGGGCCGGGGCGAGCTCGTGGCCCGGGTCACGGTGCACGATCGCCGTGCTTACGGCGCGCTGCTGCGCTCGGGCTCGGTCGGCCTCGGGACGTCGTACGTGGCGGGCTGGTGGGACGCCGACGGCCTCATCGGGCTGGTGCGGGCCCTGTCCCGGCATACCCGCCCGCTCCGACAGCGTCTGGACCGGCTGGGAGGGGCCTGGGGCGCGGTGCTCGACGTACCAGCCCGTCTGGCTACCCCCGACCGGGACGACGACAAGCGCAACGTCGCCGAGCACTATGACATCTCCAACGACTTCTTCGCCCTCATGTTGGACGAGACCATGAGCTACTCGTGCGCCCTGTTCGAGCGGCCCAGGGCGACACTCGCCGAAGCGCAGGAGACCAAGATCGACCGGCTCTGTACCAAGCTCGAGCTCGCCCCTTCCGACCACCTGGTGGAGATCGGTTCGGGCTGGGGCGGCCTGGCCGTCCACGCCGCCACCCGTTACGGCTGCCGGGTGACTACCACCACGATCTCCGACGCCCAACGCACCTACGCCGAGAAGCGGGTGGCCGACGCCGGCCTTTCCGATCGCATCACGGTGCTCGGCGAGGACTGGCGGGACCTCACCGGCCGGTTCGACAAGTTGGTGTCGGTCGAGATGGTCGAGGCGGTGGACTGGCGCTGGCACGACCGGTTCCTGGGCAAGTGTGCCGATCTTCTGGTTGACGACGGGCTGGCCGCCATCCAGGCAATCGTCATCGACGACCGCAGCTTCGAGCGGGCCAAACGCCACCAGGACTTCGTGCGCCGCATGGTGTTCCCCGGCGGCTGCCTTCCCTCAGTGGCCTCGCTCACCGCCAGCCTGGCCCGCGCTACTAACCTGCGGATCAT
>Ga0187860_1004674_pt1 | contig 10152 bp, 12 predicted proteins | sample June2016WEW_10_4_FD_132981 | JGI IMG/M metagenome (GOLD analysis project Ga0187860, IMG submission 132981) | Peatland microbial communities from SPRUCE experiment site at the Marcell Experimental Forest, Minnesota, USA - June2016WEW_10_40 | ecosystem: Environmental > Terrestrial > Soil >... | reverse complement strand
TCGTTGAGGGCGGTGTAAAGGGTCGAGGTTTTGCCGCTGCCGGTGGGGCCGGTGACGAGGATGATGCCGTGCGGCAGTTGGAGGACGCGCCGGAAGCAGTCCAGTTCGCGATGGTCCATGTCCAGTTCGCCCATGCCGCGCAGCGTGGCGTTTTGCCGGAGCAGGCGCATGACCACGGCTTCGCCGTGCAACATCGGAATCACCGAAACACGAATGTCCACTTCAGCATCGTCGAGACGGATTCGGATGCGGCCGTCCTGCGGCAGGCGTTTTTCCGCGATGTTGAGGTGGCTCAAAATTTTGACGCGCGAAACAATCGCCGGTTGAAAGCGCTTGAGTTGCGCGGGCACGGAAACATCCTGCAACACACCGTCAATGCGGTAGCGGATGCGGAATTCGTCCTCGAACGGTTCGAGATGAATGTCCGACGCGCGCAGTTCGATGGCGTCCTTCAAGACCTGGTTGACGAAGCGGATGATCGAGGCTTCGTCTTCTTCGGCCTCGTCGAGATTGGTGTCCTCGGCATTTTCATCAACGACCTGGAATCCCTTTTCCTCATCGAGCGTGCCAATCGTGTCCGCGCCGACGCCGAGGCGTTTTTTAATTTCGCGCTGGATCGCTTCGCTGGAGGCCAGAATCGGCTTGAGGTTCAAGCCGGTCATGGTCTTCAACGCGTCGAGTCCCTGGGTGGCAAAGAGACGGCTGGTGGCGACTTCGACGGTGCCGTTGATCCGCTTGAGCGGAAGGAGTTCCTCCTTCAGCAAAATGCGGGCGGGAAACAGGGAAAGAAGCTGACGGTCCGGGTCAACGTCGTCCAGCGTCGTGTAAGCGAGGCCGTATTCCTGCGCCAGCCAGCGAAGGATGTCTTCCTCGTTCTTGACGGGGGATTTCGCGCGAACCAAAGACGCCGAGTCAGTCGAAGACAGTTGCCGGGCCGCGACCATGCGATCCAGCAACTGTTTCAACGTGACGTCTTGAGCGGGAGTTTCACTCATATTGTGAACCTCAGCTTCTCTTTTGGATTTGTTACTCCACCAATCCGAGCAAAGCGGCCTGGGCTTCCTGTTTGACCGTGAGCACCTTGCGAAGGTTTTCCTGCGCTTGCACCAGCTTGGCTTGTTTGTCTTTTTGCGAAGCGTGGTATTTTGCCAGCGCCGCCTTTACCTGCGCGGTGGGCGCGTTGTCATCAATGGCCTTTTGCAAGGCTTCGGCTTCCGGACTGGGGGTGCCGCCAAAGCCACCACGGCGTCCGCCGTTGTTATTTGCGTTGGCGTTATTGTTGTTGCCACCGCGGTTGCCGCGACCAAACAGCCGGCCCATGCCGCCACCCATGGTATCGCGTCGTGCGTCCATCACTTTTTGAACCAGCGGTTGGATCGCATTCCAGTCGGTGTCATTGGTTAAGCCGAGTTGTTCCCGGGCGCTGTCCATCATGCGCTGCTGCATTTGCGCCGGGTCAAAGTTGCCGCCGCCGCGGCCGCCTCCACCATTTCCGCCGCCACCACCGTTTTGGGCGGAAACATTGCCGGCACCCAAAAACAGGGCGGCGGCGACTCCGCATATTGCTAACAATTGATTCATTTTCATCGAACGTTCTCCTATCACAGTTGGCTTGTTGTTTTAATATTTTCGCTTCGTTACGGGACGACACACACATGCTGCCCGTCGGTTGCGAACCCACCTCCATGCAATAAACATACCAGCGCAAAAAAAGGCGGTTTACTTGGGAAACGGAAGAACGGGCTGCGCAATTGCTGCTCAACTCCTTCCCGCGCCGCGCAGATTTTGCACACGCCGGAAACATTTGGTGAGAATCGCAGCCCCGCCGGACATTCTCGTTAGCCTTGACGCTGCCAAACAATAGTGATACTATTTTGATACTGAAATGCCGCGCAAAGTGCGACAACTGATTGCCGACCTGGAAAAAGCCGGATTTGTGAACCGGGGCGGCAAGGGCAGCCATCGGAATTATATTCATCCGACAGGGGCGCGCGTCACGTTAAGCGGCAATCCCGGTCACGACGCGCAGCCTTATCAGGAACGGCAGGTGCGGCGGCAGATTGAGGAAAGTCAAAAATGAAAAACAACGAATTGAAATCGAAGGCTGCTCGTTACACAAAAATCGTGGAATGGAGTGAAGATGACGGCTGCTTCGTCGGCAGTGCGCCGCCGCTGATTGGACAATGCTGCCACGGCAGGGACGAAACCAAAGTATATGGCGAGCTTTGTCAGATTGTGGAAGAATGGATCGAGCTTTTGGAGAGCGATGGACATGCCCTGCCTGAATCTTTGGCCGCGAAAAAATTCAGCGGCAAATTTGTGTTGCGCGTAGAACCAGCCATTCACCGCCGCCTTGCCGCCAAAGCCCTTGCCGCCGGGGAAAGCCTCAATAGTTACTGCGTAAAGGCACTCGTGAAGGCGTGACGCCAACCCAAACGCCGCTTGGTCACAAGTTGTGGAAGTTGTGCGCAACCAAACCATATTTCACGTCTCCCCGCGCACCCCCGCATTTTATGCCCGTATCTATTTTAACTTGGAACAGCGCGGCGTGAAAATTCCGGTCAACGACGTTTGGATTGCAGCATTGGCTATCGAACACGGCCTGCCCTTGCTTGCGCGTGACGAGCATTTTTCACGAGTCAGTGGGCTGACCGTAATCCAGTGCTGACGCCAGGTTTACTTCAGGAAAGAAAACGCTCGCGGAAAATTCGGATTGAACGGCCATTCTGCCACGCCGCCAATATCGCCGACTGACGCCCATGACGCAAAGGACTGTGATTTCTTTTTCAAATTCGTTCAACCAGTTTGGCAAATCTTCAAAGTGGACAAGAGGGGGCAATCAGTTCTGCGCGACGGCGGCGTGATCGAATTTTCGATGCACGCCTTCACCCCGGCGCACGGCTTTCGCCTGCCGGAGTGCTTCGCTCAATTCCTCAAATCGTTCTCTCGTTTTCACGCCATTGCCGGTTGCAACACTGACAGCGGCTCAACTTCACGTTCAATCGTTCGCGCCTTCTTGTAACGCACCAAGCGCAAATCGTAGTCGGACTGCAAACCTGTCCACAGTTCCGCCGTCGTGTCGAAAAACCGCGCCAGCCGCAACGCCGTGTCCGCCGTGATCCCGCGCTTCTCCAGGACAATTTCGTTGATCCGGCGCGGCGGGACACCCAAAGCCCGCGCCAGTGCGTTTTGCGAAAGGCCGTGCGGCGTCATAAACTCCTCGCGGAGAATTTCGCCCGGATGAATCGGAGCCAGTTTGTTCGTTTTCATAATCAGTGATAGCCCACAATTTCCACGTCCAGCGCATCTTCGCCCTGCCAGCGGAAGCACACACGCCACTGGTCATTGATACGGATGCTGTGCTGTCCCTTGCGGTCGTCTTTCAACGCTTCCAAGCGGTTGCCATATACATCCCAAGCAGCGTCTGTTGCAGCTTCGCTATATGAAAGTGCTCTCGCCGCGATATGTCTAACGCACAGCAAACAAAACGCTGATAAGTTCCTGGCAGATCCTAGCGGGGAAATCCCGTGGTCACCTATGGAGATGGCTAAAATGGTCGTTCGTGGCTGGGGGAAGGTGGCTTCCGGCAAAGAATTTGAAAATAATTGGAGAGCGCTCTACGCGCATTATGTGTGGCTAGCCCTGCTGCCCTTCGGTGGTCTCGAAGAGTGCGTCGGCTGCGGTTTGGGCCTGGCTGGACACAACACGAATATGCAAGCCGTTTATATATTCGTGCAAGCCTGCGTTGATCCGCAATTCCGCTGAATCCCGTGCCCGAACTCTGGAAAAAGAGTGATGTGAAGAAGCCGAGGGGAGGATTGAACGAATTATTTTGGAGGGCTTTCCCCCTCGGAATCACTTGCACTTTACTTGCACTCATTCATAAGTCGTTGATTATGAATGGAGCGGGTGAAGGGAATCGAACCCTCATCTCGTTTCCGCAATGCGAACTATAGCAAAATAAAGCAATAATGACAGGGTAAAACACGCTTGACATGGGTGGACGTTAGCAGTAAAATTAGCAGCACTATGGCAAGCATACATCGTCGCCCTGATTCTCAATACTGGCACGCGGCTTATTTTGGGCCGGATGGCCGAAGGATTCTCCGCAGCACCAAACAACAAGACCGCCAATCCGCCTTGGCCGTGGCGATGGAATACGAGCGGGCCTCCAAACTCGCCCGGCGCGGGGAACTGGTGGAAGCCCAGGCCCGCGAAGTCCTGAAGGACATAATGAAACGGGCGGACATGGGCGAAACCTTGCAAACCGTGTCCATCAAATCCCATTTCGACAATTGGCTGGCCAGCAAGAAGGATCGGAAGTCAGAAGGCACGGGGGAACGCTACGGCGTGGCTGTGGAAGATTTCCTAAAGACGCTGGGCAAACGTGCCAGCAAAAACCTTACAAGCCTCACAGCGGCGGACGTGCAACGCTTTTTAGATCACCGCATGGCCAAGGGGCTTGCGCCCAAAACCGTGAATGTGGACGTGAAAATTATTCGCGGGGCATTGAACGCGGCCCGGCGGCAAGGTTTGATTCCTACCAATCCCGCCGAAGCCGTGGAATTGCCCGAAGCCATCGGCATGGAACGCGGGACATTCACCCCGGCGGAAGTGAAGATGCTCGTGGACACGGCGGAAGGCGAATGGAAGCTATTAATCATGCTCGCCTATTTCACCGGGGCGCGGCTTTCCGATTGCTGCCGGATGCAATGGGAAGGCGTGGACCTGACCGAAGAAACCCTGACTTACACGCAAGCCAAGACCGGCGCGAAAGTGACCGCCCCGCTTCACCCTGACTTGCTGGCGCGATTGAACAAGCTGGCGGGGACAGACAAGCCGGAAGTGTTCATCATGCCGCACATGGCGAATTTGCGGCCCGGTGGACGGCACGGGCTTTCCGAAACCTTCAAAAACATCATGCGGAAGGCGGGCGTGGATTCACAGACGGTGAAGGGTGCGGGTAATCAGATGTTTTCCCGCCGCTCATTCCACGCCTTGCGCCACAGCTTCACATCCGCGCTTGCCAATCAAAACGTGTCGTCTGAATTGCGGATGAAACTCACCGGCCACAAAACGGAAGGCGAGCATCGCAAATACACGCATCACGAAATGGACAATCTTCGCGCCGCCGTCAAAAAAATCCCGTCGCTCGGCTGATTTCAATTTGCCGCCCGCCGGAAGTTATCAAACACAGTTGACAGCTTTGGCATGGTGATACATATTTGTCTCACGATGAAAACAGCGACCGTCAGAGATTTGCGAAACAGCTTTCCGCGCGTCGCCGCGTGGATTGCCGAAGGCGAGCCGGTGGAGATCACCAAAGCGGGGAAATTGTTTGCCCGGCTCGTGCCGCCCACGCCCGCCAAAACGCCCAAGCTCGTCAAGCCCGACATCATGGCGCGGTTGAAAGAAACGTGGGGCGACCGCATTTTTTCTAGCAAGGAAGTGGCGGCAATGCGCGCGGCGGAATTGGAAGGCGAAGAAGGATGATCGCTTTTCCCGATACGTCGTTTCTGTGCGCGTTTTACCGGCGGCAGGACAATTCCCCGGCGGCGGCGGCGTATTTCAAAGCCATGTCGGAAGCCTTGCACGTTTCGGGCCTGCTGCTTTACGAGTTTCGCCAGAGCGTCCGCTTTCAAGTCTGGCTTCATGCGCGGGACAAAACCAAAGGCTACCCGCAGGCCGACTGCGACCGCGCGCTGACGGACTTGCAAACCGATTTGGACACCGGCGCGGTGGTGGTGGTGACTGCCGATTGGCCGGACGTTCACCGGCTGGCCGAAACGCTTTCCAAACGCCATACCATTGCCGGTGGGCACCGGGCGTTTGACGTGCTCCACGTTGCCACCGCATTGCACCTGGGCGCGAGAGAATTTCTGACCTTTGACGCCAATCAGCGCAAACTCGCCGCCGCCGAAAAATTGAAGGTGAAGCCGTGAAAACAAAACTCACGCAACGGCGGATTAAGGCGCGCAAATCGTCCGCGTGCGGCTTGTGTAAACCGTGGAAACAAGGCTGGGCGGACAAGAAAACCGTGCGCGACATCCGGCACGCGCAACGCGCCGAACAACAACTCCACGAAGTTGGTTACGGCGGGTCCAGCGGCTCCGGTGGCCGATAAACTTTTTCTTTTGCCCTTGGCCGGAGCGTGCCCGGCAATGGCCGTCCCCGGTTGATTCTGACGCGCTCCTGGGCCGATTCCCACGCCCGCACCAGTTGTGCCACTGCGGTTGCGTCCTCGCGCGAGAGCTTTAGTTCTCCTTCCCTGGTAAGTGCCGACTTCATCGCCATCAGGCAATCAAACGTAAGCTCTTGGACTTGGTAGCTTTGCGCCCGGCCACTGATCCGCTTCGGCTTTTTGGAAACGCTGGCAGTTGCGCCGGGCAATTGGGATTGGCTTTCAGGCCGTGAGTTTGGAATGGTCATAAGCGATTCATCAATGGAGTTTTCATCAGTTCACACACCGCACACCACAGGGGGAGGCTAAAAGCGTGACACCGTGACAACTCAATGTTTGCAATGGCTTCGTCGCTTTCATATCCGTGACAAGTTTTCCGTTGTCACGGTTCGGAAAATGGAAATCAGCAATGTTCATGCGGTTTGTCACGCTGTCACGTTTCGATTGCCCCGGCAGACAAATAACGCTCGAAAGCCTCTGTGAAATCGGCTAACTCGTAGCCTTTGGCTCGGTTGTCACCGATGCGAAGCGTCCGTGAATTGATCCCAAAGCCGCGAAGGCGGCGAGCCAGCCAAGTTTCGGTGATTGGCTTCCCCCGGTGCGCTTCCGGCCACCCACAGCGCAAGCGCGTCCGCCGCGCCGTCTGGTAAGGCGGCATGAGCACCTCTACCGATCAAACGATTTGAGTCATCCGTCCATGCGTTTGCGCGCACGACCGAGAAAATGGTGCGCGAGCATGAGTTGTTTCTGAAGGCGCTGGATCAAGGTGTCGTGCTCCGCAAAACATTCTTTCAGGAACTTTCCGCTGCCGAAGGCGACGATGAACTGATTGACGAGTTGATCGAGTGTGGCGACCACACCGAGCCGACAGGTCTTTACAATCTGGACATGCTCCGGCGTGATGCGCAGGCCGACCGCGATTTGCTCGCCAGATTGCACAAGCGCACGGCTCATGTGAAGCCGGACAACGACACGAAACTTGCGGCGCTGGTTGAGGAACTGGTGCGCGTGGTTGAACAGGCCCGCGAGGATTCGGTCACGCCCGAAGATGAACGCCGCGCCCGCAAGGTGCTCATTTTTTCGTTCTATGAAGACACGGTGAATTGGGTCGAAGGATTTCTCGACCGTTTGATTGAGCGCGACAAGCGGTTGAGTTGCTATCGCGGTCGCATGGCATCGGTCGCGGGCAATGAAGTTCGCCACGGGGTTTCCCGGCGTGACGCAATCTGGGGTTTTGCGCCTGAATCTTCCGGCGCACCGCCCGGCTCGCAAGAGGACAAATTCGACTTGCTCGTCTGCACCGACGTTCTCGCCGAGGGATTGAACCTTCAACAAAGTTGCAACATCATCAATTTTGACCTGCCGTGGAATCCGATGCGCCTTGTCCAGCGGCACGGACGCATTGACCGCATCGGCAGCCCGCACAAGCGCGTTTTTCTCCGCACCTATTTCCCCGACAAGCAACTCGATGCGCTGCTGAATCTGGAAGCCCGCGTTCGTCGCAAGCTCGCCCAGGCCGCTGCATCCGTCGGCGTGGAAGTCGCGCCAATCGAGCGCGGCGCGGAAGGCCAGCAGTCATTCACCGAAACGCGGGAGGAAATCGAGCGCCTGCGCCAGAATGATGCCTCGATTTACGAACGCGGCGGCACAATGTCATCCGCGCAGACCGGCGAGGAATACCGGCAGGAGTTGCGCAAAGCCCTGATGAAGCGCGGCGACGAAATCCGCTCGCTGTCGTGGAAAGCTGGCAGTGGCATGGCGAAAGGAAAGCATCGCGGGCATTTCTTTTGTGCGACCGTTGGCAAGCGTGTTTATCTTCGTTTTGTGCCGCTTGATGGCGGCGGTCTTGTCACCGAAGTCGGCACTTGTTTGAGAATGGTTGAGTGCGTTGAAGAGACGCCAATGGTGATGCCACAGGACTTGAAGCACACAGCATTTTCAGCGTGGCAAAAAGCTAGGCAGAACATTTTTGCGTCGTGGACTTACGAAACTGACCCTGCAAACTTGCAGCCACGCGTCCCGGCGCTCAATCGTGCCGTGGCGGAACACCTTCGCCAATACGCCGCGCCGGGAACTGACCAACAACGACTGGCGCGATGCTTAGAAGCAGTCGAAGCTCCATGCTCCGTTCGTGAGCAGAAATTATTGCGCACTGTTTTCGAGAAGGATTTTCCCAGCGCCGACGCGAAATCGCTCGCTCTCGTCGTGGAGATCGAACGTATCGGCTTGGAACCATTCCACGCGCCGGAACCGCTGCCGCCGATTCAACCGGAAGACGTTCATTTGATTTGCTGGATGGCGATTGAAAGCGACCAGTGAATGCGGAAGCATGAAAGAACTTAACAGAAGACAGTTGATATGAAATCTGCCGCTGAATTGTGGTGCGAGAACACAAGCAAGTTGACCGGAAAATCCTGGGCCTATCTGTTGGTGCGGCAAAAGGACTACATGGAATTGCAACCGACGACGCTCAACGATTGGATTGTGGGCAACCAAACTCTGGTTTGATGCCGGTGTAAAAGATAAACGGCGAAGCCACCCGGCGAAACTATGCAACCAGTTTGTGGAATCCCCGGTGAGCGGATTGAGTCCGCAGTCAAACAGCTTGATGAATTGGCGGCTGGCGCAAGTGAAACAATATGGCTTTATCCGATTTCACTACTGTCCCGTTTAGCTTTTGATGACAGCGATTTCTCCATTGTAAAAACTGGATAAAACCGCTGTCTGGTCATTTTTCGATTTCAATTCTGCGACGATTCCTTGAGGGTGGCTTCCCGCATTCCTGCGGTTTTTCACCTGATGAACGAAGGTCGCACCGTCTTCGCCCAACTCCTTGACTTCCTCCCCAAATACGAGTTCGACAAGTGTGTCGCCCGTTACCGCGGCAACTTCCGCGTCCGCAAGCTGTCCACCTATGAACAGTTTCTCGTGCTGGCGTTCGCCCAACTGACCTGGCGCGAAAGTCTGCGCGACATCGAAACCTGCCTGGCGGCCTTCGGCCCGAAACTCTATCACGCCGGCATCCGGCAACCCACCGCCCGTAACACCTTGGCGGTGGCCAACGAAAAACGGGACTGGCGCATCTTTGCCGATTTCGCCCAAGTCCTCATCCAGCAAGCCACCACGCTCTACGCCGACGAACCCTTCCGCTTTGAACTCCAAGCCGCAGCTTACGCGCTGGATTCCACCACGATTGACCTCTGTCTCTCGCTGTTTCCGTGGGCCACGTTTCGGCAACACAAAGCCGCCATCAAACTCCACACGCTGCTGACCCTCCAAGGCAACTTTCCCACCGTCATCATTGTCTCCACTGGCAGTGTTCATGATGTCAACATCCTCGACCAACTCGTCTGGGAAGCCGGCTCGTTCTACATCATGGATCGCGGCTACCTTGACTTCGCCCGCTGGCATCGGCTCCATCAATGCGGCGCCTTCCTCGTCACCCGGGCCAAGCAAAACTTCCGCTGCGCCCGCCGTTATTCCCGGCCCGTGGATAAAACCACCGGCTTGCTGTTTGATCAGACTGTCGTGATGACCGGCTTGAAGGCCCAGCACGATTATCCCGCCCCGCTGCGACGCATCGGCTATCGCGATCCCGAAACCGGCAAATCCCTCGTCTTCCTGACTAACAATTTTACCGTCCCAGCGCTGACTATTGCCCAACTCTATCGCGGACGCTGGCAAATTGAACTCTTCTTCAAATGGATCAAGCAACATCTGCGCATCAAAGCCTTTTATGGCACGTCGCCCAACGCGGTGCGCACCCAAGTCTGGAGTGCCATCGCCGTTTACCTGCTCGTCGCCATTTTGAAAAAACGTCTGCATCTGAATGCCAGCCTCTACACCATTTTACAGATTTTGAGCCTCACGCTCTTCGAGAAAATGCCCATTTCACAGGCACTTGCTCAGCTCCCGCCCACCTCCCCATCACCCGATGCCGATAATCATCAACGTTTACCAGGCTTTTAAGC
>Ga0187860_1004669_pt1 | contig 10160 bp, 7 predicted proteins | sample June2016WEW_10_4_FD_132981 | JGI IMG/M metagenome (GOLD analysis project Ga0187860, IMG submission 132981) | Peatland microbial communities from SPRUCE experiment site at the Marcell Experimental Forest, Minnesota, USA - June2016WEW_10_40 | ecosystem: Environmental > Terrestrial > Soil > Wetlands... | reverse complement strand
CCGGCTTCGCCGCGCAGTTGCAGGATGATCTCGTGGGCCTGGCCGACGCCGGTCGCCCCAACGGGATGACCCTTGGCCTTCAGACCACCCGAGGTGTTGATGGGGAGCTTGCCGCCCAAGCGGGTTTCGCCGCGCTCCAGCGCCAAGTGCCCCTGGCCTTTCTTGAAGAAGCCCGCCTCCTCGCTCTCGACAATTTCCAGGATGGTGAACGCATCGTGAAGCTCGGCTACATCGACGTCGCCCGGCGTGACGCCGGCCATCTTGAAGGTTTGCGCCGCCGCGCCGCGCACGGCCAGCAGGTCCGTCGGCTCGGCGCGGTCGTGGACGCAGTGCGAATCGGTCGCCTGCCCCACACCCGCCAGCCGGACGAGGGGCTTCTTCAGCTTCTTCGCGACCTCCGCCGACGCCAGAATCACACAGGCGCCCCCGTCCGAAACGGGGCAACAGTCGAAGAACCGCAGCGGCTCGGCGACGAACGGGTTGTTGGTCATGGCTTCGGGTGAATCGAGGATGCCTTCGAGGGTGATTTTCTCGTGCAGGTGGGCGTAGAAGTTCAACAGCGCGTTATCGTGGTTCTTCACGGCTACCATCGCCAGGTGCCGCTCGGTCACGCCGTATTTCTGCATGTAAAGGCGGGTGAACATGGCCGCCAGGGAGGGCAGCGTAACGCCGTAAATATACTCGGCCAGGGGATGGCTCAGCGTCGCAACAAAGTCGGTCGCATCGAGGTTGTTCACCTCGCGCAACCGCTCGGCGCCGGTGACCAGCACCACATCATGCAGCCCGGAGGCCACGGCCATGAACCCCTGTTTGAGGGCCGACGCGCCGGAGGCGGGTCCGTTCTCGATGACCTCCGCGCCGGCAGGGGTGAGACTGAGCGTATCAACCACCGCGCTAGCCAGGCCGCTCTGGTGATTGAGCCGGGCGCTGCCCATGTTGGCCACATACACGTGGTCCACCTTCGACAGCCCGGCGTCCTTCAACGCCATCATGGCCGGGTAGGCGGCGATTTCGCTTACGGGGTATTCCAGCCGCGTAAAGCTCGTGATACCGATACCAACCGCATAGACCTCGCGCATAGCTTAAAGCCTCCCCTCCTGTTTCCAGCGTTGAGCCATGAGCGCGGTGCCCGTCGAGTCATACAGCGAACGGGTGGCGGCCAGCAGATCGGCCGGAGCCTTCGGCGGATCAGTCGGGGGCAGGATCGCCGCTTGTGCTTTTTCGAGCAGAGGCTTGGGCACCGGCCGCCGGCCAACGACGAGTGTCTCCCGCGCTTTGTTGAACAGCTCTTTGGTCAGCGCCCACGACGGCACGCCGCCCAATTCGTGCGCCACGTTGAACCGCTTCTCCAGGCCATACTCGATCATCCAGCGGCGGAAGCCGATAGGGGATTCAGCCACGATGAGGACTTCCTTCTGGCCGATGATGTCGAGGTGGTACTCCATCTTGGCCGCAAAGGCGTGGGCGCCCACGCGCAAACCGCGCCGCAATGCGACCGTGTGGTAGGACATGCCGACATCCTTGTTCAGCAGCCGGCCATTCACGACTGCGACCAGTTCCCCGTTAATCTGGGCCACCAGAACATACTCGTCCTGGACGCGGTAGCGATAATACGCCAGCAACTCGCTGATGAGGCGGGCTGCCACCACGTCGTAGTAATCCCGTTCGACGTGGAGGAGGGGTTCGACGTGGCACAGGATGTCCGGGATGTCCTCGCGGCTGACCTGGCGGATGACCATTTCCTCGCCGCCCGCCAGCATCATGTACTTGGGCGGGAAGGGCGGGATGGGGTTGTCAATCGGGCGGAGGATCTTCTCGACATCAATTGCCATAAACCCTCCGGTTGTGGCTGGAGGCGGTTTGTGCCGCTCCCGGCGCGTGAGTGGGTTCTCTAATCATGCCGGGAGGCTAGGCCGGCGAGAATCGGCGGGCAAGCAAAACCCGGCGAAGCCGGAGTTGATGGAACGTCATGGTTTGGGCAGAATGATCTGAAGGTCCCCATTTGTCCCGAAACGCAAGACTGTCCCTTTTGGCCTCCCGTCCAGTTCCCGAGTTAGTACCACCTCGGGCGACCGCGGAAACGCCTTCAGAACATAAACCTCGCCAGCCACCGATTTCACCCAGCCGTGGATCTCGTGTGAGGCTCTTAAGTATGGCGCTATGTCCTCCCTGGTCACGACGACAGCGCCAGTCTGTTGATGGTCTATTGCCCACTGCTGAACTGCACCATCGAGTTGCCGGAGATTGTTAACAATAGCGTTGGTCTTGCTCGATCCGCCGTGGTTGTAGTTCGGCACGGCGATGGCGATTAGCAATGCCGCGAAGAGTCCTAACGCCAAAGCGCTTCCCCATGTCACAGTGAAGAACCGGCATCTTACGCTGAAGAACCGGTATCTTTCTGGCGATTTATTCATAGCGCGTTCAACACCATCATTATCCTGCGGAGCGTGCGCGCCGCCGGAATCACTCATGCCCGGCGATGGGGTGCGGGATGTAGGGCTCTTCGAGGGTTTTGATCTCCTCGGCGGTCAGCTTGATGCTCAATGCGCCGACGGCGTCTTCGAGGTGCTGCGGTTTGGAAGCGCCCACGATCGGTGCGGTGATCTCGGGTTTGTGGAGCAACCAAGCCAAAGCGATCCGGGCGGGCGGTACGCCGTGAGCCGCCGCGATGGTTTGCACGCGTGCTATGACCTTGTCGTCAGCCTCAGCAGTCCCGGCGTAGAGGCGTGTGGCAAAGTCGTCCGTCCGCGACCGCACGGTGCCGGCTTGGGGCTTGCGGGCCAGCAGACCCCGGGCCAGCGGACTCCAGGGGATCAGGCCGAGGCCCTCCGCGCGGCAGAGCGGGATCATCTCCCGCTCTTCTTCGCGGTAGAGCAGGTTGTAGTGGTTTTGCATGGTCTCGAAGCGCGGCCAACCGCGCTGCCCGGCCAGGGCAAGCATCTTCGCAAGCTGCCACGCCCACATGGACGACGCGCCCACGTAGAGCGCCTTGCCGGCGCGCACGACATCGTGCAGGGCTTCCAACGTCTCCTCCGCCGGAGTGGCCGGGTCATAACGGTGGATTTGGTAGAGATCAACGTAGTCCGTCTGTAAGCGCCGCAGGCTGTCGTCAATTGCATGGAGAATGTGCTTGCGCGAGAGTCCGCGCTGGTTCGGGTCGTCACCCATCACCCCGAATACCTTTGTGGCGATGACCAGACGGTCGCGCGGCGGCCCGAACTCCTTGAGAGCGCGCCCCAGAATCTCTTCACTAACGCCGAGGGAATAGACATCCGCCGTATCAAAGAAGCTGATGCCGGCCTCGATGGCTTGGCGGATGAGCGGCCGGCTCTCCTGCTCTTCCAACACCCATTCGCGCCATTTCCGGGAGCCGTAGGTCATGCAGCCCAGGCAAATGCGCGAAACCTTCAGCCCGCTCGAACCGAGATTGACGTATTCCATAGCACCTCAAGCTAGGGCAAAAATGCGGGAGGTCAAGCCCTCGAACGCGCGATAGGAGAATTGCCCGACGCTAGCCGGTCTGCAAATCGCGAGCGGTCCTCGTGGGATTCTGCCTGCAATCCAGAGGCTACTTGCTGCGCAGCGCCTTCTTGGCCTTTTCCCAGTCCATTACCTGCTCCTTGCCCTCGGCGAGACGCCGCTCAGTTTCCGCCAACTCCCTGGCGTGCCAGGCCGGCGATTCAAACTCGGTGTCCGGGCGGCTCAACTCCTCCCAAAGCGTCTCCATCAGCTTGAGTTTCTCGCCTCGGGGCAATTGATGCACAGTGTCAATGGTCATGCTGACGAAGATTAACGCTGGGATAACAAGATTGCAACCCTCTTCCGAGTGAACCGGCTCAGAAAAACCTGTAATCCGAATGTATAAGTGTTTGATCGTTTGGCACGGCCCGCTACAATCACCGCCCGATGCCGGCAACCAACCAATGCCCTGAATATGCATACTCCACTTGCAATTGAAACTTCCACCACCACCACTGGCCGCAGCGGCGGCGGCGGAATGCTGGTGATCAGCGCCATTGTGGCCGCCCTCGGGTCGTTGCTCTTCGGCTTCGACACCGCCGTGATTTCCGGCACCACCGAAGCCCTGCGGCAGGTATTCACGCTCAACGAGTATTGGCTCGGGTTTACCGTGTCGAGTGCGCTGCTCGGCACCATGTTTGGCTCGCTGTTGGTCGGGCGGCCCGCGGATTGGTGGGGCCGACGTCCGGTGCTCGCGATGCTGGCGGTGCTGTTCGTCATCTCGGCGGTGGGTTGTGCGCTGGCCTGGAGCTGGTATGCGCTGCTCTTCTTCCGCTGGCTGGGGGGAGTGGCAGTGGGCGGCGCCTCGGTGGTCTGCCCGATGTATATCACGGAGATTGCCCCGGCCCGGCGGCGCGGGCTGCTGGTGGCAGTGAGCCAGTTGAACATCGTGCTCGGCATCCTGGCGGCATACTTCTCGAACTACCTCGTGGGGCGCGTGCTGGGGGACCACAATCCCAACACTTGGCGCTGGATGTTCGGGGTCATGACCGCCCCTGCGTTGGCTTTCCTGCTGACGGCGCTGATGATTCCGGAAAGCCCGCGCTGGCTGGTCAAGCGCGGCCGCTGCGAGCAAGCCGAGGCGGTGCTCGCGCGGTTTGGACATGAAAGTCCGGCACAGGAGGCGGGCGATATTGCGGAGTCGCTGAAGGGGGAGATGAGCGGAGCACATCAGCGGCTGTTCCAGCGCAAGTATCTAAAGCCGCTGCTGCTGGCCTGCATGATCGCCGCCTTCAACCAACTGGATGGCATTAACGCGGTGCTCTATTACGCGTCCGACATTTTCCGCATGGCCGGGGCCGACGCGGCTGTCGCGCGGATGCAGTCGGTCATTATCGGCTTCACCAACCTGGTGATGACAATCCTGGCGATGGCGCTGATTGATCGGGTGGGGCGCAAGGCCCTGCTGCTGGTGGGTTCGGTCACCTTCGTCATGTCCCATGTGCTGGCGGCCTGGGTCTTCGCCACTCATGCCCAAGGCTGGATCGTGATGGTTGCCTTGATGGGTATCGTCGGCACCCATGCGTATTCGCAGGGGGCGGTGGTCTGGGTCATGATCAACGAGTTGCTGCCCAATGCCGTGCGCGCCTCGGGTTCGGCCGTGGTCACCTGCCTGGTCTGGGTGCTGTGTCTCGGGGTGAGTTGGTCCTTCCCGGTAGTGGCGGCGAAGTCGGGGGCCTATGCGTTCGGATTCTTCGCGCTGATGATGGTGCTCCAGTTTTTCATGGTGCTGAAGTTCCTGCCGGAGACGAAGGGGGTTTCACTCGAAGAACTCCAGAAGCGCCTCGGCGTGGCGGATTAAGTTCGGGATTGGCAACGGTTCGAACGCGCGTATTGTTTCAGCCCGTTATTCATGGCCGATTCAAGGTGAAGAGGGTTGACGGCAGCGAACCTTTATTCAATCAATAGCCATGCTCGAATACAGGCATAAGATTCTATTTGTCGGGTACGGGGCCGTGGCGCAATGCGCGCTCCCCATCCTGGTCAAGCACATCAAGGTGCCGGCCCGGGACATCACGGTCATGGACTTCGAAGACCGCCGTGGCGTGCTGGCGCCCTGGCTGAAGCGCGGCGTGAACTTCGCGCACAAGCGCGTGACGCGCGACAACATGGGCGCGCTGCTGGGCAAATACCTGAGTGCGGGCGACCTGCTGATTGACCTGGCCTGGAACATTGACTGCTGCGAAATCCTCCGGTGGTGTCACGACCGCGGCGTGCTCTACGTGAACACCTCCGTCGAGCTGTGGGACCCCTACGAGAACGCCAAGGGCGCGCCGCCGCAGAAGATGACGCTTTACTGGCGGCACATGAATATCCGCCGCATGACCGCCAAATGGGTCCAGCCCGGCCCCACGGCGGTGCTGGAACACGGCGCCAACCCCGGCCTCATCTCGCACTTCACTAAGCAGGGCCTGATTGACATCGGCAACCGCGCCATCAAGGACGGGAAGGTCGGGGGCAAGGCCGCCGACGAGCTTCGGCAGCTCATCGCCGAGCAGAGGTTCAATCGCGTGGCCATGAAACTCGGCGTGAAGGTGATTCATTGCAGCGAGCGCGACACGCAGATCACCGACCAGCCCAAACAGGTGAACGAGTTCGTCAACACCTGGAGCGTCGAGGGCTTCCGCGAGGAAGGCACCACCACCGCCGAGATGGGCTGGGGCACGCACGAGAAGGAGTTGCCACCGCTGGCTTATGAGCACACCGAAGGACCGCGCAACCAGATTTGCCTCGCCCGCATGGGCATCAACACCTGGGTATCGTCGTGGGTGCCCAACTACTGCATCCACGGCATGGTCGTGCGCCACGGCGAAGCGTTCACCATCTCCGACCGTTTGACGGTTTGGGAGAATGGCAAGGCGATCTACCGGCCCACGGTGCATTACGCCTACTGCCCGGCCGATGTGGCCATTGCGTCGCTGAATGAACTGCGCGGCTACGATTACAAGCTCCCCAGGAACCAGCGCATCCTGAACGACGAAATCACCAGCGGCTCCGACATCCTGGGCGCGCTGTTGATGGGCCACGCCTACAACTCGTGGTGGATCGGCAGCGACCTCAGCATCGAGGAATCGCGCCGGCTCGTCCCGCATCAGAATGCCACCACCATGCAAGTGGCCATCTCGGTCGTCGCCGCCGCGATGTGGATGATTGAGAACCCGGTCCGGGGCGTCTGCGTGCCCGACGACCTGCCGCACGAGTACGTGCTCAAGGTCTCCAAGCCGTATCTGGGGAAATGGATTTCCAAGCCCGCCGACTGGACGCCGCTCAAACACTACACCAACGCTTTCCAGGGCCATAACAACCCGCAAATTGACCTGGACGACCCCTGGCAATTCAAGAACTTCCTCATTACCGACGGAGACTAACATGATCAATCGCCGCCTGCTCAAGAAACTGGCCAGTGAACACGGCACTCCCCTGTTCGTGGTGGACCACGACCAACTGCGCCGCAACTACGCCCAGTTCAAGCGTTACCTGCCCCGCATCCAGGCCTACTACGCCGTCAAGGCCAACTCCGACCCGGCCATCGTGAAGACCTTCTACCAGGCCGGGGCAAGCTTCGACGTCGCCTCGATGCCGGAGTTCCGCATCGTGTATCAATACATCAAAGACCTGCCCGACAAGGAGCGGCAGGATTGGATTTGGGACAAGATCATCTACGCCAACCCCATCAAGGCCAACGAAACCCTGCAAGACCTCAACCAGTACAAGCCGCTCGTCACCTACGACAACTACGAGGAGATCAAGAAGATTAAGAAGTATGCCCCGCTGGCGGGGCTGGCCCTGCGCATCAAGGTGCCCAACACCGGCGCGATGGTCGAACTCTCCTCCAAGTTCGGCGCCTCACCCGGCGAGGCAGTTGATCTGATCCTCGCCGCGGATAAGGCGGGCCTGGTCGTGGAAGGCTTGAGCTTTCATGTCGGCAGTCAGACTACCAACTTCCAGAACTACGTCGCCGCCATCAACCTGGCCGCCAACCTCTTCAAGGAAGCCAAAGATCGGGGCTACACGAAGATGAACCTGCTCGACATCGGCGGCGGTTTCCCCGCCCCATACGATGACAGCGTCAAGCCCTTCCGCGAGCTGGCAAAGACCATCAACCGGGAACTGGATCGCCTTTTCCCGAAGAACATCCAGATCCTCGCCGAGCCGGGCCGGTTCCTCGTGGCGACCGCCGCCGTGGCCGTCTCCAAGATCGTCGGCAAGGCCGTCCGCGATGGGAAGCTCTGCTACTACATCAACGACGGCGTCTATCACACCTTCTCCGGTGTCATCTTCGACCATTGCCACTACCACCTCAAGGCCTTCAAGCGCGGGCCGGCACAACTCTGCTCCGTGTTCGGTCCCACCTGCGACGCGCTCGATGTGGTGTCCATGGCCGAGCAACTCCCCGCCGACCTCGAACTGGGCGACTTGCTCTACAGTGAAAACATCGGCGCTTACAGCCATGCCTCTTCCACCTGGTTCAACGGCTTTGCGCCCGCGAAGGTGGTGCATGTGAATCAGTGAGCTGTCTGTGCTTGACTGGCGGCAACAGTGTTCTTCCCGCCGTTCGCATAGCTGACACTTACACATCTACTCAGGACAGGAGCCTTGACACGACCCGCTCGGCTATTGTAACTGCTCTCCTTGAATGCAAAACAAATCCAGTCCAGTCATTGAAATCAATAGGTTTGGTAACAATGTCAGTTCTTTCCGGGGCCTCGGCGCGATTCTGGCGGGTCTCGCGGTGACCGGGCTTTCTTCCGGCCTTGGGCAGCCGGTCAAACCGATTGACGCGATACCGGGTAATGCGGCCTTGCGCCAGCAAACGCTGCTGGACGCCGATTGGTTGTTTCATCCCGGCGACGTGGCCTCCAGCAACCAGGTCATCGCGACCAGTTGCGATGACCGGCAGTGGCAGCGTGTTCATCTGCCGCACGACTATGTGCTGGATGGGGCCGGGAAAGGCTACAGTTCTGCCAACGATCGAAGCCACGGCTACCTGCCGGTTCAGATGGCCTGGTATCGCAAACACTTTGTCATTCCCCAATCCGACGAGGGAAAAATCCTGCGCCTCCAGTTTGACGGTGTCTTCCGTGACAGCGAGGTCTGGCTGAACGGGCGCTTTTTGGGAAAACACCCGAGCGGCTATACCCCGTTTGGATTCGACATCACCCAGACCGCCCGATACGGGGCCGAGAACGTCCTCGCCGTGCGCGTCGATCCGCGGCAGTTTGAAGGTTGGTGGTATGAGGGCGGCGGCATCTATCGCCACGTTTCTTTGACCGCCACGGACCCGTTGCACGTGGCGGCTTGGGGAACTTACGTGGCCTCGAAAGTGCCCAATGGCGATCAAGGCGCCGATGCCGAAGCCGAGCTCACCATTCAGACCACCGTCAAGAATGATGGGGCCGTTCCGGTGCAGTGCTCGGTGGCGTCCCGGATCGTGGGTCCTGACGGGATTCCGCTAAAGACAGTCGAACTGTCGGTGGCCGTGGCCGCCAAGGGCCAACAGGAGGCAGTTCAGAATACCGTCCTTGGTCATCCGCGACTTTGGTCCACTGAATCGCCCCAGCTTTACCAGCTCCAGACCACCCTCCTGCGGGATGGCCGCCCGGCTGATTTCACCACGACGACGTTTGGCATTCGGACGATTCGCTTCGATGTGGACAAGGGGTTCTTCCTCAACGGCCATCACGTCGAGCTTTACGGCACCGCCAGCCACCAGGATTTTGCCGGCGTGGGGATTGCCGTCCCCGACAGCCTGCAAGCCTGGCGGGTCAGCCAGCTGAAGAAGATGGGCTGCAATGCCTGGCGGACCGCGCATAACCCGCCCAGCGTGGCGCTGCTGGACGCCTGTGACCGGCTCGGGATGCTGGTGATGGATGAGAACCGGCATCTGGGCGACTGCTATTCCCACCATAGCCCGTCAGGGACTGCCGCCACGAATCTTTCCGATCTGACCTGCATGATTCTGCGGGACCGCAACCATCCCAGCATCATCATGTGGTCCATGTGCAACGAGGAGGAGCTGCAAGGGACGCCGGAGGGCGCCGGCATTTTCTCCGCCATGATGGAGGTGGTGCATCGTTATGATCGGACCCGCCCCATCACCTGCGCCATGAATGCCGGCTGGCTCAAGCCCGGAATTGCCGACGTCGAGGACATTATCGGGGTCAACTACAGCCCCGGCTCCTATGACGCCATCCATCAGCGCCACCCGCGCAATGCGATGTTCGGCAGCGAGGACACCAATGACAAGACGACACGCGGCGAATATGTTGATGACCGCACCAACGGATTGCGCAGTTGCTATAACCTGTCCGAGAAGGGATGGCTGCCGGTGGTGACGCGCCCCTTTGTGGCCGGGTCGTTCACCTGGACGGGCTTTGACTACAAGGGCGAACCCAACCCTTACGGCTGGCCGGACATCAGCAATAACACCGGGCTGCTGGACGTATGCGGATTCCCAAAAGACAAATGCTATTATTTTCAATCCTGCTGGACGACCAAGCCTATGGTGCATTTACTGCCCGATGGCTGGAACTGGCCGCGCAAGGAGGGACAAAATATCCGGGTGATTGCCTTCAGTAACGTTCAACGGGTCGAACTGTTCCTCAACGGGCAGAGTTTGGGGGCCAAGATCATGTCCGGGG
>Ga0187860_1004667_pt1 | contig 10164 bp, 7 predicted proteins | sample June2016WEW_10_4_FD_132981 | JGI IMG/M metagenome (GOLD analysis project Ga0187860, IMG submission 132981) | Peatland microbial communities from SPRUCE experiment site at the Marcell Experimental Forest, Minnesota, USA - June2016WEW_10_40 | ecosystem: Environmental > Terrestrial > Soil > Wetlands... | reverse complement strand
CTCTTGCCCTGTTCGTAGAGTTGGATGATCCGTTGGCGCTCTCGCAAAGGGATGGATCGCATGGCCCCACTTTGCCCCGTCGTCCCACCTTTGTAAAACTACATCATTTGTGGAAATGCTCTAAATGGTGACTGGCCGCACGGCTCAAGAGTGGTTGGCGAGGCGCCAACCACTGCACGCGAGGGCGCGTGCGCTCCCCTGCAACTGAATAGTTACGGCTAAGACATCAGCGGAAATCTGCTTCCCGTTCGCGGATTTGTGTGGTTGTCAAAACCATACCCCTCACATGAGTCGTGATCTGATGCAATCTGCCGTCAGGTCACATGCCTTCCCGGCCTTTCAATGTCGGTAGTGTTCCGGCTTGCAGGGGCGGTCCACCGGCACGCCGGGGCGATCGTGTGCGCTTGTCGCCCCGGCTAATCTCGCCTTTCGATCTTCACTTCCACTGACAGGGTTCGGTCGGTCGTTCCCTTGTAGGTACCGCTCACGGGCGACACGTCGGTGTAATCGCGGCCAACGCCGATTTTCACGTAGGTTTCATCCGGCTGGCAATTATGAGTGGGATCCAGCGCCTGCCAGCCGGCGCCGGGCACAAAGACTTCCGTCCACGCATGGGTGGCGCTGGCGGCCTGGGTCGCCAGATAACCGCTGACGTAAAGCGCGGGAATCCGCAAGGAACGGCAGAGACCGATCATCACGTGTGCAAAGTCCTGGCAAACGCCGCTGCGCTGCGCCAGCACGTTGCGCATGTGGGTATGGACGTGGGTGGAATTGGGTTGATACGTCAGCGTGCCATGCACGTACCGCATCAACCGCAACGCGGTCTGCCAGACATCGTCCTCGCCTTGCGTTGCGTCCAAGGCCAGCCGCCATGCTTCCGGCGTGAGTTCCACGTACCGGCTGCCTTGAAGGAAGACATAGCAGCGTCCGTGCTGGAGGGACTCCGGCAGGCGCGCCATGTTTGCGGGCCGGGCGTCGAGCGGCAGCGATTGGTTCGCCCGCGTCGTGACTTCGAGCCGGCTGTCAATGCTCAGCGCCGAGTGCGGCCCGGAAATTTCAAAGTGATGGACGCAGTTCGAGTAAAAGTCGTGGTAATGCCGCAGCCGCGCCGTGGGAAGCACTTTGAGCAGGAACGACTCCACGGTCTGGTGTTCGTTGGAGAGGGGCTGCAGGCGGACTTCATTGAAACTCTCCCGCACGGGCGAGGCATACGCGTAGTGCGTGCGGTGGAGAATTTCAAATTTCATCGCGGCGATGGTTGGCAAAACGCGCAGGCCCGGGCGGGCCGAAAAACTCACCCGGACTGTCCGCGCCAGGGCGCTGTTTGCTGTTGCTGCTCTTCCTGCTGCACACGCGCTTCACCGTCTTCTCCGGGCAGAAAGGCGTGGCAAATATAGGCGTTGAACAGCGCTTCGCCGATGGCGTTGAGTTTGAGCTGAATCTGATCGAGATAATCGTGCAGGCCATTTTCAAAAATCTCCTCGATGGTGCTGAATTGCAGTTCGGCCACGAGCCGTCCCGCCAGCTTCTCGCCGTCATTCGAGAAGCGTCCTTCCGACACGCCGGAAATGTGGCGGAGGGCGTCGTTGAGTCCATCCACACAAAACCGGACTGAGCGCGGGAAATCCTCGTTCAGCAGAAGAAATTCCGCCACGTGCCGCGGATGCACCTCCCCGCCATAGATGGATTTGTAGGCGTCCCAGGCGCTGCACGAACGCACAATGGCCGTCCAGCCCAGAGCTTCGGTCTGGCTGACGGATTGCGGCAAGCCGCGCGCCGGCAGATTGTGACAGCGAATGTCGAGAATGCGCGAGGTCTTGTCCGCGCGTTCAATGAACTTGCCGGCCTGGCTGAACCACCAGCCTTCGTTGCGAATGTGCGTGGCGTAAGTCAGTCCAATGAGCAGCAGCGAGCTGGCCTTGATCTCGTTGAAAAAATCCGTGGGGCTGTCGTGCCACATCTGCCGCGCCTGCGGGGATTGGACGAAGAGATAAAGCCGGTTCAGTTCCTCCCAGCTTTCGATGGCGATCTGGTCGCGCACCATCCGCGCGTTTTCGCGCGCCTGGCAGACGGAGGAGACGAGCGAGTTCGGGTTGTCCGTCGCGAATACCATGAACTCCGCCACGGCGTCCGCGCTGGCGCTTTGATGCCGTGCCACGAAGGCCTCGTGATCGCCGGTTGTTTGGATGATCGGCAGCCAGTGCTCGCGCATATGCGCGTCGTTCAGACTGCGGTAATCGAGCAGGAGTTGCAGGTTCACGTCCAGGATGCGCGCGATGTTCTCCGCGCGTTCGATGTAACGCGACATCCAGTAAAGCGAGGTGGCGACGCGGCTCAACATGGGGTGCCAATCCGGAAATCGAAATCCGAAATCCGAAAGAAGGCCGAATATCGAAATCCGAAAGAAACGGTTGCTCTGCGCCCCGCGTCTGGACTTCGGACTTCCGATTTCGGGCTTCGGATTTTCTTATTCATCTCCATAAAGCACCCAGGTGTCCTTGCTGCCGCCGCCTTGCGATGAATTCACGACGAGCGAACCTTTCCGCAGCGCCACGCGCGTCAGTCCGCCGGGCACAATCACCACTTTCTCGCCGTAAAGAATGAACGGCCGCAGATCAACGTGCCGCCCCTCGAATCCGCCTTCGACAAACGTCGGGTGGCACGACAGCGAAATCATCGGTTGCGCGATGTAATTGCGCGGCTCAGCCTCGATGCGTTTGCGGAAGTCCTCGATCTCGGCGCGCGATGCCTTGGGTCCCATCAACATGCCGTAGCCGCCGGATTCGTTGGCCGCTTTCACGACGAGCTGGTCGAGATTGGCGAGGATGTATTTCAAATCCGCCTCCTCGCTCGCCAGGTACGTGGGGACGTTCGGGATGATCGGCTTTTGATCCAGGTAATACTCGATCATCCGCGGCACGAAATAATACATCACCTTGTCGTCGGCGATGCCTGTGCCGATGGAATTGGCCAGCGACACGTTGCCGGCGCGGTAGGCGCTGACCAGCCCCGGCACCCCCAGCATCGAGTCGCGGCGGAAAACCGTCGGGTCGAGGAAATCATCATCCAGCCGCCGGTAAATAACGTGGACCGGTTGGAGCCCCTTGGTTGTGCGCATGAACACGTGCTCGTCCCGCACGAACAGGTCGCGGCCCTCGGCGATTTCGATTCCCATCTGCCGCGCGAGATACGTGTGCTCGAAGTAGGCGCTATTGCAGGCGCCCGGCGTCAACACCACCACTCGCGGATACGCGACGCCCGGCGGCGCGATGTATTGAAGCATTTTCAGCAGTTCCTGCGGGTATTGATCCACCGGTTGCACGCCGATGCTCTCGAACATCCCGTGGAAAGCCCGCTTCATCGCCCGGCGGTTTTCCAGCACATAACTCACCCCGCTCGGACAACGCCCGTTGTCCTCCAGCACCATGTATTCGCCTTTTTCATTGCGAATCAAATCCGTGCCGCAGATATGGATGTAAATGTCCTTGGGCACTTCAAAATTCACGAACTCGCGCCGGAAATGTTTCCCGGACAAAACGTAATGCGCCGGAATGACACCGTCCTTGATGATCTGCTGCTGATGGTAAATGTCGTGCAGGAACAGATTGAGCGCCGTGATGCGCTGGACCAGTCCGCGCTCGAGCCGCTCCCATTCCTTTGCGGGAATGATGCGCGGCACGAGGTCGAAAGGGAAAATGCGCTCCGTGCCGCGTGAATCCCCATACACGTTGAACGTCACGCCCTGCCGCAAAAACGCGAGGTCAAGGGCGAGGCGCTTGGCGGCAAATTCCTCGGCGGCCAATCGGGAGAAAGCGCTCCATAATTTCTCGTAATGGCGCAGCACGCTGCCTTCGCGCCCGAACATCTCGTCAAAAAAACCATTCGCGTCATACCCCTCGAGCAGCGAACTTGCCGGTTCAGATTTTGCCAGTAAGGTCACTTTGCGTCAGTGCTGATTAATAAATGTTTCTTCCGCGCCGCCGGAATACCCGGCTTTTACGCGAATTGTGCGCCAGTTCAGCCATCCGCCGCCATTTTAGCATCTCCCTTGCCGTTGCAAGCCTCGCGTCGCGATTCGCAGGTATTCACGCTGCATTAATGCCGATCAACTCGCGCCCGGGCTTCCCACCTGTATCAATCATCCTGCCGCACCGTATCAATCCACGACAAAAAGCGCACCTAAATTGTCATAGGGGTCGGGACCCCTTTTTCTTTTTTGAGGAATCGCCCCTTTTAATATTTTTCCACCCGGCATGATTCTGTCACATTTCTCTCCGCCATCTGTCTAAACCTTTATGGACTCAACTTCTGAATTAGACGAAGGCCTTGTGGACAAGGCGCGCGGCGGCGACATGGTCGCGCTGGATGCGCTCGTGCGGCGGCATCAATCGTGGGTGTTCAATCTCGCGCTGCGCATGGTCTGGCGGCGGGAAGTGGCAGAGGATGCCACGCAGGAAATTCTAATTAAGGCGGTGACCAAGTTGAGCGCGTTCGCCGGCCAAAGCGCGTTCCGCACCTGGCTGTATCGCATTGCGGTGAATCATCTGCTCAATGTCTGCAAATCGGAGATGGAGGAACAGAAGATGACGTTCACCGGCATGGGCGCGTCGCTCGATGGCGTGCCGGACGAGGATTTGCCGGATGAACGCGCGTTGCCGGTTGAGACGAAGCTGTTGGTGGAGGAGGCCAAGCTCGGCTGCATCACAGCGATGCTGATGTGCCTGGACCGGCGGCAGCGGCTGGCGTTCATCCTCGGCGAAGTGTTGGGCGAAACCAGCGCGCCGGACGGCGGCTCTGTGAGCCGCAGCAACGCAGGAACATCCACGCACGGTATGCTCCACTCGCCCGCTGCCTTGCCAACCCTGCTGCGGGTCATAACGCTTCATCCAGAGCGACGGATAGACCTCCGCCAAAACCGAGCGACCCGCCGGAATCTCCCAGCCATCAAATGGCCAGAAGCTCACCCGGTCACCGCATTTTTGTCGGATGAACCGCAACCACGGCAGACCCGCGTGCGTGATCCCGGAAAGCCGGGCGAGCAAACTCGTCAATGGTGTCGGTCAGGCAGCGCGCAACGGCAATAACGGCCAGCCCGAGGAGCAGTGAATGTGCAATGGTAATTGATTTGCATCCGCCTGACGAACCACGTCCAGTAGTTCTCCCCGCTGCTGATCTGTCACCGGAATGCAACTTTTCTGTCCGGTATTTATTCCACCGGGTGCTATTAGTTAGCTATGACAAGCGATGGTGATTTGCTTCGCCGCTATGCCGAGGCCGGGTCCGAAGACGCGTTTGCCGAATTGGTTCGGCGGCACCTCGATCTGGTCTATTCTGCGGCCTTGCGGCAGGTCAATGGTGACGTTCACCTGGCGCAAGATGTTGCCCAGACCGTTTTCAGCGACCTTGCCCGCAAGGCGGCGTCCGTTTCGAATCGCCAGGCCTTGACCGGCTGGCTCTACACGAGCACGCACTTCGCCGCCAACAAAGCTGTGCGGACGGAGCAGCGCCGTCGCACGCATGAACAGGAGGCCGACTCCATGCGCGAATTACTTCTCGACTCCGGACCCGAATTGGATTGGACCCGGCTCCGTCCTGCGCTCGACGCCGTGATGCATGAACTCAATGAAGCCGACCGAGAGGCGATTCTGTTGCGTTTCTTTGAGAACCGGCGGTTGGCCGAGATCGGCGAGAGATTCGGCCTGAGCGAGGACGCCGCAAGGAAGCGCGTGGACCGTGCTTTGGACAAGCTCCGCGAACATTTCACCCAAAGGGGTATAACGGCGACCGCTGCGGCACTGTCGGTTGTCATTGCCGCCAACGCCGTCCAAGCCGCGCCAGTTGGACTCACCGCCGCCATTTCTGCCGCTGCCGTTGTCTCCGGCACTGCCGTTTCCACTTCCACCGCAATCGCCGCCACAAAAACCATCGCCATGACCACCCTGCAAAAAACTCTTGTCATCGTCACCGTGGCCGTGCTGGCCGGGACGGGAATCTACGAAGCCCGCCAGACCGCACAATTGCGCGAGCAAAACCTGACACTTCAGCAATATAAAGCTCCGCTGGCCGAACAAATCCAGCAGTTGCAGCGCGAGCGGGAGCAGTTGCAACGCGAGCGCGATGACGCAACAAACCGGCTGGCGGCCTTGACGGACGAACTGGCCAGGGTGAAAAAGAATCCGACCGAAGTGTTAAGACTGCGCGGCGAAGTGGGAGCCTTGCGCCAGGAAAAAGCCACCGCCGACAGCCAGAGCGCCGTCAGCAAGGCTGTCGCCGATCCGGAAACCCGGAAAGCCATGCGCAAGCAAAACAAACTGGTCATGAGTGGCATCTACTTTGATCTGGCCAAACGTCTGAATTTGACGCCCGAACAGACGGAGCATTTTAATGACCTGCTGGCCGACCATGTCATGGACAACATGGACCTCATCACGCAAACCTTGCATGATGGCAAATCGCAGGCGGAGGTGAGGCAGATTTTTTCCGCGGCGGAAACTGCTTTTCAGGGCAAGGTGCAGGCGCTGCTCGGTGACGACGCCTCAACGCAATATCAGGATTACACAAAGAACCTCGCCAGTCCCCGGTTCGTCAATTCATTCGCGGACAGCCTGACCGGCGACTCGGCAACGATCGAAGATAAGAAAAGCCGGCTTATACAAGCCATGCAACAGGCAACCCAATCCGCCCTGGCTGCCGCCGGTCTGCCCGCCGATTTCCAGACTTATCCCATGCTGAATTCAGCCAACATCGCTTCGGACGAACAAAGCGTGCAAAGCCTGCAACTTTTGGACGGCATCTTCGGAGAGGTTGCCGCGAGCGCCAGCACGTTTCTCAGCGCGGACGAACTGAACAAGTTTCAAGATTTCAGGACCAACGTCATCAAGAGCACCCAGGCGCAGATTCTCGTGAACCGAAAACTGTTTGCACCGATTTCAAAATGACTTTCGTCGGCGCGCAAATCATTGGGCCATCCGCCGCCAGGTGGCATGAAGTGTTTTTTGCGTGGAAATTGAACAAAAGAAGAACGATGCCAGATGGCTGAACAAGGCCAGCGAAGTCATCGCCGTGAACGCCGTCCAAGCCGCGCCGGTTGGACTTACCGCCGCTGTTTCCGCCGCTGCCGTTGTCTCCGGCACTGCCGTTTCCACTTCCACCGCAATCGCCGCCACAAAAACCATCGCCATGACCACCCTGCAAAAAACGCTTATCACCGTCACCGTTGCAGTGCTGGCCGGGGCGGGAATCTATGAAGCCCGCCAGGCCACGCAACTGCGTGAGCAAAACCAGACGCTCCAGCAATCGCAAGCGCCGCTTCTCGAACAAATCGCTCAGCTCAAATCCGACAACCAAAGCCTTTCCAATCACGTTGCCCAAACCAGCCAGCCGTCTTCACTGAGCAGCGACCGGTTGCGAGAATTGCTGCGACTTCGCGGCCAGGTTGGGGTGCTCAAACGACAGCAGCGGGAACTCGAACAGCTTGCGGCCACAGCGCAGTCACAGCCGCCTGCCAGCGCCCAGCCCGCGCCGGTTATCACCTCGCAAGCGAGCACGCCTTCTCCTTTCCAGTTGCAATTGATTAGCGACGAACCGGCTGACGACACTGAACTGCTGACCAATAACGCCGGCGGCGCGGGCGGCGAAACCCTGCGCGTGCAGAAAGCGCCATTGCTGGATTACACGGCAATCAGTTCTGCCACCGTTAGCACAAACCTGTCATCCGGTGCTCCACAGATCGACATCGAATTAAGTGACGTCGGCAAAGAGCTCTTTGCCGCGATCACAAGGGAAAACATCAACAAGCGCCTGGCTATGGTCCTGGACGGCAAAGTATTCTCGGCGCCGGCGATCCGATCGGAAATCACGGACGGCAAGGCGCAGATCAGCGGCTCCTACACCGGGGAGGAACTCAGACAACTTGCGGCAAAAATCAATGACGCAATCCGCAATCAGCAGTAGCCAGGTGGCATTAAGCGCTCACAAAGAATTATGAACCCACAACAAACAACAAAAAGCTGTCGCTCAGGAACGGTGATTAGCGTCAGTATCGGCATCGGCGCAGCCATTGGAGCAGCAGTAGGCGCTGCCACGGATAACATGGCGGCGAGTGTTGCTATGGGGGTAGCCTTGGGGGCAGCAATCGGCGCTGCCCTGACCTTCACGAAGACCAAGAGTGATTGAGAGAAATGCCTCCTAACCAGATCACTGGAGCCAGAAGCCGCTACGCTGGGCAGTTGGGCGGTTGTTGGAGTCACAACGCTATGGTTGCAGGCGGGAGCGCGCTGCAAGCGGCTGTGGCTCAGTTTTTGCGATGCAATCTGAGGTTTGATTTCATGAATTACGCCCTAACTATGGCGAGGTCGTGCGCTGAGTCAACGGCGAGCGCGCCAACTGAACGGGTGTTCGCCAAATGCCGCACGGGTAAGCATGGGTGGGTTGCGCCACCGCTCTTCTTGTTGTCAATGTTCCTTGTTGCGCCCGGCGCGCGCGGGACCGTCCAGCTGACGACTTCTATTCTCACGGGAGAACGGTTCGCAATCAATTGGAACAGCCGGGGCGTGCTGGAGCAAGCAAGCCAGGTGAGCGGCCCGTGGACGGCTGTGACGAATGCGGGTCCGTACACGAATGCGATCTCGGGTGGCGCGATGTTTTTCCGGCTGAACCAGACGGTGGACGCGACGACGCTGCACGGGAAGGTGTTGTGCGGTTACCAAGGATGGTTCCGCGCGGGCGGGGATGGGGGGATGGAGTGGGACCATTGGAATCGGGATTGGAGCATACCGCCGAAGACGAATGCGTTGAACATGATCACGTTCGAGATGTGGCCGGACGTAAGCGAATACACGAACCAGTACGCGGTGCCGGGGTTCATTTACCCGGACGGGACACCGGCGTGTTTGTACAGCGCGCAGGACCAGCAGACGGTGGACACCCATTTCAACTGGATGCAGGAGTATGGGATCGACGGGGTGGTTGTGCAGCGCTTTGTGACGCAGACGCCGCCTGACAACGTGCAGACGTGGAAGACGAATGTGCTGCGTTACGTGCGTGCGGCGGCGAATCGCACAGGACGGGTCTTCTGCCTACAGTACGACATGAGCGGCGCGAATACTAACACGCTCTTCAGCCAGTTGACGAACGATTGGACTTACCTGGTCGATGGACTGAAAGTCACGCAAGACCCGCGTTACCTCTATCACAACGGCAAACCGGTGCTGATGATTTTTGGGTTCTATCCGGAACGGTTCCCCGACGCTACGCTCCCAAAGCAGATTGTCGCGTGGTTCAAGACCAACACGGCCTACGGGGTGACGCTCATCGGGAGCGGTTGGTGGGACTGGCGGGCAAGCGCCACGGGCGAGTGGACGAACATCTACCGGAGCTTTCATGGCTATTGCCCGTGGAACACGGGGAACTATTCGCTCGTGGTGAGCAATGGTGTGACCAACAAATACGCGACGACCGCTTATTGGCAGGGTGATCTGGCGGCCGCGAGGAATGCGGGGATGTTTTACCTGCCGCAGGTGTATCCAGGCTTCAGTTGGGACAACCTGCAACAGCTCCCGCCGGGGACATCCAAGATTCCGCGCCTCGCCGGTGATTTTTTGTGGAAACAATTTTACGACGCGGCGCAGGACGGCCTGGATATGGCCTACGTGGGGATGTTCGACGAAGTGGACGAAGGCACCGCCATTTTCAAAGTCACGAACTTGCCTCCCACCCAAGGTTACTTCGTCACGTATGAGGGAATGCCGGTGGACTGGTATCTGCGCCTGACTGCAGAGGGGTCGAAGGTGATCAGGGGTGAACGGGCAAACCAGCGGGCAATACCAATAGCGCCGTGAAGTCGCGCCCCCGAAACCCGTGAAGATCTTAACGATGAGGAAATTAAAAGCATTTTGAAAGTCCGGATCGACTGCGCCAAAAGGAGTGTTGGAATCGTGGTTGGAGTTATTGATCGGTTTGAGGTCGCGGTGAATAGTTTCCTTTTGATGAGCATTTGAAAGAGAACAAACAACAAGACCAACGGATTCGCATTTAGTCCGGGAAAGGGTCGCCCATTAGGGCGTCTGTCAACAGGTAAAAAAGTTTTCGTTCCCAATTGTTCTTTTATCGGGTTTGACTCGCCGCTGCCGGAGAGTTCGTTTTGCCAGGCTCGGTTCGAACCTG
>Ga0187860_1004663_pt1 | contig 10168 bp, 5 predicted proteins | sample June2016WEW_10_4_FD_132981 | JGI IMG/M metagenome (GOLD analysis project Ga0187860, IMG submission 132981) | Peatland microbial communities from SPRUCE experiment site at the Marcell Experimental Forest, Minnesota, USA - June2016WEW_10_40 | ecosystem: Environmental > Terrestrial > Soil > Wetlands... | reverse complement strand
TCACGTGATACGTTGCTCCCGCATATTCAATCCGTGGTTGCCGAGCCATATCGGCCCCCATCCTGCCCCGCATCACTTCTCTTGTCAACCGCATTTCCTCCTCCGCCCGGACTGACCCCTTTACGAACGCAAGGCCGCTGTCGAACTGCAAGCCCTCCGCGATGACCTGGCCAAACTCGGGTTCGTTCCCCGGCAGGAACAGCTAAAAGAAAAGGTGCTTGCGCACGGCCACCAGCCGCCGGCGTCGGTGAACGTGAAGCGGGATTTCCGCACGGTGCGCCCCGTGCGCCCGACACGGGCCGCCCGGTTCACCCGCCTGGCTCCGGTCCAACGACTGGCGCAGATTGTCGAGGACGTGCGCCGCTGGCTCGGTGAAGTGCTCATGCCCGGCCAGCATGAAGCTGTTGCCGAAAAAGCCGGGCTGGCCGAGGCCGTCAAACCAGCCGAGTCGGTGACGATGGATGATAAAATTGCCGAGACGGTCAAACCGCGCACGGTCAGGGAAGCTCTCCAGGAAGAACGGGCCGCACGCCGCAAACCGGCTCACACCATCAGACCGCCCGGCCGTTCTCGCAGCATCGGTGTTTAACCCTCAACGCTCCATTCGCCATGTCCATGAACTTTCTCAAAGAGGATTGCTACCTGACCACCAACATGCACTGCTTCGGCATCGAGTTCCATCTCGACGAGGAACACCGCCACGGCTTCCACGCCGGCCAGTTGATTGATTACACCCTCGAACCCAACCCGGATGCCGAGGATGACAAGAACGCCCCGCCGCAAAAACTCGCCCTCGCGTTCTCAACGGCTGACGTGGTGGTGTTGGGCTGGCGGCTCGGTCGCCTCGCCGACTCCCTCCGCGAAAACAAACTCGCCGCCATCGGCATCCTCCCCAAACGCTACGCCGACCTCGACCGCAATAAACCCTTCGTCGCCTCCATTGCCATCAAGCCCATTGCCAAGGGCTAACAGCACATACGGCGAAAAAGACCGACAAATCCCGAATTAAACCGAAAATCAGAGGCTTACGAAAACATGACAAACATGTTCATTCAGGCAACGGTATATGATACTCGGGGTGCTCAGCCACGAACTTCTTCAGCCGGAGAGCACGAAAATCCCAGAACAGACCGTTCGCCGTAAGAACATTTACTCCCAAACCGAAATGATTGGCAAGACGCCGGTCATAGAATAACGGATAGTTGATTGGCACTGCATTGGTCCCCAAATGGAGCTCCCAGTTCATGTAGATGTAGTCGCTTTGGAGCGTACCGTTTCTCGATGCCCCTCTTCCCGCACCGGGACAAGACAAGCGGCCCAATAACAAGTTAGTATCTGTTTCCTGTCGATCTCCTCCAGGGAAGGCTGCCGCCACTGAGATGATGTCTGGAGGCCAATGTCCGTCATGGTCCAGACGATACTGCACCAGATTATTCAAGAATACGTTTGCTAATTTGTGGCGACACAATGAAGCCTCATGAAGCTGCTTTAGGATTGCAAGCAGAAGAGCAACCCCGACAGCGGCAATGGCTATTCGCTTTATTATTAATCGCCGATTCATCTAATAGTCCCGGACAAACCCAGCGCGTTTGGTGGTCCACTTACCGCCTTCGCAGGAAAGGTAGCTCACCTCTGCCGTAGTTAGATAACTGCCGAAAAATTGCCCACCCCATGTCGTAGGAATACTGCAAGTTGTGCTGTTAATACATTGCATTCTAACTCCAGCAGTAAGGTCGGGAAGATAGCATGTCATCCACAAAAGAATGAGTTCTTTGTACGGACCTCCTGTGAACGAAAGTTCAACACTCATGTTAATCCCACTGATCCAGCCCCTGGTATCGGTTCGTCTCCCTTGAAGCTGAGCGGGTTTTTCACAGCAAGGCGTTCCATCTCCTGGCCGCTTTGCAAACCAATTTCCTTTGACGCTAGAACGTGTATACCATTTGCCATCGATAGAATTTAGCTCCTTCTGAATCAGAAACTCTCCCGGCGTACCCCAGTTGTAGAGACCAAGTGGATCAATTCCTTGAACCGGATTATTCTGGACGAACCCGTAGAGATTCAACCCGCCGAGTTCGGCGATTGGATCGCATGAAAGGAAGCGTCCGGTGGACGGGCTGTAAGGCCGGGCCGGATACATCACCAGATCGGATTCATCGTCCTGGTATTTGGTGCTCCATCGGAAAGGATTGGCCTTGGCCATGGGACCGGTGGCCCGGATGACTTCACCGAAGGGGCCGTATTCGTAATTGGCCGCCGCCGTTCCATCGGCAGCATTCACAAGCGCTGCCACATTGCCATTGCCATCGAACGCTGGAAAACAATTCGTCGTGGAAGAACCGTAATAGCTGACTTCCAGCAGTCCGCCCACCCCGCCGGCGCCTTGTGCTGAGCCGCTTAAGTCCGCGCCCCACATATAGCTCCGAATCAGCGCATTATTAGGCCCCGTCTCCGCAACCACATTCCATCCATCGTACAGGAATTTGTTGGTCGATTGCGCGATGTAAACTGAGCCGTTATTCGTCGAAACAATCTTTTGAATCCTCCGCCCATGATAATCATACGCAAAATCCAGCTTCACCCTGGAACCCATGGGCGCGCCGGACAGACTGGTCATGTTGGTCAATCGGTTCTCGCCATCCCAGGCGTAACTGAATCGCCCGTCATTGGTCAGATTGCCGTCCGCGTCGTAGTTGAACGTCTCCGGCTGTTGGGCCACATACACATTGCCCGTCACCGAAGTCTGGCCCGTGCCCGCCACGATCATGTTTGTCCACAAGGCCGATGAACGGTTATTCACGCCCAGTTGATCGCGGAAGTATTCGACTTTCCGGTATGCCGTCTGGCCGTTCACCGTCACTGTGTTCGTCGCAATACTCACGCCCGTGACGTCCACGTACCCCGGCACGTCCCGATTCGTCAGTTGGTTGAGATTGTTCGCGTAATAATTCGCTGTGCGAAGGTTGCCTCCGGTTTGATCCCCACCCGCCCGGGTCTGCGTTCGATTGCCAATCGTGTCGAATGTGTAATCAAACTGCTGCCCGGCCACCGGTGTTTCATCACTCCAATACTTGTTGCCGGTGGTCACCTGTCCCAGCGAATCATATTGATACAGCCAATAGCTGCCATCGGCCAGATTCACCCGCGTGCGCTCATTGGCGTTGTTGTATGAATAATTGAAGGTCACCGCCGAGGACGCCGAGGACGCCGAGGAGATTTGTGTCAGGCGATTCAGATAATCGTATTGCTTGCTCGTCGTCATGCGTGTCACGCTGCCGGACTTGAAAGTAATTTGGCCTATCAACGGCGAATTGGCAAGATAAGTGTACGTGGCGTTGTTCGCGCCATCGGACACGGTCGAAAGCCGCGAGGCGTTGTCATATCCATACATCGCTTTGGCCAGTGTTGACACACCGCTGAGTGAGGCGAGATTGGTGCGGCGCAGGTATTGATCGTAAGAGTTGGTCACGGCCAATCCATCCAACGTGCCGCCTGAAAACGATTCGCCCAAAAGATCATTGGCCAGATCGTAGGCCAGCGCGTCGGTCATGCCATTGCAAGCAATAGCAATTGGACGTCCCAGTCGGTCATACGTAGTAGCCACGCCTGGCGTTGAATCCGAATAACTGACATTGGTCAGGGTGCCTGCAGTATCGTAGGCATACGAAGTGGTGATGCCGCGCGCCCATTCGCGGGTGAGCAACCGTCCGGCGGGGGTGTATGTGTAGAACGGGCCGGCAGCGCCGCCGTCATAAAGTTTGTTGGTCAGAAAGCCGCGATAGCCGTCGTAATTCCAGGTCGTGACCCTGACTCCCCCACTGCCGAAATTCGACCAGTTGGTCATGGTCTTCATCCGGCCGCCGTAATCGTAGCCGTAAGCCACCGGATACGTACGCGAGCCGTAGGTCCCGCCCAATTCGCCCGTGGGCAGATAACTGCTGGTCACACTGGTTCCGTCGGGTTGTGCCACGCTGGTGGCTTGAAGGGACGTATTGTAGGAAGTTGTAGTCGTTTGTGGTGAGCCGCCCAAAGTGCCGGGGTTGGGCGTAATGACACTCGTCACCAGATCGGCATCGTTGTAATCGTATGTCGTGACGCCATTGCGGGCGTCGGTGACGGTGCTTTGCCGTCCGTTCGCGTCATAGGTGTAGGTGGTATTTGCTATCGGCATTCCATTCGTGTTATAGCGCGTCACGGAACTGAGCCGGCCGTAGGAATAGATACTCATCGTGTACGAGTTATCCGGCGAGGTTGTTGTGACAGAGCGACTGCTACCACCGCCCGAATAAGAAGTCTGCGTGTGCGTTACAACCGGCGTATTGATATCGCGATACACTGTCTGCCAGGTGTCTAATCCGTTCGTGGAAATCTCCGTCATTGAAATGAGAGTCGGGGCAGGAACGTTATTAGCCGTCCACACGTAGTCCTGGGTACGGCGCACTATTGTGCCAAGATCCGCGATTACGTCATTTGTAGTCCAAGTTATTCGATCGTTCCCGCTGACATCCATGCTGCCATTCTGGTTACAATCAATGACTCTGTAGGCGAGTTCACCCTTGCCGTTGTAAAGATAGAGCGTAGCGACACGATCCGCGTCCGTCTGTTTCCAGAGCTGACCAAGATTATTGTAGAATGATTGGCTCGATGAGCCATCAGCATAAACAGTCTGGTATGTCCGCCCGAGCATGTCCATGTAATTTGTTGTCGCCTCGGAGCTATCACTGCCGTCGGAATTCAATTGAATCTGGCCCGTGTACTTGTACCCGGAACCGGCACCATAGACGTACCGCACTCCGTGTGCGGCAGTGCCGGTCACGCTTTTGAGCATACCGTCGAGGTAATAGGATTCGACACGCCTCCCGGCGTCAGGATTGACGGAAGTGATGATAAGCCCGCCTGTTGTTTGATCCTGGCTCCGGGTGTGAGTTGCGCCGCCGCCCAAGGCGTTGGTTTGCGCTATAAGTTCTCCCGCCAAATCATACTGTGACTGGCTCAGGGTGATTGCTGGGCCATTGGGCGGGATTCGGACTGATTGAACGACCCGACCGGCGGCGTCGAGTGTATTCGTGTAGGTAATTCCGTCGAAAAGCTCCACGAACCCTGTCTGCCGTTGGGTAGCGTCGTACAGGAACAACTTAGTGACCGAGTCCCGATCCGTAGTGCTCGCCAAAAGCCCGCAACACGTAGCATAAGTAGTTTGTTCGGTTGTGCCATCCAAGTGGGTGACACTTTGAGGGCGCGAATAGCTGTCAAAATTCGAATAGCTATCCTGTGAAAGTGTGGCTCCGGTCTTGACATCCTGGGAGCCGCTCGCAACAAGATTTCCGAATTGATTGAGCACTTTCCAACTGATTGTGCCGTCCACGATATTCGTAAAGGTGGAGTCCACCTGCCCAGTTGCAGTAATATTGGTCTGGTACGCGCCGTCGGAACTGACAATGTAGTTGTACGTCGTCGCAGTTCCGTCTGGGTTGACAACTGCCTCAAGGGCGAACTGATTGGGACCATTTGTATAGAATATATTGGTGGTGCAGAGATTGCCAGGCGTGTTCCAGGCAGCTGTGGTTGTCGTGCATTGGACATCAATACGCTTGTCAAGTGACGGAAACACCGTATAGCGCAATGACACCATCTGGTTCTGGTTTTGAATATACTCGATCGCGCGCCTGGGGGTGTGTGGACTGATCGTACCGTTATCGACCTGCGTCGAAATGCCTGCGTCTCCAGGAGTATAAGTGTAGACGGTCTCTCTGGCGTTCAAATAATTTGTGAGTGAAACATCTCCGTACGCGGAGTATACGATGAGCGGATTCCCATGAGTGTCATATCCGTTGGTGGGATAGTATTCCCACGATCCATCAGTGTCTGTGACCGATTGCACGGGGGCCGGAGATCCACTACCGTAAGGGGATGGATCATAATATGTATAGACTGTTAACTCAGGTGCGTTGTCGGAACCCACGGCATTGGTGACGGGGCCGGAGCCCCATCCGAACGATTTATATGTTATCCTGCTTTGCGAGCTAACAGCGTTTGGAGAGCCAACTGTGTTGACGACTTGGTATAGTCCTTGGCCAAGATCCGTAGTGACTCCGGTCGATTGCACATTCGGATCCAACGTTTGGACCACCCACCCACCGGAGGTATAAATATAAGTCCATTGTTTTAACAAAACTCCCGATGAGATTTTGGATATCTGCACTTGAAAAGTTTCACCGTAGGGCGCTGGGTTGGTGATCATCCACGTGGCAAACGGGGCACCTCTAAACGAATAAACACCTCCCGAATAGCCAGCAACCTGGTTCGTGAAATAATAGTCGATGGTGTAGCCATTGGTGGTTGGTGCGAGTACATCAGCCGCGGCTTGCGGAGCAATCACCTGACGAATCACGGTTTGAGGCGTAATTACAGTCTCCTGGTTAGTAACAAGGACCACTCCCAGTGAGACCAGCATGTTCGACACGACCACTCCCGAGTTTGTGACAACCACCCAGTTTGTCGTAAGGACATAAGAGCTGTCCACGACCTCCGTTTGACTCGAGACCAGAAGATTCGTCATTACAATTATTACATCCGTCCGGTTTGTGGAGTCAAACTGAAGGGCCAGCGGGGTTAACAGAGTCGAGTCAGCCAAGGGGCTGCTGAAGCCCAGGTTGCCCGCAGCCTGCCCGTACTGGGCCTTTCCCATCGATATGTGCAATGAGGGACCACTCTTGCCGGCCGCTAGGTTCGCCGGACCGTAACCGTTGCAAGTAGGGCACGTCTGCGCACAAAGTTGCGCCACCATGAGCACCATGGCACTTGACATGATCAGTGCTTTCATAAGGTATACTGTCGGGTTGTTGGTCTGCATAGCGGGAAGCGCCATCACGGTGAACCATCTCCAGGCTCTGAAGGTGGCGTAACTGACAGTATAACGGGATTAAAGCATGTAATATCGCAATCCCCCGTTGCCACGACCTTGATCACAGGATTAACTGGATCTCCCGTTCCCATAATGGTTGCAGTGCAAGTTGTAGAACCGGTTACATTGCTGCTGCTATCCCTAACCGTCTCAGTCCACGAAATATCATACTTCGCGTTTTTCACTGAATTGTATAGTTCCAGAGAATACACAACTTGGCATACAGGGTCTGGTATCTGCCTTGATAGAGTCTCTGAGTCGTTCTCAGTCAAATACTCAGTCCAACTCCCATCCTGGTCACCTTGAGTACACGGATCTTCCATAGCGTATTGTTTCTCAGTATTAGCCGTAGTCGAGCTCCATTCTGAGGTGCAGGGCCCCGAAAACAACCCGTGGCTCACGCCTGTAGACACTTCTTGGTCAACCGCCTGCCATTCAAGATCCAAATCTGACCAATAGCAATTGTTGCCGTCATAGATTATGGAGTCAGACGAACTGAAGCTACCGTTTCCGCCATAGGTGGGTGAGTTGTAACCTGACAAAGAGGCAATCCCGTATAGGCTAATAGTGATACTGCACGTGTTGGGGTCCCACGTGGTTGTGGTGCGCATCACGTAATATTCGGATGATGAGTCTCCAAAACTGTCACTATATGTGCCTGTATAACACGTGACATCGTCTTCCTGCAGGAATTTGTGGCTGCCCAGGAACCCAACGATTCCGCAACCGCCGCCAGAAGTTGTTGTCTGGCTATTCATTGTTACCCACGCAGATGAAGATGGCCCCCCACAGCTGGCGTAGCCGTGCTTCGCTATCGGCATCAGCATGAGCACAATCAACACTATGCCATATCGTTGTTGTAATGGTTTTGAAAGGTTAACGTGCATAAACAGATATGAGTAAGTTCTATTTCAGTGGAGTGTACACCTGCAAGCCGTTCGGACTCACCAGCCCGTTGGCGGAATCATAATTCGTCCAATTGGTCTCCCCGTCATCCACCAAGCCGTTTCCGTTGGCATCCTCCAGATAGTCGGGAACACCGTCGCTGTCCTTATCCAAAGGATTGCCGCTGCCATTTGTCGCCACATAATGATATCCGATGCTTACGGTGTTTGTGCTTTCGATCACCTGGTTCGTCGTGACTGTAAAGTGATACAAACCCGCTTGATCAGCCGTCGTACTTCCCGCATGAATGAGCGGACTGTTGGTTGGCTGATAAAACCTTCCAAGCCAGCTTGTCTGCCAGTTGAAAACCACGTTCGTCTTGTCATTGGCGCCTCCCGATGGGAAGGGATTCGTGCTGTTTGTGTAGGCGTTGTAATTGAAATCCGATGTGGACCAGACCGCCCCCGGCGCCAAATCAAAGAACTGCACTCCATCAAAGGTGCAATCGCGGATGCTGGTGGCCCAGTAGTAGGGCGGCGGTTCCCAGTGATCGATAGCGAAATTGCCCCCATGCATCAGGCAATTTCTGAATATCCAGGCCGGGTAACTCGGAGTCGCCGTCGAGTGCCACATGGTGTTAAGCCGATCGAAGAGGCAATTGGTAAAGGAATAGACCGAATTATAGCCGCCCACATTCCCGCCCAGAAACTCGCAATCCGTCATCTGCACGACAAGGATCCCCCAGTCATCCCTGAAGTGAGTCGAGTCCATAAAACTGACGAATCGCAGAAAACGGGCGATCAGTATCGGCGCGTCCGGCAGGTTCGGCCAGGTCCAGCCGGTGATCCCGCCCGGACCATAGCCCCCGGTTAAGTCCTGCTCCTGGGCCGTATCGCAGCGCACCCAGTAGTCGGGCATAGTCGCCGTGCCAGTGAAAGTCACCACGGTGTCGTCCGCCATGTGAATGCCCTGCCCGGCGTGATACCACCCTGATGAGGTGCGAAACCATCCTGCCGCCGTGCCGGCCGTAAAGGTGATGTTGCTGTTGGCGGTACAGCCGCCAAAGGTGTAGTCAAGCGGATCGTAATGATATCCCAGGTCCGGAATGTCAGAGTCCCACTGGGCTCGGGGGCTGAAGGTCTGGGCAGTGGTGAAAGTGACGTTGGTGAAGGCGATCGGCGGATATGTCGTCGTCTGCTTAAGATCCGCAAGCAGGGTCGGATCGATGTTCGTCGTGCCGATGTCCCGGAATGCGCAACCGTCGGAGAGGTAGTAATTCCCACCCCCTACGGTTTGGAATGGATAGTTCTGATTCGTGAACGTTCCACTTCCGAAAGGTTGGGTGTTGTAAAAGCCATTGTAGCCGCCGTGGAGATAGTATGGCGGCGTTGCGTAGAGATTCGTCACGTTGGCAAAAACGCAATTTGTTAGAAAGGCCCCCGCGTACTCGTCCATAGGCACGAACAAACACGCACTGTTGGCAAAAGTTGCATTCTGCACGTTGATGGAAGGGCCATCAACATTGAGATTAGTCAGCACGTTCGCAAACAAGACGTTCTCCACATAGACAGCAGAACCATCGGCGAATACGCCGTTTTGACAGTTAACGATTTGGCCGTTGTAAAAGCTCACGTTTGGGCCGATTAGTTCGACTGCTTGTTTGGCATAGGCGATGCGAAAATGATCTATCGTTGATACAGTGCCCCCAAAAATAAGTAACGCGGTGTCGGCGTAGTAGTTTGTCGGGTTTCCTGTCGAACCGGAGATTATTTCTCCAACAGAATCATCATCCACGGCTGTGAATACCACGGGCCTGTAAGCACTACCAGCCCATTGCACAGTGCCCCCTGTATCCAGCACAACGTTGCGTGCATATTTCAGAACAGTGCCACCTTCAAGGATAATGGCCCCCCCAGAAATGAACACATTACCGCTGAAGTAATAGGTCGTATCACCTCGAAATGTGTAGCTGCCCAGGCTTCCATTGATCGTCTGATAATCCAACAGCAAGCCGCGGGGAGGTGACTGGCGTGAAGCCACCTTCATTTCTCCTTTATTCGCCCTGGCCAGCTTCGGTGCCGGCAACAAGCGCCGGGAGGTGACGATGTGCCTCACCGAACCGTTCACCGGCCTCAGGTTGGCCTGTTGGGACACAGGCAATTGGTCCAAATGAGCTGCTATTGCGGGCACCGCCACTTGCTCCACCAGGAACGAGCGCCCTTCCAATGTCACCCATTGTTTGGATACGGGGATCCTTCCCAGTGGATTCTCCCCGATCATGAATGCGTTGCCCGGCCCGACCTTCATAACGCCAAAATCCAGGAATTGATCTGGCAGAGAACCACCGGTCCGCGATGGAATCGTGGTCTCGCTCAGAAC
>Ga0187860_1004659_pt1 | contig 10174 bp, 7 predicted proteins | sample June2016WEW_10_4_FD_132981 | JGI IMG/M metagenome (GOLD analysis project Ga0187860, IMG submission 132981) | Peatland microbial communities from SPRUCE experiment site at the Marcell Experimental Forest, Minnesota, USA - June2016WEW_10_40 | ecosystem: Environmental > Terrestrial > Soil > Wetlands... | reverse complement strand
CGGCGTTCGTGACGGCCTTCCACAGGGAGAGGTTCTTGATACGCTGCGCCGCCCAGTCCGCTTGGATGTCAGTGGCCGGCATGCCCCAGACCTTCTCCGTATAGCTCTTGAAGAACATCCGGTACAGACGCCACCCGAAGCGGGAGGCGACCCAGCCCTCGAACGTGTCGGGATCCTTCGGGCGCCGGATCCTCACCCATACGTAGGAGAAACCGCACTTCATCGACTCGACCAGCCCCAACCCCTTCAACGCGTTACCGAGCTGGATCGGGTAGCTGAAGAACTTGCCCCCGTAGTAGATGCGGCTGAGCCGCGGCCGCAGCAGGAAGTCCTCGGGCCCGAGGATCTCGTGCCAGAACGCCTCGACCTCCGGCACCTTGGTGAAGAAACGATGACCGCCAATGTCGAACCGCCAGCCCTCCCGCTCCACCGTCCTTGCGATGCCGCCGACGACAGTGTCGGCTTCGACCACCCGGCAGGTGGCACCCCGCTTGCCGAGCGCGTACGCGGCCGTCAGGCCCGCGGGCCCGGCGCCGATGATGACGATGTTGTCCGGCTTGGCTGTCTCCGTAGCGGCTGGCGATGCCGCGGCTGCTGGTGCGGGCGAGCGCGCGGACGCGCGCGTGTCGCCGGCAGTTGGAACCATGGCCTCATTCTCGCGCAGACGTGTGACCCGGCCTATCCCGGACCGACGCGACCGGGGACGCAGCGTCGTCAAGGCACGTAGACGCCGAGAAACGCCAGGAGTGAGTAAACGGCGAGCAGCGCGCCTGAGACCGACAACACCGCCCATCTCACCGCCTGGCGCTCAGTCACCGTCGTGATCGCGAGGAGGAACGGGAAGCACCCGAGACCGTACCGCTCGAACGACGTGAGATTCGGGGCCGTCAGCGCCACAACCAGTGTGGCGGTGGCGTAGGCACCGTAGGAAGCCGGCCAGCGGCGCCACAGTAGGACGGCGAGGAGCACGAAGATGACCGCCCAGGGGGCATGCAGGGCCGTGCCGAGGTGCGAACCATGCGCGAGGTCGGACAGGTCATGGCTGATCGTGGTCACCGGGTCCGCCACAGCGCCTCGGTTCGCCGAGGACACCTGCTCACGGAACGGCAGCAGGAAGCTGCCGTCGTGGGCCTTCGACCAGATGAGATACACCGCCGTCCCGACCGGAGCACCGAGCACAGCCGCCACCCGTGTCGTCCAGCCACGCGGCGGCTTGCTGATGCCGCGCCACCGGCGGAGTCCCTCGACGCACGCAGGTACGACCAGCAAGAGGCCCACCGGGCGGCATGCACCGGCGAACACGCCGGCGACCCCTGCCCAGGCGAAGCGTTCGGTCCGCAAGCACAAGAAGGCGGCCAGCGCGGCGACCAGCAGCAGTGACTCCGCATAACCCATCACGAGCACGAATGCCGCGGGGAACAAAGCGAGCAACCAAGGGGCGCGGCGGGCGCTGGAGTCGTTATGGGTTTCCAGGAGGACGAGACGGTGCAAGAGCGCCATCGCCACCAGCGCCGCCGCGTTGGACACGACCAGCAAGGCCAGCCCGGTGCTGACGCCCGGGAGGAGGGCGAGGCCCCGAGCGGTCAGCGGCAGCAGAGGAAAGAACCGCAGTGACTGGCGACCGGCCCCGCCATACCCCACCCGAGCGATGAGCTCGTACCAGTGGGCATCCCAGCCCAAGAGCCCGGCGTGTGCGGCCGCTGACGCCGTCTTCGACCGGATCTGCACGTCGGTTACGAGGAACCGAGCGAGCAGCACCGCCCCGATCACGATCGCCCGGGAGACGGCGTACGGCCACGCGGCGGCGGCGAGTGATTCACCCGCCTCGCGGGGCCACGAGCCGGTGCGGGTCAATTGGGGGCGAAGCGGTCGAGTGTCTCGCCCTCGTAGATCTCAAAGGGCGTGTCGGAGCCCAAGGCTTTCACGACCACGGTCTGGTGGTGATGCGGCCAACGGGCCAATGCGTCGGCGATCTGCTGGCACTTGAACGCGAAGCCCGTGTAACCGGGCGCCCACACGTAGAAAACCGATCCGGTCGAGCCCGCCATGGCTTCCACTTTCGTGACGAACGGTCCCGGCGGGGTGCCGCGGACGACGTTCAGGTAGTTGACCCAGTCCACGATCTCCGGAGGCGTCTGCCGAGGAAACGTGATCTCTTGATACCGACCGTCCAGCACCCGGCTCACGGCCGGGCCGAGTTGGTCGGGACAGTAGGCGACTATGTCGTGGGCCGTGGCTCGAGCTTCGATGGCGACCCCGACCTGACCGGCTTGGGTCCGGGACAAGAACGCGTTCGGGATAGCGGCCAGGAACCCGAGGAAGACGGCGATCGCCAGGAAGCCGTTGCGCGTGCGCGTGTCCGAGATGGCAGTGAGGCCGTAGGCCATGATGACGAGAGCCGGGAACACGATCATCGCCGTGTAGCGGTCGGCGAACGTGCTGCCGGTCAGCCTTCCCGTCAGCACGCCGAGCACGATCGTGGCGAGCACCGAGATGGCCAGCAACCGCACCCCCGGCCTGGAGCGCAGGTCGAGCACGACCCTCCAGCGGTCGAGCGGCAGCCCGCAGATCGCCAGCAGGGTGAGGAAGAAGAAGAGCACGGCGAGGGCCCGGCCGGGATCGGAGTTGCCGCCGGCGAACTGGGTGACGGTGAACACGACGACCGTCAACTCCGCCGGCGCAGCCCACGGTGTCCCGGTGTGGTGAGCCTGGTACAAGAACGTCGGCAGCCATGGCACGAACGACACGCACGCGAGCACGATCCCGGCGAGGGCGTAGCGGCATGGTCGCTGGTATGGGCCTTTCCATGCGCACCAGGTCGTCCCGATCCCGGCCACCGCAGTGGAGTAGAACGCCCAGTAGTGGCTGTACAGCAGGGCCGAGGTGATGACCGCGAGGCCGAGGGCGTTCCACAGGCTCGGGCGCCGCAGGATGTACATGTACGAGAGCACCGTCAGGGTCCCGAGGAAGATGACGGGGCCGTACATCCGGGCTTCGGTGTCGTAGTAGACGACGAACGGCGACGAAGCGACGAGCAGCGTGACCGCCCAGGCCGTCACCCGGCCCTTGCGGTCCCGCTCCCGTCGGTCCTCGGGGGAGATGCTCTCCGTGGCCCACCAGCGGGAGCCCACCCGGTAGCCGGTCAGCCAGGCGATCGGGAGGTTGATCACTCCGATCACCCCGGCTAGCGAGCGCGTACCGAGATTACTCTGACCAAACACCTCCATCCAGAAGTGCAGGAGGTAGTAGTACAGCGGCGGCGCGCCATCGTGGCGGAGCAGTTGTGGGATCTGGTGCAACGGCGCTCTGGCGATGTCGACGGTCAGCGCCTCGTCGAGCCACAGCGCCGACGGTGTCCAGAAGCGCAACCACACCGCCAATACGAGCGAGCCCACCACCGCGACCTTCGCCACGAGGTCCCAGCGGAAGCGCCCAGGCGCGGAACTGTCGGCCGGCGCGCCCGGTACGCGTGGCACGCCAGGGGTCGGCCCGTCGGCCTCTGGAGGCCGGTCGGTTTGGAGTGTCGGATCCACGTCGGAGCGGGCGGCAACCTCGGAGGTCCGCACGAGCGGGTCTTCGAGGTGCATCGGGCGCATGGTAGCGCCGAGCCCAGCCAGATCTTGGGCGACCGCGTGCGCTCATGTCCTGCGCGCCAACGCGCCCATGCGTAATATGACCGTCACAGTTCGATTCAGGGGGGCTTCAGGGGTGTCCAGCAACTACGACCGACGGGAATTTCTCGGCAAGGGACTGAAAGCGGGAGCTGCCTTCACTGTGCTCGGCGGGGCGGGCGCAGCGCTCGACGCCTGCGGGAGTACCAGCGGCGGTCCGACCACCACGCTCAAGAAGGTGAGCAAGGGCCAGGCACTGAAGATCGGCGCCGAGGGGATCCCGCCGAAGAGCGCCAAGCTCGGTGGCTCCATCACGTTTGGCACCGAGGCCGAAGAGGCTGGGATGGACCCGACCTACTCCCACTTCGACTCCACCGGAGTGCTGTACGCCCGCTGCGTCTACGACCCGCTGTGCACTGTGACGCTCGCCGGCGACGTAGTGCCCTATCTCGCCGAGTCGATCACGCCCAACTCGACGTACACGGTCTGGACGATCACGGTCCGGCCGAACATCGTGTTCCACGACGGCACGCCGTGCGACGGCGCCGCGCTGGCGTTCTGCATGAACAAGTTCAAGGAGTCCGCGCTCGTGAACTTCGCCCTCACATACTGGGTGAAGAACGCCGTCAAGCAGGTGGGCCCTCGCACGATCACCATCACGATGAACGCCCCGTGGGTCTCCTTCCCGGCGTGGCTGTGCGGCTACATCGGTGGCCAGGTGGCGTACATCTTCTCCCCGAAGCAGTACAGCAGGGGCGAGAACGTGTTGGCGCTACACCCGGTCGGCACGGGCCCGTTCATGCTCAAGCAGTGGAACGTCGGCAGCTACTTCGAGTGCGTCCGCAACCCCCACTACTGGCGCAAGGACGCCTACGGACGCCAGCTGCCGTACCTGGACTCGTGGACCTACAAGCCTTTGATCGAGGTCCAGGAGCGCTTCGACCAGCTCGAGTCCAATCAGCTCCAGCTCATGCACACCGACGACGACCCGACGATCATCTCGATCGCTCAGAACAAGTCGCTGGAGTCGCTGCGGGACGACGAGCTCTCCGTCGGTGAGCCCGACTGCGGGTTCGGCATGATCCAGGTTCAAGACCCCGTCATGAAAGACATCCGGCTCCGCAAAGCATTGGCGTGCGCCATGAACCAGGCTCAGTACTGCGAGGGCATCGGCAGGGGCGTGGTCCACGCGACCAGCGGCCCGTTCCCGTCCCCGAGCCCTTACTTCAGCGACACCGGGTACCCGGGCTTCAATCTCCCGAAGGCGATATCCCTCGTGAAGTCGTGGTCGGCCGACCACGGCGGGCAGGTCCCGAGCATCACCTACACCACCACGACCTCATCGACGTCACAGACGGCGGCAGCGTACGTGCAGAGCTTGTTTCAAGCGGCCGGCTTCAAGGTGACCGTCTCCCAGGTCCAGCAGTCCGCCTTGATCGACGACGCCCTCGGGGGCAAGTACCAGATCTTCTCCTGGCGGCAGTTCGCCAACATCGACCCGGACTTGAACTACGTGTTCTGGACGAAGGCGGCAGGCGTGGTCAACTTCGCACGGAACTTCGACCCCAAAATCGACAGCGCCATGGACAAAGCGCGCCAGTCGACCAACCCACAGGTGCGCCTGGAGGCCTATCAGGCCGTCGCCGAACGGATGGCTGTGGATCTTCCCTACATCTGGGCCGACCGGGACGTCTGGTGCGTCGCCGCCCAGAAGACCGTGCAGAACTGGAACAACCCCTCGACTCCACTGGAGGGAGGAGCCACGGTCCAGCGGGGACTGACGATGTTGTCCGGCATCATCTTCCCGACCGAGGTCTGGACGACCCCGGTGTGAATGCGCAGATGGTCCGCGCCACGGCTCGGAGCGCGAAGTAGCATTGGCATCTGCGGAAAAGGGGTTCGATGGTCCTGCTGAAACGGTTGCGTCAAGTCATCGAATTCGTGGTGACGTTGTTTCTCGTGACTTTGGTCACGTATTTCCTCACCTCGAAGCTCCCCGGCAACGAAGCAGCCGTGATCTGTGGCGCCTCGTCGCATGCGTGCGTGGTCCACGAGCAGGCAGTGTTGTATCTCACCCACCCGTTCTTCTCCCGTTACTGGCATTGGTTGCACGCGCTGGTCACCGGGAACCTCGGCAACACGGTGTCACCGCCAGTGCCGATCACGACGATGCTCAAGCAGTCCTACGGCGTCACGCTGGAGCTGATCATCTACAGCCAGATCATCGCCATCATCGTGGCGGTGCCACTTGCAATGTGGGGCGCGCTGCACGCCAACGGCCTCTTCGACCGGGTGTCCACGGGAATCTCGTTCGCCACCCTCTCGCTGCCCGTGTTCATCATCGGCCCACTGCTCGTGCTCTTCTTCGAAGTGGAGTCACCCTGGTTCAGGCCTCCGACGATCGTCCCGCCCTTGTGGTCCAGTCCGATCACGAACCTGCACGCGTTCTTCTTGCCCGCTCTCACTCTGGCCCTCGGGTCCATTGCCGTCTACCAGCGCCTCTTGCGGGCCGACATGATCGCCACCCTGGAGGAGGACTTCATCGTGATGGCCCGATCCAAGGGGTTGTCCACGCCTCGGATCCTGTTCCGGCACGCGCTGAGGCCGTCGACGTTCACGCTCATGACCGTGGGTGGCGTCCAGATCGGCACGCTGATCACCGGCGCGGTGATCGCGGAGAACGTCTTCGGCTTGAACGGGCTTGGATCGGAGCTGATTACAGCCGTTGCCAAGAAGGACCTGCCGACGGTTCAGGTGATCACGATCATCGTTGCTTTGGTCTTTATCATCTGTAACCTCGGTATCGACCAGCTCTATTCCGTTATTGATCCGAGGGTGCGCCGTGCCAGAGCTGTCTGATCATGGAGACCGTGGTGCCGATGGAGACCACGGTGTAGGTGAAGAGCATGGCCTGGGTGGAACTGACCGGTTGGCCGGTGGTGTGGCGCTCTTCGCTGCGGAGGACACGTTCGGGTCATCTCCGAGGGACGCTGAGGTGCTTGCCGGGGCGAAGCGGAAGTCGATGTTCAGCAATATGGGCTGGGGTTTCTGGGTGGCGGTCGGGATCTGTATGGCCTGGATCCTCGTTGCCATTTTCGCCAATCTCCTACCCTTGTACTCCCCCGACAAGATCGACTTCAACTGCCTCCTAACGTACGGCAAGTTCACGTCGGCGCACCCGCTGGGATGTGACAACGACGGCCGGGACATCCTCTCGCGCGTGATCTACGGATCCCGCGTCTCCCTCATCATCGGATTCGCCTCGATCGCGATCAGCCAGGTAATCGGCGGCGTCCTGGGAATTCTTGCCGGCTACTTCCGGGGGCTCCTCGACGAGATCCTCGGCATCATCTCCAACACGTTCCTTTCGTTCCCCTATCTCGTGCTCGCCCTCGTGATCGTCACCTTCCTCGGGCGTTCGGAGCTCGACATCATCCTCGTCATCGTCACGCTCGCGTGGCCGCTCCTGTTCCGGGTGGTTCGAGCCGCGACGATCGAGTACACCCAACGCGAGTACGTGCTCGCCGCACAGGCGCTCGGGTCCAAGCCGAGCCGGATACTCCGGACGCTGCTGCTCCCCGACGTCATTCCGGCCTCCATCACTTATGGCCTGGTCGGCGTGGCGCTGGCGATCGTGGCAGAAGGGGCTCTGTCGTTCCTAGGCCAGTCGGTCCCGATACCGACCCCCACCTGGGGCAACATGATCGCTGCCGGGTCCCAGGTCATGCAGCAGGACAAGCCGTTGCTCATCGTGCCGGCGATCGCGATGTTCTCGTTCATCCTTCCGATCAACTACATCGGTGACCGGCTGCGGTCCGTGTTGGACACACGGCAGGGTGTGCTGTGAGCCCCAAGCGCCACGTCCGGGAGATGGACGACCTCGACGACAAGCCACTGCTGCAGGTCGAGAACCTCAAGACCTACTTCCAGACGGGTCACGGGATCGTGAAGTCGGTGGACGGGGTCTCGTTCACGCTCGAACGTGGGCGCACCCTTGGCCTCGTCGGTGAGTCCGGCTCCGGCAAGACCGTGCTCAGCCAGTCGATCATGGGGTTGCTGCCGCCGCGCGGCGTGGTCCGGGAAGGACGCGTACAGTTCGGTGACGTCGAGTTGTCGAGCGCCTCGGTCAACGAGCTTCGCGACCTCTGGGGAGCGCAGATCTCGATGATCTTCCAGGACCCCGCCACGGCGCTCAACCCCGTGGTCCGAATCGGCCGGCAGGTCACGGAATCTCTCCGCTACCACCTGGCGATGTCCAAGGCCGATGCGAAGGCGACCGCGGTGGCGCTCTTGCGGTCCGTCGGGCTGCCTGAGCCGGAGCAACGGTTGCGCTGGTACCCGCACCAGTTCTCCGGCGGTATGCAGCAGCGGATCGTGATCGCCGTGGCCATCGCCTGTGGCCCGAAGCTCCTACTCGCGGACGAGCCGACCACTGGCCTCGACGTGACGGTCTCGGCGCAGATCCTCGACCTGATCAACCGGCTCCAGCAGGAGCGGTATATGTCAGTCATCCTCGTCACCCACGACCTCGGCATCGTGACGGGGCGTGCCGACGACGTCATGGTGATGTACGGCGGCAAGATCGTCGAGAAGGCACCGACGCCTGTGCTCTTCCGAGACATGCGGATGCCCTACACCGAGGCATTGCTGCGGTCGGCTCCGCGTTTGGCGAATCCGGCCCACAGCCGCCTGCACACGATCCCGGGCAGTCCTCCGAACCCGATGGAGTGGCCGCACGGTTGCCGGTTCGCAGCGCGCTGCCCGTACGTGCAGCCCAAGTGCGTGGCCGAGGAGCCACCGCTGCGGGATGCCGACACCCCGCAGCACCAATACGCATGCTGGTTTCCTGTGGGTAGCCCCGAAGGAAGGCGAGCGCTCGAAGAGAACCAGGCAAAAGGTGTTCCCGCTGCGACAGGATCGGTGGTCTGACGACATGGCAGGAAGTGGTACCGCACAGCTGAGGGACCCCTCCGAGGCGATCATCCGTGTCGAGAACGTCGTGGTCGAGTTCCCGGCTCCCGGGGGCAAGAAGGTTCACGCGGTCTCCGACGTGAGCTTCGACGTCTACCCGGGTGAGACCCTCGGGATCGTCGGCGAGTCGGGTTGTGGGAAGTCCACGACCGGGCGCGCCATCCTCCACCTTCCCAAGCCGACGAGCGGCAAAGTCTTCTTCGAAGGTGTGGACCTGACGAGCCTTGACGCCGAGCAGTTGCGATCCGTCCGGACGAAGCTCCAGGTGATCTTCCAGGACCCGATCTCGTCGCTGTACCCGAGGCGCACGATCGCCGACCTCATCATCGAACCGCTCGCAATTTGGAATGTCGGCACCCAGGCGGACCGTCTCGAGCGCGCCCGCCTGATGCTCGGCGAGGTCAACATGGACTACGACTCCGTGAGCTGGCGACGTCCGTACGAGTTCTCGATCGGCCAGTGTCAACGCATCTCGATCGCCCGGGCACTGATGCTGAACCCGAAGGTCATCGTGTGCGACGAGCCGGTGTCGGCCCTGGACGTGTCCGTGCAGGCGCAGATCCTCAACCTCCTCGAGGACATGAAGCGTCGCTACGGCCTCACGCTGCTCTTCATATCCCACGACCTCGCCGTCGTGAAGAACGTCAGCGACCGTGTAGTCGTCATGTTCCTCGGGAAGCTCTGTGAAGTGGCCGACGCCGAGACCCTGTACGCGCAGCCATCACACCCGTACACCCGAGCACTGCTGATGGCGAGCGTCATCTCGTCGCGAGCGATGTCTCGTGCCGGTGGGCAGGCGACGCCTGACTTCAGCGGCGAGGAAGAGGCAGCGACGGAGATGCCGTCGTCGATCAGCCCACCGAGCGGCTGCCGGTACCGCACCCGGTGCCCGCGCGCCCAGGCCATCTGCGCCGTGCAGGAGCCGGTCATGCGTGAGCTCAAGCGAGATCACTACGTAGCGTGCCACTTCCCGCTCGGCGCTCCGTCCTCGGCTGAGGCGGCGGACGCGAGCAACTGAGGCTGCGCGGACCCTCGGGGCTCGACGCCAGCTGGCGATTGAGCAGCTGACAACACCGAGTGCGGCGGCGGTGTCGGGGTCGTAGCCTTCCAGCAGCAGGGAGGTGACCGATGCGCTGCCCAGCGTGTGGAGGCGAGACTCCGGACGGCAAACGGTTCTGCAAGCACTGCGGTGGGTCGCTCGCTGCCGCCTGTCCGGCATGCGGAGCGCCGCTCGAGGCGGACAACCGGTTCTGCGTCGACTGCGGGACACCGGTCACAGCTGCGATCGCTTCGGCCCCCTCGCGGGCAGCCGGCGCCGCCCGACCAGTTGAAGGCCCGAGCCCCGTCGCCGAGCGGCGGTTGTGCTCGGTCCTGTTCGTCGACCTCGTGGGGTTCACCCCGCTGGCGGAGAAGCGCGACCCCGAGGAGATCCGAGAGCTGCTCTCGCTCTACTTCGAACGTGCCCAGGCCGTCATCGGCCGCTACGGCGGGACGGTGGAGAAGTTCATCGGAGACGCAATCATGGCGGTGTGGGGAGCACCGGTGGCGAACGAGGACGACGCCGAGCGGGCCGTGCGGGCCGCCCTCGACGT
>Ga0187860_1004658_pt1 | contig 10175 bp, 7 predicted proteins | sample June2016WEW_10_4_FD_132981 | JGI IMG/M metagenome (GOLD analysis project Ga0187860, IMG submission 132981) | Peatland microbial communities from SPRUCE experiment site at the Marcell Experimental Forest, Minnesota, USA - June2016WEW_10_40 | ecosystem: Environmental > Terrestrial > Soil > Wetlands... | reverse complement strand
CGATCGGACTCGGGGCCGACTGGACCGACCAACTCGTGCCGTTCCAGCGCATGGCCAACGTCAACCCGTTCCGCTGATTGTCGAGGTGGACGCCGACGGCGGTGCACGCCGTGGCCGAGGGACAGGACACCGCCCTGAACCAGGTCCAGATGCCGGACGGTTGCGGAGTGGTCTGGACGGACCAGCTAGTGCCGTTCCAGCGTTCGGCCAGCGGCACCCCACCCGGGTTGGCGACGGTGACGTAGGCGCCGACGGCGGTGCACGCCGAGGCCGACGTGCAGGAGACTCCGACCAGGTTATCGCCCGGGGCGACGCCGCGATTGGGAGTGGTCAGGACGGACCAGCTGCTGCCGTTCCAGCGATCTGCCAGCGTCCTCCCGGTGCCGGAGGCGTCGGTGGAGTACCCGACGGCGATGCAGAGCGTGGCGGACCTGCACGAAACCCCGCTGAGCACCCTGCCGGCGGCGCCGGTGGGGTTCGGGGTGGTCTGGAGCGACCAGTTGGTGCCGTTCCAGTGCTCGGCGAAGCTCCGCTGAGTGCCGTAGTCGAGGGGGGTGTCCCCGACGGCCGTGCAGGCCGTGGCCGACGTGCACGAGACTCCGTTGAGCTCGCTGCCCCTCGCCCCGGGAAAGTTCGGGGTGGTCTGGAGCGACCAACTGGTGCCGCCCCAGTGCTCCGCCAGGGTCATCTCGTTACCCGTGCTGTCGACCGAGTTCCCGACGGCGGTGCATGCTCCAGCCGACGTGCACGAGACGCCGCTGAGCATGCTGGCGCCGTTCGCGTTCGGGGTGGTCTGGATGGACCAGGTCGTGCCGTTCCAGCTCTCGGCCAGAGTCTGCTGGATTCCCGCTTGCGTCAAGTAGTAGCCGACGGCGGTACAGGCCGTGGCCGAGGCGCATGAGACCCCACTGAGGTAGATGCCGAAGGCACCTGCATGGCTGGGCGTGGCCTCGATGGACCACGTCGTGCCGTTCCAGTGTTCGACGAGCGCCACCGGCTTGCCGGCGAGAGTGCTGGAGCCACCGACGGCGGTGCAGTCCGTAGCCGAGGAACACGACACCGCCATCAGCGCTCCGTCGGGGCCGGTCGGCGACGGAACCGTCTGGAGCGCCCAGGTCGGGGGCACGCCGGCCCGGACCGCCGGGACGCGTGGTGCCGGGGTGGAGGAGACGCGGACGGTGCCTGACCGAGTCGATGCCAAGACCGGCGCTGCGATCGCGATCATCGCCGTGCCGATCACCGCTACGAGAGCCATGAGGCAGCGCGCAAGCATGCTGCCGAATCTGAAGTGCACCTCAACGCGGCGCGGGAAAGCGAACGGGGAGCCGGTCGAGCGAAACATTGCAGCACCTCCGGACCACCCTGTGGTTCGAACGGGGACCCAGTCCTCATTGAATCACCGCCCGGGGCCCGAGAACAGAGCACAAAGCCTCTAAACGGTGCGACTTATCACGAGGGCGGCATGGGTGCCTGGGAGCGACCGCGTGCAGCGGTCTGCGGTCACCACCCGGCGCGGGAGGCCCTCCAGGCGCAACAACCTCCGGGAATGGCGGAGGCTGCCGACACGGTGGGGACGGTCGCGCCAGCGGACCGGTCGGACGTGGCCTCACCGGGCCGCTACAAAGGCCGCGCCCTCCTGCTCCCTCCCCGCCGTCCCGGCCGTCCGGCCGGTGTGGGCCTCGCCGTCTGCTTCTTGCTGTTTTGTAGGTCTCCGTCTCTGCCCGCCGTCCCGGCCGTCCGGCCGGCGGGGGCCGCCGTCCGTCCGGTCCGGCTCCCCGGTGCGTGGCTCCCGTGGTCTCCGTTGCGGCCGTTCTCGTCGGCCCTGGTCCCCGGCGTCGTGTCCGCGTCCTTGGCCCGTTTCGGCCCTTCTGTCTCTCTCTCCCGAAATATCGTGGTGGGCCGCCAGGGACTCGAACCCTGCACCTTTGGGATTAAAGCGCAATCTAGTGGCTGTCGTCCCGCTGCACCGAGTGGCGCCAAGTTACGTCGCCGCAGGTCATCGGCAGTGCAGCACGAGTCGTGGCGAAGCGGTTACGACGACGTGCAACAAGCTGCAAGCCAATTGTTGGGACGCGGCCGGCGCTGTCCACCGATCCACTGAGGGGGGTCAGGTCAGCGGCGCCGCCGCGGCCGTCAAGCGGCATGACCGGGGTAGTGTTGGTTCCACGAGGACGCGGAGTTCAGCGAGGTGGACGGTTCGGATGCTGCATCCGATCTCGCGGCGTCCCGCGCGTGTCTGGACGGTGCAGGGTGACTGAGCCCGCTCCCACGGCAACCGGCTGGAGCCGGAGCGGGGGCAGCATCGTGCACGGCGGGCGACGCCCTGGCGGCTGGGCGAGAGCAGTCCTCACCGCTGGCACCACCCTTCTTGCCGCACTGCTGAGCGTCGGTCTCGGCCAGGCCACACCGGCCGGCGCCACCACGACCAATCCCAATCTCTTCCTGGCCTGTGGCTATGGGACGTCGGTCAAGGTTCCGGGCTGCCTGACCCTCTCCCAAGCCGTGAGCGATGCCGAGGAGGGAGGGGCCAGCTCCGCACCCGCAACGATCGCCCTCATGCCGGGCACGTACTGCCCGATCTCGATCCCGGACGACTACCGGGCGATCACGATCGAGGGAGTCGGCCTCGCCGGTGAGCCGAGCGGCACCGTTCTCAACGGGCCGGAGGCCGCCCTCAGTACGGTCACCTGGGATTCGAGCGACTGCACCGGCACACCACCGACCGCCGAGATCGATCTCACAGCCGGTTACTACTTCTACGAGAGGGTGACGATCGAGAACGTCGCGATCGATCCGGGCGCATCGGGCCCGCGGTACGGGCTCGATGCCTACAACGTCAACCTCAACCTGCGTGACGACCTGTTCGAGAACGCGACCGCCACTGCTGGCGTCGGGATGTACTACACGACCGGTGAGGACGACTACCAGCTGACGTCGGTCTACGTCACGAACGACGCGTTCATCGACAACTTGGTCGGTGCGGAGATCAACGGATCCGGCTCGATCGACGACAGCACGTTCTCCGGCAACTCGGCCGCCGGACTCTCCGCCGACAACGGCGCCCAGCCGTATCTCGACAACGACACCATCGCGCAGAACTCGATCGGAGTGGACATGTTCGGCGACCTGACCGAGGTTCACGCCGAGAACACGATCGTCGGAGACAACATCCCGACCGGGTCATCCACAGCCCAAGACTGCTACGCCTCCGCCGGCGTCGGGGGAATCTGGGAGTCCGGGGGAGGCGGGCCGGGCACCGACAACGGCTATAACCTCACAGGCTCGACCTGCAACGTCGGGGACTCGACGGACATCGCTCTCACCGACACGCTCGCTACGCCGGCCGAGAACGGTGGCCCGACACCGTCGGTCCTGCCACCGAGCCAAGCACTCGGAGCTGCATTGCCAAGCGGCTGCTCGCTCGCCGATCAACGGGAGTACCTACTCGGTGCCTCCTTCTCGAGCTGCGACATCGGTTCGGTGCAGTCGAGCGCGGTGGGGACCCCGAGTATTCACTCAGACCATTCTTCGCTGGACTTCGGGACCGTCGATCAGGCACTGTCGAAGACGCTGAGCTTCGAGGTGAGCAACAGCGGAGGCGGCCTGGTCGGCACCTCGAAGGTGTCGACGACGGGGAGCACGGACTTCTCGGTCACTGGGGACAGTTGCACCGACGCGCTGCTGATCGCTTCGGTGGAGAACAGTGCCTACTGCACTGTCGACGTGACGGTGGCCCCGACGAGCGCCGGCTCCCTCAGCGGTCAGGTGGCAGTCGTGACGACCGCAGGCACGATCAAGGTCCCGCTGTCTGCGATCGGGGGCCCGGTCGCGACGGTGCCGGGAACGCCGTCCGGCCTGCAAGCGACAGCAGGCAACAAGCAAGTGAGGCTCACTTGGACCGCACCTGGTGACGGGGGCACGCCCATCGAGCACTACAACGTGCGCAAATCGACCAACAGTGGGACGACCTGGTCGAGCGCGGGCGTCGTGTCGAGCTCACCCGCTGTGATCGGGAGCCTCACCAACTACGTGACGTACGAGTTCGAGATCCAGGCCGTGAACGCCATCGGCGCCGGTTCCTGGTCGAGCCCGTCGGCACCCGTCATCCCGTACGCACCGGGCGACGCCACCAAGCTCAGCGCGCCGCCCACTACGACGATCAACTACGGCAAGAGCATCGCGCTCACCACGACGCTGACGGACTCGACGACCTCGAAGCCGATCCCGGGCGTCGTCGTGTCGCTCTGGTCACGACCCGGCTCGAGCGGCCCGTTCACCAAGGTGGCGGCGGGGAAGACCGGCTCGAGCGGCACATCCACCATCACGGTGAGCCCGACGGTGAACACCCGCTACGAATGGAGGTTCGTCGGCTCGATCGGTCACGACCCGGCGACGAGCGCCATCGGGACGCTATCGGTCGCCCAGGTCGTGAGCGTGGCCGTCACGAAGACGAGCGTCGCGCCCGGTGTCGCCACGGTGCTCTACGGCACCGTCTCCCCGAACGAGTCCGGCCGGACTGTCGTGCTCGAGGAGCTCGTCGCTGGCAGCTGGACTCACCCCGGTGAGTCCGCCGTGATCAAGCTCGAGACGCTCCCGAACGGCAAGAAGGAGGTGGGCTACGAGATCAGCTTCTCGACGAAGAAGCCCGATAAATACGTCCTTCGTGTGCAGCGCGCCAGCACCGCTACGAACGCGGCCGGCGTTTCCAAGTCGGTCACCGTCACCGTCACCTGAGCGAGAGCCCGACGACCGGCGACTCCGCACGATGCGCGACCCGCTCGGGGATATCGTCGTCGTCCCCAGCCGCCGCTAACTCAGGCGGATCTGGCAGCCCGGATGGGAACCACCCAGTCGGCGATCGCCCGTATGGAAGGCGGAGGCGTCCGCCCGACACTCGAAACCCTTGAGAAGCTCGCGGTCGCCGTCGGAGCCGAGCTCGTGGTCGGCGTCGGCGAGAACCTGTCAGAGAACCGCAGCATCGCCAAACTCGTGCGCGAAGGCCATGCAGTGATTCGAAGCGCGAGCTAGGTGTAGCCAGCTGGAGCTGGCCAGGTCCTCCACCGTCAGGTCCGAGCGAGAGTGTCCGCCACACCTCTCGACGCAGGTAGCACTCGCCGCGCTGTGCGGACACGGTTGTTCGCGTGCGAGCCAACGCCATCGCCACCGTCACCGTCCTCTGCTACATACCGGCAATCGTCTGACCCGCTGACCCGCGCCTACGAACGTGGCGAGGTCGAGAGTAGGTGACGAACCGGACTAGCTCCCGACCGGATGCTCAGGCCGTGGCTTACTGCGCTGCTCAGCTCGCGCCCATCTCTCGCCTGAGTCCCATCCCGGCGAGCCCGCCCTGTTACGTGGACCATCGATTGGGAACGGTGGCCCCGGTGGCGGTAAGGACGCCAGGGCTGTGGTGCGACCCAGGACTCAGCTCAAACGACGCCGGCGGCGGCCGCCCTGAAGAAGCACGAGGCCGAGGACGCCGATTGCGGAAGCGAGAGCCCAGTAGAGCCAGCTAGCCCAAGGCTCGCCCGTGGGGGTAACGGGAACTCTGACTGGCGGGGACACCGAAAACGAGCTCGCGCTTGACGCCGCGCCGACCGGTGTCGTGACCGAGATCTTCCCGGTCGTGGCTCCCGTGGGGACTTTCGTGACGATCTGCGCGGCGGTATCAGAGACGATGGCGGCGGAGGTCCCGTTGAAGGCGACTCCGCTGGCGCTCGATAGGCCCTCGCCGGTGATGGTCACCGTGGTTCCTACTGGTCCCGACGTGGGCGAGAAGCTCAAGATTGTGGGTGCAGCACTGAGCATCCGGAGAATCGCTGAACCGCTCGACGTGCTGCCGACCGCCCAACACGCGGTCGTCGTGGCACAGGAGACCCCGGAAAAGCCAGTCACCCCGTTCGGAAGGGTCTCCGAGGTCCAAGTGCGTGCGCCATCGTTGGTTGCGATGACGACGACAGCGCCGAACGCTATGCAGTCCGAGATGCTCGCGCAGGACACGCCGGAGAGGACACCGATACCGCTCGGATTGCTCTGGGTCCAGGTTCGGCCGCCGTTGGTGGTGGCTTCGACAAGGCCGGATGAAAATGAGATGGGGCGCCCCTCTCTTGGTGGCTGCAGCAAAGTGCGCCTGATTGAGAGCGTAATCACAGTCGGTCGCCGCTGCTCGGGGGGATGCTCAGACCACCGAGGCCTCACGAGCTTGCCAGACCACTCGAACAGAGGATCAACCCGTCACTGAGGCATCGGCATGGGCAACGCCTGCGGGGCGCCCGGCAGCGATCGGAGAATCTCGGCGGCAACGATGCGCCCAGCCATGACCTGATCCGCCGCGAGACCGAGAGCGGGCGATTGCAGCAAGGCGAGCATCGCCGCGGCGATCATGTTCGCTTGAGCCTCGACAAGGTCCAGACTCCGTTGGGCGACTCCGGCATTCAAAGCGAGAGCGCACAACTTGGCGTGAAGGGCACGCTCGTCGGTCCACATCCGAAGCAGAGCGTGAATCTGTTGTCCGGCTCCTGACGATTTCGTCCTCATGTCTTGGTCCGTGACGAGTGCCTCAACGGCCTCTGCCAAAGAGCGGGCAACCTGCCCAGACCAGCGAATCTGAAAGAGCAGTCCGTCCTCAGGCGTCTGCGGGTCGTCCCCGTCATAAGCGACGATTCGGCTGGAGCGTGACAGAACCTCCCGCATCGCCAGGCGCTGCCTGCCGGTGGCGAGCGCTGCTGGTGTCTTCGCACCATGGTTCTTGCAGACGAGCTGCCCGTTCATCGGCCATTTGGCATACGGCTGCCGACTCCGGTTGTGCGCTTTGCAGCGTGGAAGGGGCTGGCCCTGGAGCGGACACTACTCCTTGCTGCAAGGTTCTTTGACCAGGCTCAGCTTGGCTCTGGGCATACAGCCATTCTCGCACTTTCATGGGCGGTCGTTGTGCACGCAACTACGTGGACCGGGCGAGGCGCTGTCTGCCAGCAAAAAACACGAAGCCGCAATCTCCAAGTTGCCGGAGGCGGCATCGCCTTGCCCAGGCAGCCGGGTCCTTCGGCCCTACCAGTTCTGGGTCGTCGCGCTCACCGTGAGTTTGATGAGTCCCTGAAAGGTACGTGCGCGATTTGGGAGGCGACGATGGACCGAGAGCAGACGGAAAAGGACCAGGGCACCGAGGCATCGGGAAAGACGCGCAGGGCAATTCTGCTCGGAGGGGCTGCCGGGTTAGCAGGTCTTGCAGCGAGCGCCATGGCCAAGGCTCCGCGTGCAGACGCGGCCTCGGGCGACTACTTGGTGCTGGGCGAGTTCAACACCGCTAACGTGACCACCGAACTCGCCGTCTCAACGAGCGAAATAGGCTCCTACGCGCTGTTCCTGAGCAACTCTGAGGGGCCAGCCTTCAGTGCCTCGGGCACCACTTACGGTGTCTGCGGCACTGACCTGGGGATGTATACGTGCGTCGGCGTTGCTGCATTCCTCACCAACCCTTCCAACGCCTCCCCGGCGATAGCGGCAGAGACTCTGGGCACTAGCAACGCCGTTCAGGCAAACATCGACAACAGTGCCAACGCCTCCGCGGCTGTGTCGGCAACGACGAACGGCACGGGACCTGCCATCGAAGGCTCGGATGGAGATGCAGGCACGGGTTCTGGCTTGGTTGCGAACCTCACCAACCCTTCCAACGCCTCCCCGGCGATAGCGGCAGAGACTCTGGGCACTAGCAACGCCGTTCAGGCAAACATCGACAACAGTGCCAACGCCTCTCCGGTTCTGTCTGCAACAACCAATGGGACTGGCAACGGGGTCCTCGGCTCGGTCACGAACGCATCCTCCAGTGCGGCAGGTGTCTACGGCACGACAGTTGGCGACGGCCCAGGGGTCGAAGGTTCCGACTCGCCTCCCGGTGCGACGACAGGGACAGGAACCGGTCCAGGTGTCGTGGGAATCCTCCATAACGTCGAGAACGCGTCTCCGGCTGTTCAAGCTGTGACAAGCGGCACCGGGAACGCCATTACGGCAATCATCGAAAACCTTACGAACCCCGGGCACGCCGTTTCTGCCGTAGCGGTCGGCAGTGGAGCAGTCATGTTCGGCTCAGACGGGGGCTATGGCACAGGTCCCGGTCTTGCTTTGAACCTCATCAACCCTGCCAACACCCAACCGGTTGTGGAGGCCACCACGGCTGGCACCGGCGACGCCGTAAAGGGAACCATCAGCAATGCCAAAAGTGGGGCTGCCGCCATGTCGGCGATGACGAGTGGCACCGGCAACGCCGTTCAGGCAACCATCAGCAACTCGGCCAACACTTTTGCCGCCATTCTCGGGACGACGAGTGGCACGGGAGCGGGCGTCAAGGGCACGACTGGCAACGCCGCGGGTACAGGCGTCATAGGTCAGGGCACGAAAGGGGCGACAGGTGTCGAGGGAGAGAGCGACACCGGCACCGGAGTCCTCGCCAAAAGCACCTCAGGTGACGCTCTCAAGGTCGTCGGCAAGGTCGCATTCTCGCGAAGTGGCCTCGCCACCGTGGCAGCGGGTAAAAAGAGCGTTCCCGTCACGTTGGCAGGTGTCACCACGTCCTCGTTGATCATCGCCACACTGCAGACTGCGGCCGGGGCCATCGCCGTCGCCAACGCCATCCCGGCCTCGGGGTCATTCACCATCAACCTGACGGCGGCTCCGACGAGTGCCGTGAAGGTCGCCTGGTTCGTCATCGGCTAGCACGAGAGGCGGTCACGCCGCCGGACCGAGCCAAGGCCCTTGAACGACCGGCTCGGGCTGGCGACCGGGTTCATGGCCCGGAGACACGGATTGCTCCGCGTTTGCGGTCAGCGAGCGGATGGGCGGCGTCGGCAGCCCGAGACGCGCCGACCGTCACTGTGACGTGGACACCACGGCTTCGAGCAAGGTTCTTTGACCAGGCTCAGCTTGGCTCCGGGCATCGGCCCATTCTCTCACTTTCATGAGCTGGTACTTGTACACGCAACTATATGGGGCGGAGCGGGGCAGCGAGCGCGACGACGCCAAGCCGGGGCTGTCGAGCACCCGCTCGACACGGAGTCCGACATCCCGCAGTGTAAGGATCGAGAGCCCGACCTTGGCCTCGGCCTATAGAACCCGAGACAGCACTCTGAGGCCCTCATGCAGCCGACCGCCTGCACGTCAAGGCCTGACACCTTGGGATTTTTCGTCCCCTCCGTGTCTGGAGAAGCCGTGGAATAGCAAGAGACTGGCCATCTCGTCCGGCTGGCGCCAAAACGAGCGAACTGCGCTTTTGTGGGCCGCCAGGGTCTCGAACCCTGCACCTTGGGGATTAAAAGCTCAGGTCGGAGCGACTCCTCCTGTGTCGCCCAGTTGCACGCGGTTGCGTTTTCGCAGCTCATCGGCCGTGGCGCGCGAGCTGTCGCGGAGAGGATGCAACCGGATGCAACGAACTGCAAGCCAATTGTTGGGACGCGGGTGGCCACCCGGTTGCCGATGTGACTGAGTCGCAGTGCCTGTGCGTATAGCATGAACGCTATGTGGGGAGTAGTCGAGCTCGAGCCTGAGGTTCGGGACTGGTACCTCGGACTCGGGGACGCCGATGCAGAGCGCGTCCGTTTCCACATTGACCGCCTCGCCGAGTTCGGCCCTCTGCTGGACGAGCCTCACAGCCGACAGCTGGACGGCAAGCTCAGGGAGCTCCGATTCTTCCTGGTGGGCCGGCCGACGCGGATCACCTATTGGATCGGCCCAGGCCGGCGAATCATCCTGCTCACGGTCTTCGTAAAGACACAGCGCCGCGAGCGACAGGAGGTCCGTCGCGCAAAGCACGCGATGGAACGGTGTGTCGCCGAGGCGCACACCACGGACTAACGAGGAGTGAGACACATGGCCAAGCGAACGACCTGGGACGACATCAAGACGGAGCGGCCTCGAACCGAAAAGGGTCGCGCCGCCTACGAGGACGAAGCTCGCATCAGCGCATTTAGAGAACTTGTCTACCGCCTCCGCACCGAGGCGCTGCTAACTCAGGCGGACCTCGCAGCGCGGATGGGAACCACCCAGTCAGCGATCGCCCGCATGGAGGGCGGCGGCGTCCGCCCGACGCTCGAGACCCTTGAGAAGCTCGCGGTCGCCGTCGGAGCCGAGCTCGTGGTCGGCGTCGGAGAGAATCTGTCAGAGAACCGCAGCATCGCCAAACTCGT
>Ga0187860_1004657_pt1 | contig 10178 bp, 15 predicted proteins | sample June2016WEW_10_4_FD_132981 | JGI IMG/M metagenome (GOLD analysis project Ga0187860, IMG submission 132981) | Peatland microbial communities from SPRUCE experiment site at the Marcell Experimental Forest, Minnesota, USA - June2016WEW_10_40 | ecosystem: Environmental > Terrestrial > Soil >... | reverse complement strand
TCGAATGGCGCCATCGCGGCACGGGACGCCGCGGTTCGGTCGACCTCGCCAACTTCGTGCGTTTCGAGGACGGTATGATCGTCGAGCTCATCGAATTTCGTGACAGCGTGACTCTGCTCGAAATGCGAGGCGAGACGGAAATTGGGGTTGGGGCGCACAATGTCCGAAGTCGGTCTCGGACATAAATTAATCTGGCGACTTCCGTTTACAGAGCTAAAAACGCTGTAAGCTTCTGGCTATTGTCACCGCCGATATTCGCAGTCGCTGTCTAGATGAAGTGGTGGAAACCGCTGGCCCTCGGTGAACCGAAAGCCAGCTTGAGTTAAGTCTATCTCAACAAGGGCATTAGAAAATATGTCGAGTGGAGAACGCATTGCGGTATTTATTGACGGCGTGAACCTATACGCGACCGCGAAAGCGTTGGCGTTCGACATCGGTTACAAGCGTCTTCTGCGTCACTTCGAGCAGCAAGGCCAACTCGTTCGCGCCTACTATTACACGGTCCTAACCGAGGATGATGCGTATTCTTCAATCCGGCCATTGATCGATTGGCTCGACTATAACGGCTATGCGGTCGTCACCAAGGCAACCAAGGAATTAGTCGATTCCCTTGGGCGTCGTAAGGTCAAGGGCAATATGAATATGGAGCTCGCTGTCAATGCAATGGAGACCGCCGGCCATATCGATCACATGGTGCTGTTCTCCGGCGACGGTGATTTTCGGTCACTCGTCGCGGCAATTCAGCGCAAGGGAGTGCGAGTCTCGGTGATTTCGACGACCACGACGCGACCGCCTATGATTGCCGACGAGTTGCGGCGCCAGGCAGACGAATTCATCGATCTCGTTAATCTCGCAGGCAGCATCGGTCGCGATCCAAATGAGCGCGCGAACCGAGCGCAACGTTTTTAGGATCGCCTCCCCGCCACGTCATCGAAGACCGTTGGTGAAGAAGATGACTAATTATCCATTCCGGTAATTCACGTTCAGCTCGCGTAACGTGATCGCCGAGTTTAAGGGAGTGATGTCATTTGTCGGTTCTGCCACAATCGCCGACCTGCAGTCCCAAGACGCCGGCGACGCCCGGGAGACTCGCGAAACCTCCTATAAACAAAACGAAACCCTAAAACATTCCGAAGAGAAGTCATGACAACAGTCCCGACATCCCGCCCCCAAGCACCCCACAGATGAACCCCTTCCAGAATTGAGAACAGGTGCGCGGAAGGTCCGGCATCGCGGGCTCGCCGATCTTGTCCAAATCGACGCAGCCGCATTGCATTTGATAGGTCGCCGCCCGCAGCGCCGCATAGCCGCCCATGCCGGGCAACTTGTCGTAGGCTCGACAGGCTTCTCTGCCGGCGGCGTCAGTCCCGCAGCACACCGTCCGCGATCACGCTGGCGCGCAGCTGCTCAATCTCCGTTGGCGACGCGGGCCGTCCGGTGATTATCTTGTGCATAGCCAGGACGCCCTCGAACGAAGGCTGGACCAGATAGCGCCGGAGCGACCGCTCGGGCCCGGTCGGGCGGGCCTGCGCGGCCATGGCGCGCGCCTTCGACGATGAGAATGCGAGGCAGCGTGCGAACGACCAGCCGTTCGCCTTCATCAAGCGAAACTGCCGGTGCGCGTCGAGCATGACGGCGCGGCGGTCGAAAGAACCATCAGGGCGGATCAAAAGGCGCATCAGGCTCGACCTTTGGCAAATACTCGGCGACGTAACATTCGAGCGCCGCCAGCATGATGGCCTCGGGCGTCGAGTTCTCGTTGACGACCATCTCGGCCAGCGCCGGCTGCAGATAGTCTGGAATGTCGACGGTCACGCGCTTCAGGGCAGCATGGAGCGGGCGCATGAGCGATGAGTCGCTCTTGGGCGGTTTCGTCATGGCAATTCAGTCCCCCACAAATGCCGGCAATAAGATAGCAGCTACCTAGCGGCTAACTTATTGCTAGATAGCAGCTACCTAGCAGCTCACTTATTGCTAGATAGCTGCTACCTAGCCGCTATCCGTTACGTCGCCCGTTTTTCATAGGATTCCAAGCATTTCTCAAGCAATTCGGCAAATAGCAAGCCGTCACGCTTGGCCACGGCCCGGAAGCGGCGGTCGAAGTCGGCGCTGACACGCGTGGCAAATTGCAGGGTGCGGCCAGTGCGGCGGGCGCTGCGGCCATCTTCACGGACCCGTTTAAAGCTCTCGGTCGCAACGGACACGACAGGCGCAGCTGGCGCGGTTTCTGGCGCTTGCAGATTATCGGAGGCGGCGGTGATTGGCGGCGGCGGCCCCAGCCGCTTTTTCATCAGTTTGGATAGATCGGCCATGGCTAAATCCTGTCGATCAGGGATTGTATCAGCGCATCCGCCTTGGCGTTCATCGCGGCGTAACGGGTTTCGGTGACCGAGCGCCCGTGGTTCTGGGCGTCGCGGTAACTGGTCTTGGACGGCAGGAAGCCCGACAGCACCTCGTAACCCGCCTCGTTGAGGTATTGCCGCGCGGCGGCCTCTTCGGCGTCGGTGAGCACATGATTGAGGGCGAAGGCCAGCCTCGCTGTAGGCACACCGGCGCGCACCAGTTCGTGGAATAGCCGCACAGCCGGGCCAAGATCATCGAGGGCCGGGTTGGTCGGCTGCACCACCAGCGAGGCCCGCTCCGCGATGCGGCGGGTGCCTTCGCTCGCGCGAGCTGGCGCATCGATGATCAGCACGTCATAGGCGCTGGCGTGCGCCAACGCTTGCTCGGCAGTCTTGAAACTCTCGACCGAAACCACCGGCTCCACCCCCTCGTCGAGGCGGCGTCGGTGCCATTCGACCGAGGTGCCTTGTTGCGTATCGAGGTCGGCGATCTTCACGGCGAGGCCGTTCTTGGCCGCCTCTCGCGCCAGCCCCCGGGCCAGAGTGCTTTTGCCGACGCCGCCCTTTTGAGAGACGAAGGCGACAACCGTTGCGCCCGCTTCTGATTCTGTCATAGCCGCTAGTTAGCAGCTAGCTATTATCTGGTCAATCTGACCCCAATGTGAGCGCTCCACCATTGCACGCGGCCGCCCCTGCACCGGGTTAGCTCATGCAGCCTCCTATAGATAGCGGCTAGCTATCACCTAGCTGCTATCTCGGCCCGCGGTTCGGACCTCGATTTGGAGTTTCTGTCGTCCATCCGCGGACCACCGAGCCGCCTAACACCCGTCTAATTACTCCAATAGGTTCCACGCTTGGGCTGGCCGGTCTTGGTGTGCTGCAGGTTCCACTCTGGGTCCAACGACTTGATCAGGATGTGCTCGATCGCCGCGATTGGATCGACCAACAGCCCGTTCCATTCATACTCGTGCGGGTTCAGCGCATACACCGTGACGCGCCCGCTCCTCTTCAGAATTTTTACGATCTCCCCGCGCACGCGAGCGCCGCAAACGGGACATTTATCGTCGACGCATTCGGTATGCAGCTCGCTGCCGCAAAACTCGCAAAGCCACCGATCCTCTTCGCTATCTATTTCCGGCTTCCAATAACGCGGGCACTTCCGATTATAAGGCCCGCTCATACTCGCTCTTCCTGCAGCGCCGAGACAACGCATAGCTACGCGCATCTGGACGCGGACCCGATGCGGCGGGCGGTCGAAACAATCGGCGCGACGATCTCGGCGGGGATGGAAGAAAACAAGAACCCTGAGGTGGTGATGTTGCAGAAAGTTGGACGCAAAAGCTAAATGACCTAAAATTGCTGTCCTCGGGGGTTTTGATCACAATGGTGAACACGATATTTTTTGCAGCCTCAAAGCTTATCTGGCCCCTCATCGAGCCCGAAACTTGGATCATTCTTGGTATGGCGTTCACGTGGCTCGCCCTTTTTCGAGGATGGCTTAGATCGGCCCGCATCGCCGCCACACTGACCCTTGCTTCCGCCGTGGTGATGGCCGTGTTCCCCATGGGTGAACTTCTCATTCGACCCTTGGAAACCCAGTTTCCCGTCAATCCACCGCTCGACCTGGTTGAAGGGATCATCGTCCTCGGTGGCGCGGAAGACGCCCATAAGACCGCTTTCTGGGGGCAGCCACAGTTGAACGAGGCCGCTGAACGCTTCACGGTTGCCCTGACACTCGCGAGACGTTTCCCGCATGCGCGCGTCCTGTTTACCGGAGGTAGCGGCGATCTGCGCGATCTTGTGGGCGCCGACCAGCCCGGAGTTAATGTCGCCGAGCAGTTTTTCAGAGAGCAGGGCCTTGATCATGAACGCCTTATCCTTGAGCGCGAATCCCGTAATACGGCAGAAAATGCTAGATTGAGCTTTGAGTTGGCGCGACCACGTCCGCAGGAAAACTGGGTGCTGGTGACCAGCGCATTTCACATGCCCCGCGCGATGCGGAGCTTCAAAAGTGTCGGCTGGCAGCACATCACCCCCTTCCCCGTGGATTTCCGGTCCGGCCGCTTTACCGATGACATCGGTTGGGATTTCGGGCGCAATCTCGAATTGTTGAATGTTGCAGTGAAAGAGTATGTCGGATTCCTCGTTTATGGACTGACCGGACGCTAACTGTTGATCTCCGCCATGCTTCGCCGCTTGCTGGTCGCCGTCGCCGCGCTCTCCATCAGCACGTTTTTCGTCGCGGAAGGCTTCGCGATGGCCAGGACCCACGCCGTCGCTCACTCCAAGCCGGCCACGTCCGCGTCGGGTGGATGGGTTCACGGCTGATATCTGGACGTCAAAGGGAGCTTCCAATGACCGCCATCAGTCTTTTGATGTTCGCTTGCGGGCTGGGCGTCATGTTCGGGGCTGGACTGACGCCATAACCGCGCCAGCGACGGTTTCGTGGGGAAGGGCGGAGCCTCGCCGCTTCAGTTGATTGGAGAGCCTCTTTGTGCGCGCCGTGCGCCCGTTAGGGCGCGGACCGGCGCGCGAAGTTGACGCCTTGTATGGCGTCTCCGCTTGTGTGGGGTCTTGGGGGCGGGGTGTTTTTAGAGAGTGAATGTTGGTTTGGTTTCTCGCTCAGCCTGAACCTCCGATAAAACTAGGCTTTCGCGCCCATGACGGCGCGCCCGAGCCGGCCCAGCGCCGCCGCGAGCCCGTCGTGAGGGTCGCTGCCTAGCGCCATCGCCATCGCCATCGCCGCGACGCTGGCCTCTTGGCAGGCGCTGGCAAGCGGATCGGGCAGGGGGGCATGATCTCCCCATGACCCCGCAAACGGCGCCGGTGGGGCCGCTGGCGGCACATAGCCGCGCCATTGCGAGGCGGGCAGCACGCCATAGGCGTTGGTCTGCTGCCGCAGCACGAAGCGCCCGTCGATCCAATCCTCGGCGCAGCGACGCAACCACGTCACGACGCCGGCGGCCTTCAGCTTGACAAGGCCGCGCTTGACGCTGCTTTCGGAGATATTGGCGGCGCGGGCGATGGCCTTGATCGACGGGTCGAGCCGCCCGCTGGCGTAGTGCATGAAATCGAACAGCAGCGCGTGCAGCGCCAGCAAGCCGTTCCTGCCGATGGCGCCGTCTTGCCGATTACGGGCCCGGGTCTGCCGCTCCAGCCGGCGGGCGTGGTGGTAGAGCTTCACGGCCTGGCGCTTGGGTAGCGGCTGGAATCTGACTTCCTTGCGCGTGCTATCGCGCCAGACGGGCCACAGGGCGCGGCTGGCTACGCCGAGGCCGGGCAGGGGTAGGGACGGGCAGAATGCAGACATGACTCTTCCTTCACGGGTCGAACACGTCGACCGCGCCGGGAGAGGGCTGATTTTGGGCAAGCAACATTATTCCCCAAAACAAAGGGGCTTGATTCGAATCGCGATTTCGGGGAAGATCATTGTCGCCAAACGATGATATTCCCCCGCTTGCCGGGGACCGGCCCCGCCTCCTAGGCGGGGTTTCGTGTTTCTAGGGGCTATTCTCCATCAGTCGGCGCGACGCAAATCAGCGCGCGCATTGGTCAGCGTGCATCGGGCCGGTGATTCTGGCAAGCGCCCATGCCGGCGCTCGGCCTTAACTCTTTCTTAGCAATTCGGGCGTCCGCTCTACCTTAGGAACCGCACCGCCCATGACCGCGGCTCAACATTCAGCCCGGATCGTGCTCCCGCGATCCGGGCCTTTTCATTTCATGCAGACGAGCGGTTGGGGACGGGCAAGGCGAAAAGCGTCAACCCTCTTCAGCCTAGCTACGCCAGAACGGCCCTGGGCTTCCCATACCCCTCACAAGTTGCTGTGTACGCTTCATCGCGGTCGTCGCCTTCCGCCATGCAACACTCACTACCGGGCCGGACTTTCACCGGCTGGATCGCGCCAGCTTCGCCTGGCGCACCCACGATGACCCCTCTTGACGCAAAATCACCAGCTCGGAATAGTCTCGCCCATGAGCAAAACGCGCCAAAGCCAACGAAAGAAAGCCCGCCTTGCGCAAGAACGGGCGCGGGCGCTGATGCCGAAACCTGGGCTTGATCTGTCGAAACTCCAATCTCGCGTTATGACGTTCATGGAAACGGAGAGCGACCGAATTATCGATGAGCGCTTGGCGAAAAAATTCGGGGCTAAAGATCATTATGAGGATTGGGAGGTAGAGGAAGCTTTCGAAGAGCTTCATGCCGAAAATGCGCTGCCGGATTTGTCACATTTGGACTGACGATTTCGCGGGAAAATCCGAAACCGCGCAACCTTCCCCGTTCTTTTTCTTGCGAGATGGTCAAAATGCCGGATGGGTGCTGAGCAGCGGCTGGTGCGCCAGCGGACATTTTCGCGGGCAGCGCGCGAACCTCGCGGATTCGGAGAAAGCGCCATTATGGAACGCGAGGCCGCATTCTCGAAATTCACGAATTTCGACAATCTCCGCGATAGGCCAGAAAGCTGACGCCACTGGCGGGTTTCTCGGCGACCGCTCCTTGTTCGCTCTGCGCCAGGTCCGGTCATTGCCGGACAGGATGACGAGCGTACGAAGTCGGCGGAAAGCCGCCCTCGGATTTCGGCGAGTCTACCGGCGAGAGAACTACCTTTGAGAGTTCGCCGGATTACAAGCCCGTTGCCCGCCGCAGCGCATCGTTGATTCGCTCCTGCCAACCCGGCCCGTCCTCTTGAAAATGTGCAATCAGATCGCTGTCGAGCATGATCGACACCAATTCTTTAGAAACCGGAACGCCACCTTTTCTTTGCGCGCGGACGGGCTCAGCCGCTGGTGGCGTCGCTGGTTTGAACACAGCTTCGGCTACGGACAAGGCGTCGGTCGGTCGATACCGGTTCGGTGGTCTCGTCATGCGAATTCTTCCATTCAGCTTCTAACCGATACTGCTTAGCCACGCCCCTGAAATCAACGGGAGTCGAAGGCAAAGGTGACAATAGATTATACCGGAACGTGTGTTTTGCGGCCGATTTTTTTTGGGGTCGGTGTCTGGAAGCCAGAGATGGAGAATTCATCGGAGGGATAAGGTTTCTGGCGTCGCTGCCATACCGTGATTTTTCATCACGAATGTGGTCGCCAGCCTTCGCATCGGCTCCGATGAAGCGGCGGCGCTCGCAAACGTTCTGTATTCTTCTCAGCCGGACGCTATTGATCCGAAGCAGATCGGTTCGGGTTGGCGTTGCCTCGCTTTAATTAACTGTCACCGTAATTTCGTCGTGCGACAGTCTGTCGCTACTCCCTATGTCAAGCCTAGCTTGCATAGGATCGGTGCCACATCCATTAGTAGTAAGTAGGCTGCGCTTTCCTGGACATCTCTGCGCACGGCTTATGCGAACTTTCTCGCAGGCGTGTCCATGAAAAGAGACAAAATGAGCAACAGCACCACTACTATCAACGGCGGCGTCCTTTCCCGTTTCAAGGGTCTTTTGTGGGCTTTCGGCGCGATTGCCTTGGTTTTCACCCTCATTTCCTTAGCCCCGGTCATTTCGCATCTGGGCTAATGTTGGTCGGGTTTGCGCGGCGGTCGTAAAGAAGTGAGCGCGCAATGCGCGTTCTGTGGAAATCTTCACGACATACGCTTGATGGTAACTCGCGAAACGCCCTAAACCCGTATTGATATGGAATTGCAGACGATCATAGGCCGCGTGGCGAGAGCGTTGCGCGGCTATTTTCATGAACCGACGACGAACGACAGCGAGCCTCACTATCCGCAGTTGAAGCGTTTCTGGCGAAGCAGTAACCCGTTCGCCTTAAGAAGACGCTCTAGTTGCGCGCCGCCAGAACGGGGCATTTGGCATGGTGAACCTGCGCGATGTGTGGAATGGCGGTGATGGCGGCTTGGGGTCATTCAGCGTCATGGGCGGCGAAAAATCCCCGCCGTCCGCCTCGTTCGCGATACATCACTGAGCGGACATGGCGAGTGATTTCGATCATGCCGTCGCCCCGCAAAACCTAGCGCAACATAAAGGACGTTATGTCGGGCTATCTCTCACGTCGAGGATCGGCTCGATCAAGCAATGGATGAACCAGGGCGTGCCTTTCTGATCAAGGGCCTCGACAATGTCCGCGCCGAGTTCAGTCTGACCGCGCTCGTCTATCAAGGACTGCCTTGTGAAATGGTGTAGTGAATTTCCACGACAGGTGACGCGTCTCTCGCTTCCCAATGAACAAAACGAAGGCAATAGACGGCTACTCCGTCCGTCTTACCTGTAACGTGTTGTTCCTCAACACTGGCTAGATCGGTTGAATCGCTGACGGGGTCACGGAGCTTGGCAGAGAAGCGGATTCTATAAAAATCGCGGACAGGAATTTGAAAGGTCTGCGGTGCCATCTCAGGGCCGACCTGAAGCCACTTAACGCCTGATAACGAGGGATAAATATATTCAACGTCGTTGACGGTTGCAGTCACACAGACATAAGCGTCCTTCATTAAGCCGAAGCCGGTTATCCCCTTAATGGTAAGCCAAGCTGTCGGTGCAGCGCCTTGGAAGGGGGACCATATAATTTTTTTCAAAAACATTTTAATAATTTTGTAGACGTCTATGTCATGACTATCGGGTTTGCAAATATTGCGATGATCTTCGTCGATGGGGATCGGTGCATCCTCGTCAATTATATTCGGATCAGCGCTATCTGGGTCAACAACTGATATTACCAAACCAACGCGCCGCTTCTCGTAGAAAATTTTATGTTGGATTGGCTTCTGCTTGTCTTTATCTGCAATATACGCCCTATTACGATCTGCAATGTAATCCCTATAACATTTAGAAAGATCCACTAACACGGGATTGTCCTGCTCCAGATCATGTTTCGCATCGGAACTAAGCCCAGGAATCCAATCGGCCATCGTCGCTATTTCGGAGCCACTATGCGGCGTAGCGAGAAAAACCACTCCGCGGATGCGGTCAAGGAACTTGCGCTGTTCCTGATTTCGATCCGGATTTTCGATGACGTCGTCGTTCGCCTCGAGGATAAGCTTCTTGACAATGAGTCCGCCGAGGCTGTGGCAGACAAATACAATGGGCTTGTCATTTGAAGCGAGCTGAGAGTCCGCAATGAGTGTTTCGAGCATTCCACGCGCCATTTCTCGAATGCGCCACCTGCTGGGATAGCCCACTAAAAAGACGGCCGCCTTAATGTCCTTCTCCTCCGTCAGCCAACGCGGCCAAAAACTGTCGTCATTCTCACTCTCACTGCCATTGCGGTTCCAAGTCGAAACCAGATGGCCCCCGAGCCCATGCACGAACAAGACATTGATGCTCGGATCGAGGGAGCGTGCTAAATACCTGACCTCTGTCATGTGCAAACCTTTTCTTAGCGATGGCGGCGCTAGCATAAGCCCAAATATGGAACGCGTCACATGAGCGTTAGGGATTGTTACCCTTTAGGGCTGAGACGCAAAGCGGCTCCCCATTCCTTCATCAGCAAGACGCCGCCGAATAAATCCGGCTGCACGTCGAGCCGATAAAACCGGCGCATGTTCTTCGCGGGGTCGATGCGGCGAAGTTCAACGGTCATTGGCAAGCCTCGAAATCGGCCAGCGGCTTACATTGTAAGATCGGGCGATCGCGCCCTGCGACTCCTTGCCCGCCTTCAAGCGCTTGATCGCCTCTAGCTTCTGGTGATGCGTCAGTTTCGGCTTGCGGCCTAACTGCACGCCGTTCGCCATGGCGCGGGCGCGGCCTTCGCCCGTGCGAGCGCGGATTAATACCAAATCTCACAGAGCGTGACTCTGTGGCTCTTCCCGAATCGGCAACGATCTGATTCAACGTGGCGAACGAGGGAGTTTCGCCATGACCGCTGTTCCGCTTCGGAGCGATTTTGACG
>Ga0187860_1004653_pt1 | contig 10180 bp, 14 predicted proteins | sample June2016WEW_10_4_FD_132981 | JGI IMG/M metagenome (GOLD analysis project Ga0187860, IMG submission 132981) | Peatland microbial communities from SPRUCE experiment site at the Marcell Experimental Forest, Minnesota, USA - June2016WEW_10_40 | ecosystem: Environmental > Terrestrial > Soil >... | reverse complement strand
ATGCAGCGATCAACATTTTAAGGCGCGGTGTACGCCTTGTTGGTCTGTCAGAGATACCTCTGATTACCACAGAAGTTGGAGAGACATAAAATGTCAAACCTGACCACTACCAATTTGGCAGAAGCGCTGGGCCTATTCGAAATCGAGAGATTCTGAAGAAAGAGAATCTTCCAGACGAGCCCATCGACCTCGTTTTGGCGTTTACCAAGTACCTGAATGGATCCCTTGGGACGAAGGACATGGTGCTAAAATCGAGGGCTGCTGGTCTTCCCGTCCTAGTGATTTCGGTGTAGATGTACGACGAAAACTCTGGAAGATCCTGGTTGCACACTGCTGGGCAAGGTGCCAGAAGCAGATTCGAAAGAACCCCTCATTACTCGTCATAGTGAGGGTACCTTTTCGAGTACATGCGCCCGCACCTCTCCCCCACGGAGAGTTACCATGTTCCTTTCCGTGGGGGAGCTTCCGAGGGATCCTAGGCCGTGTACTCGGCCGGAGGAAGACTACGACGGGCCAGCTCTTTCGCGAAGGCGTAGGGGGTCCCCACGGGGGTGAGGTCACCAAGAGTGCTGTAGTCAGGCTCTTCGTTCCCGAAACGACAAATGTACTCGCCCCGGCAAACGTAGAGGTCCTCACCGTTCAAACGGCCGAGGAATCGGCACATATTACAATCGTGCGCGAAAATAGGGGTAACGTTTCGGCGAACCAACTTGGCGATCTTGGTGCTCATATTCCTTCTACAATCGACGAGGACAAAGATCAAAAAGAATCGGTCGGTGTAGATTAAAAGCATGTCCGATGAAGAAGATGCTCTCTTAGACCGCTATTGGTGTCGACTACTCCCCAAGGCTCAACGTCGCCCTGTGGGGGCTCCTGATGCAAGGTGGCGCCCTATGCCGTGGCCTCACGATGGATGGGGTACGGAAAACGGCCCGGAGCCCCCACCTGGAATAGGAGCTAGAGTCATCATCACGTACCCTAAAGACCCCCGTCCGGTGTAGACTCACTTATGATCAAGTACCTCAAGGGGGACGCAACCCAACCTCAAGGCTCCGACCCTCGACTACTCGTGCACATTGTGAACGATGGGGGCGCCTGGGGAAAAGGTTTCGTGTTAGCCGTTTCAGAACGGTGGTCTGAGCCAGAAGCGGCTTACAGAGCTTGGTATCGAGGGGATCTCAAGAAAGAGATGGAATTTACCCTCGGGAGCATCCAGCTTGTCTCCGTAGAGCCCAACCTTTGGGTCGTAAATATGGTTGCTCAACATGGCTATGGGGGCCCTACTCCAAGAGTCCGCTACGATGCCTTAGGAACCTGCCTTCGTCACGTGCGGATCCTAGCCGACAAACTCAAGGCTTCTGTTCATATGCCTCGGATTGGATGCGGGCTCGGAGGGGGGCAGTGGATCTTCATCGGGCCTATCATCGAGAAGATGCTCGAAGGAAAAGATGTTTACGTCTACGACTACAATTCGGTGTAGTCGCTGCGGCATGATCCCTATCGAAAAGCTCAAAGCTGTCAAAACCATCTTCGTCCACGATACCTGCTCCGATGGCCTCATGTCGGCCCTCTTGCTCAAGGATGCCTACACGGCGATCGGGATGCGTCCCGAGATTCGGTTCCTCCAGTACCTGACCGATGAAACCAAGACCTTGGAACCGGGTCCGGGTATGCTCTTCTGTGACTTTTCGCCTCATATCCGTACCGTCAAGGATTCCAGCGGTGCCTTTCAGGTGGACGAAGCCGACCGCTCTTTGCTCCAGCATTGGGTAGACTCCGGAACCATCGTCTTGGACCACCACAAGGGCGCTAAGGCCATTGTGAAGGCGTTCGGGGAGAATGGGGTCTATGGGGATGAAGAGAAGCAGCCAGGGGTTTCAGGGGCCACGCTTGCCTTCAGTGAAGTTTGGTGCCACCTCTTGGAAATTTCAGAACATGAAATTAGCCTTCCAGCCTCGCAAAACCCTTTCCACCAGGAATCTTGTGGAAATAGGGTAGATATTGCTTACCGCTTAGCCCATCTCGCAGGGATCCGAGATACTTGGCAGAACAAAAGCTCTCTTTGGCGCGACGCTCTTATCCTGAATGAGGTTCTGCTCTTTTACCCGGACGCGGATTGGCTCGAAAGAAATCAACTTTTCAGTTCCCCTAGCAGAGACTTTTGGGCTGAACGTTTCAAGATGGGGGAGCTTCTGTTGACCAAGCACGAGAAGGGCATCAAGAAGTGCATTGAAAAAGCATGGCTCTTCACTACCGTTAAGGGAACCCGCGTCGTTGTCTTTGAAGGGGTGCGATCCGCAAGTGATACCGCGGAGGTTATTGACACCGATGCCGATCTTGTCATCGCTTTCGACTACGAGGTCGAAACCTTCAAAGACGGAACCCGTTCCAAGAAAATCAATTTCTCAACCCGAAGTCACACCACCTTCAATTGCTTGGACTTTGCCAAGGCCAACGGGGGAGGAGGGCATATGAAAGCGGCTGGGTTCGCGAAGAACTTCGACTCAAATACCCCAGCCCCCTACTCTCTGAATCCCTACGCGCTCGCGGAAGCTCTTGTGGAACTCCATGAGAATTCATCCAACACCTAAATGGTCAGGTCTGATTGGCTAAATTTTCCTCTTATCCGAAGCGTCCAGGTAGACCATGACGCTTCCGAGGCAATCTGATCTCCATCCCCCGCTTGGCAATCCAGGGGGTCCCTGCCAGGTCATCGAGCGTATCGAACGGAATATCCGTAGCCCAAGGCTCAAGGATGATCTCGTTGAGGATGTCAACACTGGAGAGGATTTGTCCAATCAGGACACCTCAAAAGTCTACCCCATTCTTCACGAGCATGGAGTTGGGAGCATCAAGCAAGTCGAGATCACGAGCCACGGGCAGTACCGAATGGACTTGCGGGGCATCACCGTCGAGGATGTTCGGCATGCCATCGGTTCTCTCTTGCAGCAGATGGGCGAATGGCGCGTCAAGAAGAATCCAGCTTACGAGAGGATGTCAACCGCTCTTGAACGAGGCGACAAGATCGAATGGGTCAACCCGAAGTCTTCTCTCAAAATCGTCTTGAGTCCTATTGGTGGAGGCGTTGTCCGTCTCGTCTCGACTTTTTGGAAAGGGGTTCCTGATCCGCCGCCACCGCACGGAAGTTGCGTTATCCCTCGGCATGCTTCTCTTGCGGAACGGGTGGTTTCTCGGTACTTAGAGTCGCGGGCTATTCCGATTGACAAACATCGGCTTTATGAGCTTGCGAAGACTCTTCAGGAGGTCATTGAACGAAAGACCAAAGGCGTTGAAGGGTCTCTAGGGAAGCGAGTGCTTAATCCATGGGCGCCGTATGACATCCGAGCGGCCGATGGGAGTGACCTTGACGTCTATATCCGTCTTGAGAGTGTTCCGACCCAGAGTCCCTACTATATTGTAGGGGGAGGGATGGGACACGCATCGGGTAAGCCAGTTGTTGTCGTTCATGTCAATGGGTCCATCGACGCTCAAAACATAAACAGAGCTTCGCAAGGTCATCAGACATCGGTAGCGGACCAAATCTACCCAGTTCTCATTCACGAGGTCACTCACGCCGCGGACATCTTCGCTAAAGGAGAAGGGGTGGCTAAGCATATGACTCCGGACCAGGCTAGGGGTAATGCGGCCTACTACAACAACCCGTCCGAAGTTCGAGCCTACATGCAAGAAATCGTGCACGAGGCCGAGCGAAACTTTCCGCATTTTGACAAGTTCGTCAAGGCGTTCAAGGGAACCAGCAAAGCATTCGAAGTGCTTCTCAAGCAATGCTCTACTTGGATGGAGGTTTCTCCCTACTTAACGGAGAAGAACAAGCAGCTCGTCATCAAATCCGTCGCGCAGCACCTTGATGAGTGGCAGGAGCATCACAAGACCGGAAGTCTTGTTGAGCGGGTAGCCCTTCTGCACAGAGCTAAGTTCGAGTATAATTATGGCGTTGACGGGATTGGGTTGAGTTATCAGGGGGACTTTTCAGAAACTACTCAGTGCTCAAAATGCGGGAAGGGGGCTCGACTTGCCTTTGTAGTTCGAGAGTATTTTGACAAGAAGGTTCCCGCAAAAGAACAGAAGTTCATTACGAATCTTCACCCCAACAATTCGGAAGGGGACGGTTTCTGGTTGCACGATTGTGGGGCTTTTGCCATCTACATTTGCACTGACATTGATTGCACCCATGCAACAACCCTTTGGAATCAGGCTTGATCATGGACAAGCTCGCTTACGCAGTAGTTTCTCGATATAAGAGCAAAGTCAAAACGGAGGCTGGAAACACCGTCTACACGTATTCGGCGCGACAGATTGCCAACCGAAACAAGAAGAAGGCGCTCCGCATCGAGGCTCTGCGAAAGTCCATCGGGGATCTGCGACGCAAAGTCAAAAGGGACTTGAAGTCCGATGACCCTGAGAAGTCGATGGTAGCTTTGGCCGTCGCTCTCATTGATCATACTTACGAGCGCCCTGGGAACAAGGATTCCGCCGATGACCGTGAACACTACGGGGTGACCGGCTGGAAGAAGAAGCATGTTACGTTCAGCGGAAAAGGCGCGCTCATCAAATACACGGGCAAAGCGGGAGTCAAGCACGAGAAGAAAGTGACCGACGCAGCTATCAAGCAGGCTCTCCGAGAAGCCTATGAAGCTTGTGACAAAGACAGCGCCAATCTCTTCTCAGGGGATTGGGGAACGGTCACCGCGGACAAGGTCAATGAGTACCTCGAGCCCTTTGACATTACAGCAAAAGACCTGCGGGGATTTCATGCGAATCGGGAGATGCAAGAGCGCCTGAGGACAACACGTTCCGAGGGCGATAAGCTCCCGAGCGATAAGAAAGCAGCGGCAAAGATTCTGAAAGCCGAGTTCCTGAAAGCCTTGGAAGAAACTGCGGAAGCCGTAGGGCACGAGCCGTCCACTCTTCGAAGCCAATACCTCCTACCCGGAATTGAGGAGCAATACATGAAGAATGGAACGGTTTCTAGCAAACTGTCTTCCTTGTTCGAAGAAAATGGGCTCCTCGAAGATCGTGTGCTTGCAAGGCATCTTCTTGAGCTTCTTTGACCCGTTTCGTGACGTGTTTGTGACACTTCTACCACAGCGCGAACAAGCTTAGATTCTTTTTATAACCATCCTCTTGGTGAGATCGAATCGAATCAGAGAGGATGAAAATGCACTATCGCAATCCAAGCGCTAAGGCCGCCCACGTTGTCGTTTTCTACAGGGATTTCAAGGATTACGGGGGTGATTACGGTGGTGACTACGGTGGCTATGGGAAGTGCCACAGGGGCCTCGGCATCAACGCATTGATGACCGTCAAGGTGCTTCGTAAGAACGGTATTCATGCGGATATTTGCCCCGTATGGGACGTCAATGGGCTTCGTGACGGGTTGACAAAGTACCAACCAACCCACGCCATCATCCAAGCTCTTTGGGTCTCCTCTGCGGATCAAGCTAAGCTTTGCTCAGACTTCCCCGACGTGCAGTTCGACGTGCGCGTCCACAGCCAAATCGGTTTTCTTCAGGTTGAGCCCGCTGCCATCAAGATTCTCAGAGATCTTCTTGTTCTTCAGGAGAGCAGCTTGAACCTCTCTGTAAGCTCGAATACGCATCGTCTTCGTGAGTTCTTGCACCACACTTACAAGAGCAAGGTTCTCTACCTGCCGAACCTCTATGATCTCGACCGGGTTCAGCGCAAACGGGACGAAAGCCACGATCACAGAACCCTTCGCATCGGGAGCTTTGGGGCTCACCGTTTGATGAAGAATCACACGACGGCTGCGGCAAGCGCGCTTATTGCGTCAGAGAGACGAGGTTCTGACCTCGAATTCTATGTGAATGCGGGTCGGGATGAAGGAGAAAAAGCAAGCTCAATTCTTACCGCTCTTCAAAACATGTTCAGCGGTTTGCGTTGGGCTAAGTTGGTTGAGGTACCTTGGGAAGAGTGGCCTGTTTTCCGGCAGACTGTAGCTTTCATGGATCTCAACATGCAGGCTTCTTTCTCTGAGACTTTTTGTCTGATCTGTGCCGATTCTGTTGCCGAGGGTGTTCCAGTGGTCGTCTCCGATTCCATCGAATGGACTCCCCATCGGTGGCACGCCAACGTGGATGATGCGATGGATATCGCTAGGGTTGCCTCCTCTCTTCTTTGGGATACACACGCTGCGGAAGAGGGTCTTCATCATCTCGAGAAGTATTGCGTCGAATCCATTGCGATCTGGCTTCAGTACCTGGCAACGAACCCAACGTAGCTCAAGATTGCGTCTTCTTGTGAGCCGCCCCTCGGTGAATCACGAGCACTTCGCCTACAACCCCACGACTATCCCCCTTTGAGTTAATGTTCCTCTTGGCCTTGACGGGGATGATCTCGAACCCCTGATAAGTCTTTCGAACGATCTCGGTATCGGAGTTGGACAGAATACAGCTCACGTCCATCGAGGCCAGCCTTCGGAATAGAATGGCCAAGCGACTCTGATCCACCACATCAAACCCATCCGCCGTATAGGCTAGGAAATTGGACGTATCCGAGATTGGAACGTAGGGCGGGTCAAAATACACGACATCCCCCGCCCCGGCATCGAAGAACACCTTGGTGAAGTCATCGTGGTACAAGGACACTTTGCGCGTGCTTTCCTTAGATAGGTCTTCTTGAGACGAGAAAACCTTGTAGCCGAGGGCTTCGGAACAGGCTCGGATGTTTCCGCTGTCTACAAGACTTGGGTTCTTGTAGTCCCCAAAAGGCGTGTTGAAGTGGCCTGCCTTGTTGACCCGGTAAAGCCCATTATAACACGTACGATTTAGGTAAATCATCCTTGCGGAGCGCTCCACGATATCCAACGTCGAGATGTCCATCGCTCGGATCTCGTTGAAGTATTCCCGAGTGTTCCAAGCCTTCTCCCGGTGTCGGTTCAAGGCGGCGATGAGCGCTTCTGGTTGATCCCTGATCGTACCGTAGACTTGAATCAGCTCTAAGTTTTTGTCGTTGAGCACGGCCCGTTCAAAGGTTCGAGTGTTGGCCATGTGCCAGAAGACAGCTCCGCCTCCAAGAAATGGCTCGTAGTAAGTCTTGATCTTTGGAGGGAGAAGGGGGCCTATTACCATGAGAAGCTGGTTTTTGCCCCCAGCCCATTTGATGAAGGGCCTAGCGCCCATGGTGTTCATAGGAGGGGTCTACACTGAAGCTTATCAAACCAGGCGATCATTTCGTCCTCACTTTTGAACTGTGGGAAAAAACGGGAGGCGCCCCCGACTAGCCCCTGGGAGAAGCTGATCAAACGCCCGCTTCATCGTTCGGGGAGTGTGGCCACGGGGGAGTATCAGCCTTAGGGGTAGTTAAAGGGGCGCCAGTGCCTGAGTAGCCGCAGCGAAGGCACCGAAATGTGCTGTAGCCATCCACGTAACCCCGATCGTGCTTGGCGCCGCATTGAGGACAAGTAAAATGAACAACCATGTGCTCGGAACACTTCCCCTGCTTCCCACCACATTTCTCACGAGGATACATAGCTTCCTCTACCATGCTTATCCGGTTGTTTGACACAAATCAAACAACTTGAGGACAATTGACTCTACCGTTCGATTTTTACCCTTTGGTCAAGCAACCGGATAAGCATGTCCTCTACTTTCGTTTCTCTTCTCGTTCAACCTCTTTCAGAATCGCTTCTAGAGCGTTTCGAATAAGCAGCAGAGCTTCTTTTTTGTCTTGATCAAGCTCCTCTGGGGTTGCTCGGAGAGAATACTTGACGGCGATGCTCGGAGGGGTGTTTAGGGGCACCGATCCCGGAGGATGATGAACGTAGCCGTGGATGGTAGCGTCGATCGTCGGACCCTTGTAGATCCAGGTATATTCGACTTGCTCCCATTTCGCGCGTTTTTTCTTCACTCGTCGTTCTCTTGAGGAAATTGGAAGGTTGCGGTCTCGTTTTTCTGGATGTAATCACGGATAGGGGTGAAGCTTCTACGATGGATTTCGCAGACCCCCAACTTCTGAATGCCTTGTTGGTGGGCTGGGGTCCCGTAACCTTTCGATTTTTCAAAATCGTAGCCAGGGTAGGTTTTGGCTAGCTTTGTCATCTCTCGATCCCTTCCTACTTTGCCGAGGATGCTTGCGGCAGAAACCGCGGGGATTTGGGAGTCCGCTTTTGGTAGGGAGAGGGCGGTAAGGGTTTTCCCCTCGTGCTCGTAGGTCACGACCATGGTTCCGTCGACTATGACCCCGTAGGTGCCCACGCAGCCGAGGGAATGGTGCTTGGCCAAGACCGTGGTCAAGGCTTGGCCTAGAACCTTGATGTTGGCCTTGTGGACGCCCTCTGCGTCAATCTCCTGGTTTGTCATCGTTGCGAAGCTGTATACTACTGTCGGAAGGATCTTGCGAGCGATTTCTTCTCGGCGAGATTCGGCATAGGGCCCCGTGAATCGCTTCGAGTCACAAACTTCTGTGGCTAGAGGCCAGTCTCTCGAGACGATCACGGCACAGGCAACGATAGGCCCCGCCCAACATCCTCGACCCACTTCATCAGCGCCTACAATGTAGTCACAGGTAGAGAGCTTAGCTAGAATGTCAGCAGGGGCCATTTGTCTCAATCCTCGTCGTGGTAGTACCGAGATTGTGTAGATTCTTCGACGAGTCGGTCTTCGGCCGTTGTAATTTCCCCAGGGGTCAGCGTTCCCGTCCAGGGGACACTATTGCACAGAACTTCCGTGATTTCAACCTCACCTCCCTCGGCGGGGTAGCAATCCTCGGAGGGTCCGTAAAGTCGGGCCGGGGTGAATTTTGAGACCGTGCCCCGTACAACAAGGTCAATCTCCGTATCGTCCCGTTCCACGCCCATGGTAGTCTCGTACTCGGTTGCCATGTGCCTTCTACATTCGAGCGAGCTTCAGATCAAACTTTTTTCAGTAGTTGTGGCTGCTCAGGGCGGAGTGAATAGCTATCGCCGCTTCTTGGGTCACGCCGTACTTTTCTGCCGTCTCCTTGAGTAAGGCTTTGTAGCGGGCAGTTCGATCCTCTGCTTCTTTCAGGATCTTTGCTTGATTTGCGAGGTAGATATCCTTGGCGCGGAGCCATTCGGCACTCTGTTCCAAGACAAGGCAGTCAAGAGGTACCGCGCCTCCACCTCCCACGGAGCCATTCCTACGGATAGCATCGAAAATCGAATAATTCTCTTTGATTTCACTGAGAATGCCCACCTCTCCGATGACTTGAACCACTACGTAAGGCGGTTGTTTAACGATGCGAACGAGATCGCCTTCTTTCAGATCCATGTTTCTTATCTACACCGGCCTCAGGATCGGGGTCAATGTATTCTTCTGTCTCCTGAAAAAAGCTTAGCTTGTGGTAGAGCGCTTCAACCGTCCCCGGGGACATCCCGTACTCTTTCGCTGTTTCCTCGAGAAAAGTTTTCCAACGAAGGTTTCTCTGGTGAACTCGTTCGAGGTACACGGGCCAGCTATTGATCATCTTTCCCACGGCCTCGATCCATTCCCTCCCTCCCTCCATTTCTAGGCAGTTAATGGGTACGTCCCCCCAGCCCGAGATGGTTCCGTCGAGGTTCACGCATTGGATGGACGCGTGAGCTTCGCGCAAGTTATCAACGAATCCAACTTCACCAACAATCGTTTGGGGGAAGTTCTCTGGTTGTCGGGCTACGCGAATGAGGGTTCCAATTTCGAGCATACTCTTTTTCTACACCGCCTAGGGAGTGGACGCTTGGCAAAAGAAGATGGTCGCAAACAAGAGGCGGAAGGATCTGAGGCAACGCGCGGTAGAGTACCTCGGGGGAAAGTGCTGCATTTGTGGTTACAGCAAATGCATCGGGGCGATGGACTTCCACCACATCGAATCTCAAATCAAAGACTTCACGATTTCCTCTCGGATGACTTCGTGGGAGGCCATCGAGAAGGAGCTTAGGAAGTGTGTCTTGCTTTGTTCAAATTGCCATCGAGAAGCTCACGATGGGCTCCATCCCCACTATCTTCAGGACGAAACGCACATGCGATCGAGCTACGACGGGGACGATCGTCAGCTTGATCTTTTTTGAAGAAGTTGGATACATGCTTATCCGGTTGCTTGACAAAAAACCATTGAATCCGTAGCAAAATAGTTGCACCCTGTCAACTTCTTTGATAGCCTAGAGAAGTCGTGAGAGTTAAACCTCTGAAGAAGAGCCGATTCT
>Ga0187860_1004652_pt1 | contig 10183 bp, 9 predicted proteins | sample June2016WEW_10_4_FD_132981 | JGI IMG/M metagenome (GOLD analysis project Ga0187860, IMG submission 132981) | Peatland microbial communities from SPRUCE experiment site at the Marcell Experimental Forest, Minnesota, USA - June2016WEW_10_40 | ecosystem: Environmental > Terrestrial > Soil > Wetlands... | reverse complement strand
TTGCCATCGTGGTGGCGATTCGCTCAGGGAAATTTCAGGACTACGCGAAGAACCATACCGCCGAGGCGTGTTTTGTGTTGCTGTACTGCCTTGCGCTTTATACCTACGATGCTCCCGGCTGGTCGCGGTCCAATTTCCCACGATTTGCGCTTCCGATGCTGCCTTTCGCCTTGTTTTTTCTTAGGAGATACGTCCCCACAAATCGAAAGGTGATGTGGACTCTCGCCGTGATCGCGCCAAGCCTCGCGGCAGCTTCCGCGGTTGGTATCCGTCAAAGCTGGGCAATCCTGCTCCGGTATTTCCATGGAGTCTGAGCGCTTCCACCGCCCGGCTTCGCCTCGCTCAACGGTTTCAGCCCCACCCCCATTTGACGGGATAGGAGGTAGAGCGTTTTGAAACCGGTCTCCCAACATGTTGTGGTTAACGATTTGAGTAACACAAGAGGGGGGCTGGGCCGGGGGCGCGCGCTGGCGTGCTCGTGCGAGGGGTGCAATGGCTGGCGAGCTGGGTTGGGGGGTGCTAGCGCGGGTGCGCGGGTGCGGGCGTGGGGCATGGAATTCGCCCAGATGATTGCAAGCGTGGGTTTTTTGGCACATACTGCTGGCAATCTCAAATAGAAAAGGTAGCCAATGCCGCCCCCCCTGCTGGAAGAAGTCTTCAAGTTGTCCGGTGTTCCGGGTTACACCTTTGTCAAACCCCTGGAGTACGACAAGCTCCTTGTTGCGCTTCGTACGCCCGGGCGAGGAGTTGTCATAGAGGGGCCATCGGGAATTGGGAAGACCACAGCCGTCACCAGAGCGCTAGGAGAGCAGGGTGTTGAGGAAAAGGCTCTTCGCCTGAGCGCACGAAAGAAGGAGGATCGGGAGCTAATAGCTGTGCTTGCTGAGATGAAAGATACGGGTGTCGTGATCGTCGACGACTTTCACACTCTTGACGAAACGGTGCAGAAACAATTGGCGGACCACTTGAAGACGCTTGCGGACGAGGAGAGAACGGACACGAAGCTGATCGTGGTAGGAATCAATAAAGCTGGCGATTCCTTGGTGAGTTTCGCGCCAGACCTCAATAATCGGATTGATACGATTCGATTTGAGACCAATCCGGATGATCGCGTTCATGAATTGATAGAGAAGGGCGAAGAAGCTTTAAATGTCACAATCGACATCAAGGAAAGAATTGTGCAAGCTGCGAGTGGCAGCTTCTACATTGCCCAAATGCTGTGTCATGAGACGTGCCTGGCCTCGAAAATTACCGAAAGACAACAGGAGAAACGGACAATCGATGTCAGTTCTGAGCTCGTATTCTCACGAGTGATGGATAATCTTTCCCGGCGTTTTATGAATCCCGCAATGAAGTTTGCATCTGGTCCCAGACTCAGGCGGGAGGGACGAGCTCCCTACCTGCACATACTCAAGTGGTTGGCTGAGGCAAATGAGTGGTCAATCTCTCTGGACCGGGAAGTAGCTATGCATCCAGAGCAACGCGGAAGTGCTGGGCAGGTCATTGAAAAGGGCTATCTGGAAGCGTTCCTGAAAGACAACGCGGGTGACTTCGCGAGCATTCTCCACTACCAGGCCGCAACTCACATCCTCACCGTTGAAGATCCACAGTTTGTTTTCTTTCTACGAAATCTCAGTTGGAATAAGTTCGCCGAAAGGGTCGGGTATCTTAACATCCGGTTCGACTCGAAGTATGATTTCGCCCTCTCGTTTGCAGGCCCAGACAGGGCGTGTGCTCGGCGATTGTTCGAGTTGCTTGTCGACCGCGAGTTCTCAGTCTTCTATGACGCCAACGAGCAGTCTCGAATACTCGCAGAAAACGTAGAAGACTATCTAGGCCCAATTTATAAGTCCGAAGCGAGCTATGTGATTGCATTCTTGGGGCCTGAATATCCGAAGAGGATTTGGACAAAGTTTGAATCCGAACAATTCAAAAGCCGGTTCGGGGAACGGGCTGTGATACCGGTTTGGTTCACCACTGCGAAGCCGGGAATGTTTGACGAAACCAATCGAATCGGTGGTATCGAGTTCAATCCCGCAGGAGATTTTGAAGCACAACTGACTGGACTGGCGGATTTACTTACCAAGAAGATGTCGGAGCGCATATTGACCCCGGATCGCGGTGGCCTTCCGGTTGCGGAAGTCACGACTTGACTTGCACTGGGGTGGTGCGGATTCACTAAATAGAATAGTTAAAGTAGGACCCCTGCCGATAGTCGAACAGCGAAACGGATCTGCCGCTAACATTTCCAGTGAAATGGCTGCCTGTGCCATAATCATATCCCTGAAAGGCGTGTCCTGTTATTGTGAGGGAAATATGACTTCCCTCTCGATAGTTAAAAAGCGAGAAAGACCTGCCGTCCCCGCTTCCCGCGATGTTGGCTCCCTCCTCATATACGAATACCTGGACCGAACTGGAGTTTACGTTACCGCTCATCTGTATATATCTTCCTTGAGAAAAATCGTAAATTGCCCCGGCTGAAAACCCAGAGACAAGCCGAGCAACAATGTAGGCTACAGCGGCCCTGCCAGTAGATTTCATGAAGGGTCACTCGTCCCCAGGCTTCTCAGTCTCGCCCGGAATTCTTTCCCATCGGAAACGAATGTGTTCGCCCGGAAGAAACAAGCGTCTATATTCCCATCTGTTGTGCGTGAAGACATCGGCTGCAGGGGCGCTAACACGGAATTCAATGGGACATTCAGCTTCGAATATTACCCCGATCGTCGGCTGGTCGAAGGATACGATATCCGAGTAATTGTTCGGGTATTCGGACTCATAGCGGGTTGAAAAACGATAATACCTCCCGAGGGATTCGTGCGCTGGCGGTATTTTCACTTTCTTGCCCGAAGCTTGCATGACTCCGGGCTCATCCCTCTTTTCCTTTGTAAGGGCCTCTCCTTCGATACGATAGGTTGCTCTTGTGTCCGACGAGTCACATCTCATTTCCAAGATTTTCTCAGACAAATGCTTTTCGTATTCATATGTATCTTGGTAAGCCTCTTCTTCCGTCGTTATATTTTCTAAGTCCTTAGAGACGACCAGGTCGATTTTCACGAACCCTGGTTTTGCAACCAATTCAGTTAGCCTAAATCTGATCGTGCAATTCCTGCGAATCCATCTAGTCTGCAGCAATGCCCTGATTCGGTCTTGAACCTCTGCGGGCAGGCGATATCCGATCAGGTACTTGGAAACATCCGAAGATACCTCACGCAGAACCCGCTCCTTAAGGTACACGTCTACCGTAATCGCCAAGATGGCAGCAATGACCAAGGCATGACCCAACGAGTGCGCAAATGTTTCGTCTAAAATTGGTATTTTGAAGTACAAAAGCGCGACGCCAGCACCGAACAACACAATCACCATCGACAAAAATGACCAAAGCGCGTTGCGTGTAGCCTTCCAAACGAGCGCGATGAGAATTCCACCAAGAATCAGTGCAACTATTGTTGTCCTATTCATAGAATTGTTTGCGATCGTAGAAACCGCTGTGCATTGCTCGAAACTGTTGAATTATAGACCTCCACAGCTTTTAATGTGAATCTTCCTCGCTGCTCGCGTCCTGACTCAAATCTTGCGTAGTTTCCTGAGGAACACCACTAGCAGCTTCTGATTTCTGGGATGCGGCCTGCTACGGCCTGCGCGAATTTCAATGAGCGTGCTCCGGGAAAGACCGTTAAATTCTACCAGACGCGCCAATGGAGCTTCCCTGAGCGCTGGTAGAATTTTTGTCTGCCACTCGTCCCGGCGGCGATCGGGATATTCCGTGTAGACACTCTGCTCTGAGTGGATCAAGCCTGATTCCACTTCTTCCAGGCTGTTGGATTCCTTCCCGATGTATTTCATTTTCTCGATTCGGACGTGGCGGCGCTGCAACAGGCCAATCGTTTGCTTGCTACAAGTATTTCCGCGCGCATCGGCATACTTCGATTCCGGATGGTATTCGTACTCAATCAGAACGTCGCCGTAAGTTTTCACGCGCGCAGTCTGGCGGTCGCCATGCGGCCCTACGGTTGTGATTCGATATTCTTTTCCCGAGTACTGATCAATCCAGCTTTTCTTGAGCCATTTACGCGGATCTTTTTTATACGGAGAAATCAGGTGAAAGCGTGCTGGATCAACTCCCGGAGGATGACCGAGCGGCCTGACATGACATGTCAATAAGAAATTGAAGGGTTTGATTTGATCCGTGTACTGCTTCCCCTCATTGAGTTTCGTCAAAGGCTTCATCACGGCAGGACTGCTGACGGTAATCTGTCCGACCGCTGGCAAGGATTCGATGCCCAGGGCGGTTGTGTGTAAACGCAGGGCCCTGCGAATGATGCTCAGCCAGGCTTGCGCGATCCATTCACGATCTTCGCTTTCGGGGTCGGTGGGATTCAAGAAAAGGCCCAGGCCATGCTCGGAGCATCGGTCTTCCTTGTTGTTTACACCATCTCGTAGCAGAACTGGATCATTGTGCGCATCCTTCAGAAATAACGCATAGCGCTTTGCTGAGATTGCTAAACAGTAGAGCTGCCGCTGCTTGGTGGTTTCCGGATCGCGGTTGTCGTCTTCGATCTTGAGAACGGAGCGTGGCACTGCGTCACGGTTGTATGGATTTAGAGCCGAGAAGCGTTCCGATATTTCTTCTACCTGCTTCCACGACAATGCCTTGATCTTGTTGCGCTTCCCTCCCGCGCACGGGATCATTCCCCCACGCTCGGTGGCAACAATCGCCATGGAATCGGTGTCCTCCATCGCATATGTCCCTCCCTGCTCTGTCACACAATATTCCAGCAGAGCCAGCATCAGGCGGGCAGCGCCCGTAATCAGGGATGCGAGTGGCGGGAAACAATAAGCGCCCGGTTCGTCGGGATGGGCGACGCGGCATTTGTACGGCTCCGCATCGATGCCGTGGCACGTGATTTCAGCCTTGTGGTCGGATTCCAGGCGATGCATCTCCGCATAGATGCCGTAGCTCGCGGCATTGGCGAGAACTTTGAGGAATTTGTCGAGTCGTTCTTTTTCTTTGTCCGAGATGTCAGTGCGATTTGGCAAGCGTTTTCGTTCTTCAATAACCACCCTGAAAAAGTCCTGCTTCCCCGGATCAACGTCGATCTGGCCGCGCAGCTTTGTCGCAGTGAGCCCGGTTAGCGTTCCGCGCGGCTCAATACGAAACGCATCAACAATTTTCGGAATTGTCCCATTGTTGAGAACTACTGATGCGACTACGTCCGGGAGTGAAAACCAAAGCGCGTCATCGGGGCTGTCGTTTCCGGCGTAAAGGTGATTTACCGCTACCTGCCAATCGTTGCTCTGGATGCTATATCTGCCGCGCGATGGCAGAATGTCGCCGTCCGGGATGATTCGAACGAACGCAGTCAACTGTTTCCAGATTGTTGGTTTAAACAGACGGTCGACTGTCACCTGGCGAAGAAGTATCTCAATCTCTTCTTGGCAGTTCTCAATGACCCCAATTTCGCTAGCAGTGACGAAGCTCCATAGATCCATGAGGCTGTTCACGGTGGGATACATCGAAAGAAAATCGGTGTAGACGACCGGCACGGGAACTTTGCGGATATGCGCGCTCGTTCGACCGCCGAAAAACGCCGATTGCGCGTATCCGAGATAGCGTTTGGGGAAGTCCGGCTGGCGTTCCAAAATCGGCGGAATCCCCATCGCCCGCAAATAGGATTTTCCGATGGAGGCGGGTGAGTATGCCTTTGTTGCCTGAAGGTCTATCGGGTGCTTGTCGTACTCTTCGAGCAGTTTCACCGCCAGCTCAGACGTGGCCAAAACGTCGAGCCGATTGTAATCGACGTACTTTTTCGTGACGATACCGTGTCGTTTTACGGTTTGTTTTCCGTGCTCCACTCCGAAAGCGTCGCAGGCCCCAGCCAGCGTGTAGCCTCTGTCGGTGAGTGCGAACGCCAAGGTTCGCAGATCGAGGAAGTGACCGCGAAAGATATAACCTTCTTCTGGTCTGCCGGTCGCGGAGCCTTCCGGAATCAGATCTACGTCGTCGGGTCTTTGCCTTCCTGTAAAGCCTTTCAGGGCCCGTTTGCTGTCGATGTGCTTAATACAAATGCTGGGCCGGAACCGATCGCTTCGTTCGCTCCCATCATTGTTATAAGACCAAAGATCGAGCGAGAATCCGCCGGCAAACCGCCGTCGCGCATTCGTGAAATCGCAGGCGGTGCGTGATATATCAAATGGAAAGTTGAATGCAGCCAGCAGGAAGTGCCCTTTGTATGCGGCGCGGAATAGTCTTTCTACGAATTCGTGGCGGGTAAGCAAGGATACGTCGTGAGCACGTTCATTACGCACGACTGTTCTGGGCATCGCAGCATAGATTTCGAGAATTCGCCGATCCTTGACCGGTAGAGCGGGACCGTAGAACAGATTTTCCTTCACCAACTGCCCACCGGCGATCAATCGGTAGCTTCCGAAGGTCAGACGCTGAGTCTGATCCGTTCGTGTCTCGGTATCGAACACGAACATCGTGTCTGGAAGCTTCCATTGCTGCCGCGACTTGTCGAGGTCGGTTTGCGCCTTCTTGGTATCAGGATAAACGCGAACGGCGAGAACCAAAGGCGTGGGTTCACGATGGGACATTGCATAACTCAGGGTGACCCACTATTGTGCACCGGGCTAGGACCTTAGGCGCGAACATCTCCAGTGGGGTGCCGATCCAGTATTTTGGACCCCATTTCTCTGCCAGAAACGCATCCACCGCTACAAGCATGTTGGCAACCCAGCGTAGACCCTTCTCGATCAGGTAGACGACGGTATCGATGAATCCAAGAACGCACCCGGCAGCGGCAAGCACTGGACTGCCGTCGGGATTCTCGCGCACTTGCTTCGGCCAGTCGTACTGGGCAGTGCTTAAGTCCGCGCGGTGATCGTTGACCGGAGCCTTAATTGTGGCCGGGCTGTTCGCTTTTCCGAAAGGATGATGATCATCCATGGTTGTTTTCCCTTCTTTCTTCCGTTTGCATTCATGACACATCGTTGGCTTGCTGTTTCGAATCAGAGCCTCCGGTCGTGTTTCACCGCACGCACATTTGGCATTCACGCCGACGCAACGCGCTGCAGTGGCGTTGCGCACCAACGCAGCTTCCGGATCACGCAGTGGAAATTTGTTTGTCATTAGGCCACCTTCGCATAGAGAGATTCGAACTTCAGAACACCAGCGGTTCCAAGACGGTCCAGTTCAACCAGATTCGTTAGCAACCGGACGCGCTTTCCGTTGGCGTCGATGATGTACTTAACCTTCAATTCCCGGAGCGCCGAGGCATCGCCGATATCGCGGTAGCGTTCCACGGCAGTCCAATATCTTCCGAGCTGGCTTGCCTGGCGGGAGTCGCGCGTTCCGATTTCGCCCAGCCCCTTCCGGGTCGGAATGACGAGGACCCGCAAGAGACGATCATGGCTCCTGGCTGCCCAGCGCCCATTCTTCAGCTTCCGCAATGCCGGACGCGCTAGCTGCGATACCCTGCGCGGGTCCAGATCAAACTTGCGCGAAGCTTGACTGAGCGAAGCACCGGCTCGGACTTCCGTGACCGCCTGGCCGACGTTTTTCCAGAGGTCCTGATCCTTCGCGGACATTGCGAAAAAGTCTTCGACAGATCGTGGTTGGATAAATCTCTTCTTGTTTGATCGGCGGGAACTTCTCCGCTTGTCTATTTTGTGTCGAGCCTGTTTGCGTTTCATTTCTGCACTTTTTCCTTTCGTAGCAACGGCGATTTGTCGGTTCCGCTGCGATGATTTATGTGCTTAGTTTATAATATACGCATAAAATGGACGACCCGTCAAACGCCGGTAGTTCATCTAAGTCAAGGCAGTGAAATAAGTTGGCGCTCTATAATCGGGGCCTTTCCGCATAATTTAGTTTCCAAATGCGTCTTCTTAACGTATAATTAAGGATGACTGGCGGGAATCCATCGCACAAATGACAAAGCCCAGGAATAACGTCGAAACTCCGAAGTCTGGGTCAGAACGAGGACGCGGTCGCCCACCGACAGTAATTGCCTCGGAGGTCTACGGAAGAGCTGAAAATTTCCGTGAGAATCTGGATCAGGTGTGGGATCGATTGTGGCCGCTCTTGTCAAACGCGCAGAGCGAGCGGGAAGTGACAGCGGCGTTTCAGGACGGCGCTCGTCCGTACGATCAGAACTTTGTCCCCGGTCTGTCGGCGCTGATACTTCGAGTCTTGCGAGAATCCACGTTGCCGAAAAGACGCAAGCCGCTGCAACGCTTTCTAGCGGATTCACTGGCGGGTGTGGGAGTGGTAACTCCGCGTCGTTCCCGCGACATCTGTGCCAAGGAAAAAGAAAAGGAAAAGAGCGCTCATCATATTATTCGATTTGAGTATTACGTCGTGTGTTCCTGCGGTTACAAGGGACACTCAAAGAATCATGCTTGCCCAAAGTGTGGAGCGGAGATTTCGTTTCCGTTGGGCTTTGGAAGTCTGATGTCATAAACAAAAGCGGGCCTGCCGACTGTTACCAGCAGCCGACAAGCCCTGACCACCACAGGAGGGTGAACTCCCATGGCAGCTACGCAAACGCTAGCTCAAATCTCACAATCCCACAATTCACTTGTGCCTCGCCACGGCGTTGTGACGCTTGTTGGCTATGGCATCCAGGTCCGCGTTGATCGCGGTCATCTCCTGCTCGAAGACGGGATCGGTGCTGATCGGTGTCGATACCGGTTTCCTCGCGTTGGACACGGGTTGAAACGGCTCGTGGTAATCGGGTCAGACGGAATGATTTCGCTGGCCGCGCTGCGCTGGCTGGCAGACCAGAAAGCAGCTTTCACACTCTTGGAGCGTGACGGCACGGTGCTCGTGACCACTGGCCCGGTTCGCCCGTCAGATGCCCGACTTCGCCGCGCTCAAGCCCTGGCGATTCAATCGGGAGCTGCTGTCCGGATCGCACGCGAGCTAATCGACAAAAAGCTACTGGGACAAGAGCGAGTTGCGCGTCACAAACTGCTTGCAACCGAGGCTGCCGACACAATTCACCGTTATCGATCTGAGTTGGCCGAGGCCGACACACCGGAGAGCGTGAGGCTGATCGAATCGAAGGCGGCTGGCGCTTACTGGGCTGCATGGCGCACTCTGCTCATCACATTTCCAAGAAAGGATGAGGCACGGGTGCCCGACCACTGGCGGGTGTTTGGGGCTCGCGTGTCGCCGCTAACTGGGTCCCCGCGTCTCGCAGTGAACCCACCCAACGCAATACTGAACTACCTTTATGCTCTCCTCGAATCGGAATCACGGCTGGCCGCCGCCGCTCTCGGCCTTGATCCCGGTATCGGCGTACTTCACGTTGACGCACCAGCTCGCGACAGTCTCGCTTGCGATCTCATGGAAGCCGTTCGCCCTCAGGTTGACGCGTTCTTGCTCGATTGGATAACGCGCGAAACGCTCAAGCGGGAATGGTTTTTCGAGCGGCGCGACGGCAATTGCCGGTTGATGGCATCGCTTGCAGTTCGGCTTTCTGAAACCGTTCCGACTTGGGGTCGTGCCGTAGCACCCGTTGCTGAGTGGGTCGCACAAGCTCTGTGGAATTCAATACGCAAGCCTGCTCGCGGAGAGCGGACGCTACCCACACGCCTCACCAACCGCCGCAGAAGCGAAGGCAGGGGGAAGGAATTCATCGCCGACACCATACCCGCACCTTACCCCGAGAAAATCTGTCCCGGTTGCGGTGCTACGACGCGGAAAGGACGGCATTGTCCCAAGTGTGGGCGCGAAATATCCAAAAAGAAGCTGATTGAACTTGCAAAAATTGGCCGAGTGGCAGCACAGAGTCCAGAATCCCGAAAGAGACGTTCCGACGCTCAACGGCGACATGGGGCCGCAAAACGAGCTTGGCGTTCGTCACCGAAAGCAGATTGGCCCGACGAAAATGCTTATGTCCGGCAGATTCAACCTCGGCTCGCGGCGATTACGATCTCTGCTCTGGCTTCGACGCTCGGAGTCTCGGAATCCTATGCCGCCGACATCCGCGCAGGCCGACACCGCCCGCATCCGAGGCATTGGCAGGCGCTAGCGGAATTGGTCGACCTTTCAATGGAAAGGGACCATCCCTTCTAAACTAAGGACCTGTTCATCACAGTGTAAGTAATTCGAAGTGAATGACTCGACACTTCTAGTCCACGACCTCCTCTGTCAGATTTCCTGGCTCCGGTAATACAG
>Ga0187860_1004639_pt1 | contig 10211 bp, 6 predicted proteins | sample June2016WEW_10_4_FD_132981 | JGI IMG/M metagenome (GOLD analysis project Ga0187860, IMG submission 132981) | Peatland microbial communities from SPRUCE experiment site at the Marcell Experimental Forest, Minnesota, USA - June2016WEW_10_40 | ecosystem: Environmental > Terrestrial > Soil > Wetlands... | reverse complement strand
GAGCGGCTGAAGATGCTGTGCCTGCTGACTTATGCCGACATCAAAGCCGTGAACCCAGAAGCCATGACGCCGTGGAAAGCGGACAACCTGTGGCAACTGTACATTGCGTGCGCGAATTACTTGAGCCGCAGCGCGGATGAGCGCGTGCACACCGATGTTGGTGGAAGTCTGGCGCACCTGCGGTCGCTGGCGCCGGTGGCGGGGAAAAAGATCAACGTTTTTCTGGAGGGATTGCCGCAACGGTATCTGCGTATTCATGGCGCGAGCGACGTTCTGGCGCATGCGGAGATGGCCGCTCGGCTGGGGCAGGACAGCGTCCAATTAAATTTGAAGCAAGTTCGTCACTGGTATGAGCTAACGCTGATTACCACCGACCGGCCCTTTTTGTTCGCTTCCGTTTCCGGGGCGCTGGCCGCGTGGGGAATGAACATCGTGAAAGCGAACGCGTTCTCGAATGCCGCAGGCATGGTGGTGGACACTTTCTATTTCACGGATCGCTTTCGAACGCTGGAGATGAATTTGCAGGAATGGGAGCGTTTGAAAAAGAGCATCGCGGCCGTGGTTAAAGGAGAAGCTGACTTGGCGCGCATGCTGCGTGACCGCTTGAAATCAGAGAAGGGGAACGGCACGAAGGTCAAGATCGCCACGCTGATTGAATTTGACGATAGCTGCTCGGCGCACAGCACGCTGGTGCAGGTTCTGACCCAGGATCGTCCGGGGCTGCTTTATCGGATGTGTTCGCTGGTCTCGAAGCATGATTGCAACATCGAAATTGCGCTGATCGAGACCGAGGGGCAGATGGCAATTGATGTTCTGTATCTGACCTCAGGCGGGGCTAAGTTGAGTGCGGACCGGCAGGCGGCGCTTGGGCAAGCACTGCGCGACGAACTCGCGGCAAAATGATTCTTCCTTTTACGCAAAGATAGTGGAGAGACGGGTGCCCCGCCCGTCCCTCCACTATCTGACTCATCGCGAGGTCGCCGCAACCTCGCGATCTGCGTAATATCCCTCTCTGGTTTGCACGGTCATATCTTTCTTCTTCACCGCCAATGTGACGTGGTGATAACCGGAGGCTGAGCTGTCTTTGTCGGGCGTATAGCCCATGCTGTACTGGGTTCGCAGTTCCTCGACGATGCTGGAGTAGATGTCGCCGACTGTTTCCTTTTTAGTGACTTCAAAGAAACGCCCACCCGTTTCTTTGGAAATCCGCTCGAGAATTTTCTTGCCATCGGTGCGCGGGCTCTCGGAAGGACGTTGGCCTCCGCGGCCGCCTCGACCACCGCCGCCGCCCGGCCAGCCACCTCCGCCGCCGGGCCAACCGCCGCCTCCAGGGTAACCACCACCGCCCCGGCCCATTCCACTGCCCTGCCTTTGGCCTTCGCTGCGGTGTGGTTCCGCGAAATAGATGGAGTAGATAACCGTGTCGGCGCGCTGGGCGGCCTCGATCGCGCTCTCCAGGTAAGTCTTGCTGCCGTGGTCGACGCCGTCCGTGAGAATAATGAGAGCCTTCCGGCCCAGCTGCTTTTTCATTAATTCGTTCGATGCCAGATAAACGGCGTCGTAAAGCTGAGTACCGCCGCTACGATGCGAGCCCGAGCCTGAGCCGGAGGGGGAATTAGAGGGATCGTTGGGATCGTTCGAGCGCTCGCGGTCCGATGGCGTCTTGAGCAGATCGAGCGCCGCTTGCAGCTTTTCACGGGATGAAGTCAAGTCCTGCAGCAGTTCTACTTCACGATCGAAATGAATGAGGAAGGCTTTGTCCTTGGGCTGCACCAGCATCTGATCGAGAAAACTGCGGCTCGCGTTGCGCTCCGCGTCGAGGACGTTGGTTTGACTGCGGCTGGTGTCGACGAGCAGGCCGAGCGTGAGCGGGAGATTTGCTTCCTGAGAAAAATACTTAATTGTCTGCGGGCGGCCGTCTTCCTGAAGTGTGAAATCGTCTTTGGTGAGGTCGCGGACGATTTTGCCATGTTTGTCGCGAACGGTGACGGGCAGCGAGACTACTTTGACGTCGACGGAAATGGTGGCAGCGGCATCCTGAGCCCGCGCCTGCATTGCTGGGCCGGCGCCGGGAAGAGCGACCAGCACAAAGTTCAGCACAAAGAGCAGCGCATAGGCAACCGGCTTCCACCAGGATGAACGGTAGGCAATCGTTTCCTTGTTTTTGTCTTTGTCTTTACTTGGCCGGGGATTAAGGGACCGGGATTCATTCACCGCGCATCCTCCGTTTAGCATGCTCCGTTATCTCAGACGAATCTTGAGAGCCTGAATATGTACAAGAAGACAGAATACACGGCCAGGATCGCACCGGGCCTGCTTTTCGGAAAAGGATTTGTGAGCGGACATGAACATCCACGCAAGCATCTGATTTTCTCGAGATCTGACCCGCGATCCTCAGGGCTAAACCCTGTTCTTGTTGGACTCAGGGTGGTACCCTTCGGCTCCGCTCAGGGCAGGATCTGAAGCCGTGTCCTCCCAAACCCATCTATGAGAACAGTTGTAATACTGGATGCGCGGCGACGGAGTTGCAGTTGCCAGCGTCCCTGTAAAAGCAACGTCAATGCCCGGTAAAACTTCGTAAATGCTAAACATGGTGCGTTTGGCGATGCTAAAGTACAGTTCAGGTATGCCGATAAGCGATGCTATGCGATGTCTTTGGCAGGGGCCACCGCGTCTTGCGACGTGCCTGCTCGCGGCGTCGATCGCTCTGATTCTGGCGGGGCCGGGCTACGTTTGCGCGCAGGACAAACCAGCGAGCAGTTCGGGAGGGGCGCAGGTTTCGAAGGCCGTAGGGGTCATCAAGAGCATTCAGGCGGATTCGATCACGGTCGCGGCGGAATCCGGCGGCGAGGGCGACATCATTGCGAAGCTGACGGGCTCGACCAAGATCCTGCGCGTGCCGCCGGGAGAGAAGGATCTGAAGAACGCGATTGCTCTGCAGGCGCAAGACTTGCAGCCCGGCGATCGGGTGCTGGTTCGCGGGCAGGCATCGACGAATGGGGACGGGCACACGATCGTCATCACTGCGCTGGCGGTGATTGTGATGAAGCAGGCCGATGTGGCGGCGAAGCAGCAGCACGACCGTGACGACTGGCAGAAGCGAGGGATGGGCGGGCTGGTCACGAACGTGGATGCTGCGACGGGCATCGTCACAATTTCCTCCAGTGGAATGGGCACGAACCGGAGTATCGCCATCCACATCGTCAAGGATACGATCCTGCGCCGCTACGCGCCCGATTCGGTGAGATTCGACGATGCGAAACCGGCACCCGCCAGCCAATTCTGGGCGCAAATCAAGGCAGGCGATCAATTGCGCGCGCGCGGGACTCGCAACCCGGATGGCAGCGAGGTGAACGCGGAAGAAGTTGTCTCCGGCGCATTTCGGAATATTGCGGGAACCATCAAGGCGATCGACGCGGCGAACAATACGATGACGGTGCAGGATGCGATCCGCAAGAGCGCGGTGGTGGTGAAGGTGTCACCCGACTCGCAAATGAAGAAACTGCCGGCAGAGATGGCGCAACGCATCGCGATGCGATTGAAAGGCGCGGCGGGCGGCGGGAGCGGAGATCAACCGGGCGCCAACAGCCAAGGCCAAGAAATGGGCGGGCAGGGTGCTACGCCGGTGGCTGGCGGGGCGCGACCATCGACGTGGAGGGAATCGCAAGCGGCGGGCGGGGCGGGCGGCGGGCCGGGCGGGAATGGTCCTCCAGATTTGCAGCGCATGCTGAGCCGCTTGCCCAACAGCACCCTGGCGGACCTGCAGAAGGGCGATGCCGTGATGATCGTCTCGACCGAGGGCGGAAATTCGGACGCGGTAACGGCGATCACGCTGCTGGCGGGAGTGGACGCCATCCTGACGGCGGCGCCCAATCGAAGCGCATCCACACTGCTTTCGCCGTGGTCGCTGGGCGCGCCCGGCGGAGAAGGTGAAGCCGCGCAGCAGTGAACAAACCTCAATCCAAGTTCTTAGATGATGTGATCTGCCTGGAAAGAATAAGGTGCGTGTTGAAGTATTTATCAGCCGTGATTCTGGCAAATCTGGTTTTGGCAATTCTGATTCCGGCGACGTTGATCGGGCTGGCTGCGCCGGCATCGGCGCAGTCGCCGGCCCAGTCATCAGCCCAGTCATCAGCAACGACAGGAACCCTGCGCGGGCAAGTGACGGATCCTTCTGGGGCGGTGGTTGCGAACGCGACGGTGGCCGTCCTGGTGTCCGGAGGACAAACGCATTCGGCCACGACCAACCGCACCGGCAGTTACGAAATCGGAAATCTGGCGCCGGGCAAGTACACAGTTACCGCGAATGCACAAGGATTCGCCGTTTTTGTGCAGAACGACGTGGACGTCGCGGCGGGCCAGGTCGCGCAATTCAACATTGCGCTCGACATCAGCGTCAAGCAGGAAAAGGTCAATGTCCAGGAAGAGACTCCTCAAGTCGACGTCAACCCTGCGAATAATGCGAGTGCGATCGTGCTTAGCGGCAAGGATCTGGAAGCGCTGCCCGACGATCCCGATGAATTGCAGTCTGACCTGGAAGCGCTGGCTGGACCTTCGGCTGGTCCCAATGGCGGTCAGCTTTACATCGATGGATTCACTGCGGGACAGCTTCCGCCGAAATCGTCGATCCGCGAGATTCGCATCAATCAGAATCCGTTTTCGGCCGAATATGACAAGCTGGGCTACGGACGCATCGAAATCTTCACCAAGCCCGGCACCGACAAGTTCCATGGACAGCTTTCAGTCGTCGGGAACGACTCGGGATTAAACACGCGCAATCCTTTCCTCGGCGATGCGACGCAGGAGCCATACGACTCCGTGATCTATATGGGAAACGTCGGCGGCCCCATCAACAAGAAGGCGTCATTCTTCTTCGACGTGCAGCGGCGCAACATCGACGAAATCGCAGTCGTAAACGCGCCCACGCTGGACCTGAGCGAAAGCGTTTCCAATCCGCGCACCCGCACCAACATCGCTCCACGTATCGACTACCAAGTCAGCACCAATAACACGCTCACCGCCCGCTACCAGTATTACCGTGATACATGGGAGAACAACGGCGTCGGCGGGTTCGTGCTGCCGGATGCGGGCTACAACACCTTGTCCACCGAACACACCGTGCAGATCACCGATACGCAAGTCCTAAGTACGAAGGCCATAAATGAAACCCGCTTTCAATACCTGCGCGACAACAGCAATCAGAATCCAGTGAGTACGGCGGTAGGCATCAATGTGCAGGGAGCGTACACGACTGGAGGCGCCGCCTCGGGAACCCAGCTCGATCACCAGGATCATTACGAACTGCAGAATTACACCTCGATATCGCAGGGCAATCACTTCGTGAAATTCGGAGGGCGATTGCGCGCAGTTCACGAGGTCAGCACGTCCGGTGCCGGATTCAATGGCACCTACACCTTTTTGTGCCCGCCGAGTCCCGTAAGTTGCAGCCCGACCCAGCTTTCCAACCCGATTCAGTATTCCATCGATGCAACCCACAGTGGCGTGGTGCCCACCGTGCCCGTCACCGTAGTGGATGCCGGACTGTACGTACAGGATGACTGGAAGGTGCGTCCTAACATCACCGTGAGTGGCGGGCTGCGCTTTGAGACCCAGAACGCAATCCACGATCACGCGGACTGGGCGCCTCGCCTCAGTTTTGCGTGGGGCATTGGCGGAGGAGGCAAGAGCGCTCCGAAAACGGTACTGCGCGGCGGTTTTGGCCTTTTTTACAATCGCGTCACCCAGGATATGGTGCTCAATGCGGACCGTTTGAATGGCATAACGCAGCAGCAGTACATTGTGGACAGTCCGAGCTACCCGACACCACCGCAGCTGAGTACAGAGCCTCAGACGATCTACCAGATCAATCCGACTCTGCACGCGCCCTACATCATACAGAGTGCGTTTAGCATGGAGCGACAGGTTACAAAGATCGCTAACGCTACGCTTACGTATCTGAATTCACGCGGCGTCCACCAGTTGATGTCCCTGAACGTCAACGCCCCACCGCCGGGCACACCGTACTCACCGAAGTCAAACATTCCAAACCCGGCGTTTGGCCCAATCTACCAGTACACTTCGGATGGAGTTTTCTGGCAGAACCAGTTGATCGCGAACTTCAACATCCGGGCAGGAGCGAAGCTCTCCCTGTTCGGTTACTACTCGCTGAACTATGCCAACAGCGACCCGATCGGCGGCGTAAGCTCAGGAGCGTTTGCAACCAACTTTCCGTCGAATCAGTACGATTTGAAAGTGGACTACGGGCGCGCTTCCTTTGCTATCCACGATCGGGTGTTCGTGGGGGGTACGATCGGGCTGCCGCGCGGGTTTCGCCTAAGTCCGTTTATGGTTGTCAATTCCGGCGCGCCCTACAACGTCACCGTGGGCCAGGACTTGAGCAACGACTCCCTCCTCAATGACCGTCCAAAGTTCGCGATCAATCCTTCGGGTTCCTGCCTGTCGCCGACGGTGGCTTGCCACTATGCGGTTCCGAGCACTTCCTACACTCCGATTCCCATCAACTACCTGACCGGCCCGTCCCTGTTCACCATGAACCTGCGCCTGGCAAAGACATTCGGCTTCGGCCCGGAGGTGGGCGGCAAAAGCGCAACGCCAGTAGGCGGTGGCGGTGGGGGAGGCGGCGGTCCGCGCGGTGGTGGCGGGGGTGGTGGCGGAGGCTTCGGACGCCCCGGAGGTGGCGGCAGCCCTTTTAATCTCGGACCGGGATCCAATCGACGCTACAACTTGTCGTTCAGCGTGAATGCGCGGAACGTTCTGAACCGGGTGAACCCGGCGCCGCCCATAGGGGTTCTAAGCTCACCGGATTTCGGAAAATCAATTGCTCTGGCGGGCGGGCCGTTCTCAAGCCCGGCGGCAAATCGAAAAATTGAATTGCAGGCACTGTTCAGCTTCTAAGGAAACTGCGCTAAGTCGAATAGTCGGCGTTGATCCGCACATACTCGGCGGTCAGGTCGGTGGTAAGAAATCGCACCGCGTGCCGGCCGCGCCCAAGCTGCACGCGAATATCGCAGACCGGCTGCGCGAGATTGCGATGAGCTTGCCGCTCGTTGAACGCGCAGGCGATTCCGTTGCGGCATACCTTCTGACTGCCAATAAAAATCTGCACGCGCGATGGATCGATGGGATCGATGGGCGCGTCGCACCTGCCCACTGCCGCCAGAATGCGTCCCCAATTCGGATCGGCCCCAGCCCACGCGGTTTTTACGAGCATCGAGTGCGCAATCGTCCGCGCCACCAGCAACGCCTCTTCCCTGCTGCGCGCCTGTTCGACGAATAAACGGATCACGTGCTGCACGCCTTCACCGTCACTGACAATCTGCTCGGCGAGAGACTGGCACACTTCGGTCAGAGCCGCGGACAACTTCTTTCGGGTACGAACATCTCTCACCCGAGCACCGCTGGCGCCGCTGGCGAGCAGCAGCACGGTGTCGTTGGTGGAGGTGTCGCCGTCAATGGACATGCAATTTAACGAGTGGTCGCACGCTTCGCGCAGAAGAGGCTGCAGCTCCCGCGCGCTCGCACCCACATCGGTGAACAAATACACGAGCAAGGTCGCAAGCTGCGGATGAATCATGCCGGCGCCCTTCGCAATACCCAACACGGTGATTTCTGTTGAGCCTTCTGTCGACGAAGCGCGGAAGCGCACGGACGCAATCTTCGGCCGCGTGTCGGTGGTCACGATAGCGTGGGCGAACGCGCGGACGCCGCGCTGGCTCGCGGATCGCGCCGCAATAAGCTCCGGCAACTTGGCGCAGATGTTTTGCGCCGGCAGTCGAACTCCGATGATGCCGGTCGAAGAAGGAAAGATTTCTGCAGCGGGCACACCGAACAGCTTTCCGGCTTCGCGACAAACTCGTTGGCAGGCTTGAATGCCGTCGCGTCCAGTGGCGCAGTTGGCGTTGCCGGAGTTCACGACGACGGCGCGAACGCGGCCGCCCGTCGAAACGAGCGCCCGGCCAACTTCCACGGGAGCGGCGGCGACCCGGTTCTTGGTGAATAACGCGGCCGCGGTCGCGCCACCGCTGGCTTCCGCCAGAGCGAGGTCCGGCCGCCCGCTGACTTTAATGCCGGCAGCGACAGCTGAGAAAGAGAACCCGAGCGGCAAGCGAATTTTTTCGGGAGAACGGCGCAGCGAGGTCATGCCTGTATCTTCAACCAGTTTTTGGGCGGCGGCAAAATTGCAAACGCGGGCGCCTTGCCCAGGATCATCGCTACTTCGTCGCAGCGATAGAGCCTGGGGCACTGATAACAGTCTTTGTGGATCTTGTCGGGAAGATCCTCGTGATTAGCAAGGCTGAATCCCATGCGCGAGAAGAATTCCGGAATGCGCGTGAACAGGCATACGCAGCTGACTTTGTGCTTTTCCGCTTGCGCCAGCAGAGCCTTGACCAGCCGTCTGCCGCCACCGCGGCTCTGGCTCGAGGGATCGACGGTGATCGAACGAATCTCGGCCAGGTGCACGCCATAGAGGTGGAGAGCGCCACATCCAATAATGCGTCCATCATGTTCGAGGACGACAAAGTCGCGGACGTTCTCGCAAATCTCTGCCAGCGTGCGCGGCAAAAGAGTGCCGTCGCCGGAGTAGGCCGAGATCAGAGCGTGAATCTGCTCGGCATCGGGAAGGACCGCCTCACGCGTGCGCATGAGCGCCTTTGCGCCGCAGCGGAGCGGTTCTCTTTTCCCTGTGCTTGCGCTTTTGCGGGAACTCTGCATTTTTGTGCAACGCCGCGTCGAGGGCCTTGACCACCTGATCCACGTGCTTCTTCTGAATCAGGTAGGGGGGAAGAAAGCGCAGCACGGTCTCGTGCGTGCGATTGATGATTATCCCCTCCTGTAACAGTTGCCGGGCTACCGCCTTCGCCAGTTCGGGCGAGTCCACTTCCACGGCTTGCATCAGGCCTATGCCGCGAACTTCCCGAATCGACTGGTGCTTCCTGTCTTTCTTCAGACCCTCGAGCGCCGCGTGAAAATATTCGCCCAACGCACGCACGTGCTTTAGCAACTTTTTCTCTTCGCGCAGGAACTCGATGGCAACGGCGCAAGCCAGCGGGCCGCCGCCGAACGTGGTTCCGTGCATACCAGAATGCATGCACTTCGCAACCCGTTCCGTGGTGAGAATGGCGCCGAGCGGCAAGCCGCCAGCCAGCGGTTTGGCGACGGCGACCACGTCCGGCAGCACACCGTAGTACTGGTAGGCAAAGTGGCGTCCGGTGCGGCCGAGGCCGCACTGAATCTCGTCAAGCACGAGCAACGCGCCGCTGCGTTTGCTCAAGCGCCGAGCAAGTTCGAGAAACTCCGGAGTGACGGGGCGAATGCCGCCCTCTCCCTGAATGGTCTCGATGCACACGGCGCAGACGCTGGCATCGAATTTTCGTTGCAGATCGTCCAGGTCATTGAACTTGACGAAAGTCACGCCCGGCACGAGAGGAGCGAACGGGGCTCGATATTTCGGCTGACCGGTGGTGGCCAGCGCGCCAAAGGTGCGTCCATGAAAAGAGTTTTCCATGGCAAGAATGCGCGTCTTTCGATTGGGCTTCGATTTGGCCTTGTGGCCGTTCGTGTTGTTCATTTGCGCAAAGGCGCGGGCCAGCTTGAGCGCCCCTTCCCAGGCCTCGGTGCCGCTGTTGCAAAAGAAAGCGCGGTCAAGCCCCGAGATTTCGGTCAGCAGCCGCGCGAGTTCCGCTTGGTACTCGTGAAAAAAAAGATTCGAAACATGAATCAACCGGCCAACCTGACGCTTGATCGCCGCCTGGATCGCAGGGTGGTTGTGGCCGAGCGCATTAACTCCGATCCCACTCAGGAAATCCAGATACCGCTTGCCACGAGAATCCCAAAGATACACGCCGCGCCCGCGTACAAACAGGATGGGCTGGCGTTCGTAGGTGGGAAGCAGGAGCTTTGCTTCCATGCGGGAAACAGAAGCAAGGCTCATGCTCTCAGCACCTCGGTGCCGCATTCCAGCTTGGTGAAATAAAACAGTGGCAGCATCTCGACCTGCGCCGCGGGCAGAATGCGCACTCGCCCTACGCCTGATTTGAGCGCCTGAGTACAGGCTTCGAGCTTGGGCATCATGCCGCCGCTGACTACGGATTCGTCGATGAGTCCGGCAACCTGGTCAGTGTCCAAACGAGCAATCACCGAACCGTCGGCTTGCTTTACGCCAGGCACGTCGGTGAGAAAAATCAGCGCGT
>Ga0187860_1004632_pt1 | contig 10219 bp, 11 predicted proteins | sample June2016WEW_10_4_FD_132981 | JGI IMG/M metagenome (GOLD analysis project Ga0187860, IMG submission 132981) | Peatland microbial communities from SPRUCE experiment site at the Marcell Experimental Forest, Minnesota, USA - June2016WEW_10_40 | ecosystem: Environmental > Terrestrial > Soil >... | reverse complement strand
CTCCTCCACCAACTGCAGCGTCTCGGAGTTAGTGTGAACGTCGAGCCGGCTGCCTGAGGAGTCCCCGACGCTTCGGGGCTTCGCCCCGATCCTGACGAACTTGGGGGCCTATTTCGTCTCAGACGGCAGCCGCCCTCCACGAACCGATCGATCCAACTACTCCAGGCAGCAATGGGGTTCCCACCCGAGCGATCGTCCTGACGACTCTTCTCACCTGGCGCTCAAGGCACGGATCATCGCGTCGTACGCGTCGCCCTTCGTGAGGTGGGCATAGTGCTGGGCAATCACGTCCGTGGAGGCACCGGCGATGAAGGAGAGCTGGATCGGGTTCATCCCCTGCCGAAGCATCTCGGTCATCCGCGAGTGCCGCAGCAGGTGGGGGGTAGACAGACTTGGTGATCCGGGCACGACGAAAGGCGTCCTTCACCACCTGGTAGATGCCGATGTCCGTAAGGGCGGTGTACTCACCTCCACGCTGCCGGTACCCGAGGAAGATCCCGTCCGAGGCTCGCTCGGATGGCCGCGTGTCGATGAACCGATCGAGGCGACGCAGCAGCGACGGCGGCAACGGCACGTCGCGAACCCGGCCCCGTTTCCCGAGGACACGGAGGTGAGCCTGCCGGCCGGACCGGACGATGTCCCCGGCCGTGAGCCTGGTCAGCTCGTCGAGCCGGAGGCCGCAGTCGGCGAAGATCCGGATGATGAGCTTGTCCCGCTCGTTCGCCATCGCCCCTTCAAGGAGATCGATCTCGTCGCGGCTGAGCACATCCCGGATCGGCTTCTCCCGCCGCGGGCGCTGCGGCCGCGAGAGCACTTCTTCGCCCTCACGGGTTGCCCAGTTGAGGAGAAGCCGCACGGGTCGGATGAACGAGTGAACCGAGTACTTGGAGACCGGCTTGCCGTAGCGGTTGCGCCGCTGGAGGAGCGAGGAGGTGGAACGGTCGAAGGCCCGCCGGTCCAGTTGATCCAGACGGGTGATCCCCTCGGACGAGCACCACGACAGGAAGACGGCGCGAAGGGCGTATCCGTACTGCCCGTCCGTCCGGGGCGACAGCCCCCTGGCTCGGCAGGAGATGAGGTAGTCCTCGACAAGTCGTTCCAGGGGAGTCGAAAACCCCTGATCGAGAAGGTGAACGGCCATGATCTGGCCCTTGTGAATGGTTTGATGCGATCAGTATGAATCCTGATCCCCCAAAATCCATTCCACTGCAACGGCAGACTTGGTGATTCGATTCTAAGTTTTCCACATCTCGTCCACACCCGAAGAAATGTGAAGTTCCTTATCCCATAAGGGATTTGTCGCAATGGCTGGGGAGGAAGGATTCGAACCTTCGAATGGCGGATCCAAAGTTACCTTCCTTATTGGAGCCCTCCACTAACGCACGGATTGAGTTCGGTTGCACCAACAGACTCCGAAAACCTGTTGTAGAACAACAACAGACCCGGTGATGTGCAGAACAACGTCATCCATGCGTTGTACCAAATATCACTCCAGCCTCGCGGCCGTGACATTCTTCGGGTTCGCCAACCCGAAGGACCTCCCCTCGGGGGTTTTCCGGTCGGCTCAGAGTCGAACGAGAGGGAGGAACATGTCGTCGACAATCTCGGCGATGGCGCTCCCGGTCGGCGGAGTGCGGCGGACAAGCAGTTCATGGCGGAACATGTCGGTGGGCAGCGTGGCGACCCTAGGGCTGATGCCTAGTCGTACCTCGCCGCGCTCTTCGGCGTGCTTGAGGATGGTGGCCATGACGCTCGTGCCGACGTGGAGCACCTGGTCTTGGAACGCTGCGAACAACTCCGCGTCCGCGAAGTAGTCGCTGAGGATCCCGTGCAGAGTCTCTGGACCCAGCTCGGTCAGGCGGGCTGACACCCGGGTGAGTAGCGCGACGACATCGCCACGCAGACTGCCGGTGTCGGGCACCTCGTCCGAGAGCATCGGTCGGTGCCGGCGCATGGCGGTGATGACCATCTCGGCACGGTTGCGCCACCGCCGGTAGAGAACGGCGCGGCTGGTGCCGGCCCGGTCCGCCACAGCCTCCATCGTGAGGTTGAGATACCCAACTTCTTGGAGCTCGGCCCAGGCTGCGTCTAGCAGCACCTCTTCAAGGACCGCGCCCCTGCGCCGCGTCTTGCCTCCGCTGTGCTGCTGTCGCTCGTACGCCTTCGCCACGTCGATTCCTTTAGGGACAGTGTATCGTAGCGGCACTTAAGATACACTGTCCCTTATGAGTTCGAAAGACCCGCCAATGCGGGCCATCCCAGCCTCCTACCCGACCGTTGCTCCCAAGACTGAGCCCGCGGGCTGGTGGCCGCTCGTGGTGATCGCCTCGGCCCACCTCATGGTGATCCTCGACACGACCGTCATGTTCGTCGCCCTGCCCTCGGTGCAAAAGGGGCTCCACATGACGGTCACGACCCGCCAGTGGGTGGTGACCGCTTACACGCTGGCGCTCGCTGGTCTTCTGCTCCTGGGCGGGCGTCTGGCCGACCGATTTGGTGCCCGACGCACGCTGCTTGTCGGCGTGGCCGGGTTCGCTTGCGCCTCGGCGATCGGCGGCGCGTCGGTCGACGGCGTCATGATCATCGCAGCGCGTGCCGTCCAGGGCGCGTTCGGCGCCGTCTTGATCTCCTCGACCAAATCGCTCCTCGTCACCGTGTACTCCGACGAAGACGAGCGGGCCAAAGTGATGGGGGTCTTCACCGCCACCCTGACCGCCGGCGCGGCGATCGGTCTCGTACTCGGGGGCGTGCTTACCAGCGAGCTGAGCTGGCGCTGGTGCCTCTACGTGAACGTCGCCCTCTCGCTCGTCACGCTCCTCGGCGCTCCGCGCTTGCTGCCGGATCTCCCCGGTCACAAGGAGGTGAAGATCGATATCTGGAGCGCCGCGCTCGCCTCGGTGGGCATGGCCGCCCTCGTCTACGCACTGGGAGGGGCCCCCTCGCTCGGATGGGGGTCCGCCCAGATCGTCGGCTCCCTCGTCACCGCCGTCGTCCTCCTCGGTGCGTTCGTCGTCCGCCAGGTCGGCCACTCCGACCGGCTCCTGCCACTGCGGGTGGTACTCGACCGCAACCGCGGCTGGTCCATGATCGGCCTCATCGTCAACGGGCTCAGTACCTTCGGCATGATGCTGATCCTCACCTACCAGCTCCAGGTGGTGATGGGCTACTCGGCGCTACGAACTGGGCTCGCCCTCATCCCCTTCGCCGTGGGGGGCGCGATCGGTTCGGCATTCCTCGCCCGCTTCCTCATGGTGCGCGTACCTCCCCGTTGGCTGATCTCCGGGAGCATCGTGGTCGAGGCCGCCGGTTTGATCCCGCTCATCTGGCTCACCCCGAGCAGCCACTACTGGCCGCTCGTTCTTCTCGCCACGATCATCGAAGGCCTCGGCACTGGGGTCGCCGGTCCGGCCACCCTCAACACCGCACTTGGCGGTGTCCTCCCGTCCGACGCCGGGGCGGCCGGCGCTGGCACCAGTGCTGCCAGCCAGCTCGGCTCGTCCATCGGTGCCGCCCTGCTCAACACCATCGCCGTGGCTGCGACGGCCAGCTACCTGGCCACCCACGTCACGGCTGGCGTCATCACGGGGACCGTTCACGGGTTCACTGTCGCCATGGTCTGGGGTGTGATCATCACGGTCGCTGCCGCCGTGCCCATCGCCATCTTCGTCGACGCCAGGACGCCATCGCGCCGGCACTGACCTTGTCGATAGCCCGTACCGCACCTCGCTCAGTTGCGGCGCAATGTCTTCCCGTTCAGCCTGACGGTGGGACGCCAGAGTTTAGGTTCTTATCAAGGCCCTCCCCTGACGTAACTTTCGAGTTCAACTGCACCGGCAGAGTGTCAAAAACCCTTGTACTGCAATGGCTAAAAGTCGCTGACTCTTTTGCGACATCACACTGCTTTACTTTCGCGTCGGCTGGCATGTCACGGGCTCGGCCATCGCACCGCTGTCGAGCAATTATTGCCGGATCTGCAGCCCCGCAAGGAACTGTGAAATGCCGGCGACGGCGTCGTTGGCGAGGAGATCGGCGTCGAGGTCGGGATGGAGGCCCAGCATCGTGCTCGCGTACGCCGAACTCCCTTGGGCCGAGGGATCAGCGAAGTTCGCCGCCAGCTCGCCCAGCGCCGTCGCTGTCTGACCGGCGAGGTCCGCTCCAAAGACCGCCTGCACCTGAGCCGCAGCGGCGTCGGGTCCCCCATCGTCGTTGTGGAGCACCACGTACGCGATGTCATACCAGTCCTTCGTGAGGCCCCGGCCGTAGGCAGCGTGGGCCTTGGCGAGAAGGTACGCCGGCAGGGTTGTGACCCGCACCTCGACGGTCGTTGCCCGCCCGTCGACCTCGGCAGCGAACGGCCGGAGTTGCCAGTCCCGTGCGGCGAAACCGGTCCCCCGGGAGGTTCCAGGCTGCCAACTCCGCACACCCGTCGAACAGCACGGTGACCTCACTGACAACGGAGGCCATGTCTGCCAGGAACTCGATCTTGACGACAGCACCCGGGACTGATCTGTCCCGCCAGCGCCATGCGTACTCGCCAGACGGAGTGAACCCGCTCTCCTGGAGGGCACGTTCGAGGCGGGCCGCATTGCCCGCACCGCTCTGGATCTCTAGATCGACCTGCACGTCGACATCGGTTGTGCCGACGTGCTGATGTGCCGCACTGCTGCAGAGGAGGTCGGGCACGAGGCCGCCGAGAAGGACAAACTCCGGCGTCTCCCCGTACGCAGTGACGAGGCGGACGAGGGCTGCCTGGGCGAGAGCCCGCGCCTGGCGGCTACGCGGCGGTTCCGGCATCGAAGGTCTCCCGCAGGTGCTGGGCAGCCTCGGCGGAGCGCCCGCCCGCTGCAAGGAGGTCGGCATACACACGGACCGGGAGTGCGACGTGCACACCCTGGATCACGGGTCCCTGATCGGTCATGGCCGTGGGAATCTGGCGGACCGCGATGCGCTCACCCTTCTCCACGATGCGACCCCCAAGAAGCGACGCCAGGAGGGACCGGTCCGACATCAACTCCGCGTCGACGTACAACTCAAGGGTTGTCACGTCGCTGATGTACGGGGCTAGCAGCACCGACGCCGCAACACCGGTCACCGCCCAGCGAGCCTTGCTGCTGTTCAGCCCTCGGGCAATCTCGCTGCGAAGCGTCTGGAGAGGATCCTTCCAGAGGCGATGCACCAGAAGCGGCGGCTGCTTCGACTGCTGCTCGGAGGCGGCGGCGGCGTAGGCGTCGAGCAGGGCGTCCGTGTCGACGATGCGCCGTGCGGACGCCGGCCCTCGCTGGGCTTGTGGCCTGGCCAGCAGGCCAAGTCGCTCAAGCCGCGCGAGAGCGGTCGCCGTTGCCTGGCGCGACAACCCGGTGGCCCGCTCGATGCCCTCGACGGTGGGGGGGACTCCCGACAGGGCGGCTTCGGCGACGCTCAGCGTCGAACGTGCCCACCGAGTCGTTTCGTCGGGGCGCGCACGCACCTGTGCCGGCTCTCGGGATATGACGAGACCAGACGGCCTGATGATCTCGGCGTGACCGACCTCATCAACCCATCCGAGGCCCTCGTGGCTAAGCCACTTCCTCGCCCCCTCCGAGAGCTTGGCTGCGACCACGACCTCCAAGCCCGGAACGAGGAGGGCGAGCTGCTCGACGTCCGCCGGCCAGCCCTCCCCAGCCCATCCGGCTGTGAAACGGTGCTTCGTCGTGCCAGCCCAGACAGCCACATCGAAAGCAGGGGCACTGGCTTTCTGGCGTGGACTGACGTCCACTCGGAGGCCGTGGGGCAGGGCAGCCGCAAGGACCCGCCGTACCCGTTTCGTGAGCTGGTCGCTGGCCACCATAGTTCTCAGTATACCCATACTTCCCTGTGCCAGGGAACTATCGTTCTACGGGGAAGTATATATCCTCCGCCGGTGGCTGAGCCGGCCGGTGAGCGACCCCCCGGAGAGCGACGACGTGACACAGCCAGCGACCCGCCGTGGGCCTAGCTCTCCGAGAAGGTGAATCGACGCTCGTGATGGTTTCCTGGCTCCAGTCCAGCACGTCTTCCTTCTGGAGGCGGCCAACGACGATCCCGGGTGCGATGCCGATCCTCTTCGCGAATGCGACGATCTCCTCGTCGCTGTCGAGTGACAGCAGCTCGGGCTCCAACCTTTTTGGGATCAGATGGTTGGCCGAGAAGTCATTCGCCTCCTCTTCGGCGGCATCGGCCGACGGATCGCCGGTGATGAAGGTCTCCTTCTTGCTGTGGAGCAAAACGTGACCGGCCTCATGAAAGAAGGAGAACCAGAGGTGGTCATCTGTCTTGTGACGAAGGCTGAGCTGAATGACCGCCTTTGTTGGCGTTACCCAACGGGCAGCTCCGCTTGCGCGGGTCCCTTTGATCTCTGGGACGAACACCACCGCAACTCCCGCCGCAGCGCAGAGGGAAACGAGAGCAGGTATGGCCTCACTTATGGGAAGAATTGTCAGCGATCGGATCTCTTGCAACGCCGAGCGAAATTTGCGGGCGTCAAACGGTTCGCAGGCGATATCGGCCGCATCTAGTTCGCCCAGTCGCAACCATGCGGCAATGGCCCCGTCGTCGCTCTCGAAAGCCTTCGACTTCCGGAACGAAGCAAGGGGAGCCCGCCAGACGTTTTCCCAGCTCTCTCGGTTGGCCACTCCAAAGAACCGACAAGCCTCCTGAAGCTGAGTTCCAACGTCCGCTCCCTTTGTAATCACGCCTCGCTTAGTCAGCTCCTTGATTGGCAGTGTCTGCAGCCACTTGGCGTCACTGGCCAGATATTCCCGATCCTCGGTGCGGGCGAGTCGGTCACGATAGTTGTCTTCGAGCCGATTCCAAATCTTGGCCGGAACCCCGGTCACCTTTTCCAAGACGAGAGCCGTTTCATGCGATATCGGAGCGATTCCCTGGATCATCTGGTTGACATGCTTCGGTGAGAGGCCCGTGCGAGTTGCCAGATCCGACTGCGTCATACCTCGTGCGATCAGCGTCGCACGCAGGTGTCACCCGGCGCAACCGCGTAGTCCGGCTCGTATCGCAAGGGACGATGGTCTGCCGCTGTTGTCATCGATTCGCTACCTCCCGTGCTCGTTGTTGATGATGACGTCGGAGATCATGGCGGCCGTGCACTCCGGCCAAGTCTCCGTTTCCTCGGTTGCCGTGACGCCGTCAGGGACAAGGATGACGACCACACCGTCGGTATCGCCGACATGAAGCTCATCGCCACCACCATGTTACCTAGCACAGGCCGCCCGGCAGCCCATTCGGGCCGCTCCCGTCGGCTGTCGAGACTGTTCATACGACCTGGGTTCTTGTGTGAAGCCTCACCTCACGCCAGCGCTACGCGGCCTCCTCGGGTGTACGGAAACCCCCGGAATGGGTGTACGGATTCGATCGGAATGCGTGTACGAAAACGGCCGGAGCGCGCACAATAGGGGCGCATGCGACGCGTGTGGGCAGCGCGAGCTCTACGCAGTGGTCGGCCTACCGGAGCTTGACGGAGACCCGAAGTAGCTACCTGCTGGAGCAGGGTGGCGCCGTTACCGCTGTCGTGATCATTCCGAAACGTGCCTTCCAGTCCGCCGACGACGCCGTCCGGCGCTTGCGCCGCAGAATGTGGCTCTTCGGATTCCAGCGGGGTCTGACTGCTCCTGATGGTGAGCTGCCGTGGTGCTTCCGTGCAACGCTAAGCGTGTGAAGGGCGGACTGCGAATCGACGAGCCGACTGGCGAGCGCTGGCAACTCGCTCTCAATCTAGTAGCTCCACTCCGGGGTTGCCCTACGTGGTTCCCCACGTCGGTGCGCAAGGCGAGCGTCTACCTGAGCCCGGATGAGGTTGCCCGATTCGCCACATTGGCGGAGCGAGAGGGGACGTCGCCTAGCTGTCAGGCGTGTTTAAGAACCACCGTGGAGGCTGCAGTCGATCCGACCCCGATGCATCCCGACGTGGCGGCGCAAGCAGCACCGTCGACGTAGCCGACTCCTGGCGGGAGCGTTTCCGCGACCCAGATCGCGCCGCCATCCGTAGTGCGGAAGGTCGACGCACCTGCTCCGGCCGCTTCACAGACCGAGACAGCTGGGCACGCGACAGCGTCAAGGTTGCCGTCGCCAGAGGGAAGCTTCTGGCTCGTCCAGATGGTGCCTCCATCAGTGGTACCAAGGGCGACAGCGGCAGAACCGGACGCGTTTTGTCCCACGGTTTCGCAGATAGATGTTGTAGAGCAGCTAATTGCAGAAAGGTATCCCGTGCCGGAAGGCAGCTTCTGGCTTGTCCAGATCGTGCCCTCGTCTGACGTATGCAGAACACCACCTGCGGACCCGGACGCGTTTTGTCCGGCGGCTTCACAGATCAAGGTCGACGGGCATGCGACGCCGTAAATAGTGGTCGTCACGTTCTCGGCCTGCCAACTGGCACCACCATTTGTGGTCCGTGCAGCGCCTCCCAAGCCCATGGCTTCACAGACGGAGGTTGACCGACAACGCACAGCGTCCAGGACCCCGATGCCCGAGGGAAGCTTCTCGCTCGTCCAGGTCGCACCACTGTTGGTCGTGCCGATCGCGACGCCCCCGTTCGACGTGCTCTGCCCCACGGCCACGCACGTCGAGACGGAGGGACAAGCGACCGCATAGAGGATGACAACACCCGCGGGCAAGCCTCGTGCCACCCAGCTCGTTCCTCCGTCTGTCGTACGTATCGCTACACCAGAGCCGCCCGTAATCGATGGACGCTCACCCACGGCTTCGCAGGTCTGCGCCAATGGGCACGCAAGACCTGTGAGCTGAACGACCCTGGCGAGGAAGTTCGGATTCGTCCACGTCGAGCCTCCATCGGTCGTACTCACAACGTAGCCATAGTTCTCTGAGAGCTGGTTCCCACTCACGGCATCGCAGATCAACGTCGAGGGGCAGGCGATAGCGGTCAAATACGCAACTCCCGACGGGAGCTTCTGGCTCGCCCAGATCGCGCCACCATCAGTCGTGCGTATGACGCCAGAAGGAAGTCCCAAACCAGGCTGGTTGATCGCCTCGCAAATCGATAACGAGGGGCATGAAATGCCCACAAGACCACGCGTGGCCGACGGGAGCTTCTGATTCGTCCAGCTGGTGCCAGCGTTGGTCGTCCCGATCGCGACGCCGGCGGATCCGGACGTGTTCTGCCCCACTGCCTCGCACACCGGCGTCGACGGACAGGCGACAGAATACAGGTCACCTGTCCCGGAAGGGAGCTTCTCGCTCGTCCAGCTGGTGCCACTGCTTGTCGTGCGAATGGCGACCCCGGCGGTTCCCGATGCGCTCGCCCCCGCTCCCTCGCAGACCGACGTCGACGGACAGGCAACCGCAAAGAGGGCACCCATCCCAGAGGGGAGCTTCTCGCTCGTCCAGCTGGCGCCACTGCTTGTCGTGCGAATGGCGACCCCGGCGGTTCCCGACGTGCTCAAGCCGACGGCTTCGCAGATCGAAGTCGACGGACAGGCAACCGCGTTGAGGTCCTCTGTACCGGCAGGGAGCTTCTCGCTCGTCCAGCTGGCGCCGCTGTTTGTCGTGCGAATGGCGACGCCGGCGGTTCCCGATGTGCTCGCGCCCACGGCCTCGCAGACCGACGTCAATGCACAGGCGACGGCGCTGAGCTGACCGGTGCCGGCAGGAAGTTGCTCTCGTGTCCAGGTCATGCCGGAGTTCAAGGTGCGAGCTGCGTAGCCATCCGGGCGAGCTACACCGACAACCTCGCAGACAGACGTGGACGGACAGGCGGCACCATAAAGCCCGTTCGATGGCTCCGCAAAGGTGGTTGCCACGGACCACGGGGTCACCAGTTCAGCATGGGCTCTCGGGAGCGCAACGCCGCCCGCAACAGCGATCGACCCGAGAGCAACGAGAGCCACCAGAGCCACGCGCTGCCCCCGCGCTGTCCGCCGTGCGCGGAGCCTCCCTCCTCGCTGCCACCTCACGGGTATCCCCCTTTGCGCTATCGAGGACAGGCGGACTCTACACTGGCAGAGCTGCCGGCATCAACGGCCTCGGCTTCCACGATCTCAGACGGACGAACGCCCTGCCCTAGTGTGCCGTCCGACTGAAAGTTAGCGAAATGTTGGAAAACTGGGAATTTCTGTCTCGGCCGGCGCGTTCTTCCCGATGTGAGCCAACATTTGAAGAACGCCAGGCCAAGACGAGGACGACCGACCGCCAGCATCGAATTGAGCGAGACCGAGCGCGAGACGCTCGAGCG
>Ga0187860_1004630_pt1 | contig 10223 bp, 7 predicted proteins | sample June2016WEW_10_4_FD_132981 | JGI IMG/M metagenome (GOLD analysis project Ga0187860, IMG submission 132981) | Peatland microbial communities from SPRUCE experiment site at the Marcell Experimental Forest, Minnesota, USA - June2016WEW_10_40 | ecosystem: Environmental > Terrestrial > Soil > Wetlands... | reverse complement strand
TCTTGTGCGATGGGATGCCTTCGATTCCGCGCAAACAACCGTTGGCTGAATTTCTCTCTGGGAAGGGATACTGGGTGTTTTATCCGCGCTATCGGGGAGCGTGGGAGAGTGGCGGGGAGTTTCTGGCACGATCGCCGCACCTGGACATTCTGGAGGTGATTGGCGGGCTGGCGACGGAGTTTCGGGAGCTAGCGTTTGGGCGGCGGTTTCGTCTGGCGGTGGAGGAAGTGTTTGTGATTGGCGGGAGTTTTGGCGGTGCGGCGGCGATTCTTTGTTCGCTGGATGATCGCGTGAAGAAGGTGGTGGCCAATTGTCCGGTGGTGGATTGGGCGATTCTTGGGCGAGAACAGAAGAAGGAGACTTCGAATCCTAGTTATGCGGCGTATATTCGGGCGGCGTTTGGGGAGGGGTATCGGCTTTCGGATAAGAACTGGAAGAAACTGCTTGGGGGAAAGTTTTATAACCCGTTGTATTATGCGGGCGACGTTACTGCTTCGAAGGTCATGATGTTTCATGCACAGGACGATCCTTATATTCCTTATCAATTGGTCGTCAAGTTTGCGCGGACTACGGGTGCGCGGTTGAAACTGTTGCGGCGGGGCGGACACTTGAGTACGGATTTGATCGTGCGGAAGTATTGGAGGCAGATTCGGGAGTTTTTTGAGAGTTGAGTCTTATCTCCAAAGCCTCGTTGAGGATGATCCGAAACCTGCTGAGAGTCTTTGTGTTGACGCTTATGGCTAAGGAAAAGTCGAAGACAACGCACGCAATGGACGAGCTACAGGCAAGCGTCCGCCCATTGTTGAAGGAACTGGGATTCCGAGGGCGGGCTCGAGCATTCAACCGTACTACCTCCGACGGCATCACTCAGGTGATTGAGTTTCAACTCGGAAGATTTGACCCTCCGGGCACGCAGTATGTTGGATTCCGACAAAACCTCTACGGGAAGTTTACGGTCAACGTCGGCGTCTACGTACCGGAGATGCACAAGTATACGTATCCTGGCGGTGGCGAGTTGCCGTTTGTTCATGAGTACGATTGCTGGATCCGCGCGAGACTGGGAACTGTGGGACCGGAACATCATGACATCTGGTGGGATCTCGAATCGGTACATGAGCAAGCTGCAAAGGTGTTTCACCGGATCGAGAGAGATGCACTCCCTTTCCTCGCACGATTTGAAACACGCGATGCGATCCTGCAACAGTGGAAGCAGGAGAATTCCGATGTCAGCAAGTTCGATCGCAGCCGGCAGCAGACCGCGTGCGCCATCATCATGGCGATCCGGGGACGACGGGATGAGGCCAGATCAATACTCAGCGCGGCGCTTCGGCAGCTTGCAGATCACCCATCCGCACAGATGGTCCGTGGTCTCTTCGAGAAACTTGGATTGGGGGAGCCCGAATCCTAGGAAAAAGGGCGGACTAAGAAGTCCGCCCCTACGCAACTCGGACGGGGCATAGGCCCGTCGCCATACGAACTACTTCTTTAGCGACGACTGGTAGCGCTTGTTGATTTCTTCCCAGTTGACTACGTTCCACCAGGCTTGCAGGTATTCGGGGCGGCGGTTGTTGTATTTGAGATAGTAGGCGTGCTCCCAGACATCGTTGCCGAAGATGGGATGGAGGCCTTGCGAGATGGGGTTGTCCTGATTGGGCGTGCTGAGGATTTTCACTTCGCCTTTTGCGTCTCCCGCTAGCCATACCCATCCGCTGCCGAACTGGCCTACACCGGCGGCGTTGAATTTTTCCTGGAAGGTTTTGAAGTCGCCGAAGGTCTTTTTGATTACCTCGGCAATGGGGCCGGTGGGATCGCCTCCGCCCTTGGGCTTCATGATGTTCCAGAACATGCTGTGGTTGACGTGGCCGCCTCCGTTGTTGCGGACGGCGCCGCGGATATCTTCGGGGACGGCGTTCAGGTCGCGCAGGAGATCTTCCGGAGTTTTCTTGTGCAGCTCGGGATGCTTGTCCAGGGCCGCGTTGAGGTTCTTCACGTAGGCGGCGTGATGCATGTCGTGATGCAGATGCATCGTCTTTTCGTCGATGGTGGGTTCGAGCGCCGTGTAATCGTACGGCAAGGGGGGCAGTTCGTGCGCCATTTTCAGTTCCTCCAAAACTTGTGCCATTTTCGTTTTCCTCCAAAGCTTTAAAGATGCCGGGGTGCGGTTGAAGGATTCATGCGGGGCGGGCCTGGTTGTGCTGGCGGCCCCATACATTTGTAACATTTTAGTGGGAAAAAGCTGGCTCGGCGAGCAGTGCCGGATGTGAGGGCGTTTATGGCAGCAGAAAGAGCCGGCGTTCAGGGCCCAGCCCCTAAAAGGGGCGTTTGATACTGAAGAAGTTGCGGTATCGCTAAAGCGATACCCTGATACGAAACCTACGCCGCTATAATTCTCGTTCATCAACTGTGGTGGAATTCGGAGGGTCTTTGAAGGTTTTATTGCTGGAGAATATCAGCGGGGTGGCGGCTTCGCAGTTTGAGGAAGCGGGATTCGAGGTGGAGGCGCTGAAGCGGGCGCTCGACGAGCATGAACTGATCGAGAAGGTGCGCGGGACTTCGATTCTGGGAGTGCGTTCGAAGACGCGCATCACGGCGGCGGTTTTGGATGCGGTGCCGGAACTGGTGTCGGTGGGGGCGTTCTGCATTGGTGTGGACAAGATCGACCGCGCGGCCTCGAGCGAGCGCGGGATCGCGGTATTTAACGACCCGCATTCGAACAGCCGGTCGGTGGCCGAGTTGGCGATGGGGGAGATCATCCTGCTGATGCGGCGGACGTTTGAGGCGAGCACGCGGCTGCATGGCGGGGTGTGGAATAAGTCGTCGGCGGGATCGCACGAAGTGCGCGGGCTGACGCTGGGGATTGTCGGCTACGGGAAGATTGGGTCGCAGGTATCGGATCTGGCGGAGGCGATGGGCATGCGCGTGGTGTTTCATGATGTCGCGCACGTGCTGGCGCGTGGAAATGCCCGCGCGGTGAGCTTCCGCGAGTTGCTGGAGATTTCGGATGTGATCACGCTGCACGTCGATGGCAAGCCGCAGAATCAGAATTTGTTTGGCGAAGATGAGATGCGCGCAATGAAAGATGGCGCGTGCCTGATGAATTTGAGCCGCGGATTTGTGGTGGACCATGAGACGCTTGCGCGGCATTTGAAAAGCGGAAAGCTGGCCGGCGCGGCGGTGGATGTGTTTCCACAGGAACCGGAGAGTGGCGGCGCCTTTTCCAGCCCGCTGCAAGGGCTGCCGAATGTGATTTTGACTCCGCATATCGGCGGGAGCACGGAGGAGGCGCAGCAGAATATTGGCCAGTTTGTTTCCGCGCGGATGATCGATTATTTCAAGAGCGGGAATTCGCAGCTGAGCGTGAACCTGCCGCAGTGTCATCTGGACTATGCGCCAGGATCGCACCGGCTGACCCATATGCACCACAATGTGCCGGGAATCTTGCGGGCGATTAACGACATTCTGGCGGATCGCGGGATCAATATCGATCGACAAGTGCTGGATACTCGCGGACCGCTGGGATATGCGATTTACGACATCAATCAGGATTGCGATGAGCAGCTACTGGCAAAGCTACGCGCCGTTCCGCAGACGATCAGGGTGCGCGTGCCGGGGGAAGCGCGGAGTTAGATTGGGCGAAGTTCCGGCTAGTACCGTGACCGCGGGATCAGCAACACGGTGGAGGGACGCCCGGCTCTCCACCTATTTCGTTGCGGCGCGTTTGAGGCGATCCTGGACGGCTTCCCACTCGGGCGTGCTGGGTGGGAGATCGACCGCGATCCAATTGTAATTTCCGGCGTCTGCCTGGTGGAGAACTTCGTACAGCGCGGCTGCGTAGTCGGCTGCCGATTGCGGCATTTGGCGGATTGCGATGTTGGTGCGGCTGGACGCATGCTGGTGCTGCAAGTAAATTCCTTGGCCCTGGGCGGGCAGTTTTCCATTGGTCACTAGATATAACGTGGTGCGCGGGCTGTAGTGGCGCGGGTGCAGGCCGGGCGCGGGATGGGCTCCGGCTTGAACCTCTTGCGCAGAGCCGACTGGCCCGACGATCGCTTCCAGGTCTGTCCGCGAAATTCCGCCGGGACGAAACAGGATCGGCCTGGGCTCGGTTAGCGAGAGCACGGTGGACTCGATACCGACCTTACAGGGTCCGCCGTCGAGTATGAAATCTACTTCGCTGCCTAGGCTGCGGCGGACGTGGCCGGCGGTGGTCGGAGAAAGTTCGCCGAAGCGGTTCGCGCTGGGTGCGGCGAGCGGAACGCCGGCGGCGCGGATCAGGGCTAGCGCGATCGGATGCGCGGGCATGCGGAGACCGACAGTGGGCAAGCCAGCGGTGACGATGGCAGGAATTGCAGGCTGCTTTTCTAGCTGCTTTTCGAGCACCAGCTTTTCGAGCACCAGCGTCAGCGGACCGGGCCAGAATCGGCGGGCCAGACGGTTGGCGTTTTCTGGCCAGTTCGCAACCAGCGACTGCGCCATCTCTATGGATGACACGTGCACGATGAGCGGGCTGGTTCCGGGTCTGCCTTTGACGGCGTAGATACGGGCTACCGCTTCGGCGTCGAGAGCGTTGGCGCCGAGACCGTAAACCGTTTCGGTGGGGAAGGCGACGAGACCGCCGGCGCGCAGGAGGTGGGCGGCGCGGTCGATTTCGGCGCGGTCGGCGATTTGGGACATAGCAGATTGTAGATTGCAGAGGTCAGATTTTGGATTGCAGAGGAGCGCTGCTCAACCTGCATCTTAGTGCGAATCCAAAGGTGCTATGACAGCCTGCCGAGCTTTGCTCGGCTTGGACCCTTCGACTTCGCTCAGGGCAGGCTCGCGAGGGCGCCCGTCCCCATGCGAGCAAAGAGGAACGCCCGCTCCCGGGGCTGAGAAATCAAATTACTTTTTCTTGTCGTCTTTCTTCTCCGGTTCTTCGACTACAAGGTTGTTGGTCACGGAGAATACGTCGTGAACGCCGTTGGCCTGCATGCCGGCGATTTGCTTGTCCATCTGGCGGGCCACTACGCCTTCGAGCGTAATGTTCCCGTTCTTGACGATGATGTGAATGGGCGGAACGGCCCGGATCTGGTATTGGCTTAGGACGCTGTTGCCGTAGATGGCGCGGTAGGCAGCGCGGCGGATTCGGTCGTCGCCGAATGAGGTGGGCAGGACCTCAATATTGTTGACGACTTTCTCTACACCTTCAATGTGCTTGACCGCCTTTTCGGCGTCGGGCTTGAGACTGGGACGCGAAACCTGGCCGAGGAGGGTCACGGTACCGTCAGGGTCAACCTTGTAGGCGAGGTTGTCGAACACGCCGTAGTACGGAAGCATCACGAGTTCATGACGGACTTCCTTGTAGATGCGCTCGAGGCTCTTCTGATTGAGCGCGCCAGTGGGTTGGTTGTCCTGGATGGCGGGACTGGCGATGGCCACTATCGAGAAAATCGTCATTGAGAGAATCAATGGGAGAGCACGAACTGCGAGCAGTGATTTTTTCATTGTTTGAGCTCACGCCAGATTTGTTATGACGTGGTGAGAAATCCTGAAACTCTTCGCACTTTTCTGACGCTGGAGAGAGGCGAGGGGTTGCTTTTTATTGCGCCGGGGACTGGGGCAGCTGCCGAGCTGCGCTCGGCTGGACGGCCGAGGGCGGCCGTCCCTACGCAACCCTGAACGGGGAGGTCGCCCGTCCCCACACAATCCGCACTTGCTTAGGCGGTTTTGGGCTTGCGGCGGCGTTCTCTGAAGCCTTCGATTAAGAGATAGAGCACTGGGATGAAGAACAAGTTTAGGATCGTGCTCATGATCATGCCACCGAAGACCGTGGTGCCTACGGAGTGGCGTCCGTTTTCTCCGGCGCCGCTCGCGGTAACCAAAGGGACAACGCCGAGGATGAAGGCGAAGGAGGTCATGAGAATCGGGCGCAGACGGATGCGGGCGGCTTCGACGGCCGCGTCGAGAATGGTCATGCCGCGTTCGCGCAACTGCTCGGCGAATTCCACGATGAGGATGGCGTTCTTGGAGGCGAGGCCGACGAGCATGACGAGTCCTACCTGGCAGTAGACATCGTTCTGCTGGCCGCGGAGCCATTGCGCGGAAAGAGCACCGAGCAACGCCATGGGCACGGCGAGCAAAATAATGAAGGGGAGTACGAAACTTTCATACTGCGCCGAGAGCGTGAGATAGACGACCAGCGTTCCGAGGCCGAAGAGGATGAGCGTGGTGGATCCCGAGGCCAACTCTTCGAGTGAAACTCCCGACCATTCGTAGGTGTAGCCCTGGGGCAAGGTTTTCGCGGAGAGCTGCTGCATGGCTTCGATGGCTTGTCCGGAGCTGAAGCCGGGGGCAGCGGAGCCGTCGATTTCCGTCGCGCGGAACAGGTTGTAGTGACTGATGACCTGGGGAGCGGCGGTCTGGCTGATGCTGACTAAGTTTTCCAGCGGGACCATGGCGCCGGAATCGGAGCGCACGTAGTACTGCTTGATGTCCTGCGGATGCGAGCGGAATTGCTTGTCGGCCTGCACATAAACACGATAGGAACGGTTATTGAAATCGAAATCGTTGATGTAGGCCGAACCCATGTAGACGCTGAGGGTGTCGGTGATCTGGCTGAGCGGGATGTGCAGGCTCTTGGCTTTTTCGCGATCGATGGTAACGACAAACTGCGGATCGCTGGCGGTGTAGGTGGTGAAGAGTCCGGCGAGATCTCGGCGCCCGAAGCCAGCGCGCGTGAGATCGTGGGTGACTTTGTCGAGATCCTGAAGGGTGTGATTGCCCTGATCCAGGAGTTCGAATTGGAACCCGCCGAACTGGCCGAGACCTTGCACGGCGGGCGGTTCGAAGACGATGACAATGGCGCTGGAAATTCCGAACAAGGGGCCGCGCAGTCGATTGAGAATGGCGGCGGCGGTGTGGTCGCGGCCCTTGCGCTGCGCATACGGCCGGAGGGATAGAAATACCAGGCCGGCGTTGGGCGCGCTGCCTCCGAAACTGAAGCCGGAGACGGAGAAAGTGCCTTCGATTTCAGGAAAATTCTTGGTGATAGCGGTCACCTGCTGGCCGATTTCCCGCGTGTATTCGAGCGATGCTCCGGTGGGAGCCTGAATGACGACGACGAGGTAGCCCTGATCTTCGGTGGGAACGAAGGCTTGGGGCACGTGCCGGAAGACGAAGTAAGCGAGACCGAGTCCGGCGAAAAACAAGATCAGTGCGACGGCTTCAAAACGCAGGAAAGCGCGGAGCGCGCTAACGTAGCCATTGTTAATCGCGCTCAGGAGGCGGTCGACGCGCTTGAAGAACCAATTCTTTTCTCCGTGCTCGCGACCGAGCAGGAGCGCGGAGAGCGAGGGCGTAAGAGTAAGCGCGTTGAAGGCAGAAATCGAAATCGAAAAGGCAATGGTGAGCGCGAACTGGCGGAACAGAATCCCGGTTGTGCCGGGAAAGAAGGCGCACGGCACGAAGACGGCGACCAGCACCAGCGACGTGGCGATGACGGCGCCGGTGACTTCCCGCATGGCGTCGGAGGAGGCTTTGACCGGATTCAGTTCGCCTCCCTGCAGGTGGCGCTCAATGTTTTCTATGACGACGATGGCGTCGTCGACCACGAGGCCGGTGGCGAGCGTGATGCCGAACAGGGTCAGCGTGTTGATGGAGAAGCCGAGCAGCTTGACGAAGGCGAAGGTCCCGATGAGCGAGACCGGGATGGTGACGGAGGGGATGATGGTGGAGCGCCAGTCTTCGAGGAAAACGAAGATGACGAGGATAACGAGGAAGATCGCCTGGCCGAGGGTTGAGACTACATCGCGAATGGATTCGCTGACCGCGTCGGTGGTATCGAAGGCGAGCTCATACTTCATGCCGGGCGGAAAGCGCTTGGCAAGACGCTCAAGTTCGGCAATGCAGCGACGGTCTACGTCGAGGGCGTTGGCGGTGGAGAGCTGGGTGATGCCGATGCCAACCGAATCGTGCCCGTTGTAGTCCAGGCTGGAGCTGTAGTCTTCGGCGCCGAGCTCGGCGTGACCGACGTCGCGCAGGCGGACGAGAGTGCCATCGGCATTGCTCTTCAGGATGATGTCATCGAATTGAGTGGATTCGGAAAGGCGACCAACGGCGCGGACGCTGATCTGGAACTGCTGGCCGGGTAGAGAGGGCTGGGAACCGACTTGCCCGGCGGCGACTTCAACGTTCTGCTCCTGGAGAGCGCTGACCACATCGTCGGCGGTAAGGGCGCGGCTGGCCATGCGAACGGGATCGAGCCACAGACGCATGGAGTATTTGCGCTCGCCGAAGATGATGACGTCGGCCACACCGGGAATACGCTTCAGGCTGTCGCGGACGTAGACATCGAGGTAGTTGCTCATGAAGAGCGTGGAGTAGCGAGCGTCGGGCGAGTAGACGGCAACGCCGAAGACGAAGTTCTCCGAGGTCTTGGCGACGGTAACTCCGACTTGCTTGACCGCGTTCGGGAGACGTCCTTGAGCTGTGTTGACGCGATTCTCGATGTCAACGGCGGCGAGGTCGGGATCGCGGTTGAGATCGAAAGTCGCGGTGATCTGGCTGATGCCGTTGTTGTCGCTGGAGGAGGTGATGTACTTCATGCCTTCGGAGCCGTTGATCTGCTGTTCGAGCGGCGTGGTGACGGCGGACTCGACGGTCTGGGCGCTGGCTCCGGTATAGATGGCGACGACACCGACTTGCGGCGGCGCCAGGTTGGGGAATTGTGCGATGGGCAGCGTAGGAATGCACACAGCGCCGGCGAGAATAATGAGCAAGGCGCAGACGGTTGAAAATACCGGGCGATGAATGAAAAAGTCGACCATGAGTGTTCGTTGTCGAGAAAGGCATCGGGTGATCGGGTCATCGGGTGATCGGAAGTTCAGTAGATGACCCGATCACCCGATGACCCGATCACCCGATGCCTAGCTGCTGCTTTCTTGCGGGACTACGGGTGCGCCATCTATCAGAAACTGGGTGCCGGAGACGACTACCTTGTCTCCCGGTTTTACGCCGTCGAGGACGACGTAGTCGTTGCCGACGATTTGGCCGATCTGGAGCGGCTTCTGGTGGACTACATATCCACCTTTCTGGTCAGACTCAGCGACGAAAGCGAAATAGAGGCCGCCGATTCGCGACACGGCCACGACCGGAACCACCGGCTTCTCCTGGCTGCCCCAGACCACACGGGCGCGGATGAACTGGGCGGTGCGCAGGCTGTCGTTTGCATTTGCGATCTGCGCTTTGGCGAGCACGGTTTGGGTCGCGGTGTCCACCTGTGGCGAGATGAACGTGACGCGACTGGTGGCGAGCGGGCTTCCTGAAGCGTCGACGATCTGCACGGGAAGATTCATCTTCAGCTGCGCAGATTTCTCGATGGGAACATAGATATAGGCTTCGAGGCTGCCGGGACGGTCGACGGTGGTGAGCGTAGTAGTGGTGAGGACCCGGTCGCCAACCCGGACGGGAACATCGCCGACAATGCCGGCGCGCGGCGCGACCACCTTGTAGTAGTGCAACTGGACCTGCTGCTCGCTCACCTGGGCATCGAGTGAGTGCAGTTGCGCCTGGGCGGCGTCGAGAGTGGCGCGCGCCTGGTCGAGATCCTGCTTACTGACTACGCCGGCATTGGCAAGGCCGCTGACGCGGTCGTAGTTCTGCTGCGCCCATTTGACCTGAGCGACCTGGGCGGCGCGCGCGTCCTCCTGGCTCTTGACCGTGGCTTGCTGCTTGGCGGGGTCGATCTGCATCATGGGAGCGCCGGAAGCGACTTGTTCACCGGAGTGAACGAAGATCTGCGTGATGATGCCTTCGACCTGCGGCATCACCACGGCGGAGTCGCGGGATTTCAAGGTGGCGACGTAGTCGGTGGTGTCGTCGATTCTTTGGGCTTTCGCGGTATGAACTTTGACCGGCATGGCCTGCGGGGCGTCAGCCTTAGCTGCTTTGCTGTTGCCGCAGGCAATAGTGGGAAGGAGCGCGGCCAGAAGGGCGCCGGGCAGAATCAGAAATGACATTCTTGCGGAGAATCGAGACATAACATTTTTTAGTGAAATCGCAAACTTCCTAACATTTGCTACGGCGACTCGTACCGTTACCGCGTGACGATTACGGCGTGGAAAACGAGTAGACGCCGGCATCTTGCCAGCTGTCCCGAGGGCGTCTCGCCCTCGGCGCGGCAGGCGAGGACGCCCGGTTGTACAGCCGCCGGGACGGCGGCGCTACTCTTAGTACATAGATCACAC
>Ga0187860_1004628_pt1 | contig 10227 bp, 7 predicted proteins | sample June2016WEW_10_4_FD_132981 | JGI IMG/M metagenome (GOLD analysis project Ga0187860, IMG submission 132981) | Peatland microbial communities from SPRUCE experiment site at the Marcell Experimental Forest, Minnesota, USA - June2016WEW_10_40 | ecosystem: Environmental > Terrestrial > Soil > Wetlands... | reverse complement strand
GGTCGTCTCGGTGACGAGTTGTTCCCCGGCCAGTTCCGTATTCAATTTGGCCACCTCAAGCTCCGTATTCGGAATCATCCGCAACGCCGTCCCGCTGTCTTCCATGATCAGATCCGCGGTCGCATCGGCGCCCGTCTTGAGCACCGCGCCCCGCTCCAAAATGAGATCCGCCTGGAGCGGCCGCCAAGTGGCGTGGTCGGTCGAATAGGTCGCCGTTCCATGGACGGCTTTGACAAGGACCTCTCCGGATTGGATTTCGGCGGAGGCTGGGGACAAATACAGACCAGCGATCATCCCCGCCATTGAGAGGATGGTTCTAGCCCCTGGGTTCCGTAGCAAATTCTTCATAAAATCTCTTTCGTTTCGGGTTACAGCTAATGAGTAGCTCATTAACCGACAGTCCTTCCGAAAAATCAAGCAAAATCTGCCGGGAGTTATTCACAGGGGCCGGGCCGCTCATTTCGGGGTTGCATCATCAACGGTTTCCATCATCTTGACAGTGCTTGACCCATGGCTGAAACCGCGAAAAACAACTACGACGAGAGCAAGATCAAGACGCTTTCATCGCTGGAACACATCCGCTTGCGCACCGGGATGTACGTCGGGCGCATCGGCAACGGCTCCCACCCGGACGACGGCTGCTACATCCTGCTCAAGGAGGTCCTCGACAACGCCATCGACGAATACATCATGGGCCACGGCAAGGAGGTCCATGTCAGCATCGATGGCACCCGCGTGTCGGTGCGCGATTTCGGGCGCGGCATCCCGCTGGGCAAGGTTGTGGATTGCGTCTCGAAGATCAACACCGGCGCGAAATACAACGACGACGTCTTCCAGTTCAGCGTCGGGTTGAACGGCGTCGGCACCAAGGCGGTGAACGCGCTCTCGAAAACCTTCGTCGTGCGCAGCCTTCGCCAGGGCGAATTCGCCGAGGCCTCGTTCAAACAGGGGAAACTCCGGAATGAGAAGCGCGGCAAAAGCCCGGCGGAACCGGACGGCACCTGCATCCAGTTCGACCCGGACCCGGAGATTTTCAAGGAGACGCAGTTCCGGGCGGAGCACGTCGAGCATCGGCTGCGGCATTACAGTTACCTGAACACGGGTTTGAAGCTGGTGCTGAACATGACCGGCCTGCCCGGGCCCAAAACGTTCCAGTCGCGTCTCGGCTTGATGGACCTGGTGATGGAGGACCTGGAATCCGACGGCAGCGAACCGCTGTATCCGCCGCTGCATTACTCGGGCAAGACGCTTGAGTTCTGTTTCACGCACAGCAACAGCCGGTACGGGGAGACGTTTTACTCGTTCGTCAACGGCCAGTACACCACCGACGGCGGCACGCACCTGAGCGCGTTTCGTGAGGGCCTGCTCAAGGCGGTGAACGAATTCGGCAACGCGAAATACGAGGGCGACGACGTGCGCGAGGCCATGATCGGCGCCGTAGCCATCCGGCTCAAGGACCCGGTGTTCGAGTCGCAGACAAAAAACAAGCTCGGCAACACCGAGATCCGCGCCGACCTGGTGAACAGCGTGCGCGAGGAACTGCTTCACTTTTTCAATCGCAACAAGGAGATCGCCGAGAGGATCCTCGCCAAAGCCGGCGACACGAAGCAGCTCCGCAAGGAATTGCAGGACGTGAAGAAGCTGGCGCGCGAGCGGGCCAAGGCGATCACAATCCGCATTCCGCAGTTGAAGGATTGCCGGAACCACCTGGACAAAAAGCGCGACAAGGGCCGCGGGACCATGGTGTTCATCTGCGAAGGCCAGTCGGCGGCCGGGTCCATCACCAGTTGCCGGGACGTCAACAACCAGGCGGTGTTCGTGCTCAAGGGCAAGCCGCTCAATGTGTGGGACCTCAAGCGCGACGTCGTTTACAGGAACGACGAGATGTACAACCTCATGCAGAGCCTCAACATCGAGGACAACATCGAAGGATTGCGCTACGAAAAGGTCATCCTCGCCACGGACGCCGACGTGGACGGATTGCACATCCGGAACCTGATGATCACGTATTTCTTCCGGTTCTTCGATCCGCTCGTCCATGCCGGGCACTTGTTCGTGCTGGAGACGCCGCTGTTCCGCGTCCGCAACAAGGAGAAGACGGTTTATTGCTACTCAGAAGCCGAACGCGAGGCGGCGCTGAAGACGCTTGGCGGCACGCAGGAGATCACGCGATTCAAGGGGCTTGGCGAGATTTCACCCTCGGAATTCAAGCAATTCATCGGAAAGGAGATGCGCCTCAGCCGCGTGGAATATGCGCCGAAGTCCGAGGCTTCCGGCATTCTGGGCTTTTACATGGGCAAGAACACCCCCGAGCGCAAGGATTACATCATGGAAAACCTCGTCGTGCCCGTCGAGGATTGAACCATGGCAAAGAAGAGCAAGAACGCGCAGAAGCAACCCGCCTCGCCGGTGGAGTTGCCGAAGGCCAACGGCATCCAGGCTGAAACCGCGCCGGCTTCCAGCGGCAACGGCCACGCGGAAATCGTGGCCGGGCAGGTGCAGGCCGGCCTGCCGCATCGCCCGTTCAATCCGGCCAGGATCGACCTGCCGCTCCACCGTCGCGTCAACACCAGCTTTCTCGAATACGCCTCCTACGTCATCCGCGACCGGGCGATACCGCACCTCGCCGACGGCCTGAAGCCGGTGCAGCGCCGCATCCTGTGGGCGTTGCACCGGAACGACGACGGCCGGTTCGTCAAAGTCGCCAACGTGGTGGGCGACACGATGAAGTATCACCCGCACGGGGACGCCGCCATCGGCGATGCGCTGGTGGTGCTCGCGAACAAGCGTTACCTCCTCGAGCGCCAGGGAAATTTCGGAAACATTTTCACCGGCGATCCCGCCGCCGCGCCGCGCTACATCGAATGCCGCCTCACGGAACTCGCGCGCGGCGAGCTGTTCGACGACGAGATCACGGAATTCGTCCCGAGTTACGACGGACGCAACCGGGAACCGGTCACCCTGCCCTGCAGGCTGCCGCTGACCCTGATGCTCGGCACCGAAGGGATCGCCGTCGGCCTGGCCGCGCGCATCCTGCCTCATAATTTTCCCGAACTGCTCCAGGCGCAAATCGCCATTCTCAAGAAACAGCCGTTCAAGTGCCTGCCCGACTTCGCCACCGGCGGCCTCATGGACGCCCGCGATTACCAGGACGGCAAAGGCAGCGTCAAGGTCCGCGCCAAGATCAAGGTCCGGGATGAATCCACGGTCGTCATCAAGGAGATTCCGCCGTCGACCACGACCGATTCCTTGATCGCCTCGGTCGAGGATGCCGCGCGCAAGGGCAAGCTCAAGGTCAAATCCATCAACGATTTCACGTCGGAGGAGGTGGAGATTGAAATCAAGTGTCCTCCGGGCGTGAATGCGGAAAAAATGGTGGATGCCCTCCACGCCTTCACGGATTGCGAAGTCACTATCGCCAGCCGCATCGTCATCATCAAAGCCAATCGTCCGGTCGAGATGACGGTGTCCGAGGTGCTGGCCGAGAACACGGAACAACTGGTTCAGTTGCTCAGGCGCCAACTCGAATTGAAGCGGAAGAAACTCGAGGACGAACTGCACTTCCGCACGCTGGAACGCCTCTTCATCGAGGAACGGATTTACAAAGGGATCGAAAAGTGCAAAACGAACGAGGCGGTGGCCGCCGCCGTGCACGAGGGGTTCAAACCGTTTCGCCGGCAGATGTATCGCGACCTGGCGGATGCCGACGTGGAAAAGCTGCTCGCCGTGCGCATCCGGCGGATCTCGCTGTTCGACATCCATCGGCACCGCGAAGAGATCGACCGGGTCAAAACGGACCTCGAACAGACGCGCAAGAACCTGAAAGGCCTGACCCAATACGCCGTCGCCCACCTCGAAGCGCTGATCGGGAAGTACGGCCCGTACTATCCGCGCCTGACCACCAAGTCGAGCCGCCACGACGAAATCGACGCCAAGGAAGTCGCGTTCAAGGCGTTCAAGGTGGCTTATGACCGCGAGAGCGGCTACGTGGGCTATAAAGTCAACGGCGAGGAATTCAAGGTCGAGTGCACGAAGTTCGACAGGATCCTGCTCGTGTCCAGGGACGGCACCTACAACGTCACCGAGTTGCCCGAGAAATTCTTCGTCGGACCGGAGTTGTTCTACTGCGGCCTTCCCGAGCGCGACCGCGTGTTCACGTGCGCCTACACGAACCGCAACGCCAGCTTTCTGAAGCGGTTCACTTTTGGCGGCACGATCCTGGACAAGGCCTATTCCTGCATCCCGGAGAAATCGCGGATCCTGTTCTTCGCGCCAAACACGCCGCCCATCCTCTACGTCCGCTATAAACCCGCGCCGCACCAGAAGGTCAGCCAGCAAACCTGCAGCCCGGCGGATATCGAGGTGAAGGGCCCGAAGACCCGCGGACGACAACTCTCGATCAAGGACATCAGTTCGGTGACGAGCGAACCGACGCGGGGCTGGGACGAGAAAGCCACCACCACGAAGCTGCTGTTTGCCTGAGCGGAACTCGTAGCCGCGGTTGTGAAACCGCGGATTTCCCCGCCGTGACGGGAAACGTCCGCCAATTCACATTGGCGGCTACGCGGGCTACGAGCGGTTCCAACACTGTTCTTGCCACGGAGAGGCGTTTGGCCTATTTTGGCGCACGATGAGCAAAAGAAAAGAGTCCTGCGTGGTCCTCGAGGGCCGGTGCGCCGGGCCTCTCGTTTGCCCGCTCAGCCGGATCAAGACGGGCAGCGTCGTCTGCATCAAGCAACTGTCGGCTTCCCCGGACATCACCTCCCGGCTTCGTGAAATGGGCTTGTGCGAAGACCAGAAGGTCAAGCTGCTCAGCAGTCATTCCAGCGTCATTTGCCAGGTCTGCAACGCCCGCCTCGGCATCAGCAAACGCCTCGCCGAATGCATTCTTGTCGAGACTCTGCCCGCCCAGATGAAGGTGGCTTGAGTCATGCCCGCCGCCCCGCAGCCGCTGACTTCAGTCGCTGTCGGCACCAAAGCCACCGTCACTGAAATCAAAGTGTCTCCGGCCGGCCGGTCGCGCCTGATGGAGATGGGCCTGCTCATCGGCACTCTCGTGGAGCTCGTCCGCTTCGCGCCGCTCGGCGACCCCGTCGAGATCAAGTTTCGCGGCTATCATCTCACACTCCGGAGAAACGAGGCGGAACAGATCTGGGTGACTGTGGCGGGTGACAAATGACCTGCGACAGGAAGTCTCCGTGATTCATCAGCCCAACATGGATTCCACACACCCAGGACCCGCCGCCGCGCCCGAAGGCGCAACAACGCCGGGGCCCGGCCGCTCGACTTCCGCCGGCCGCCACCCCTACGTCGTCCTGACCGGAAATCCCAACTGCGGGAAGACAACCCTCTTCAACGCGCTCACGGGACTGCGCGCCAAGGTGGGTAATTACGCCGGCGTCACCGTGGAGCGAAAGGAGGGCCGGTTGCTGGGCGCTCCGGCGGGAACGGACATCCGGGTGCTCGACCTGCCCGGCACCTACAGCCTGAGCCCGCAATCCCTCGACGAGCAGATTTCCCGCGATGTCCTGCTCAATCGGCTGCCGGAACTGCCGCCGCCGGACCTGATCGTTGTGGTCGTCGATGCCTCCAACCTCCAGCGAAACCTGTATTACGCCACCCAAGTCATCGAACTGGGCTATGCGACGATCATCGCCTTGAACATGATCGACGTGGCCAAGAGCAACGGCCATCGCATCGATGAAGGCAAGCTCTCCGACGCGCTCGGCGTGCCTGTGATTCCGCTCGTCTCGAGCACCGGACGGGGCGTGCCGGAGCTGCGGGCGCGCGTGATTTCCATGGTGCAGGCTCCCGTCGAGACCAGGCCGCGGTTGTTCGGTCAATTTCCCGGACCTTTCCGGATCGAAGCCACCCGGCTGGCGGATCTCCTGGCCGAAGTGTTCCAGGGGCGCCGTGTCCAGGCCACGGCGGAGGCATTGCTGATCCTGAGCAACGAGAAGGCCCTGGCCTCCAGCGCCGCGCATTATCCGCCCCGCATCCAGGAAGCCGTCGCCGCGGCGCGGAAACGCCTCGATTCGCTGGTCGTGGATTGGCGGGCCGCGCCGATCGAATGGCGCTACTCGCAAGTCGCCGAAATCCAGAGGACCGTCACGGCCGAAACCGCCCCGCCCGGGGAGAACTTCAGCGACAAACTCGACCGCGTCCTGACGCACAAGATCTGGGGCACTCTCATCTTCGTCATCGTGATGGCCCTTCTGTTCCAGAGCATCTTCACGTTCGCGCGCCTTCCCATGGATGCCTTGCAGGCGGGGGTGGACTGGCTGGGCAGCACCGTCGCAAACCTGCTTCCGCCGGGCGATCTGAACAGTTTGCTGGTGGATGGCGTGATCGCCGGAGTCGGGGCCGTCATCGTTTTCCTGCCGCAAATACTCCTGCTGTTTCTGTTCATTGGATTCCTGGAAGACACCGGGTACATGGCCCGGGCGGCGTTCCTGATGGACCGGTTGATGAGCAAGGTGGGGCTGCACGGCAAGAGCTTCATTCCCATGCTGAGTTCTTTCGCCTGCGCCATCCCGGGCATCATGGCCACGCGCACCATCGAGAGCCCGAAGGACCGGCTGGTGACGATCCTGGTCGCCCCGCTCATGAGCTGTTCGGCCCGGCTGCCCGTTTACACGCTGCTCATCGCCGCCTGCATCCCGGACATCAAAGTCCTCGGTTTTCTCAAGCTCGCCGCGGTGACGATGCTCTCCATGTATCTGCTCGGCATCGTCGTCGCGCTGTTGATGGCGTGGCTCTTCAAGAAGACGCTGCTGCGGGGGGAAACGCCGATGCTCATCATGGAACTGCCGCCGTACAAGCGGCCGCTGCTCCGCGTGGTGCTCCGGCACATGTGGGACCGCTCGAAACTTTTCCTGCGCCGCGCCGGCACCGTCATCCTGGGCATCAATATTCTGCTCTGGTTTCTCGCGACCTATCCGCGTAGCTCGAATGCCGGCGCGGAATTCGCCGCCCGGCGCGCGGCGATCCGGGAATCACAGCGGAGCGATCCCGAAAAGGCGGCTGCAATCGCCGGGTTGGACAAGGGCGAGGCCGGCGAAAAACTGCGCAACAGTTTTGCGGGCCGGATGGGGCGGGCGCTCGAGCCGGTCATCGCGCCGCTCGGGTTTGACTGGAAAATGGGCATCGGGATCGTTTCCTCGTTTGCGGCGCGCGAGGTGTTCGTGAGCACGATGTCCACGGTGTACAACGTCGGTGACGAAAAGAACTCGGAAACCAAAACCAAGCTCGTCGAAACGTTGCGTCAGCAACGGCACGCCGACGGCACTCCCGTTTACACGGCGCTCACGGCGCTCACGCTGATGGTGTTCTATGTCTTCGCGCTGCAATGCGCGAGCACCGTGGCCGTCGTTCGCCGGGAAACCAATTCCTGGAAATGGCCCCTCTTCCAGTGGCTTTACATGGGAGTCCTGGCCTGGGGATTCGCCTTTGTCACCTTCCATGTCGGGCGGGCGCTCGGATGGGGCTGATCCCGGTTCCTAAGAGTTTGGGAGTTTGGGAGCCCGTGTTGGGTGTTGTTTTCAAGTATTTTATACAAATTCCGGGGTTTGGGTGTCTATCCAATGAAATCGTGAGCGATTGGCGTGAAAACCTCTACGAGGCGAAAGCGGCGGAGTTGATACTCTACGGCCGCGCGCTGGGTCTCGGTCATGGCGAGGCGGAGGACGTGCTGCAGGAGACGTTCCTCGCACTCCTGCAGAAGCCCCAGCCTCCGCTGCAGCCGGAGCACTATTGCGTTCGGAGCTTCCGGAACAGGGCCCTGAATTACCGGCGCTCGCTGTGGCGCCGGCTCACGCGCGAACTGGAAGCGCGTTCGTGGTTTGAAGGGGCCTCCGCGGAAAACCCTGCCGAACGCGCCGCCATGCGCTGTCTGGCCGAACTGCCGGTCGAGCAGCGTGAAGTCATTGTGCTGAAAATCTGGCACGGCTACACCTTCGAGGAAATCGCCGGCCTGCTGGAAACGTCCCCCAACACGATCTCGGGCCGCTATCGCTACGGTTTGCAAAAACTCAGGCTTCGATTGGAAGGAGCATATGATGAAAGAGACGAACTTGCTGGAAACCCGGTTGCGTTCCTGGCAGCCGCGCCGTCCGTCGGCAAAACTTAAACATCGGATTTTCCTCACGCCCGCGGATGCGTCCCACCGGCTGCTGGTGCAGTCGCTCCGCTGCCTGGCGCCGGCGGCGGCCGCTGTGCTCACGGCCCTGGCCGCGTTCACCCAGGGTGGAGCTGTGGCCGGGGGTGCTTCCCGCCACGTCCTGTTGACCGGCATGATGGGCAGCAACCAGGTGGAGTGCCTGCCGCTCGACTATCAACAGGACCACAATCGCATCGCGCGCATCACTTTTGATTGGACAAATCGCAGCGAATCCACTTCTAGTATAGGCTCTTTTTTGCCGGGCAGGACAAACTGACCGCCATCAAGCATGGACAAACCAGCCAAGAGCCAAAAACAAAGCCAGCCCGTCAGCACGGGCCCCAAAGCGCCCGCACCCGCCAGGCCGCCCGAGCGAGTGCCCCCGCTTTTCCGCAAAATCGATTGGGCGGCGCTCCTGATGACGTTCGCCGTCGTGGGGGTCGTCTATTTCCTGACGCTTGCGCCGGAATTGACGCTCGAAGATTCCGGGGAACTGTGCACGGGATCCTTCTATGCCGGCATTCCCCACCCGCCGGGTTATCCGTTTTGGGCAATCTACTCCTGGATGTGGACGAAGCTGCTTCCCATCGGCAACGTCGCATGGCGCGTGGAGGTGGGCGAGGCCGCCGCCGCCGCCATGGCCTGCGGCCTCGTGGCATTCCTCGTTTCCCGCGGCAGCAGCATGCTCATCGAAGGAATCGATGATCTGAAGAGCCTCGCAGCCAAGTGGGAGAACGCCATTTGCGTGGTGTCCGGGGTCGTCGCGGGCCTGTTGCTGGGCTTCGGCGGCGTCATGTGGAGCGAGTCGGTGGCCATCAACCGCATTTCCCTCTTCGGCGTCCCTTGGGTCATGATCGTGCTGCTGTGCCTGCTCCGGTGGATCTACGCCCCGCGACAGTGGGGTTACCTGTTCTGCGCGATGTTCTTCTTCGGCATCTGCGCAACCATCCATCAGACGCTCCTCGTCGCGGCCATGGGCATCGAAGTCGCCATTGCCATGGCCCAACCCCGGCTTGGACGCTACGCATTTCTCGGGAACAGCGTTCTCTTCGTCCTGGGTCTCATCCTGAACAAGCTGGGGTATATCACCATGCTCAACACCGCGGATATGGTGCTGGGTATTTACTTCGTCGTCGGGTTCAGCTCGATCGCCGCCTATGTCTGGCTTGCGATTCTCACAAAGGAAACGTTCAAGGAATTGTGCATGGACGCCTCGCTGGCGTCCTGTCTGCTCCTGCTCTCGGCCGTCCCGGTTCTTGGCCGTCCCGCTCTTCTGCTCGCGCTGGCCGCCTTGGGAACCTTCGGCTGGCTCGCCTGGGGAACCCGGAAACTGGGGCTCGAATGGCTGGTCGCCATCACGCTCGCCGTGCTCTGGGCGCTCGGCGCCGCCTTCTACTTTTATGAGCCCATCGCAGGCATGACGGACCCGCCGATGCAATGGGGCTATCCGCGCACGGTCGATGGGTTTTTTCACGCCCTCAGCCGCGGTCAATATGAGAGGGCCAACCCGACCGACATCATTCACGATCCGGGCCGCTTCATCACCCAGTTGGGCATGCTCATCGGCGACATCGCCGGCGAATTCAACTGGGTGCTGCTGTTCATCGCGTTGGTGCCCCTGCTGTTTTACTTCAAGCTCCGCAAACGCGAGCGCGCCTGGATCTCGGGCCTCAGCGCGATCTACCTTTGCATCGGCGGCCTCTTGATGATCCTTATGAACCCGACGCCGGATCGGCAGTCGGCAGACTTGATCAAAGTGTTCTTCACGCCTTCACATGCGGTGGTCGCGGTGATGTTCGGCTACGGACTGGCGATGAGCGCCGCCTACATGGCGACGCATTACCAGCGGTTCCGCGTCATGGGTCTCGCGCTTGGAATCGTGGTCCTCGTTCCGGCCTCGCTGACGTTGTACAACGGCATCAGCAATACCTTCTATGGGGGACTCGGCGCGCTCCAGGCCCGGGATCCTCTCTACCTCTTCCTGTGGCTGGCGGGCGCCCTGGTTCTGTCCGCCATGGCCGGACAATCTTTCCTGCGCATCTCCGGGTCGGCGACCCCCGCGACCGACC
>Ga0187860_1004627_pt1 | contig 10228 bp, 7 predicted proteins | sample June2016WEW_10_4_FD_132981 | JGI IMG/M metagenome (GOLD analysis project Ga0187860, IMG submission 132981) | Peatland microbial communities from SPRUCE experiment site at the Marcell Experimental Forest, Minnesota, USA - June2016WEW_10_40 | ecosystem: Environmental > Terrestrial > Soil > Wetlands... | reverse complement strand
GTCATGCGGACTTCTGAACCAAAGCCACACTAGATCAATACGTTGCTAGTGTCCTTCGATTCCGAAGTTCGCAAACGAGGGTGCCGCATAATGATGCGAACTTCGGAATCGGGACACTAGATGGTCGTTTCGGAAAACGCGCTTTGGCCCGTCACATCGTGCTCCTCACCGACCCTCAGCCGAGGTCACTCGCCACCGCGTCAGGCTCGGCAGCGGCTGGCGCCGCACGGTCCATTCCAGATGCGTCGCCGGCGGAATGCGCCGCGGCCCGCCGGCCATCACCTCTTTCGCCGCTTCCGATAGTCGCACCTGCGGAATAGTCGGCTGCGCCCGCAGCAGGCACGCCGCCGGTGCGCCGAGGCAGCGCCGATGGCGGCGGCACCTCTTTGCTGCACGCGCGCCACAGCGCCAGCACCTCGCAATAGAGCCGCCAGGTCGCCACATGCGCCGCGTCGGCGAGCTTGAGCCCCGCTTCGACCGATCGCCGTTTGCTGAAGTCCTTCGCGCTCGGCACTGTCGGATCCACTTTCTTCATGCGAAAATTCCTTTCTCGCGCGTCAGCTGTGAATGCACCTGTGGCGCCGTGCGGCCTCACCTCTCCCTGGCGGGGAGAGGTCGGCGAGCAGCCTTTGCTGCGAGCCGGGTGAGGGGGGTCAGGCCCGTCTCTATCTGTTCCCCCTCACCCGCTCACTGCGCTCGCGACCTCTCCCCACTGGGGAGAGGACAAAGAAATTCGTTCTCGCGACGCGCCTGCGCCCGAGTTTTGCTGTGCAACGCTTCAAGCATTCCGCCGAGCACCATCGCGTCACGCCTAAAGTCGGCGGTGGGACCGGCTTTGGCTCGATCATGCTCTGCGCATTCAATCCTTGCGGTGGGTTTCGCTTCACTCCACCCACCCTACAAACAACAACAAATAAAAAGGAAGCAGAACGCCGCCAGGCGCATGCCTTCCGATGTTCCGCGCCATACGGGCGCGGCTCGCGCTGATCGCAGCGCGCTCGCCTGACGGCGTTCCACCGCGGCACCTGTTGCAGCGAGCCAACGCCGCAACTCAGCTCCAGAACGCGCTTCCTGGGACGCGGTTACCGGCGGGCGTTATCCGCCGTCCCCTATCCCAGTCCAGCGACAAAGTCGCAGACCGGTCATCGTGCCGGCCGGGCGTCTTCCCGTTAGCCGCCCGGGAGCGGAGGTGACGACCCCCCGCCCGCGGGAACCGCACTCGCCCCGGACAGCCGGGGTCACCGGCCGCCGTCCTGTAGTTGAGCGAGATTCGGTGACCGATGTAGCGTAAACGGGGACGGATGTCAAGGGACGGTCGCGGAGATAGTGACCGGCCATACGCTCCCTCGAGCGCCCCGTTGCGCGGAATGCGGACACCTGACGCCGATCTCTGGATTTCTTTTCCGGTCGCACCGTTTGCAATTTCTAAGTTTAATTGCGCCTTATCTTCAATAACATCATTCGCCAATTCAGAAAGATTAAGCTGTTTCAATTTACCTTCTGAGGTATTCCTATTCGCTCATTCTTCATCTTGTCATGTGCGGTATCGCACAATTGAATAGACTTTTCCCGCGCAGCGGTCTCAGTCTGCACTACTCGCGCGCATGATAGACGAGAATCAACGCAACTATTTTTTTGCTTTCGGAAGATTTTGCTTTCAGAAGAAACGGCGAAACACCTACGCGCTCCCCGGTGAATTAGTTTAGGCCGGCTCTATCGGCGGAGGGAGACTTCAATGCCGCTTCACGACCTTCACACCGTGGGAGGTTGGAAAGTCTTATCGCATGGGAGCAAGCCCGAAGCCGACATGGTGCTCATTCCGGGCGGCACGTTCCGTATGGGCTCGGACAGGCACTATCTGGAAGAGGCGCCGGTCCATCGCGTCACGGTCGACGCCTTCTGGATAGACCGGACGCCGGTGACGAACCGGCAGTTCAAGGAATTCGTCAAAGCGACTCGACACGTCACCTTCGCCGAGATTCCTCCAGATCCCAAGGACTATCCGGGCGCGCTGCCGCACATGATTTATGCGGGCTCGCTCGTTTTCTCGCCGCCGTCGCACCAAGTCGATCTACGCGACTGGAGTCAATGGTGGAAATTCCTAAAGGGCGCCGACTGGCGTCACCCCTACGGCCCAAAGAGCAACATCAACGGGCTCGACAATCATCCGGTCGTGCATGTGGCATTCGTGGACGCGCTGGCCTACGCCAAATGGGCCGGCAAAGACCTGCCGACCGAGGCCGAATGGGAATTCGCCGCGCGCGGCGGACTCGAAGGCGCGGAGTTTGCCTGGGGCGATGAGCTTGCGCCCGGCGGCAAGCATATGGCGAACACCTGGCAAGGTGAATTTCCGCGACAAAACCTTGGTGCGAACGGCTTCGAGCGCACGTCACCGGTCGCTGCATTTCCGCCGAACGGCTACGGCCTCTACGACATGATCGGCAACGTCTGGGAATGGACGACGGATTGGTACTCGGCAAAGCACGAAGCCGATGCGCCGAAGGCGTGTTGCATTCCGGAAAATCCGCGCGGCGGGCCGGAGGCGGCGAGCTACGACCCGAGCCAGCCGAAGATCAAAATTCCACGCAAGGTGCTTAAAGGCGGTTCGCACCTCTGCGCCCCCAATTATTGCCGCCGCTATCGCCCGGCTGCGCGCCACGCCGAGGCGGTCGATACCTCCACAAGCCATGTGGGCTTTCGGTGCGTCATCAGAAGTCAACACAGAGGGAGCGCGGCATGAGCAGGGACAAGATACCTGGAAAGACCGAGAATGGCGTCAATCGAAACAGCGAAGGCCTCAAACGGCGTGATCTGCTCTTGAGCGGCACGTCGCTGGTGGCCGCGTCGGCGCTGGCGGGTTCCGGTTTTGCGGCGCCTGCGCACGCGCAGCAACCAGCAGCGACGCCGCCAACCGGAAAGCCACCAAATATTGTCGTCATCATGGGCGACGACATCGGCATGTGGAACATCGGCGCCTACCATCGCGGCCTGATGGCCGGGCGAACGCCGAACATCGACAAGCTCGCCGCCGAAGGCATGCTGTTCACCGACTATTACGCCGAGGCAAGCTGTACGGCGGGTCGGGCGCAATTCATTACCGGTGAGCTGCCGATCCGCACCGGAATGACCACGGTTGGTCAAGCAGGCGCCACCATCGGAATTCCGGCGCAGGCGGTGACCATCGCGACGGTGTTGAAGTCCATGGGCTACGCCACCGGCCAGTTCTGCAAGAACCACCTCGGCGATCTCAATGAGTTCCTGCCCACCGTCCACGGCTTCGATGAGTTCTTTGGCTACCTCTATCACCTCGACGCGATGGAAGACCCCGCGCACCCCGCCTACCCGCAGGAATTGTTGAACGTCGTCGGCCCGCGCAACATGGTCCACTCTTGGGCCACCGACGCGGATGACCAGACAGTGATGCCGCGCTGGGGCAAGATCGGCAAACAGCGAATCGAAGACGGCGGCACGCTCTATCCCAAGCGGATGGAGACTGTGGACGACGAAATACGCGATCTCTCCTTCAAGTTTATGGACAAGGCGAAGGCCGACGGCAAACCCTTCTTCGTGTGGCTCAACCCCACGCGCATGCACATCGTCACGCACCTGTCGCCCAAATATCAAGCGATGCGCAATTCGAAGAACGGCTGGACCATTCACGAGGCCGGCATGGCGCAACTCGACGATGACGTTGGTTTGGTGATGCAGAAGCTCAAGGACTTGGGCGTCGACGACAACACCATCGTTGTGTTCACCACCGACAACGGCACCGAAGTCTTTACTTGGCCGGACGGCGGACAGACGCCATTCGCGCAGAGCAAAGGCACGGTCCTGGAAGGTGGTTTCCGCGTGCCGGCCATTATCCGCTGGCCGGGGAAAGTGCCGGCGGACAAAGTCGAGAACGGCATTATCTCCGGGCTCGACTGGTTCCCCACCTTTGTGGCCGCAGCCGGCAACCCGAACATTGCCGCCGAACTGAAGCAGGGCAAGAAGATCGGTGACATGACCTACAAGGTTCATCTGGACGGTTACAACCAGATGGACATGATCACTGGCACAGGGCCGTCGAACCGGCATGAAATCTGGTATTTCGGAGAAAGTGAGCTAGGCGCCGTGCGTATCGACGACTTCAAGTATCGCTTTATCGACCAACCTGCGGGCTGGCTGGGCGAAAAAACTAAGCCCGACGTGCCTTACCTAACTAATCTGCGCCTCGATCCGTTCGAGCGCACAGGCTGGCCCGATAGCGGGACCAAATACGGGGCGCAACAATACTTCGATTGGTTTAAATACGAATTCTGGCGCTTCGTATTTGTCCAACAGCAAGTCGAGAAACTGGCAATGACTGCCATCGAGTTCCCGCCGATGCAAAAGGGCGCTAGCTTCAACCTCGATGCCGTGAAGGCGAAAATTGCGGCGGCCCAAGCGTCGGTCGGCAAGTAAGGCAAAGCGGAGCTGCTATGACGCGGGCCGAGCCCGTGAGCTCGCACCTTGGGATGACGAGGCCTAGCTGACCCTCACGCGGCCTTGTTGACTTGCTGGCGCGTTGCTGAAGCTGTCCAGCGCGCGGAACTGCCTATCGGGCACGAGCACTCGACTATCGGATAGATGACGAGCTTTGCGGCAAGGCCTCCGGCCACGCCCATTGAGCGGCCGGCCACTCTGCAGTGGGCGGTGAAAAATGCAATGATTGCCGCCGGGGGGTTATGGCGGCAGTCTAGCGCAGCCACCGACCGATATTCCGCGCCCAAAGCTCCGACTGCCGACACGACCGAGGGGGAATCATCATGAGCCGGACCACGCATCTGCGCCTGCCGTTCTTCGACGCGAAACATCGCGCTTTCGCCGACGAGATCGACCAATGGGCCGGCGATACGGCTGCCGATATCGGACATGGCGGCGGCGATGGCGCTGGCGGACACGGCGACATTGACGCGACCTGCGTGCGCTGGGTGCGCGCGCTCGGCGCCGCCGGCTGGCTGCAATATTGCGTTCCCGCGGCCTATGGCGGCGTCCATGACACGCTCCAATCGCGTGACCTGGTGATCGCCCGCGAAACCCTGGCGTGGCATAGCGGGCTCGCCGATTTCGCTTTCGCCATGCAGGGCCTCGGCAGCGGTCCCATTACGCTTGCCGGTTCGGATGCGCTCAAGACGCGCTATCTGCCGCGCGTCGCCGCCGGCGCCGCCATTGCGGCTTTCGCGCTCAGCGAGATCGAAGCCGGCTCCGATGTCGCGGCGCTCTCCACGTCGGCGCGGCTCGTGAACGACCATTACGTGCTTGATGGCGAGAAGACCTGGATCTCGAACGGCGGCATTGCGGATTTCTACGTGGTGTTCGCGCGTACCGGCGAAGCGCCTGGCGCGCGCGGTATTTCGGCCTTTGTGGTCGACGCCGAAACACCCGGCTTCGAGATCGCGCAGCGGATCGATGTCACCGCGCCGCATCCGTTGGCGCGGCTGCGGTTCAGAGACTGCCGCATTCCGCTATCGCATCTCGTCGGAACGCCGGGCGAAGGTTTCAAGATCGCCATGCGCACGCTCGATATTTTTCGCGCCTCCGTGGCCGCCGCGGCGCTCGGTTTTGCCCGCCGCGCGCTTGACGAGGCGCTCGGGCGCGCAAAGACGCGAAAGATGTTCGGCCAGACGCTTGGCGACTTCCAGTTGACCCAGGCCGCGCTGGCCGACATGGCGCTGGAGATCGATGCGGCGGCGCTCCTGACCTATCGGGCCGCGTGGCTGCGCGATGTCGAGGGCGTGGCAACGACCAAGGAAACCGCGATGGCCAAGATGGCCGCGACCGAGGGCGCGCAGCGCGTGATCGACCGGGCGGTGCAGATGTTCGGCGGCATCGGCGTAAGCGTCGGCTCGGTGGTCGAGCGGCTCTATCGCGAGATCCGGCCGCTGCGCATTTATGAAGGGGCGACCGAGGTGCAAAAACTCATCATCGGCCGCGAGCTGCTCAAGCCGCGAAATTGACGAGGCTGGTCAAGCGCCGGCAAGCGCCTTCGCCAGCATGAAGCCCGAACCGGCGCCGGTGCCGGCGCCGGGCCAGGTCGAGGCGCCGACCATATAGAGGCGATCGATCGGCGTGCGGTAGCGCGACCAGCCGAAGGCCGGCCGGAAGATGAAGTTCTGATCGAGGTGATGGCTGCCGCCGAGGCTGTCGCCGCCAATGAGATTGGGATTGTCGCGCTCGAGATCGGCGGGGGAGAGCACGGCGCGGGCGAGGATGTTTGCGCCTAGTCCGGGCGCGTAACGCTCGATGATTCCGATCACCCGGTCGGCATAGGCGTCTTTGACGGTGTCCCAGTCGGTGCCGCTGATGCTGCGCGCCGCATCGCCGCGAATCCGCGATGGCAGCACCCGCACCTGGACCCAGAGCACGTGCCGTCTGCCGGGAGCGCGGGAGGGATCGATGGCCGTGGGCTGGCCGACGACGAGGGCGGGCTCCGCCGGCAGCAGCCCGCCGAGCGCTTCGGTATAGGTCGCCGCCATGGCGGCGAACGAAGGCGCTAGGTGCACATAGGCGAACCGCCGCAGCGCGGCGCCGCCGCTCCAGGCCGGCAAATCGTTGAGCGCCAGATGGATCATCATCGTGGCCGGCCCGGGCCGAAGCTTGGCGAGACGCTGCGCCGCCGCGGAAGAGGCGGGCAGGAGATCGCCGAACAAGACCCGCGGATGCAGGTTGGCGATCACGGCTCGCATCGCCTCAATCCGCTCACCGCCCTGGAGCACGACACCTTTGGCGGCGCCGGCCTCGATGGCGATGCTGTGCACCGGCGCGTTGAGCCGGACCTCGCCGCCTGCCGCCGCGATGGCGCGCAGCAAAGCCGTGACGATGGTGTCGGCGCCGCCGCGGCCGAGCGCCATGCCGAAGCACTGGTTCGCCATCGATTCCAGATAGGGAAACAGCGCGCCGCCGGCACAGTCGGGCGAGAAATCAAGGTGCATGCCCCAGGCCGCCATCATGGCTTTGAGCTTTTCGCTCTCGAAGTTCTCGTCCAGCCACTCGCGCGGCGACGCAACGAGGAGACGCGCCGTGTCGGCGACCCATGCGGTGCCGCGCGCCCGCCAGGCAGCAAAGATCGCGCGCAACGCCTGCAACGACGGCATCGGTGAGCCGAGCAACGCGAAAATGTGCGGCGCGTCCTGGCCGAAGGCCGTCACCATGGCCCGCCAGCGCGCGGCGTCTCGGCCGGCCGTGGCCTCGATGTCTCGTTCCACGCCGAGCCAGCCGCCATCGGGAAACGCCGTCGCGAAGCATTGCTCGGCGCCGACGAAGGCGAGGCCGTGGGCGGTGAGGCGATCCTTGTGGGCGGCAAGGAACGGCGAGCCGGCGAACAGGCTCAGATTCATCGCATAGAGGTCGTGGCGAAAGCCGGGCAGGGTGATTTCGCGGGTCTTCACCGCGCCGCCGGCAACATCCGCGCGCTCGACGACGGCGACCTTCCAGCCCTTGGCGGCAAGATGCAGCGCGGCGGCGAGCCCGTTGATGCCGGCGCCGACCACGACCGCATCGTAAGCCATTCGCTCGCCCCCGCGCTGCGCCGACCCGGCCGGTTCGCCGCCCAGCCGGTGTCGCTTGCCAGCGCAGATATTTCACATCTAAAATGTTTAGGCTAGATTTCGTCTGCCCGCCACAACGCGCCGAATCCCGAACGAGCGCGACGGAGAGACCGCATGACCAGCACTCACGTTCTCAGCGACTTTGCATCGGCGCTTGCGTCCGGCGCCGTCGAGGTGGTCGACCTGACCGCGCCGCTCGGCCCGGAAACGCCCTTGATCAAGCTGCCGCCGGAGATCGGCAAGAATACGCCGCCCATCGAGATTCATCCGATCTCGAACTACGATAAGGATGGGCCGTTCTGGGCCTGGAATTGGCTGAAGCTCGGCGAACATTCCGGCACGCATTTCGACGCGCCGAACCATTGGATCAGCGGCAAGGACTATAAAGACGGCGGCACCGACACCATCCCGGTGAAAAACTTCGTCGCTCCGGTCTGCGTGATCGACTGCTCGGCGCAGACTGCGAAGAATCCCGACTTCCTGTTGACGGTCGACGGCGTCAAAGCTTGGGAGAAGGCGCACGGCGATATCCCGGCCGGCTCGTGGGTTTTGATGCGCACCGACTGGTACAAGCGCAACGCCAGCGAAGCAAAATTCCTCAATGTCGACGACAAGGGCCCGCATTCACCCGGTCCGGCGGCCGAGACCATCCACTATCTGATCGCGAAGGGCGTCATCGGCTGGGGCTCCGAGACCGTCGGCACCGATGCCGGCTCCGCGGGCGGCATGGACCCGCCGTTTCCGGCGCATACCTTCATGCACAAGGCCAATCGCTACGGCCTCGCCAGCCTCTGTCAGCTCGACAAGCTGCCGCCGAAGGGCGCGATCCTGATCGCGGCGCCGCTGAAAATCGTCAAGGGGACCGGCAGCCCGCTGCGGGTGCTGGCGCTCGTTCCGAAGCAATAAGCCGCGCAGGCCGCAAATGGCGGGCGCCGACTACGTCATCGTCGGAAGCGGCATCAATGCGCTGGTCGCGGCTGCCTTGTTGGGCCGTAAAGGCCACAAGGTCTTGCTGCTCGAGCGCAACGATCGCATCGGCGGCTGCATTCGCACCGAGGAGATCACGGCGCCGGGCTTTTTGCACGACGTCATGGCAACGACGTTCGTGCTGTTCCTGACGTCGCCGGCCTATACCGAGCTCGGACCCGAGCTGGAAAAGCGCGGCCTTGCCTTTGCCCATACGCCGACACCAACGGCGGTGCTGCTGCCAGACGGTCGTCACGCGATTCTCGCCATGGACCGCAAGGCGAATGTCGCGAGCTTCGAACAGCTCGACGCCGGCGACGGCGCGCGCTTTGCCGCCGACATCGATCGCGTCGGCGGAGATGCTCCGTTCCTGTTCGCGCTCCTCGGCGGCTCGCTGTGGTCGCGCGCGATGCTCTTGATCGTGGCGCGCGAAGCCTGGCGCCGCGGCTTTCGCGGGCTGGCAAATTTTTTCGGCGAAGCGCTGGGCACCGCGCGCGGCTGGCTCGAGAGCCGCTATCGGTCCGACCTGGTGCGCGCGCTGTTCGCGCCCTGGGTGCTGCATACCGGGCTCGGTCCGGAAAGCGCCTATTCGGGCCAGATGGCAAAGGTCATCGCCTTTGCGCTCGAAGCCGCCGGCGCGCCGATCGTCAAAGGCGGCGCCAAGAACGCGCTCGCGGCGTTCGAGCGCCTGATCCGCGACCACGGCGGCGAAATCCTTCTGGGCGCCGATGTCGAGCGGGTGCTGGTCGACGCAAATGGCGTCGCGTGCGGCGTTCGCCTCGCCGGCGGCAAGGAATTCGCCGCCGCCAAAGGCGTTATCTGTTCGGTGACGCCCAATCAGCTTTACGGGCGGCTCCTCGCCGGTGTCGCATTGCCGGCGGACATCACCGCGGCCGTCGCGCAGTACCGCTACGGCAAAGGCAACATGCAAATCCATTATGCGCTCAAGGCGCCGCCGAAGTGGAAGGCGCCGGCGCTGGCGACAGTCGCGCTGATCCATCTCACGCCGGGACTGGACGGCGTATCCAAAGCGGCCAACGAGGCGGAGCGCGGCATGCTGCCGGCGATACCGACCATCTGCGTCGGCCAGCCGGCGGCGCTCGATCCGAGCCGATGTCCGCAAGGCGCTTCCATTCTGTGGCTGCAATTGCCGGAGGCGCCGCGCATCTTGAAAGGCGATGCGGCTGGCGAGATCGCCACGCCGGCCGACGGAAGCTGGACCGTCGCGGTGCGGGAAAGGTACGCTGACCGGGTCGAGGCGATCCTCGCTTCGCACATCGAAGGTTTTGGCGACACCGTGATGGCCCGCAAGGCCTATTCGCCGGCCGACCTCGAAGCGCTGAACATCAATCTCGTCGGCGGCGATCCTTACGGCGGCTTCTGCGGCATCGACCAGTTTTTCCTGTGGCGGCCGTTTCACGGCTCGGTCAATCACCGCACGCCGATCGCGCGGCTCTACCACATCGGCGCCTCGACCCATCCCGGGCCGGGGCTCGGTGGCGGCTCGGGATTTCTGCTGGCGAAGGCGCTGGGGTAAAGCGGCCCCAGATCCGCCAAGCGGCGCCAAGGCATTAGCATTACAGTTGCATTTTCGTTTTGAGATGGGCGCGGCGTGCTTCGGCTTGGTGAGCTCTTCGCCAGAGTGACCATGCGATGATGTGCGCGGGTTGGATGCGCCGTTGTGCAAGCTTGAT
>Ga0187860_1004625_pt1 | contig 10230 bp, 13 predicted proteins | sample June2016WEW_10_4_FD_132981 | JGI IMG/M metagenome (GOLD analysis project Ga0187860, IMG submission 132981) | Peatland microbial communities from SPRUCE experiment site at the Marcell Experimental Forest, Minnesota, USA - June2016WEW_10_40 | ecosystem: Environmental > Terrestrial > Soil >... | reverse complement strand
GCCGGGCGTATAGCGTTATTGGATGAATGAATCCGTCGCTAAGCTGAACATCGAGTATTATAAACGGCTGCTTGCCTCCGAGACTGACGTGACGAAGCGCGAATCTATTGCCCGTCTGCTAATCGAGGAAAAGGCGAAGCTGGCGAAAATTTCCAAAGAACGCAAACGGCTTTAGAGCTTTTTGACCCATTCGCGCCAGTGTGTGGGGTGCACGTCGATCCACTTTTTCAATTCGGCATCTATCCAGTCGTCTGGAACCCGACAGCAGGGAAAGCCACGTGCGACGATCCGCTGTTCGTGGACTGCGTATGACGGCGATTGGCTTAAGCGCACCTGAAGGGTAAGGCGCGGGTCCCAATCGGATCGAGTAATTGGATCAATTATTGTTCTTCCGTCCCGGAATCGGCGTCGGGCTCGGGGGTCGGCGTCCGAACGATTTCGTACTCCGTAACACGAAGTACGCCCGGGACCGGCTCATCAATCACGTCGATGATCGTGTCCTCGACCGGCACCTCCACCATTTGTCTTGGCGCTTTTCTTGGCGCCTTTCTTGGCGCCTTTTTTGCCGTGGTCTTCGGTGGCCGCTTTTTCTCAGCCGTAGATTTCAGAGCACCGCTGCCTGCTTGGCGGACCTTGGACTTGACCTTTTTCGGCGTCGCGCGCTTTGCCACCTTCTTGCGGGGAGGCTTGGCGCTTGCCTTGCTGCGTTTCGAGCTTTTTCTTGCAACACGTTTCTTTGCTTTGGCCATGGCTATCTCCTGTAGGGTATGCCTCTTTAGAGTTTTTCGACCCATTCGCGCCAATGGGTCGGGCGCACGTCGATCCACTTTCGCAATTCGGCATTTATCCAGCCGCCCGGAACCCGACGGCAGGGGAAGACGAGCGCGTGCGGCTCGTCTTTGTCCATGACGGCGAGCTCAAGATCGCGCTCGTACGGCGCGGTCGATATCGGCTGCCACATGAGCCTTTATGCGCCTCGGCCGTGGCCAGCAATTTGATCTAGATCAGGGGGATATAAGGAAAGAGACACGCACCCCGAAAAGCCGAATAGCGGGGCGTGGTTGAGCCGTGGAAGGGGATTGGTTGGTGTACCGCGGGCGCGGGGGGACGCGGAGTCGCTTGTGGCGAAACTGCGCGGAGAGGCGGAGGGGAAAATGAGCCTTAGTTTTGTCGACGAATTGCAGGCACAGGTGGAGAGGCTCGAAAAGGAAATCCTGGAGGCGGAAGCCGCGGGGAAGGACGGCGGAGATTAACCTGCCGTGCCGGATGGCGAGCACCTCGCCTTCGGCAATTGGTACCCAAGGTTCGTCACTCAGCGGTATGCTGACGAACAACGTGACCTCTTGTTGGCGACGATCTACGGCAGAGGATGTTCCTTGATCCCGTTCGGCGGTGTCGCGACATTTCTCGCATTGCCGCGACAGACGCCAAAGTCCGGGCGGCGCAACGCGTCCACCCGCCTGCGTGCGGCGATGCGAATGAACGAAGAGCGCATCGCCATCCGAATAAAGCAAATTGGCGGGACCGATGGCGGCCATGTCGGCGGCAAACTGCGTGAAGACGGCAAGTCTCTTCGCCAATGCGGGAACTGAACCGTTCTCCCAGAGCGGCGCCAACCGCTCGAGCAAGATGCAGAAGGCGATCTCCGAATCGGTCTCGCCGATCGGCCGATACCGGTTCCAGCCGCCGGCGTAGTCGCGCTCGATGCTGTCGAATCGACCATTGTGGGCAAAAAGGTGTACGCGGCCGCCCAGTTCTCGCGAAAAGGGCTGGGTGTTCGGCAGCGAGCGAACGCCCCGTGTCGCGTGACGTATATGAGAGATGAACAGCGACGCCGATAAGCTTCTTTGTTGAATGAATGCGAGCCATTCGCTTTCGGCGGCCAGTTCCGGCTCCTTATAAAGCCGCACATCGCCGGTGTCGTAGAATGCCACCCCCCAACCGTCGTCAGCGCCGCGGTGCTGGGCAAATGTCGAGAGCGAAAGCGTGACCGAGGTCGGCAGTTGGCTCGACAGAGCAAGGAGTTCGCACATAGGGGTTTCTCCATTGCATCGCCGCAGCAGCGTGGGCCTTGACAATATATTCGCATAACCGTATATGCGCAAGTGTGAAAGTACAAGGCTGTTGCCGCGCCGGCTGCCGCGGCACTTCGCAGGTCCGCGGCGTTGCCGCGGCGCGCTGCCGCTGACCAGGAGAAGTACAATGGAGGCTAGTTGGCCGGGACTGACGGATCAGCTTCGCCCGCATTTGAAAGATCTGCGCGGCGGTGCGCCCGAGGTCATGAAGGCGTTTTCCGCGATCGCGCAAGCGGCGTTGGCGCCCAAGGCGCTGGACACCAAGACCAAGGAACTGGTCGCGCTCGGTATCTCCGTGGCGATCCGCTGCGATGATTGCATCGCCTTCCACGTCAAGGCGGCACTCGACCAAGGCGCGACTCGCGACGAGGTGCTGGAGACTCTCGGAACGGCGATCTATCTCGGCGCCGGCCCGTCGGTCATGTATGCCAGCCACGCGCTCGCGGCGTGGACTCAATTTGAGGCCGCCAAGGGCGGCCAAGCCTCCTGACAGGAAAGGGCCGTACGATGCTGTCCCGATTGTTGACCAAGCTTACCACCTCCAGCGGCGTGCCGGCCGTCACGCACGAGGAACTGCAGCAGGCCCATCAAAAGGGGACCTGTACCGTCGTCGACGTTCGCGAGGCGCACGAATACGCCAGTGGACACATCCCCGGCGCCATCAATCATCCGCTCTCGCAATTTGATCCCGCAGGTATTCCGCGCGGCAAGCCGGTCGTTCTGATCTGTCAGGCCGGAGGCAGATCCGCCACCGTGATGCATCGCGCGATCGCCGCGGGACGGCAGGACGTGCGCCATTTTCCGGGTGGCATGGCGGGATGGCGTTCGCGCAGCGGCCCCGTGGAGTGAAGCACGCGCGCTGCGAAAAAACCCGAAACAGCACCCTGCTGCCGGCCCGCCGCGCGGCGGCCATTGACTGTAGATACTGCCGTTCGTATGGACCCGGCTATGAAGATGCAAGCTAATGCCATGTTTGCTGCGGCGGACGAGGCGAGTGGGCTGTTGAAGGCTCTCGCCAACCGGCATCGCCTGATCATCATCTGCCAGTTGATCGAGAAGGAGCGTTCGGTCGGCGAATTGGCTGCCTTGCTGAAGATCCGCCACTCGACGGTGTCGCAGCATTTGGCGCTGCTGCGCAAGGACGGGTTGGTCACGGCGCGGCGCGATGGACAGACCATCTGGTATTCCATCGGCAGCCCGCAAGCGCGGGCGCTGGTGCGCACGGTCTACCGGGTCTATTGCACGCCGGCCTCCGCACGCAGTTCGGCGGAGCGGCGCTGACGGATCGGCGTCCGCCTATCTTGCCCCCAGCCACCAAGCCGCGGGCAGCGCCATGAGCGTGGCCGTATTCGGGCAATAGGTCTCCCAGACCGGATCGTTGGGATCGCGTCTGACATCGAGCGCGCAAGCCTCGCGACAGTCGCAGCTCGCGCAGCGCTCCTTGATGGCTTCGAACACTTGGCCGCCGCAGCTTTCGATCGCGTTCAGATCGAGACCCAGCATGGCCATTCGGCAGCTCAGGAGATCGTCGCCCGAGGCGGAGCTGGAATTGCCGATTTGCATCAAATCCTCCCGGCGTTTCTCGTTGCAGGCAGGCGGAATAATCGGCGGGATGCATTGACCTGAATCAATGCAACCCCCGCAAAGCGCGACGTGCGGCCTTAAATACGGAACATCCCTTAACGGAGAATCCCTGAATTGTCGGAACAACAGAAACTCCCAGAATGCACCGCTGGGAGCGCATCATGTGCCGAGAACTCGCGGAAGCTGTCAGCAAACTGTGGCGGACGATCGGTCACGCCTTCGACTGCTACCGGCCGGAGCTGTATTACATGCGCGGTCCTGGCCCGAAATGGCATGCCAGGCACGCGGCGAGTGAAATAAGCCCTCTCTATGAGGATGGAGCGTAATGCGCCTAGACCGCTATCTCTGGTAGTCGCCCCGACCAGGCTCTAGTCGCCCCGATCCGGCTCAGCAGTGGAACAAACATGGGCGCCTTTGGCGCTCATCGCTTCCTCGGCAAGTCGCCGCCATGCTTGGGCCATTTCGATCAGAAACGCCCGATGCTGGGAATCATCAGTTCTCCGCGCTGCTTCAAAACACCGGGCGGAGAATCGCTGGTAATCTCTTGCGGCCGACATTTCTCGCGCTCCCGCTCGGTTCAACCGAAACGCGGTGAGTTTGTTCCTGCAGAAGGCCGACGCGCTCAAGCACCGCCGCTGTTCTGCTGGGCTATAACCTTATTGTGACACTTTGCCCCAAGCGCCCCAAGGCGGAAATATTTTCCGCATCCTGATAGATCCGTTAGTCGCCGAGGATGGCGAGCTTCTGGCCTTCCTCGACCGTCTCTTTTTCCTGTACCAAGATTGCCGCCACGGTGCCGTCGCGCGGCGCGGCGACCGGTATCTCCATCTTCATCGATTCGAGCACGATCAAGGTATCGCCATTTTGCACGCGATCGCCGGTGGCGACCGCGATTTTCCAGACAACGGCATTGAGCTCGGAAAGCACCGGCGTATCGGCCATCTGGGCAAGCCTTTCAGGGACGCATGGGGAACGCGGACGGACCGGGCGCGACCAGCTTGTCGGAGAGCCGCGCGAACTCGCACAGTAACGGCCGGCTCTCGCGCGGATCGATGATCTCCTCGACCCAGAACGCCTCGGCGGTGCGGAACGGCGACCGCAGCTTGTTCAGGCGCTGCTCGATCTGGGCGAGCTTGGCGGCCGGATCGGCTGCGGCATCGATCTCGGCCCGATAAGCCGCCTCGATGCCGCCCTCGAGCGGCAGCGAGCCCCAATGACCCGACGGCCAGGCATACCGCAGCGCCAATCGGCTGGCCGGCTGGTGCACGGCTCCTGCGACGCCAAAACAATTGCGCATGATGATGGTGCACCATGGCACGGTGGTCTGGTTGATCGCCGCCATGGCGCGCACGCCGTGACGGATGGTGGCGGCGCGCTCGGCCTCCAGCCCGATGAGAAAACCGGGACAGTCCATGAGATAAACGACCGGCAGATGAAAGGTCTCCGCCAGGTCGACGAAGCGAACGATCTTCTAGCACGCGGTGGCGGTCCAGGAGCCGCCGTAGAAATACGGGTCGCTCGCCATCACGGCGACGGCGCGGCCCTCCAATCGCGCTAGGCCGGTGACGGCGGAGCGGCCGAACATCGCGCCCATCTCGAAGAAACTGCCGCGATCCACCAAGGCCTCGATGATCGGGCGCACCTTGTAGACCTTGCGGCGGTCCTTCGGAATGGCGTTCATGAGACTTTCATCGCGGCGTTCCGGATCGTCGTCGGCCTCGAGCCTCGGCGGCAGCTCGTGCACCGAGCTCGGCAGATAGGAAAGGAAGCGCCGCGCGCAGGCGAAGGCCTCTTCCTCGGTGTCGACGGCATGATCGACAGCGCCGCTGCGGGTCTGGATCTCCCAGCCGCCCAGTTCCTGCTTGCTGAGGTTCTGGCCGATGCGAGCCACCACCGGCGGTCCGGCGACGAACATGGCGGAGGATTTGGTCATCACCGAATAATGGCTGGCGGCGAGCCGCGCGGCGCCGAGCCCGGCGACCGAGCCGAGGCCGAGCGCGACGACCGGCACCACGGCCATGTTGGCGGTGGTGTAATGAAACAATATCGATTGGCCGACGCCGCCGGGCAGATTGGCGCGGCCTTTGGTCTCGATCGTCTTCACCGATCCGCCGCCGCCGGAGCCTTCGATGATGCGAACGATCGGCAGGCGGAATTCGGCCGCCATCCGCTCGGCCATCAGCGACTTCTCATGGATCGCGGCATCCGCCGATCCGCCGCGCACGGTGAAATCGTCGCCAACCACGACGACCGGCCGGCCATCGATGCGGGCGCGGCCGAACACGCAATTCGATGCCGTGAAGGATGTGAGCTCGTTGTTCTCGTCATAGGTCGCGCTGCCGGCAATCGCACCGGTTTCGTGGAAGCTTCCGGCGTCGACCAGTCCGTCGATGCGCTCGCGCACGGTCAGCCGGCCGCCGTCGTGCTGGCGCTTGACCTTGTCCGCTCCGCCCATTTCGCGAGCCAGCCGCTCGCGCAGGCGAAGCTCTTCCAGTTCGGCACGCCAATTCATCGGCATTTCCTCTTTATTCCGCGCCGGCGCGGCGCAACGACACGCAGTCGCGCAGCTTACTCTTGATGACAAGATTGAACATCGCCAAGTCGCGGTTTCGAGCTGACGCGCGCGCCGACGGCGGCATGCGGTGCGAGCACTGATCACAGCCCGGCGAATTGTGCCGGCCGCTTCTGCAAAAACGCCCTGACGCCCTCGCCAAAATCCTCGGAAGCGCCGGCGATGCGCTGCATGCGGCTTTCGAGATCGAGCTGCTGCTCGTAGGCGTTCTCGGGGCTCTCCCAGTAGAGGCGGTGGATGAGGCCGAGCGCCACGGTTGGACCGGCGGCAAGCTCGTGCGCCAGTCGGAGCGCTTCGCCCATCAGCGCCTCGTCATCGAAGACGCGATTGACCAGACCCCAGGCGAGTGCGGTTTCGGCCGGCAGCCGCTCGCCAAGGAGCGAAAGCTCGATCGCGCGCGCCCGCCCGATCAGCCGCGGCAGCAGCCAGGTCGAGCCGCAATCGGGTACCAGGCCGACGCGCCGAAACGCCTGGAGAAAATAGGCGGAGCGGGCACACACAATGAGATCGCCCATCAGCGCGATGCTCATACCGGCGCCGGCGGCAGGGCCGTTGACGGCGGCGACGATCGGATAGGGCAGGTCGCGCAGGCGCCGCAGAAATGGATGGTAGAGTGTCTCCAGCACCTGGCCGGCGCCGCGCGGCATCGGGCCATTGCCGCGTCCCTGCAGGTTGGCGCCGGTCGAAAACGCCCGTCCGACACCAGTGATCACCAGGCACCGGGTCCGATCGCTCGATGCGGCGAGCGCATCGAGGGCATCGGTCAGGCCCTTGAGCATCTCCGCCGACACCGCGTTGAGCACTTCCGGATGGTTCATGCTCAGGATAGCGACGGCCCCCTCGCGGTCCAGGCGCGCGCGTTCGAACTCCATTGGCCTCTCCCTTGTCCGCTCCTCACCGATGCTCGACACCACAATGCTCCGGGTGCGGCCCGCCCCGCACGCCAACTGCATTTCGCCGCCGGCACCATTTTAATCGCAATTTGAGCAATTTCCGCAATCGCATGTCGACATTTGCCAAGTAACATTTGAAGAAATTTGGTTCGGGGCCTCCCCCCACGCTCCGTGCTTTCGTCGCTCCGGTGATGTCGTGGCCCCTCAATTAAAGCCGCATTCAAACGAGCCGGCCGACGACGCGCGGCTGGAGAATTCGCTGGTCGCATTGGCGGCCCATCGGCGCGACGCCATTCTCGAAGCCATTGCGATGAGCGCCGAGGAGCTGCTGCGCTCGTCAGATCTCGATGCGTCGCTGCCGAAAGTAATCGAGCGTGTCGGTCAGGTCGCCGGCGTAGACCGGCTACACATCCTTTTGCGCGACGGCAGCCCCCGATCGGCCGAACACTATGTCCTCGGACAATACTATACCTGGAACGCGCCCGGCGTCTCAGCGCCGCCCGATTATCTGGCCATCGGCAAATCAATGGCCGAGGTGGGTCTAGCCTCCTGGTTCCCCAGGCTTGCGGGCGGCGAAGTGATCGCCGGGCGAACTTGCGATTTAGACCCTTCGGCTCGCAAGTTCTTGGAATCGTTCGGTGTCAAGTCGGCGTTGGCCGTTCCCATCTTCGTCGATGGTGAGTGGCGCGGGATTATCGGCTTCGATAATTGCCGCAGCGAGCACGACTGGCTCCCTGCCGAAATCGACACCATCAAGATTCTGGCCGAGTTGGTCAGCGCGGCAATGGTTTCCTTGCGTCGTGTCGAGGTCCTGGCCGACGCGAACCGGATCGTCGAAGCGAGCCCGACGGTCGTGTATCGGCTAGGACCGCAGGAGCCGTTTCCTCTGGTGTTTGTGTCACACAACATTCGCCGGTACGGGTACAACGCTGCTGATTTGATGGCCGAGCCGAATCGCTGGCCTGAGCTGATCGAGCGTGAAGACCTCGCCGTCGCCATGACCAACCTCAGGGCAATAGTGGCGGGGACAAGAGAGAACGATCGTCTGGAGTTCCGTTTTAAGAAGCCGGACGGCTCCCGCGTTTGGTTCGTTGCGGAAACGAAACCGCTGCGCAACGGTGACGGCAGTTTGGTTGCAATCGAGGGCATCCTTACCGACGTTACGGAGCGCCGCCGTGCCGAGCAGGAACTCGCCGCGTCCCATGCCCTGCTGGCGGCGGCAATTGAAAATTCGCCGGACGCAATCCTCGTCGTTGACCAGAATGCGCGGATTACCGCTTTCAACCGGCACTTTGTAGACATGTGGAATATTCCGCCGGAACTCATGAAGGGAAGCTATGAGCCCGTATTGCAGATAGCGGCCTCGTTCATGAAGAACGAGAACGAGTTCCTGAATCAGGTCCATGCCCTTTATGACCGTCCAGAGGCGAGCTATTACGACGAGTTGGAAACCAAAGATGGGCGCATGATCGACCGACACTCGGCGCCGCTGTACGACGAAAAAAAGCGCTATCTCGGCCGCATCTGGTTTTTCCGCGATATCACGGAGCGCAAGACGGCGGAGCAAATGATCCTCCGGCTTGCGCGCACTGACTCGCTGACCGGCCTGCCCAATCGAATAGCGTTTCTGGACCGGGTACATTTGGCGTTTGCTCGCGCCAAACGTGGCATGACGTCCTTTGCCGTTCTTTATCTCGACCTTGATCATTTCAAGGATGTCAACGACACGCTGGGGCATCCCATCGGCGACGCGCTCCTGAAAGTGATTGCCGATCGACTTAAGAGTTGCGTGCGCGAAACGGACATGGTCGCCCGCTTCGGCGGCGACGAGTTTGCGGTTCTGCAGGAGGACGTAACCAGTATCGTCGACACCGAGGCGCTGGCAACGAAGATTTGTCGGACCATTGCCGCTCCGCTCTCGATCGACGGCAATCAGATTCACACCGGCGCCAGCATTGGGATCGTTCCCTATCAAGGCGACATTGTCGACCCCGAAGCAATGATGACGAAGGCCGACCTTGCTCTCTATCGGGCCAAGACCGAGGGCCGTGATCGATTCCGCTTTCACATCCGCGAACTCGATGATGAAGTTCGGGAGCGGGTGATGATCGGCGAGGGCTTGCATTCGGCGATCGAAAATGAGGAGTTGGAGCTGTATTACCAGCCCCAAGTGGAGCTGAAGTCCGGACTCCTGGTCGGGTTGGAGGCGTTGATTCGCTGGAATCACCCGGAACGCGGCTTGCTGCTGCCGGAGCAGTTTATTCCGATTGCGGAATCGAACGGAAGTATTCTCCAGATCGGACAATGGGTGATCGAACAGGTCTGTCGCCAGATCGCGGTGTGGCAACAGCAGGACATCGTTCCGCAGGTCGTCGCCGCTAACATCTCCGCCGGGCAGTTCAAGTTGGCCAGCAATCTGGACCTCGTTGTCGCCGCAGCTCTGGCCAAATACGGCATTGCTGCGGACCAGTTGGAATTGGAACTGACTGAATCCGTTCTTATGGAAGCGACGCAGCGGCATAGTGAAGAGTTCGAGCGGCTGCGCCGCGTCGGCGTGCGCCTCGCCATCGACGACTTTGGTAGCGGCTATTCCTCGTTCGATTATTTGCGCACGTTTCGCGCCACGCGAAACGTGGCGCGCTTGAAGATCGATCGTCGCTTCGTCGACGGCGTAACGACGGATTCCGACGACGCAACGATCGTGCGGGCGATCGTCGGCCTCGCCAGCGCGCTCGGCGTTGAGGTCGTGGCTGAAGGCGTGGAAACCGCCGAGCAGCGGGACTTTCTGATTTCCGCCGGCTGTAAGTTCGCTCAAGGCTACCATTTCGGCAAGCCGGTGCCGGCCGCTGCGGCGACCGCGATATTGCGCCGAATTCACCAGCCGAAGGCCAAGATAGGCTGAGCCCCTGCGCAGCACGCGCCGTCAATGCCCGGCCGGCAGCGACGCCGGACGGCGGCCCGCGCGATGAGAAATCCCCGCGTCGGCGCAGTAGCGCGGCAGATGGTGTTTCACCAAACCGAAGCCGGCGAGGATGAGGCTCGTCCATACGGCGACGCTGAAATACAGGCTCATCCAGGCAATTTCATTCTTCCAGCGGTCGATATC
>Ga0187860_1004615_pt1 | contig 10251 bp, 6 predicted proteins | sample June2016WEW_10_4_FD_132981 | JGI IMG/M metagenome (GOLD analysis project Ga0187860, IMG submission 132981) | Peatland microbial communities from SPRUCE experiment site at the Marcell Experimental Forest, Minnesota, USA - June2016WEW_10_40 | ecosystem: Environmental > Terrestrial > Soil > Wetlands... | reverse complement strand
GTGCCCGGGGCGGCGGTTTCACCCGGCATCAGCAACTGCAGCTTGGTAAACGCACCGGCATTGACTGTCACCGGCGCGCTAGTGCCAGCGGTAACGCTGGTGTGCGTCGTGTCCGATGCCGTTACCGTCCAGGTGCCCGCCGTCTTGTTGGTCAGGCTGAAAGTCTTGGTTCCGGTGACCAGGGCCGCACTGGCCGGCAGGGTCGCATTGGCGTCGCTGGAGGAAATCGCCACGGTGTCATTGGTGCTGATCAGGTTCCAATCAACATCGACCGCATTGACGGTCACGGTGTAAGAGGCGCCGGCGGTTTGAGTGTTCGGCGCGCCGGTCTTGCCGGTGGTCGTTCCCGGCGCTGCGGCCTCCCCCGGCAGCAGCACTTGCAACTTCGAAAACGGCGCCGCATTAACCGTCACAACTGAACTAGTGCCGGTTGTGGTTCCGTCGGTCAGGTCGTTAGCAGTAACCGTCTGGCTGCCGATAGCCTTGAGGGTCACGCTGAAGGAATTGGTGCCGTTGATGAGGGCCGCATTGGGCGGCAGAATGGCTGTCCCGTCACTGCTGGTGATGCCCACTGTGTCGGTGACGGTGCTGATAGGGTTCCAGTTGGCATCCACGGCGTTGACCTTCACGGTGAAGGCTATGCCCGCTGTCTGCGCTGCGGGAGTGCCGCTTTTGCCGGGTGAAACTCCCGGCGTCGCAGTCTCGCCGGGCAGCAGCACCTGCAATTGGCTGAACGGCCCGGGGCTCACGGCGATGTTCTGCGACGTGGCCAGAGTCAATGACCCACTGAAGAAGGTAATCGTGATGGTGCTCACCATCGAATTCGCCAGGTTCGTATAGGTGGCCACTCCGCCCACGGCCGCCATGCCGGTGGTTCCCTGCAGTGTCCCGGTGCCCTCGTTGCGGGCGGCCGTCACCGTGAGCGTGTCACTGCTCCGCAGGTTGCCGTACTGATCTTCGATATAAATCACCGGCTGCTGCGCAAAAGGAATTCCCACGACCGCGGTCGAGGAAGGTTGCGTCGCAATCACCAGCTTATTGGCCGCTGCCGGAACAACTGTCAGCAGCCCTGAATCGCTTGTGGCCAAGGCGCCGGAGGTTGCAAGAATGTTCGCGCTGCCTACGAGGTGACCCGTGAAGACTGCGCTCTTGAGGTCTCCCGCCGGCACCAGATCTCCGCTCGCCACGCCACCGGCCATGTTGACTAGTGACCAGCCACCGACATCTGCTGCGACATTGGCCACAAAGTTGCCGAAGGCATCACGCGCGACGGCGTAGTTTGTGATCGAACTGCCCGCGGTAACGTTTTGCGCCGGCACTATAGTGCCGCTGCCGTTGGCGGCGGTTTCCACCTGGAGGGTGGCCGGGGCGCCAGCGATTTCTGTCAGGTTGCCAAAATTAGAGCCGCTGGAACCATTGGCGCTGGCGGTGATCCCGGTAATGGTGGCGGTCCCGCCGCCTGTACTGGGGCGATAAATGTGGTTGCCGCTCGCCAGTGGCGAACCCGCCGTGGGTTGCACTTGAATTCCCGTGACGCCTCCCAGAGTCAGCGTGTCGGCGGAATTGGTGCCGGAAACAGTGAGGGTCAGGGTGATGGTTGCGGCATCAGTCATGGCCACAGCGGCGCTGGTAATGTCTTTGCCGGCAGTGAAGGTGATGTCCGGGATGACCGCCGTGTTGAACTGAAAACCCGCCGGCGCTTTGAGGACGAGGGTTACATTGGTGCCCGCGGCGAAGTCCCCGTTGGCCCCCTCGGTGATGATTATCGCGCCCAGAGTTGTCCACGCCGGCGAGGAAGCATTGGCCGCAGTATCGGCTGAAAGGCTGGTGCCCCCGGTCGCGCCGGTTACGGTGACCGCAGCCGACGCCTGGCCTGCGCCGATCAGGGCGAAGGCAGACACAGACAGGACTGCGAGGAGGACCTTTGTTCTGGATATCATAAGGAGAGAACTTGTTGCTGTTTTAACGCAAAGTCGTTGCTCTTGTGGAAGAAGAGCGCGCGGAAACGGCAGGTTGAGTGCATCCCGGATGCCCGGGCCGAGCCAGAGAAGACAGCGGAGGGCAAAGGGAAGAGTTAAATTTCGTTTTCATGGATTGTAAATTCCGGTCAATCCTGGCGCCACCGACAGGCAAACCGGGCGTTCGGCGGTATCCATAGCAATCGCGCTGACGCAAAAATGCGAATGAGATGAGCAAGCAGCTTTTGGGCCGTCGCAGTTTTGCGAATTGAAGTCCCTGGCCCCTATGAATAAGGCCGATTCCTGGAGCAAACCGGTACGGTAGTGTACGGGAAACTGCCGGGCTGACCGAGCCCAGTTGAGGATGGGGCCACACGTCGCCGGCGCAACCAGGGCTGCGTGCGAAACCCGCGAGGGGAGCCAGTTCTTGTTTTTCATCGCACTTGGCGGTTCGTAATAAGCATTGATTCTTCGCAACTGAGTTTACGCTGGGCAGAAACCGCTACAATCGGGGCAAGGCATGATCCTGTTCCCGGTGAGCTTCCGGATTCCAACCCCAGGGAATCCCCGGGGCCTGGGGCACACCGGGAGTTTGACCCTCGAGGCTGAAATGTCCCGGCCCAAGACAAGGTGAGCGGCCGAAGCTTCTCCCGATAATACCGGGGCAACGTCAGGCACTCGCTTATCCGAAACCGGCGATTGTTGGATCGCCTGCATACCCCTTTTATCGGCGTCCTGCCGCCGAGAGCCAATTCGTCTGATTACGGAATGGTGCCGGGAAAACTACGGAACCTGCGGGGATAGCCCGCGGGAACAATTAGCCCCGAGGCGGGGAGAGTCGGCAACCAAAACCCCTGGCTTAAACAGTGGACGTCTTGCCCCGAATGCTTGCGCGGCAAATCAAAGCTTCGTCCGCAGCGCCGGAACCGCCCAGCTCAACGATTCTGAGGAGCGGCACCACTGGCCGTGTCCGGATCCCCTTCGAGCGAGATCAGCCCGTTGGCAATGGCGTATTTGGTGAGCCCGGCCACGGAGTGGATATTGAGCCGGCGCATGATGCGCTCCCGGTGCGTTTCGATGGTGCGGACGCCGATGCCGAGCCGGTCGGCGATTTCCTTGTTGCTCTGGCCTTCGGCGATGAGGACCAGCACCTCGCGTTCGCGGAGGGTGAGCTGGGCGAAGGGTTCTTTCTTCCCGCCGCTGCTCACGAATTCGTTGAGCGCAGCGCGCGCGATATCCTCGCTGAAGAACGGTTCGCCCTCAGCCACCGACTCAATGGCGCGCAGCACTTCTTCCGGGGGCGCTTCCTTGGAAACATACCCGTGCGCGCCGGCTTGGATGACACGGAAAATGGACTCCTTGTTGTGATGCACCGAGAGGATCAGCACTTTGATCTGCGGCAGCTCCTTGCGCAGCACTTCCGTGACGGCCAATCCGTTCATGCCCGGCATGCTGATGTCCATGAGCACGACATCCGGCAGCAGCTCACGCGTCTTGCGCAGAGCTTCATCACCGTCCGCCGCCTCTCCGACAATCCTCAGTTTTCCGTGCCGGGCAAGGCAGGTTTGCAGTCCCTTCCGGACCACCGGATGGTCATCTGCCACCAATACTTTGATTAACTGTTTTTTCGCGCTCACCGTATCCTTTGTCGGCTGTGAGGCAATGTTGATGCCCCGCTTTGGTCTTCTGCCGCAACATTTAAGCCCATTCCGGTTTAGAAGTAAAGGGGGATTGTGGAGTTGTGGAGTTGGCCAGAGGCTGTGGGGCTGCGCCGTTTCTGAATGGCCGGCTCCCCGGTCGTTACCTGGCCGGCTTGGTGGTATTGAAAGTGGCCTTGTTTGCGTCCCACCATTGTTCCCACTTCCCCGGAGCGTCTTGCGGGTGCACGCGTGTAACACCGTGGCAGTAAAGGAGTTGGGCGGGGCGTGCAGGCGGGATTAAGGAAGAGTTCCAAGATGGGTTTTTCGCTGTTTCGGCCAGTTTTGGACTTTGCCGGTGCCGTAAGGTATGTTGGGTTGCCTATGATCGCGTCCACGGACCAAGCCAAAACCCTCGAGCGCAAGGGCTCCACGCCCAGGATCAAGCATTACACGGGCGAGGTGGTGTACATCTACGCCTTTGACGTAGCGTACGAGATGACACGGCAGCCGGTGCGGGAGTTGCTGGGCCAGCCGGTGGCGCAGTTCGTCGTGGATGCCAGCAAACGCAGTCCGCGGCAGTTGTTCTTTTACCGGCCCCAGATGGTGCGGCTGCCGCTGCTGGAGCGGATCGGACCACGTGGGCCGGTGCGCGTGGAACGGGTGATCAAGCTGCTGCCGGTCGGCGCGATCAGTATCAGCGTCCGGGTGCCGTTCGCGGTGGCGCAAGTGGAGGACCTGGTGTGCTATCACGATCTGCAATTCAGCAACGGCTCGCTGAGCGAGGAGGTGCGGCGCCTGGCGGAAGAGGTGCGGAGCGAATTGGCGGCGCACTACGTCCGGCCAGTGCGCCAGCTTGCGGAGGAAGAGGCCTACACGGTGTTTTGCATCGAATCGCCGCTGCTGACCGAAGAAGGGACGACGGTGGGGGCGGAGAGTTGGTGGCGGGCCAACCGGCGGGCGGTGGCTTCCTTGCTCACGCAAGAGCCGGACCTCGACCATCTCTCGAAGCAGGAGGCGGACGAATCAACGGGCCATTTCCTGAGCTACTATGAGCGGGACCTGGTGGTGATTGACTGGGACGCGGCGTTGATTATCGATGAGCCGCAGAACCTGGATGAGACGCTCTACGTCATGGAGCTGGCGAACCTGCAATTGGCGGAGCTGGAGGCCTACGACCGCATCCTGGACGACTCGCTGGAGCGGGCCTATCGCGATCTGAGCGCGCGGCCCATGCGCGGGCGGGCGGGGATGTTGCGCGAGCTGAGGGAAATCCGCATCGACCTGGCGCGGTTCAGCGATGAACTCTCCAATATCACGAAGTTCTTCGGCGACTGGCACCTGGCGCGGATTTACGAAAACATCTCCGCCCGGTTCCACCTGGGGGACTGGCACCGGACGATAGACAAGAAGCTGCAAACGCTGGACGATATGTACCAACTGCTCAACCACGACCAGACCAATCGCTGGATGCTGATCCTGGAGGTGACGATTGTGCTGCTGTTCGTGATTGACCTGATCATTCTGTTTCTCGGGTTGAAAGGGCACTGAGCGCCAGAAGCCGAACCTCAAATAAAAGCTGCGAGGGGTCAGAGGGGCTGTCAGTATCGAGTATGAATCGAACCTTCTCTTGCGGCGGCGCATTATTGCTGGCAGCCTTGCCTTATGTTGCGCCGAATGTTCTGATGGCCCAGACCCATCAAACCGATGCCGCGCGCTGGCTGGCCAAGTCCGAGATTGCCCCACCCTTGGTCACCCCCGCCTCCCGGGCGGCCTGGGAGGCGCAGCGCAAGGAGGTGCGGGCGCAGCTTTGGGAATTGCTTGGCAAATTACCGCCGCGCCCCCGGCTGCCCAAAGTCGAGACGCTCTCCACCGAGGAGCGGGGGGATTACATAGTGGAGAAGTTCCAGTTTGATAACGGGGCGGGGGCCACGGTGCCGGGCTACCTGCTGCGGCCAAAGCATATTGCGGGCAAGGCGCCGGCGATCCTCTATTGCCATTGGCACGGTGGCGATTACGAGATCGGCAAGGAGGAGTTGTTTCATGCCAAACATACGCCGAACACGCCGGGTCCGGCTTTGGCCGAGCTTGGCTTTGTGGTGCTGGCCATTGACGCCTACTGCTTTGGCGAGCGAAATGGGCGGGGGCCGGGCGGCCCAACCGAGACGGGGAGCAGCGGCGAACTGACCGCCAGCAAATTCAACCTCTGGGTCGGACGCACGCTCTGGGGCATGATGCTGCGCGATGACTTGATGGCGCTGGATTATCTGGCGTCACGCCCTGAAGTGGATGCGCAACGGATCGGGGTCACGGGCATGAGCATGGGGGCGACGCGCTCGTGGTGGCTGATGGCTTTGGATGAGCGCATCCGAACCGGGGTGGCCGTCGCCTGCCTGACGCGCTACCAGAACCTGATCGAGCACGAAGCCCTGCAGGCGCACGGCATTTATTACTTTGTGCCGAAGCTGCTGAACCACTTAGATACGGAAGCCGTCGTGGCCCTGATCGCACCGCGGCCCGTCTTGTTCATGAATGGCGACCAGGACCGCGGCTCGCCGGTGGACGGGATCCGCGCCATCGAAAAGCCGGTGCGTGCGGTGTATAGGCTCTACGGCCAGGAGCGCGCATTCCAAAGCTTGCTCTATGCCGGCCAGGGTCACGTCTATACGCCGGAGATGTGGGCCAAAACCCTCGAGTGGCTGACAGAGCGGCTCAGGTAGAGAATTCTAAATGTGGTCGTCGTGCGCCCTCCTCGCCAGCACTTAAACGCCCCCACCCCTCACTGGTTTTTCACAAACATCTTCCCCGGCAATTGCCGGATCAGGCGCTTCATCTCCAAGCTCAGCAGCGCGACGGAGACGGCGGAACTCGGCAGGCCGCTCTTGCGGATCACGTCGTCAATGCCGATCTCTTCGTTGCTCAGGTGGTCATAGACCTTCTGCTCGTTTTCGCTCAACTCCAGCGCGGGCAAGACGCCGGTCTCGCCGACGGTGGGCGGGCGATTGCTCGCCGGGAACAGGTATTCGAACTCGCTGAGGATGTCCTCGGCGCCTTCGCAAAGCTTGGCGCCTTTCTTGATGAGGTCGTGGCAGCCTTTGCTGCGGGGCGAGTCAATGCGGCCGGGCACGGCAAACACCTGCCGGCCATATTCGGTGGCGAAGTTGGCGGTGATGAGCGCACCGCTGGTGAGGTTGGCTTCGACGACGACGGTGCCGAGGGTCATGCCGGCGATGATGCGGTTGCGGATGGGGAAGGATTGCTTGTCGCCGGGGCGGTTGAAAGGGAATTGGGTGATGAGCGCGCCGGCAGCGGCGATCTGCTCGAACAACTTGGCGTTCTCCCACGGGGTGACCAGGTTGATGCCGGTGCCGAGGACGGTGATGGTGCGGCCCTTGCCGGCCAGCGCGCCTTGATGGGCGGCGGTGTCGATGCCGCGCGCGCCGCCGCTGACGACGGTAACGCCCAGGTAGGCGAGTTGATAGGCCAGCTTGCGGGCGACCTCGAGCCCGTAGTGCGTGGTCATGCGCGAGCCGACCATGGCGACCGCGTTCTTGTCTTTCGGGCTAAGGTCGCCTTTGACGTAGAGCACAATCGGCGGGTCGTAAATCTGCCGCAGCAGCTCCGGATACTCCGGGTCGGCTTGCGTCACAATGCGGCAGCCGGAATCCGCGACGCGTTTAAGCTCGGCACCCAGGTCGGTGGTCTTTTCCCAGGTGGCGATAGCCTCAGCCGTGTCTTCGCCGATGCCGCGCACCTGGAGCAACTGGGACTTGGACGCCCGCAGGATGGCCGGCGCCGCGCCGAAATGTTCGAGCAATTGCCGCACGCGGACGGGGCCAACGTGCTCGATCAGATTCAGCGCCACCAGGGCTTCGTGGGGCTCCATGCGGGACGGATAGCGGTTTTGGGCGAGGTGTGCAAGGGGAAATCCGCAGGGAAATCCGCAGGCGAAGGAGGGCCACTAACGCAAACACAAAGACGCGAGCGAGGTGGATGGTGACGCCGCTCTCCTCGCTTGGCTTGTCTGCATCTACATTGTGCAGGGTGCCTGATAGTGGTGTTTTGATTTTCTCGGGTGACAGTTCTTCTGAACCTTTTAAGAATCAACTTGCCGCGAATACGAATTCGGGCAAAGTGTGTCCCTGATTGAACATAGCGGATTAAGTTTGCATACTGCGTTTTTGACCACCGGGTGTCTTTCTCGGTGGCAGGTTGTGCTGCTTTCATGCGAGCAGTATCAAGTTGTCAACTCTAACGTGTTCTAACAAGCGTAAGTACTTGAAAATCAATGGTTGGAAGGGTGGCTGAGTGGTTAAAGGCACCTGACTCGAAATCAGGCGCAGGCGTAAGCCTGCCGGAGGTTCGAATCCTCTCCCTTCCGCCAACTTCATATCACTTCTGCTGTCCTTGGGCGTATCTTGCCGGTACCACCAAAACCACGGGACACACGAAGGAACGGACCGCGAACCGTCCCGGTTCGCAGCACGGCCGAGCGCAAGCAGAGCGCTCAATCGCTTCGGTCGTCCTTCCGCATATCTGGCCGCTGCGAACCGGGACGGTTCGCGGTCCGGTGGTACCGGCAAGAAGTTCTCTGCTGTCCTTGCCGGATTCTTGCGCCTTCTGCTTTCGACATTCTTTCCACATTCTGCATTCTTCTGCCTGGACCGTCATGAAGAGGCCTGTGGCCAGGTCGGCCCCGGAACTAGCGCCAACGCCGAACAGCTTTCTGGCGGCCTTGCGAACGGAGCCTTCGCTGCCTGAGACGAGCGCCAGGAGCAGATCCTTCATGGTGCCGAAAAGCAAGCCGCGGCGCGCCAGATCAAGGAAGGCATTGGAGAAGATGTTGTCGCCTCGCGCGGCGCGGAAGACAGCGTTAGCCGCGGGCTGGAAATTCTGACCGTGTAACTTCTGGAGGAGGTGCAGACCGATGAGGAGACCGGCGATGAGGTCGTCGCCGGCCGGCGTAAGCCCCAGACCGCAGCCTTTCAACTGCCGGATGCCTTCCAGCAAACTACCGTGGAAGACCTGGCGCACGCCCCGCCGGATTTGTTCCGCAAAGGCCCGTTCAAAACCGGCCCGGAAGTTCTTCCGCCGCTGGCTCGCCAGCAGAAAGGCGAGGCTTTTCGGAGGGGAAGCGTTTCTCAGCAACTCGCCAAGGGCTGCGAGGTTGTGCTGGAAGCGGCGGAGGTCTTCGACCTCGCAATCGAGGGTGGAATCGTAGCGGTGGCGGGCGGTGAAATGGTAGCGGCGGCCTGCGAAGAGGACCGTGTGGGCAGTGACTCGGAGAGGCGGGGGTGGATTGGCTAATCCAGCCATTTGGGAGGGCGATGTTCAGCGGGCCGGGGCCGATGGCCTCGTCCACCACGGCAATGAGTCGGCCCCGGCACTCAAAGTTTACCGCGCGGTTGAACCGGGAGTGAAAGCGGTAGGTTCCGGGCCTAACCTGATCGCCAATGCTGAGCAGCATCACGCCGGATAAAACACTATCCCATAGTTCTTGCTGTACTCGGCCTCGCGGACGATTTCGACTTTGCCGGCGACGGCCATGCCCAGCCTCGGGTTCGGAATCTTGAGCTGGCCGGTGATGCGCATCCCGTTCTCCAATTCCACAATCCCCAGGCCGAGCTTGGCCACGTTGAAGTCCGGGGGCAGATTGTAAACGGTGGTGAAGGTCAGCAGCTTTCCCTTCTTGGGCAGCGGCACGGTGTCGAACTCAAACACGTCGTTCTGGCCGCATTTCTTGCAGACCATGCGGTAGGGATAGTGTAGTTGCCCGCATTTCTTGCATTTGTAAGCGTAGATTTCCAAAGGCATATTAGTCCTCCCTCTTGAAGACGAGGCAGACGACGTTGTTGCCGAAGCCGCCGAAGTTGCAGGTGAAACCGATCTTGGCGTCCTTGACCTGCCGCTTCCCGGCTTCGCCGCGCAGTTGCAGGATGATTTCGTGGGCCTGGGCGACGCCGGTCGCCCAGACGGGGTGGCCCTTGGCCTTGAGACCGCCCGAGGTGTTGATGGGAAGCTTGCCGCCGAGGCGGGTTTCGCCGCGCTCGAGCGCCAGGTGCCCCTGGCCTTTGTTGAAGAAGCCGACTTCCTCGCTCTCGACGATTTCGAGGATGGTGAAGGCATCGTGCAGTTCGGCGACATCGACGTCGCTTGGGGTGATACCTGCCATCTTGAAGGCCTGGGCCGCGGCGCCGCGGACTGCCAGCAGGTCGGTGGGTTCGGCGCGCTCGTGGACGCAGTGGGAATCGGTGGCTTGGCCCACGCCGGCCAGCCGGATCAGGGGCTTCTTGAGCTTCTTCGCGACCTCCGCCGAAGTGAGGATGACGGAAGCGCCGCCGTCGGAGACGGGGCAGCAGTCAAAGAACAGGAGCGGTTCGGCGACGAACGGGTTGTTGGTCATGGCCTCGGGTGAATCGAGGATGCCTTCGAGCGTGATCTTCTCGTGCAGGTGGGCGTAGAAGTTCAGCAGGGCGTTATCGTGGTTTTTGACGGCGACCATCGCCAGGTGCCGCTCGGTGACGCCGTATTTCCGCATATAGAGGCGGGTGAACATGGCGGCCAGGGAGGGGAGGGTGACGCCGTAAATATACTCGGCCAGGGGATGGCTGAGCGTCGCGACGAAGTCCGTGGCCTCGAGGTTGTTGACCTCGCGC
>Ga0187860_1004609_pt1 | contig 10263 bp, 5 predicted proteins | sample June2016WEW_10_4_FD_132981 | JGI IMG/M metagenome (GOLD analysis project Ga0187860, IMG submission 132981) | Peatland microbial communities from SPRUCE experiment site at the Marcell Experimental Forest, Minnesota, USA - June2016WEW_10_40 | ecosystem: Environmental > Terrestrial > Soil > Wetlands... | reverse complement strand
GTTTGTCTGCTCGGTATTTCATACGAGGCAAACTGGCCGTCCCGGAGGCGAATCAGCCCGGCCTTCTCGGTGCCTATCCACAACGTGTCCCCACGATCTCTGTAAAGACAAACGATGCGGCTGTTTTTGATTGCCGGCGTGTTGCGCTCATCGAATACCTTGAACTGCGCGCCGTCAAACCGCACTAATCCATTCTGGGTTCCCAGCCAAAGATACCCATCGGAAGATTGCGCAATCGAAGTCACCGAACTCTGCGGAAGCCCCTCGTCCGCCCGCCACACATCAATCTGGTAATTCGCGTCAGGTCCCGATGCCTGCGCGGCAAGTGTCGATCCGAGAAGCCATAACAACAACACTTCCCGCGGGCCTCTGCTCCCCTGCGTCACGCAAACCGGGGCTGTTGACGAACCGAACATGCGATCTTTTGCCCGCACTGGCTACCACAACCCGCCACCCAAAGCAAGCCGCCACGCCCGCTCAACAAGCTCACCGCTTCAGGTACTTCAAAACCGCTTCAGTACGGGAGTGAACATGCAACTTGTTGTACACGCCCCGGATATGGAATCGGATCCCATCCAGGCTGATGCCCAGGTTGTCGCTGATTTCTTTATACCTGTTGCCCAGGGCCAGTTGCTCCAGAACTTCCCTCTCTCGGGGCGTCAGATTCTCCATGTTTGCCGGCGCGGGATCGCTCCGGCGAAATCGCTGGACAATTCGCCGCGCAATCTGCGGCGTCATCGGCGAGCCACCCTTGCAGACTTCCTCGATCGCTTCCACGAGCCGGGAGGGTACCGTGTCCTTGAGCAGAAAGCCGTCGGCGCCCGCTAGGATGGAATTAAACAGGGAATCGTTGTCATCATGAATCGTCAGCATAAGTACATGCACGGTGGGCAGCAGCGTTTTCAACGCTCGGACACACTCCACCCCGTCCATTTTTGGCAGTTTGACATCCATCAACGTCACCTCCGGCCTGTGCCGGACAATACCCGCCAGCGCTGACTCAGCGTCCGCGTAATCGGCAACCACTCGAAGCTGGGGCGACCTGTTGAGAAGATTCCTCATGCTCATGCGAAGGTCGTCATTATCCTCCACCAACGCCACGCGGATACTCATATCTTTGCTTGTCCTTCATTTTTCATGAGTCGCGCGCATTGATCATTCTCTCGATGGATACGGCAGTTGCACTCGAACGAAAGTTCCCGCGCCAGGGCAGCTTTCAATGCGCAGCGACGCGCCAATCACTCCAATCCGGTGCCGCATGTTCGCCAGGCCGCTGCGCTGACCGGCTCCGGCCAGATCAACTTTAAAGCCGCAGCCGTTGTCTTTGACCCCAATCTCCAGAACGCCATCTTGAAGCCTCAGACTCAGGCGCGCCTCGGAAGCTTGCGAGTGCTTGAGGATATTGTTGAGTGCCTCCTTTACCACCATGAATAGATTATGCCGCACCTCGGCTATCAAAGGCAACGGCGGTACGTCCGCCGGCAGGTCGAAATGACAGGCCACCGGCGTTGCCTGGAAAAAGTCGTATGCGTATTGGCTCATATACTGCACCAGGCTGTCGAGCGTGTCGTTGCGGGCGTTTGCCGCCCAAATGATTGTGCCCAGTCCCCGCACCGCGTTCCGCGCCGTCTGGCCGATCATCGTGGCATGGGCTTCGACTTCCTTGGGCTGCGCCTTGTCCTCCTTCACTAACTCACTGAGCACAATCACGTGCGTCAAGCAGGCGCCGATGTCATCGTGGAAGTCCCTGGCGATGCGTGCGCGCTCCAGCTCAACCGCATGCGCCTGCTCCTGGCGCTTGAGCTTCCGCTGGGCCTTGACTTTCTCGATGCTCCGCGCCGTAAGCGCTATCCCGGCCCCGGCGCACAGCACGACGGCCCCCACAAACCACCACGTCTGCCAAAAGTGCGGCGGAATGATCAGCTCGAAACTGGCGCCTTGGGCGCTCCAGACGCCATCATTGTTGCAAGCCTGCACTTCGAATTGATACCGCCCGCGCGGCAGGTAAGCATAGTCCGCCACCCGCTTCGATCCCCCGTCCACCCACGCGGCGTCAAGTCCTTTCATCCGGTACCTGAAACGCACTTTCTCCGGCGCCGTGAAGCTCAGTGCCGTGTAGCGGATTTCCAGCCGCGTTTTGCCCAATGGCGCCGTCACAGGCCCATGCCCGGTCATGCTATGGTCTTCTCCGTCAATGATCACCTCTTCAATGAGCACAGGCGGCGCCAGCGTGTTGGCGTCCACCACCTCCGGGCGCACAACGGCCACTCCCTTCAGAGTCGGCAAAAGCAGGCGCCCATCCTTGGTCATGCACCCGGAAGGCTGGAACGCGCACGTGCAGGCCGAGGACAGCATCCCATCGGATTGATCGTAGCTGGTGCAGGTAAAGCTCTTCGTTTCGCCGCGTGCGAATGACTCCAGGCTTTTTTTCTCCACGTTAAATATGCCGTGCGGCGAACTGAACCAAAGCCGCTTCCTGGAATCTTCGGTGATATGGCAAATCGTGTTGTCCGCAAGGCCGTCCCGCGTTGTGAAGTTCGCAAACTTGCCCTCACGCCAGTAACTTAGTCCGCCGTCAGCCGTTCCTACCCACAGTGCGTCCTCATCCACAAATAGAGACCAAGCCAGGTTGCTCAACAGACCATTGGTCGTCGTGTACGACGTGAACCGCCCGTCGCACAAACAAAACAATCCCGCCCCTTTGGTCCCCAACCAGAGCCGGTCCTGTCGGTCGGCCGCAATTGCCACAACCTCATACTCGTCGGAAAGCCAGGGCATCGGGATTTTGCTCAGCCGTCCATTTGCATAGCACGCCAGCCCGCTCCAACACCCAAACCAGATCCGCCCCTTCCGGTCTTCATAAATGGCATTGACACGGTCAGATATCTCCGTCCGGTCGAACATGGGAACAAAGTGCTCCTCGTGGAATTGATAGACTCCGTGCGAGGAAGTGCCAACCCAGAGATTGGATCGGCTGTCTTCGTACAACGACCAAATATCCGTCAACGGCAGATCGCTCGCCCCATAACGACTCACGTTGGTGCCCCGAAACCGGTAAACCCCTCCAAAACCGCTCCCGACCCAAATGCTCCCTTCATGGTCTTCACAGATTGAATAAACGGGAGTTGTCAGGCTCGATCCGCCCAAAATGCTGAAACGCCTTGGTTGCAGCCGCACCAATCCCCCATCAAAGAGGCCCAACCACTCGTTGCCTTCTCGATCCGCAAGGTAACAAGATACAGTGGCGCCGGGAAGTCCGTTCTGTGGGTCAACCTTTGTGACCATCCCATCCGGCGACACGGTCACCAAACCTTCAGGGTATCGTCCCAAACAAAGATTCCCCCAACGATCTTCGCCCAGCACATCAAGCGACGTTTGCACGCCGGAAATCTCACCCGCAACGCCAATCCAGTGCCCGTCCTTGTATTTCCTTTGCCAGTAGTTCGTGCAGCACACCCACAATCCACCGTCTCGACAAGTTGCCAGTTCCCTTATTTGAGCCTGCCCTCCCATCTCCGGCAGATCGACAGGTTCGAACCGGTCCCCGCGCAAGACGCTCAGCCCCCTCGAGGTGCCTAACCAGATTTCACCACTCGTATCCTTGGCCAGTGCGCGAACCTGTCCTCCGGCCAATGCCCCTTCCAGGGCAACAGACTCCAGCCGACCCGAACTAAATCGAAGCAACTGGCCCGATTCCTCAACCCGGCTCACCAGCCACACGCGGCCTTGCCCGTCTTCACAAACATTGCCCGGCGACACCGGATAGAAAGCTCGATTGGTGGATATCGCTCTCAAGATCCCTCCTGACCACCGCCACAACGCCCCGGAACGCGCCACAAATAACGTGTCCCCGGACGCTTCACTCAAACAGTTCACAATCTCGTCCTGCTCGTTCCCGGAGCCTAGCAATTGCTCGAATTTGCCCTGCCGCAACGCCACCAAACCGCCCCCTCGTTCGGTCGCGATAAAAAGCGTGCCGTCCGCCCCCTCGTAAAGCCCCCCGATGCGGCTCCTTGGCAGTTCCGGGCAATTCTCAGGTGTGAAAACCTTGAATCTCACCCCATCAAAACGCGCCAACCCGGCCAGCGTGCCCACCCAGATGTATCCATCCTTGGTTTGCGCCAACGCCGTCACCGAAAGATGCGGCAATCCGTCGGCCATCGACCACGCTCGGATCATGAATCTCGCCGGCGCTGGCGACACGCCACCCTCCGATTGCCCTCTGACGCCCGCGCAGCAACACATACACGCCGCGACCATCAACGCGCGCCATTTCATCAATGCGCCCGTCCGCTGGGCAGTGACGTCAGTTCCCATTGCGATCTCCCAATGTAGAACCCCCAGCCCGGCGCAACAAGCCAATTCCAAGCTACATCATTGTGCAGGTGTTCAAACCCACCTCGTTCATGGCACTATGCGCAAAAATTTGCTATATACTGTCGCTCTAATTATTATGAAGTCCGAAGCTAGGATCCTCCTCGCGGTGGTTTTCTTATGCTGTTCGGTGGCGACGGTGATGGCCGGAACGAATTCCTATTCGCTCGGTCCCTCCGCGGCGCCAACCAACAACCCTCTGAAGGGCTTTATGCCTTATCAGGGCGCCTACACAACCTTTCCTTATAGCATGGAGTGGAATTATCTCCCATTGCGCTCTTTCATGACCGGCCCAACCAACTTCGTCTGGTCCAGCCTTGACGCCTTGCTCAGCGATGTCGCCAGTCGCGGCCATCAAACCGTGTTCCGCGTCTATCTCGACTATCCCGCCAAACCCGCCGGCATACCCCAATATCTGCTTGATGCCGGCCTGGCCACCAACAGTTACACCGATTACGGCAACAACGGCGTGAGTGTTTCGCCGGATTACGAAAACCCGCTCTTGGACCAGGCCCTGACAAATTTTATCGCAGCCCTTGGAGCGCGTTACGACGGCGATCCGCGCATTGGCTTCATCACCCTCGGACTGCTCGGCTTCTGGGGCGAATGGCACACCTACCCGCACACCAATTGGTTCGCCTCAACGACTGTGCAGAACGAAGTCCTGACAGCCTACGGATTGGCCTTCGCCAAAACGAAGTTGCTTGTGCGCTGGCCCTCCGGCGCCAATCCCTCCTCGCGCCTCATTGGCTACCATGATGACTCGTTCGCCTACGACACGGTCGCCCCGCCAAGCTGGATGTTTCTGGGTTTGTTGGCGACCGCGGGTGAAACCAACAAGTGGCAGACCCAGCCCATCGGCGGCGAGGTTTATCCCCAGATTCAACCTTGCTTATGGGACACCACGCAAACCAATTGCGTGCCGGCGGGCCAGGCCTTTACCAATTGCGTCAGCCTCACCCATGCTTCGTGGATGCTCAACCAGGGCGTCTTCGACCCCGGCCTTGCCGGCGCGCAGCAGGCCCTGGCCGTGGCTGGAAGCAGCCTGTTGGGTTACAACCTCTATGTTTCCAATGCCACCCTCGTCGATGCCTCCGTGACCGGGCCGCTCAACGTTGCCTTGCAGGTCTTGAACACCGGAGTGGCGCCATTCTACTACAACTGGCCTCTGCAATTGGGCGCCCTCAATGATAGCAACGCCCTTGTCAAGACTTGGACGACGACTTGGAATCTCACCTCCCTTCTCCCGGCATCGACCAGCACGCTCTGGAGCTGGAGCCAATCCAATCACGGCTTGGCGCCTGGCCAATATAAACTCGTCCTGACCGTTCAGAATCCCCTGGCCAACGGCATCCCGATCCGCTTTGCCAACGACGCCCAAGATGCCGACCTTCCCGGCTGGCTTACGCTCGGACTCGTTTCGGTTGTGTCCAACTCTGCTAGGCCCGCTTTGCACGGCAATCGTTCTCTCTCCTCTTTTTGCCTCCAGGTCACCAATGCGGCGCCCGGTGCATGGACCGTTGAAGACACCTCAAATTTCCTTGTCTGGACTCCGCTCCTATCCACAAACACAAGCACGCCCCAATGGACTGTCACCGATGGAATTTCATCCTCAGCGCGATTCTACCGTGTGGTCGGCTCGCCTTAAATGCCAATAAATCGAACAAACTCCAATCGATCAGTATGAAAACACAACATGTCAAATGGAAATCCGCTATTCAACAACACCTGCTCCTGATCTCAGTCGCTTTCGCACTGATATGCTCGGCCAGTGTCGCTGTCGCCCAGGACTTGATCGTCAACAGCTTCAACGGCGGCATATCCGGAATCGACTGGCAGAATTTCAGAAGCTATGTCTATAGCTACAACGAAGCCTGGGATTCCTCCCAGCAATCTCCCGGAAACCCTAACCCAGGAGCAATGCTGCTCACCGTCAATTGGCCCACCAATGGCGATCCCAATTGGAACAACAGTTGGAACGATATTCAAATCGCCTTTGGAACCCCACAGTTCGATTCCACCAACTATATCCAGTTTGACGTCGATATTAAAATTGATACCACCAACTCCTTTACCGCCCTGGACGGAACTTATGGGGCGATAGAATTGATTGTCAATAATCCCTGGACCACGGTGGTGGGCTGGCAACCCCTTGTCGCGACTAACGGCTGGCAGCACATCGCGGGCTACTTCTCGGCGGTCCCAAGCGGCGCCTACAGCGAAGCTGTCATTGGCTTCATCTCCACGGGCGGCGGCAGCCTCACCAATACGGTCAATTATTGGATCGACAATGTTGTGTTTACCGCTCCGCCCACGGTGAACACCAATCAACCCCCTCTCACCATCACCAAGGCTCCCCCGCCGGGCCTTACCTGCATTTGCAGCCAGGCTACCGGCACCTATCAACGCCAGATGATCGCCACCGTCAACAGCGACTATTCCTGGAACACGCTCACGGCCGTTTCCAACACCACGACCTATTCCATGAACATCGTTGCCTTCCCCGGCGCCGCTTACCAGGGATTCGCGTCCCAATTGTTCCTTATCCCCCAATCAGGCATGACAGGCTCCCCGATTGACGATAGCATCGATTGGGATTCGGCCGACGTCGTGGACTTATACGTCAACGAAAATCCGGATCAAACGGCAACGGCCTATTTCCAGTATAAGGTTACCAATGCCAGTAGTTGGAATGCCGCGTTAATCGTCAGTAACTACTGTGCATCCGGCCCTCTGGGCACGTGGAGCCTAACCTTTAACAACACCACCAACGTCACTTTGACGGCTCCCAACAACTCCACCACAAACTTCACCATTCCCGCCACCGATGCCGCCTTTTTCCAGGATCCGCTCTTTGTCTATCTTGGCACCCAGCCCAACTACAATGCCAACATCGGCCAGTCGTCCACCTTCAGCCGCGTCCAGATCACCGGCCCTGCGGCTTCGATCGATGATGATTTTGTTTCGGGCGGAACACCCGGCCAGCCCTACCTTCTGAATACCAATACGTGGACCCTCAACACAGCGGATCCCACCGGTGTTTTCATCACCGCCCCGGACGCTAAATTCTGGGTCACCTGGCCCCTGCCGGACTACGGCTTCACCAACCTATACGCCACGGATAATCTCGCCAATAAATTGGGAGCATTCCAGTGGCTCAGCCTCCCGACCACCTCCACAGGTTGGGAAAGCCTCGCTGCCGCTCAGCGGTTGACCGTTGTCAATCAATCCACCCTGAACGCGGCGTTTTCTTACGCGCCGACCAATTGCTTCTTTGGACTGTTCCATCAGTAGTTGAATGCGCCGGGGCGCCGGCTTGCCCGGCGCCCTGGCTATCATCCGATCCCACGTGAAAAACCGGCTGTTCCTGGTTCTGGCGCTGGCAGTGGCTTCCTATTCGATCCCTGCCGAAACATTGCCAAACGGCAACACGGCATGCATCGCAATTTCGAACTCAACAAATGCCTGTTGGTGGGCGGGCATAATTGATCACGGCTTCCAGATGCCGCTTACCAACGGCTATGAGGCCGATTTGTTCGCTGACACTTACGGAAATCAGGGCCAGCCTCTGCTCTTGTCCAGCCAGGGCGACGTGATATGGTCTCATGACGCCTTCTCCATTCACTTATCTCAGGGCGGACTGCTGGTCGGGCCGGAAGGCGGCCGGTTGCAGCGGGCCAAATCCGGGGATTCTCTGCGTGAGGCCTTTTTATATGCGAGCAAGACCTATTTTCCCGCCGCCGGGAAAATGCCCGACGAACTTTTGTTTCTTAGCCCCCAGTACAACACCTGGATAGAGCTGATGTATGACCAGAATCAAACCGGCATAATAAAATACGCCAACGGCATTCGGGACAACGGTTTCCCCCCCGGAGTCCTGATGATTGACGACAATTGGCAGCAGAATTACGGCCAATGGGATTTTAAAAGGGACAAATTCCCGGATCCGAAAGCGATGATCGACCTTTTGCACGCCGACGGTTTCAAGGTCATGCTGTGGATGTGCCCGTTTGTCAACACCAACAGCGATCCTTACCAATACCTGGCGCACAGAAATCTTCTCTTGAAAGACCGTTCGCGCGCCACCGCCCTGATTAAGTGGTGGAACGGCGAGAGCGCCTTGCTCGACTTTACCAACCCGGAGGCAGTTGATTGGTTTTGCGCGCGGCTGGACTATCTGCGCTCAACTTACCACGTCGATGGATTCAAGTTTGACGGAGGCGACAGTTCCTTTTACAAGGGAACCATTGCCGCCAAGCCCGTCCCACCCAACACACATTCCGAACTGTATGGCAGGATTGGACTCCAATACCCGCTCAACGAATTCCGCGCCATGTGGAAAATGGGCGGCCAACCCCTCGCCGAACGCCTCAGGGACAAGGATCACTCCTGGACTGACCTTGGAAAGCTGATCCCCAATATGCTTCTGGCCGGGTTGATGGGCTACCCATTTTCCTGCCCGGACATGATCGGAGGGGGCGAATACAAATCCTTTCAAGCCGGTTCGACCATTGACCAGGAACTGGTCGTGCGTTCCGCCCAGTGTCACGCCCTAATGCCAATGATGCAATTCTCCGTGGCTCCATGGCGCGTCCTGGACCACTCCCACCTCAAAGCGGTCCTCAAAGCTGTTGAGCTAAGGGAAGAACACGAGTCTTATATCCTGAGCCTGGCGCGGCAATCGGCCTTTACCGGCGAACCTGTTGTCCGCTCCATGGAATACGTTTTCCCGCATCAAGGATATGAACGCGTGATCGATCAGTTCTTTTTGGGTGATCACATCCTCGTCGCGCCCGTCTTGGTGAAAGGCCTTCGCCACAAAGATGTGATCCTTCCCATCGGGGCGTGGAAGGGTTTTGACGGCAAGCGATACACCGGACCGGCTCAGATTTCATTGCCCGTCGCCTACGACCAACTCTGCTATTTTGAAAAGCTGGAGTGAGTCCGATCAAGCCCGCGATTTTTGCGCCCGCGCGCATTCATCAGTTCCTCAATCTCCTCTGCCTCAATGGGAACATCCGCCATCAAATCGATGTTGCCGGCCTCCCGGACGATGATGTCATTCTCGAGGCGGATGGCGAATCCTTCCTTCGGAATGTAGATCGCTGGCTCCACCGTCAGAACCCACCCGCCTTGTATCGGTTTCACGGTGTGGGTCACGTCGTGGACATCCAAACCGAGGGGATGGCCGACGCCATGCATAAAATATTTCTTGACTGCCGGGTTGTCCGCGTCTTGGCGCTTGATCTCCAACGTTTTAAGCAAACCCAGATCGACCAGTTCCTTCTCCATCAAGCCCTCGGCTTCTTTCTGCCAGTCCTTGGGCAATTTGCCCGGCGTGGCGGCGGCAACCACGGCCCGCAACACGCGCAGCACGGCGTTATAGACCTGCTTCTGGCGCCGCGTGAAATGGCCATTGACGGGAATGGTGCGCGTCAAGTCGGCGTTGTAGTTGGCGTAACTGGCGCCGACATCCAGCAGCAGCAGATCGCCCTCGCGGCACGGTTGATCGTTTTTCAGGTAGTGCAACGCGCACGCGTTGACGCCGCAGGCGATGATCGGGCTGTAGGCGAAATTTCCCCCGCGGCGGATGAATTCGTGGGCGAATTCCGCCTCCACTTCCATTTCGTTGATCCCGGGCCGAACAAAGCAGCACACGCGCCGAAAGCCCGCCTCGGTGATCGCGCAGGCGCGCTGGATCAATTCAATTTCCAGCGCCGATTTGACCGCGCGCAACTGGTGCATCAACCGCGCCAACCGCTGGTAATCGTGTAATGGATACTGCCGTTGCGTTTCACGCACGAACCGCGCCTCTCGCGTCTCCACCACAATATGGGCCCGCTTGTGCTCGTTGCTGTTGAGATATGCGTGCTCGCATTCGCACATCAG
>Ga0187860_1004608_pt1 | contig 10264 bp, 8 predicted proteins | sample June2016WEW_10_4_FD_132981 | JGI IMG/M metagenome (GOLD analysis project Ga0187860, IMG submission 132981) | Peatland microbial communities from SPRUCE experiment site at the Marcell Experimental Forest, Minnesota, USA - June2016WEW_10_40 | ecosystem: Environmental > Terrestrial > Soil > Wetlands... | reverse complement strand
GTGCGCGACGGGCGGTTCGCCGATTTCAAGGACGGCCAGGCGGTCTATCGGTTCTTCGAGTTGTTCGATCTGCCCAACGTCCCGAATTCAGGACAAATTATTGACATGGCGGCGGCGGGCCGGCTGCGTCTGACCGCCCCGCCCAAGCCGGTTTTCGAGGAGAAAATGCTCCTGGGCCTGCTTTGGAACCGGCATCTCAGCGCCTTCTGGCGGCGGGAATTGGGCGGCCGCTTCTTCGAGCGCCTCCTCCAGTGGGTCCCCTACACCTGGATCGTCGATCCCTCTCCCATGCCGCCCCACGCCGCCATTCCAGAATTAGACTTGACAGACTGGCGTCAGCTCAAGACCCTCTCCCAGCGCGAGCGCGATTTGATCCTGAAAGTCTCCGGCTTTTCCGACAAGGCCTGGGGCGCGCGCGGCGTCCACCTGGGCAGCGATTTGTCCGCGCCCGATTGGGCCGCCGCCGTCGATTTGGCCATTGATTCCTTCCCCGCCTCGCCCTATGTCTTGCAGCGTTACCACAAGCCCCTCCTTTCCCACGCGCGCTGGTTCGATTTCGACAAGGAGCAACTGGTCGAAATGCCCGGCCGCGTCCGTCTCTGTCCATACTATTTTGTGGCCGGCGAAGGCGACGCCGCGCGCGCGAACCTGGGCGGTGTTCTCGCCACGATATGTCCGGCGGACAAGAAAATCATCCACGGCATGAGCACCGCCATATTGGCCCCCTGTTCGCAATAAAGGCTGCGGGCTTGACGCGTCACCGCGCCGCCGGTTTTTTTCTCGGACCCACGCCGCGCAAGTCCGGCGGATGGAATCCGAAGGCCAGCGCCGGGGAATCCGGGCGGAGGCGAAAGTCCCCCTTTTGCGGAGCGACGAACAAGGGATCGAAGAACTGCGAATGCCGGTCGCGGCCCAGCGCCCGCCACGCCTCCAGGTTCATCACCCCATCCGGCGGCGGATGGGACGGCCCGGTCCGCCTGTCAAAATAAATGTTGTGATCCATCTCCATCCCGCCGGTCCAATTGCCGCTCATCAACTGCCCCGAATCAAAATAGACGACGTTGTTGGTGAAAATAAAGGAGCGATGCTCCTCCGGCCGCGTGCGGGCCAACTGGCTCTCCCGATTGAGCGCGAAGATGTTGTCGCGGACAATATTGTCCTGGCCGTAATGCTGATGGAATCCCGCGCTTTGGCAATGATAGACGACGTTGCTCTCCAGCACGATGCCCGAACTCCCCTCGTCGGTGTACAGTCCCCACCCGCCATAGACCGACACGTTCACATCGTGAATCAGATTGTTCCGCACGATCGTCCCCGGCTGCACGCCCAGTGTATAGACCCCGCCCATGTCGCTCAAAACGCCCTGGCCGATGTCGTGCAGATGATTGTATTCGATGATGTTGCTCCGGCACAAATTGCTGGCATAGCCCCACGACCATCCCGCCGAAATGGTCGTGTAAAACGTGTGGTCAATTTCGTTGTGCGCAATGCGGTTGCCGCCGCTCAAAAGCACCAGAACTCCCACCGCCGGCGCGTTGACCAATCCGATATGATGAATGTGATTGTCCGTCACCGTATTGTTGACGTTCGGCGCCGCCGCGGCCTGGTTCGCGTCACTGTCGCCCAGGCGCACGCCGCCCCCGCCCAGATCGGACATTTCGCAGCCCGCCACACGGTTGCCCTGGCAACCGTGGCCGAAATCGACGGCGTATCCCCCAAGCCGGGTGAAGCGGCATCGCTCCACCGCGCAGCCTCTGGCAAATCGCGCCTGAACCGCCGCCTCCGTCTCCACCGCCGCTTGAATATCGACGTCGCTGCCCCCCTCCATCCGCCAGTCGGCGCCGGCGAACACGAGTCCGCGAAAAACAACGTCCTGCACCGGTTCCCGTTCCGTACCCTCCAGCAGGACCAACTCGTAAAGGTGGGGGGCGGTGATTACCGCCGACGGCACGTCCTCCCCCGCTTCCGGCCAGTATTCAACCTCGCCAGTGCGCCGGTCCAGGTGCCATTCGCCGGGACGCAGCCAGTCCGGCACATTGTCAATATAAAACCGCCCATTAGGCTCGGTATTGTTGGGCGAAACCGGGCCGGCCACGACAACCAGGTTGGACTCTGCCAGCACGGCGCGGATCTGGTTCCGCGTCTGCGCCCAGGCCTGCAGCGCCACCAACTCCACGTCGCCCGCCTCCGCCCATTGCGGCTCGATGTCTCCGAGGTAAAAGCGCATTTCATCCGGATGGCCCGGCACAAGACCGTCCGCCGTCCGATAAAAGCCGGAGATGGGAAGACGCGCCCGCTGCCGGCGCCCCCCGTTGACAAAAAGTTCATGGAACACCCGGGATCCGCCGCGCGCGCCGGCGACCTCCGCCCGCCAGATATTTGGATTGACAGTCGAGCAGCGCCATCCGGTGATCCGGCTCTCGCCGCTGATGACCGGCGTTTCCCCGGCGTATGCCGCGATCACCAGCCCGGAATCACCGGGGCCGAGAACCAGAGGCTGGTCCAAAAGATATGTGCCGCCACGCAACACGATTCGCCGCTTTCCCCGCGCCGCGCGCGTTTTCTCCAGCGCGCGCGAGAGAGTCGCCACCGGCCCGTTCCCCGCCATGTCCCCCTCCGGTCGCGCGCCCGAACACCGGTCATCGCCCGCCGGGGATACGTAAATCGTCATCGGGCCGGCCAGTGCGGACCACGAAGCGCAAAGACACGCCGCCAGCGGCAAGAGCAGACCGAACCGGAAGCTCATGATAACCCCGGAAAGCATCGCGGAATTGTAGCGGGGCCGGCCGCGAACTCAAACTGCATTTGCCCTCATTGCACGGCTTGCAGGATGCCGTTTGTGAAACAAAGTGTGATGGTCCCCCCGCCAGGCACGACCACGGCGATATTGGTCGTCAGTCCGCCGATGATCGCGTTGGCCGGAAGATTGGTCAGTCCTCTACCGTCGCCGCTGAAGACGCCGGTAAAAAGCCCGCTCAAAGCGACACTTGCCGCGTTGTCGTTTGTCACTACGACTCCCGGCAATTGGGCCAGAGGGATCATGCCGCTGGAAATCTGCGACGCGTTGAGGTTGGTCAAGTTGCCGCCGTCCCCGCTGAACGCCCCCGCGAACACGTTGCTCGCGTTACCGAGCGTGTTGGCGCCCGTGAACGATTGATTGCCGTCGAGCAACGCGACATTGGCCGACAGCAGCGTGTCGGCAACCGTTCCACTGGAGAGGCTCGACGCGTTGAGCGATGTCAATCCCGCGCCATTTCCGGCAAAGTTGTTGGCCGGGTTGTCAAACGAATTCACTCCGGTGAAGGCATTGACCTGGTTGAGGCCGGCAAGCCGGGCGGTGGCAAAATTGCCGGTGCCGCGCAAAGCCAAAACATGATAATTACCGGCTGCCACCGAAATGACACCGCTCAGACTGACGGGATAGCTTGTCAAGTTATAGGACTGGTCGCCCCACACGGTGACCGTGCCGTCCTTCTTGAGTGCAACGCCAAAGTCGCTCCCCGCGGCAATACTGGCGACGTTGTTGGTTGTGGGGGAATTTAGCAAACCGCCCCACGTGACGATCGTGCCATCATTCTTGAGCGCCACAGCGCCTCCATTTCCCGTTGCCGCGACAGCCACGACGTTGCTTAATCCGTAGGGCGGAGTTGGGCCATACCACGCCGCGACGGTTCCGTTGTTCTTGAGCGCCAGGCTGTAGATATTGAATAGGGAGATGGCCACGATATTGCTCTGGAAACTGGCAGGAATATTCATATAGTTGGGGTTTCCCCATACGGCCACCGTCCCGTCATTCTTCAACGCCATGCTCGTATACTGCCCGCCCGCCACCGCCACGACATTGTTGAGTCCAATCGGCACGTTCAACTCTCCGTACGTATTATCGCCCCATGCCACAACGGTTCCGTCGCTTTTCAGCGCCAGACTATGGTAATAACCCGCGGCGATGGCCACCACGCCGTTGAGGCCCGCCGGCACGTTCGTCTGGCCGTCGTTATTCAATCCCCAGGCGGCCACGGTGCCGTCGCTCTTGAGGGCCAGGCTGTGGGCATATCCGCCGGCAACCCCCACAATATTGCTGCCGTTCAATGCCGCCGGCACGTTCGTTTGGCCATTGCCATTATTGCCCCAAGCGACAACCGACGCGGTTTGATTGACCAGCGAGGAAACTTGCAAATTGTTCAGACCGGCCCCGCTTCCCGCAAAACTGTCGGACGGATTGCTGAACGAATCAATCCCGGTGAATACATTGACCTGGTCCAAGCGGGCCAGCCGGGCGGGCGCGGAGCCCGTCTTGGTCAGCGCCAGCCCGTGAAGACCGCCGGCCGCCACCGCGACGATCGCGTTGCTGCTTCCCGTGGGCACGTTTGTCTCGCCGTAAGAGTTGTCGCCCCATGCCATTAGCGTTCCGTCACTCTTGAGTGCCACACTGAAGAACGAACTGGCGGCGATCGCGGTGATGTTGTTGGTCGAAGGAGGGACGGCTTCCAGGTTCCACGTCACAAGTGTGCCGTCGCTTTTTAGCGCCATTCCGCCGTTGCCCGCTGACGCGATGGCCACGACATTGCTCAGGCCCAACGGCAGAGCGGCGGCGTTCCATGCCACCACCGTTCCATTATTCTTGAGACCCAGCGCGGAGAAACCATCGCAGGCGACCGAGATGGCAACCAGGTTGCTCTGGAAAGCCGCCGGGACGTAAGCCGTGTTGAACGGCGAGTTGCCCCACGCCGCCACCGTGCCGTTATTCTTCAGGGCCAAACTGATATTCTCACCCGCGGCCACGGCCACCACGTCGTTTAATCCGATTGGAGGGGTCGATTCTCCATAATAATTGTCTCCCCAACCGACCACCGTTCCATCGCTTTTGAGCGCCAGACTGTGGGTTTCACCCGCGGCTATCGCGATGACGCCGCTGAGGCTCGCCGGCACGTTGGTTTCGCCGCTGCCGTTCAATCCCCATGCCGCGACCGTCCCGTCGCTCTTGAGGGCGAGACTGTGTTCGTTGCCGGCGGCGATGGCCACCAAATTGCTGCCGCTCAAAATCGCCGGCACAGTGGCCTGCCCGTAATTGTTATAACCCCAGCCGATGGCCGTCAAAACAGGGCCGGCGATCGAGGACACTTGCAGATCGGTCAGACCAGCCCCGCTTCCTGTGAAACTCCCGTCATAAGTGTTTGACTGGCTGTTGAAAGCAACCGTGCCGCTAAAGGTCTCATTTGCGTTTAGCCGGGCAATGTTCCCGGAAAGCTGGGAATCCGCAACTGCCCCGGAATAGGCGGCGGCATCGCCCGCGAGAACGGCGTATGGCGTGGCGGTCAGGGGCTGGCGCGGAACCATTTCGGTGAAACTGCCGACGCCATTGGAGCGCACGCTAATGTCCAGCCAGAGATTGCTTCCTGTCAAAATGCCCGGACCGAAATCAAGCGTCACTGTGAACAGCCCGTTGGTGACCCCCGTGTTGAGATTGGTCAGCGTGCCGCCCGCCTGGTCGCCATTGGTGACGGCGTCAAACAAGCCAAAGGCAAGATCATAGTATCCATTGGCCGCGCCCCCCCCGGACGCGTCATTGAGCCGGCCTTGATAAGTGAAAGCTGTTCCTTGGGCCGATGCATGGAATTGGGTTGCAAGCAATGCAGCCGCAACAATTGCTAGATTGACTACGGTTTTCATAAGGTTTCGTTCTCCTGGCGATATGGACACTAAGCTCTGGCGCCTCCACCGTCAAGACTTTTCTCTGAAAACAGAATGCCGCGGGCGCATCTGACACGGCCATCATCCCGTCACAGCGGCGGGTCCTCGCCTTTGGGTAGCGCGAACCGTCCCGGTCGCCGTGGCTGCCGTCTCGCCAGCCACATCCCCGGTTTGACTGCCCGGCATCAAGGCACTTAAACTCGAACCTATGAAAACACTGCCAGGCACGCTTCTCGCCGCTATTGGCGCGGCCTTTGTTCTCCTGCCGCCCGTTTTCGCCGAATCACTTTTTCCGCCGGATTGGCCGGCGTGGAAAGCCCCTCCGCCTGCCAATGGCCCCGCCATCTCAAATGGTGTTCTGGAGATCATCGCGGATCTGCCAAATTCGCGCGCGCTGGAGGCGCGGGTTGCCGGCCACAGCGTCGCTTATGTGAATCTTGTCTCGACCATTGCTTATCGCAAAAACGGGACGGTCCGCCTGACGGACATTCCGAGCGGCCAATGTGCCGCGACCCAAAACAGCTTCGCCTTCCGCAGTTCCTGGACCGATGCCGATGGCGGGCGATGGAACTTCAACAGTCGATTCACCGTTTACAAAAATGATCTGGAGGCGGATGTCGAGGCCGTCGTCGATGTGGATCGGGATGTCTTCTTTCTGCCGCTGGCCACGGTCTTCGCCGGCCAAGGCTCCTTCGGCGCGGCCAAGGGGCACGGGTTGTTTGCCGGCGTCGAGTACCTTGACAATGAGCCAAGCAGCTCGGAACTGGACCTGGCTGGGCCGCAATCCCAGCGGCAAGTCCCTCCCGCGCATGACCTGACCTTTCCGTTGATGGCCATCCAGGCTGACGATCGCTACGTGGGTCTGGCATGGGACGACGCCCAACGCTTCGCCGGGTTGTTCGATTCGCCGGACCGGATCTTTGGCAGCTCGGGCCACGTCATGGGCGTTGTCTGGCCCGCGACCGAAGACGGTGGCCGCGAGCCGGGCCGAGTCTTTCCGAAATCCCCGGCGGTTCTGAAAGCGATGCAACCGTTGCGCGTCCACCTCTGGATTCTCGCCGGCGTGGGTGACTCGGTGATTCCCGCCGTTCAGCAATATGTTCAATTGCGCGGCCTGCCGGAAACGCCGAAAGCGGGCGACTCCTATTCCTCGTACATTGCGTCGGCCGAGGCGGGCTGGCTGAAATCGAAAATTCGCGTCGGCAATTTGTATCGGCACGCGCTGGCCGAGGGCAATTTTGCTCCGGGGCCGGCGAGCGACGCGGCGGTTTTCGAAACATGGCTCGCGTCGCGGGAAACCAACGCGGACACGCGGCGCAATCTGCTCGAAAATGCCAGGGAGGCATTGGCGCAAGTCGATCCCTCCGCCTACTACTTCAGTGCTCCCGGCCACATCCACGTGCCCGCCGCGTCATTGCTCTTCGGGCATCTGCCGGAAGCCATCGCTGCGGCGCGCGCGGACGCCGCCGGCCAACTGGCCCGGTTCGATTCCGAAGGGCGGGTGATTTACCACCCCGCGCCGGGCGGCGTGGATTTCGGGAAGGGACACTTCGCGCCGGATGCCAACGGATATACGGCCGCAACGCTGATCGGGGCGTTGGAAAGCGCGGCGTTTTGCGGCGATGGCGCGATGATCGACAAGGCGGTTGCGATGTTGCGGCGCCAGGATCATTTTCGCGGCGGCTCCCCGCGCGGCGTGCAGGTGTGGGAACTGGCGCTGCACACGCCGGACATCATGGCGTCGGCTTACCTCGCGCGGACTTATGTGGACGGCTACGAATTGACGGCCGACCCCCATTTCCTGGACGAAGCGGAGTACTGGGCGTGGAGCGGCATGCCGTTTGTCTATTTGCGCAACCCCACCGGCCAGGCCATCGGCCCTTACGCGACCATTGCCGTCTATGGCGCCACCCACTGGCAGGCCCCCGACTGGATCGGCCTCCCCGTGCAATGGTGCGGACTGGTGTATTCCGACGCGCTCTACCGTCTGGCCGCGCACGACGAAAAGCCCTGGCGGCAAGTGGCCGACGGGATCACCTGGAGCGGCGCGTTGCAGAGCTTCCCCTTAACCGAGCCGGACCACGCCGGATTGCTGCCCGACTCCTTCGTTCTGTCCGCGCAACATCGCAACCCGCCCGACATCAACCCCGCCACCTTGGGCGCATCGGCCGTTCGCTTTTACACTGGAAATACTGTCTATGATTTCCGCGGCATTCCAGAAAACGGCCTCCTCATCCACGCCCCATGCCGCGTGCGCCTGGAGAAATCGACGGCGCACCGGGCGTCTTTTGTGCTTAACCCCTGGGAGACGGAGCCGTTTTCGATCCTCATCAACCGCCTCCCCGCGACGCCGCGAATCACGGTCAACAATCGGCCCGTTGATCTGGCCCTCCCCAACTCGTACGACGCCGCCCGCGGACAGTTGATCTTGCGCTTGCGCGGAAAGTCCAGAGTGACCCTCAATTTCTAATCTGAGGGCCAGCATCCACACCGGCCCTCTATTGACTGCTTCTAATTCCGGCCAGGCGTGGATTTGGGCGGCGGAACGACATGGCATCGAAAGGATTTGAATTTAATGCGCCCGGAAGCTATTTTTCGAACATGAGCGCGACAGTTCAGTTTTTGACCAATGAAAAAGGGCGGAAAACCGCTGTTGTTCTGGACATTGGCGATTATGAAAAGCTGTTGGAAGACTTGGACGATCTGGCCGTCATTGCCGAACGGCGCGGGGAGCAAACAATTCCTCACGCCGAGTTCAAGAAAGGGCTGAAACGCCGTGCCCTTTCGCATTGAGTGGAAGAAATCCACGCGCAAGGATTTGCGCAAATTGCCCGCAATCACCGGAGAACGGATTGTTCAGGCCGTTGAAGGACTCGCGGCGAACCCCTTTCCTCACGGCGTGGAAAAACTGAGCGGGTCGCAGTACGCGTATCGGATTCGTCTCGGCGACTATCGCATTGTTTATGAAGTCGTCATGGACCTGAAACTGATAGAAATTCAGCGCGTGAGGCATCGAAAAGATGTCTATAGGTTTTGATTGGCAAGAAACGCCGTTGCATGAAAATCCAGGTTCCAACCAGATACACGCTCGATCCCGAAGCCATCTGTACAGCGGTGGCCGGGGAGCGGGAAAGCCGCTCGTAAGGACATGTGACTCATGCTCGCGCCCGAAGACGTGGTGGAAGGTGAATGGGCCGATTGGTATCGGCTCACACCCCTGGAACGCTGGCACGAAAGCCAAAAACTCTGGCTCCATTACCTCGCCATAGGAGGCTCGCTTGATCCCGAACCCGATACGGAAAGTCCTTTCTACGATGGCGGCACACCAAGTCCGCGTCCTGTTGATGGGAGGTCAGGCCTGCGTGTTCTACGGCGCCGCGGAGTTTAGCCGCGACGTGGACCTGGCCGTTCTGGCCGAGCCGGAGAATTGGCGGCGACTGAATGAGGCCCTGGCCGAACTCCAGGCCGAATGTATCGCCGTTCCTCCGTGCGACCTCGATTACTTGCGCCGCGGATTTGCCCTTCACTTCCGGTGTCATCACCAGGAAGCCGGCGGGATTAGGATTGACATCCTGTCAACCATGCGCGGCGTGGAGGACTTTCCCAGGCTTTGGAAACGCCGCCTCTCGCTCACTGATCCCGGCGGTGGCATCTACAATTTGCTCTCGCTGGCCGATCTGGTTAAAGCCAAAAAAACGCAGCGGAGCAAGGACTGGCCGATGATCCAACGATTACTTGAGGCCGATTATCTGATCCGGCGCAAGAATCCGAAGCCGCATGACGCCGAGTTTTGGCTTGGTGAATTACGAACGCCGGACTTGCTTGTCGAATGCGCGCGCCGGCATCCCCGCCAATGCGACCGCCTCTCCGCCCGGCGTCCGTTGCTGGCACACGCCCGACGGGGCGACGTTGCGGCGGTGGTTTCCGGTCTGGCTGAAGAAGAGAAGCTGGAGCGCGAAGCGGACCGCCTTTACTGGCAGCCTCTCAAAGCCGAATTGGAAAAACTGCGCCATCCAAAGTAATTCCGCCCCCCGGCGCCCTTGAAGAGATGCCCGGCCACCTCATGCCAATGCCGGGACATAGGCCATTTTATCGAGTTCAGCTTTTCGGCAACTTCAAATAACTGATGCCGGTCATTGTCAAAAGCGGTAGGACGTGCGGCATGTCGTCTTTACCCACGACGATGACGGTGGTTTTGCCAAGCGCAATCCTATAGCGGTCGGCAACTTCATACTTTTCCCCGTCGGCCATTCTGATTAAAAAGGGATTTCCTTCGTCAATAGCCGTCTGAATTTTATCTCTCGTCATGGGACTCCAAAATGCACGCTTTTTGACTCGAATGCAACGCACAATGCGAGTATCAGCGTGACGGCTTCAACCAATTCAACTCGACCAGCGGGGAGATTACGGCACAGGCGCCGGCGCCGATTCCACCGCCGGAAACAAAACGCGGCGCAGATATTCGCCGGTGTAACTGCCGGGCGTGCGCGCGATTTTTTCGGGCGGTCCCTCGGCGACAATCCGGCCGCCGTCTGCCCCGCCTTCCGGCCCCAAATCTATCACCCAATCGGCG
>Ga0187860_1004601_pt1 | contig 10272 bp, 7 predicted proteins | sample June2016WEW_10_4_FD_132981 | JGI IMG/M metagenome (GOLD analysis project Ga0187860, IMG submission 132981) | Peatland microbial communities from SPRUCE experiment site at the Marcell Experimental Forest, Minnesota, USA - June2016WEW_10_40 | ecosystem: Environmental > Terrestrial > Soil > Wetlands... | reverse complement strand
CCCCTGCTGCTGCCGCGCCCGGCACCGGCAAAGAATGCACTCCGCCACAGGATGCTGGCCAGAAGGGCGGCCATGCCGACCATGGTTCCGACCACGAGCAAGAGACGGATGTCGTGGTTCTTGATGTGGCTCATCTCGTGGCCGGTCACGCCCTCGAGCTCCTCGCGGTTCATGATGGCGAGCAGCCCGGTGGTGAACGTGATGGCTGCCTTGTCCGGGCTGACCCCGGTGGCGAAGGCGTTGGGCGAGGGGTCGTTGATCACATAGACGGCGGGCTTGGGGATTCCCTCTCCGATGGCCAAAGCCTCCACCAGGTTGTGCAGCTGCGGGTACTGGGCAGGGTCGGTTGGCACAGCCCCCGAGATCCGGAGCACCAGCCGGGCTCCCGCGTTCAGGGAATAGAGGATTCCGACGACGGCCAAGAGACCACAGATCACCATACCGATGATGACCGGGGACCAGCCGTAGTTGGTCGGTGGGGTGGGAGCGAAGCCGGTGTTGGTCGAGTGGTGGTAGACGGCCTTGAAGAGGAAGCCGCAGGCGGCTCCGATGGCCAGCCAGATCACGAAGAACAGGACGATGAAGATAACGCTGCGTCGCTTGTTGCTGGCGATCTCGCTGTACACGTGCCGAATCCTACGGCATCGGAGGTACCCGACTCCGGATCAACTGGTCAAGTGAACATCATGTCAGCTGCCTGCGGCCGGCGGTCCGATCTCGGGTCGAACCCTCCCCGTAATGTCCGAAAACTCGATGTGCTCCTTTAGGCGGCGAGTTCGTACTCGTGAATCAGCCCTCCGAGTCGGTCGCGTCGACGGACTTGCTGCCGGTGAGCGTGCGAAGGTCGCCTAGGTATCGCTGTCAACATGGAAGAGAGCAATGTTGGTACCGGGACTTGTTGGGATATCCCCTGGTGCGGGCGATAGGTGTTGTAGTGCTTCGCATAGCTATGGAGAATGCGCTCGAGGTGACCGGCGTTGACGACGAGGAGATGATCTAGGCACTCGGACCGGATGGTTCGCACGAACCGTTCCGCGTAGGCGTTCGCATTCGGTGTCCGGAACGGAGTTTTGAGGATCCGGGCGCCTTCAGACCGACAGATCTCGTCGAAGCTCGCCACATACTTTGTGTCGCGATCGCGGATGAGAAACTTTGGATCGACCCCAGCGTCATCGAGATCGCGGGCGACGTTTCTTGCCTGTTGGGTGACCCAGGCCGTGTTCGGGTAAGGAGTCACTCCGGTGATCCACATCATCCTCCGCCCCAGCTCGATGAAGAACAGGACGTAGAGGCGGTGAAAGAGCACCGTGTCCACGGTGAAGAAGTCTGTCGCCACGATGTGAGATGCCTGGGCACGGAGGGACTGTCGCCACGTGGCGCCTGAATGACGCGGCGCTGATCCGAGGTGGTGCTCGAAGAGGATCCGGGCGATGGTGCTGGCGGCCAGACGGACGCCGAGCTTCATGAGCTCGCCCTGGATGCGCCGATAGCCCCATCGCGGGTTCTCTTTGGCCAAACGGATCACGAGGGCGGTGGTCTCCTCGTCCACCTTGGGGCGTCCCGGTCGTCGGTGCGGATATGTCCAGCGTCGAGACACCAGTCGGCGGTGCCAGGCGAGGAGCGTCGCCGGCGTGACGCCGAAGACGTTCCAGCGGGAGCGGGGGAGCATGCGACTGAGCGCCGCGAGGATCGCACGGTCTGCCGGATCGAAGGATTGACGCTTGACTTGGTGCCGCAGCATGGCCACTTCGTGGCGAAGGGTGAGCAACTCGGTCTCCTTGGCGCCATCGGAGCGGGCGAAGAGGATGACGAACTCGAGGAGATGGCGGATGGCGAGGTAGCCGAATGCCCAAAGCGCGCCACGCGCCCGGTCCCGTCGCATCCGGCGGACGGTAGCCCGGCATGGCCTCGCGCGAAAAGCTCCTGTTCAGCGGAGCGATCGGGTTTTCGGACAGCACGGGGTACACGGCAGGTTGTGTGGCCCTGCCTAATGCTGAGCTGGATGCCGTGCTCGGATGGCTGAACCCCGCCGATAGCCCGCATGCCCTGATCGCCGTCGGCTGACGTTACGGGAGTACATCGATGCGGTAGCACGGTCGCATTCTCTGACAGCGAACGTGAGATGAGTGAGAGCGCCGTCCTCCATGGAGCGCGAGCACAGACAACTGCACCAACCGCAGTGTTGAAGGACGTCATCGTCGCGGAGGTGCCCGCATTCCCCGCTCAGTGAACTGCCCGGTGACGGGACCTTGTGCGCGCCAGGATGGCACCATCGAGTCTGCTCGGAACAGGTGGACCTTGTGGGTGCCGAATACCTACGGATGAAGATTTCGGCACGCGTACCATCGTTGCAAAGCATTTTGGCGACGTCGATGGCGCTTTAGGCGGGCTGGCAAGCTATACCGAGCTGGACCCTCCACGCTCAGCTCGTCCTTCGCTACCAGGCGCCTGCCACGTCGATCAACCCGTCGTTGTAGTGGTGGTCGAGCCAGATTGCAAGATCGGGCTGCACGTCTTCAACGCCGCCTGCACCGTGGGATCATTGCGATTGAGATTCGCCAGAGCATTCGGCCCGGTTCCGTTGAGTTTGACCCCGTTGGAAGACAAGCAGCTGGAGAACGCGGCGAAGCGGCTGAGCTCGCCGCTGTTGGGGTGTCCGCCAAAACGCCCGCTCGGTAGCTTTGATCGGCATGCGGTATTCGCTGCACGGTACTTGCTTGCGCTGACTCCGGCGGGAAGCCTCGGGGTCGGGAACGATCCCGTGGGGAACGAACCGGTCGGGAATGATCCCGTGGGAAACGAACTGGTCGGGGACGAGCCGATTCGTGGCCGGTGAGCAAAGTTCGCCGGCAAGGTCACCCCGTGCGCCTTCATGCAATTCGAGTACGCAGCGACGCTTGACGACGAGCTTGAGGCCGTGCTGTTCGCCTTGGCACTGCCTCCGCAAGACGTGAGCTCAGCCGCCAGGACCACGGCCAGAGCACACACAACAGACACCCGGCCTACGTCTTTTACCAGTGCTCGGCGAACCGTGTAGTGCGTTCTCACGTCATTCCTGCTTTCGTATCCGATACGCTAGCCCGAGTTACTGACTGAACTCTGCGAGACGGACCTTGCAGTGATGGTGCCGCTGGATCCGGAACCGGTCACTATCACGGTGCTCCCAGGCTTCAAGTCCGAGACACTTCCAGCCTCGGTGACCTCGAACGACGTGGAGGGAGTTGTATCGACCTTCACCACTCCGCCACCTGAGGTTGTCACGTAGATGGTCGATCCGTCGACCAGCAAGACGGTACCGACAGTCTCGCCGGTCGATCCACCACCACCGAGGAACGCGCCGCCCCTTCCAAACGCCCCGCTCGAGCTTCCTGACGACGTCCCTCTGCCGCGCAGGGCTGCCGCCAGTGCGCCCAAGCTGCTCGTGGACGAACTCCCGAGGTGTTTCTGTATCTCCACTCCACCCGCGACGCCTGCTCCTGCCAGCACCGCGCAGGCAAGAAGCATCGTAAGCAACGGCAGCTTGCGGCGTGGCGGTCGTACCTTGAGCATCATCTCGAGGTCGTCAGTCTCAGCGGGGCGCGAGAGTAGATCCTCGACCGCGACCGAGTCTTCGTTTAGGGTGGCCTTCGTTTGCAGCCCTTCCGGGAACTGCTGCGTGGGTTCTTCGTCAGAGGTGAGCGGTTCGTTACTCATATCGCAGTGCCTCGATAGGCCGCATCGACGCGGCCCGGTTGGCGGGGTAGCTGCCGAAGAAGAGCCCGATGAGGACGGAGACTCCTACGGCCAGCACGATGGAATCCGGCACGATCACGGGCTTGACCCCGACGATTGTGAACATACTCCCGATGAAGCCCGCCACGATCCCGAGGACGCCGCCGAAGACGGACAACAGAACCGACTCCGCCAGGAACTGTCCGAGGATGGCACTCTTCGGAGCCCCGACGGCTTTGCGGATCCCGATCTCCCGGGTCCTCTCGGTGACGGTCACGAGCATGATGTTGGTGATGCCGATTCCACCCACGAGGAGCGAGATTGCGGCCACCGCCCCCAAGAGGACCGTAAAGGTGTGACTGGTGGAGGTGCTGGTGGATAGCAGCTGGGACTGATTGAGCACCTCGAACGGCTGCGAGCTCGAGGAGCGCGATCCAAAGCCCGATGAGCGAGCTGCGACGGTTGCTGCACCGGTCGACGACGTCACACCCAGCTCTTTGTCGAGGATGGCCGTTATCTCGGAATCGGCCGCATTCGTGGTCTGGGCAGACGTGGCCTGGACGAGGATCTCGCTGAGCGACCCGTAGCCGGTGAGGACGTCCTGTACCGAGGTGTAAGGCGCGATGGCAATGGCATTGGCGTCGGTGATCCCGGTGGTGCCCTTTGACTTCAGCACGCCCAAGACCTCGAAGGGGGACCCGTCGATCGAGATTGACTTGCCGACCGCGGCAGCGTTGGTGCCGAACAAGTCCTGTGCAACCGTGGCGCCAATATCCACGACGTCGTATGCCTTGTTCACGTCGGTTGCAGTAAAATACGAACCGTCTTCGACCGGACTGTTGGACGCACGGAAGTAGCTGGGGTACGTGCCGGTGATGGTTGCTGTTGTGCTTGAGCCCTCATAGGTAGTCGTCGCCGAGGTGCTCGTCACCGGGCTGACGCTGTAGACGTCGGGAGCAGATGCCTTGTTCGCGAGTCCCTCCGCGTTCTGGAGCGTCAGAGCCGTGGACTGGCTCTGAGTGCCACTCGCCGACGATGCCTGGCGCCCGAAACCTCCCGAGAACACCGTCAGGGTGTTGGTGCCGAGGTTCTCGATGTTGGCCTGAATCTGCCTGGACGAGCCATTTCCCACCGCCACGAGGAGGATGACAGCGCCGACACCGATGAGGATGCCAAGCGTGGTGAGCGCGGAACGTAACTTATTGGCCGAAAGGCCATGGAAGGCAAAACGGAGTATCTCGGCAAACTTCATGAGGCGGCCAACGAAGAGGCGAGAAGCGGTGGTGGAGCAGCGAGGTCGACGACGCGGTTGTCCTCGGTGACACGGCCGTCCACCATGTGGATCTGCCGCTTGGCGTGGGCGGCGATGTCGTGCTCGTGGGTGATCATGATGATGGTGCGGCCTTCTGCGCTGAGCCTGTCGAGCACCGCCAAGACGTCGGCACTAGCTGCTGTGTCCAGGTTTCCTGTGGGCTCGTCTGCGAGGATGAGGGTCGGGCTGGTTACGAGAGCCCGGGCGATCGCCAGGCGTTGCTGCTGACCGCCGGAGACTTGATTTGGCATGAAGCTGCTCCAGTCGATCAACCCGACGAGGCTCAACGCGGCCATGGCGCGCCGACGACGTTGGTCGCCTCGCATGCCCGCGTAAGCGAGAGGGAGTTCGACGTTCGCCAATCCAGTCATACGCGGGATCAGGTTGAAGGATTGGAAGACGAACCCGATCTTGCGGCGTCTCACGAGCGCGAGTTGTGCCTCGTCGAGGAAGCTGACGTCGATGCCGTCGAGCAGGTAACGCCCAGAGGTGGGGACGTCTAGACAACCGATGATGTTCATCAGGGTTGTCTTCCCCGAGCCAGAGGCCCCGAGGACCGCGACGTAATCCCCCCTTTGGACTTCGAGGTCGACGCCACGCAACGCATGGACGGCGACATCGCTGGTTCCGTAGACCTTGTGGAGTTCTCGCACAGAGATCACAGGGCGATCCACGGGTCCCTCTGCGGGTCGTGTGGGCATCAGGACCCGCCTCCTCGGAGCAGCCCGCCCCCGCCGAAGCCTCCGATGCCTCCGCCACCGAAACCTCCTGCACCCGGGAAGCCCGAGGAGCTCGTGGAGCTGCTGGTGGAGGCCAGCGCTACCTTCTCTCCTTGGTGGACGCCGCTCGTGATCTGGGTGTCGGTTGTCCCGACCACACCTGTGGTCACGGTGACCGTCTGTTCGTTCCCGTTAACCAGCGCCGTGACGGTGCTGGTCCCACCTCGGGTGGTGACTGCTCCCGAGGGCACGTAGAGGGCGTTGTCCGCCTCGGCGACGATTACCTCCACGTTTCCCGTCTCCCCGGCCTTGAGCCCCGATGGTGTGCTCTCGAGAGCGACCGTGACCGGATACTCGACGACGTTTGACACCACCGTGGACATGGGCGAAACCTGGGTGACCTGAGCATTGATGGACACGTTCGGCAGTGCTTGCATGGTCACGACCGCCCCCTGACCGTCGGCGAGGTCGACGGCGTCGACCTCTGGGAAGTCGGCTGTCACCTCGTATGTCGATAGGTCGTCGAGGACGATGAACGCGCTGCTCGAGCTGGAGCCGGAGCTGGTGCTCGAGTTGGAGCCGCCGCTCGAGCTGGAGCCGCTGCTCGGGTCGGACCCTCTACTAGAGCTGGAACCGCCACTCGAGCCAGAGCCGCCTGTGGAGCCGGAGCTGGTGCTCGAGTTGGAGCCGCTGTTGGAAATCGAGCTGTTGCTCGAGCTCGAGCTGTTATTGGAACTATTGCTGGAAGACGACGCGCTGTTCGAGGAACCGCCCGAGACGGTTTCTCCGACGGATCCGGAGATGGATGCGACCGTGCCCGAGATAGGCGCAGTGATGGTGGTGCCGTTCAAAGTGTTCTGGTCCTGCGTGACTGTGAGTTGGGCGGCGGCGATTTGTGCCTCGTCCTCCTGGATCGTGGCGGAAGGCTGTGCTGCGGCATTCTCAGCGTCGGTGGCGACCTGTGATTGGTAGGAGTCCTGAGCCGACTCGATCGACATTTGGTCGCTTTGGATCGTCTGCTGGTTCTTCTGCGCGTCGCTCTGCTCGGCTTGTTGTGCGCTCTGCAACGTCGACTGGTCCTTCTCAACTGCCTGCTGGTCCGAGGCCACGGAGGACTCGTCCTGCGAACAGGCGCTCGAGGAACCAGAGGACGAGCTGCTCGACGAGGTGCCTGTGGACCCAGAGCTCGTGCTTGCCGACCCCGTGCCGGAGCAATCCAACTGCTCCGCCTGCTCGTCGGCCGAAAGCCGCGCTTCGTCGTTGTCGAGCGTCGTCTGGTCGCTGCTCACGGTGTTGGTGTCGTCCTGGGCCTGTGTCGTGGCGCTTTGCTGCGCCTGTGCGAGGGCGTTCTGCGCCTCTTGGACTTGGAGTTGTGACTGCGCGAGCTGTGCCTGTTGGGAGGCCTCCTCTTCCTGGGTCAAGGGCTGCTCGGCCTTGTTCAGGTTCTCCTGCGCGCCGGCGAGATTGGCTTCAGCGGTCTCGAGCTGTGACTGCGCAGAGGTGGGGTCGATCGAGGCCAGCATCTGTCCGGCTGTCACCTGCTGGCCGACGCTCACGTTGACGGCTGTCACCGTGCCGCTGGTGGAGAAGTTGAGGTCAACTTCGTTGACCGGCTGGAGGTTTCCCGAGGCGGAGACCGTCTGCAGCACGGTCCCTCGCCCGACAGTGGTCGTGGTGGTGCTCGCGGCGCTCGTGCCGCCTCCGGACACGAGCAGGTAGGCCACACCAGCTGCCACGAGCACTGCGCACGCAAGGATGGTGTTGATCAGCACCATCCCGTGCATCCTTGCTCGTAGGCCAGAAAGGAGCTTCGCAGGTCTCATGGACATTGCAGCACGTCTCCTCTGATGTCGATCAACCTTCTGAGCCGTAGAAGTTGGCAGCATCGAAGTAGAACTCGGCCGATCCCACGATGCCGGCTATGACCGACTCGTTGGAGGCGCTACCTGCTAACTGGGACACCCAGTACGAAAGCCCCGCTGAGTCAGCGCCGCGGCCGAGCAGGTGGAGGTACTGAGCCTCGACGAAGTCGCTCCGGTACTCAGATGAAGAGAGAATGGCGAATGCGACCCCGCTGCGGCTCGCTCCAGATGAGAGCTGGCTTTCCCAGAACGAAAGTCCCACTGAGTCAGGGGCACGCCCCAAGAGCATCATGTACAAGGCGGTGACAAAGCCACCTGGGGTGCCACCGGAGTTCGCGTAGAACTCTGGCGAGCCCAAGATGCCCGAAAGGACCGAGTTGTCAGATACCCCGGCGCTCAGCTGGGCCATCCAGAACGAAAGCCCCGCTGAATCAGGGGCACGTCCCAGGAAGGTCTCGTAGTAACCGCCTATGAGGATGCTTCTGTACTCAGAGGAGCTCAACATGGCAAAGGCAACGGAGCCCCGGCTCATCCCCGCAGAAAGCAACGCGCTCCAGAAGGCCGCCCCCGAAGAATCCGGTGCTCTCCCGAGCAGGACCTCGTAGGCCGAGCATATAAAGGCGGCGTTCGCGGTCTCTGAGGCACAGGGGTTTACCACAGGGGTGGCCGAGACCTCGTTCGAGGCGGGCGAGATTCCCACGGAGTTCATCGCCTTCACTACGAAGTAGTAGGTGACGCCGTTCGTGAGGCCGCTCACCATGTAGGAGGTCCCCGAGATCAAGGTGGTTCCGTTCACAGCGGATGAGCTCTCACCTCCAGAGCTCGTCCCCTCGTAGATGTCGTAGCTTTCGATGGCAGAGGCACTTGCCGAGGCGGGTGCGCTCCAGGTGAGGGTGACCGTGCCGGCACCGGCGACGGCGCTCAGATCTGTCGGGGCGCTCTGGCTGGTGGAGCTGGTCTCGTTGACAAGTGCGAAGGCGACCGCGTTTGCCCCTGGCGTCGTGGCGGTGACGATGTAGCCGCCGGCGACGCTGTTGGCAGTGAAGGTCGGGGCTACCGCGATGCCGTTCGAGTCCGTCGTGACCGTGACGCTCGCAGTGCCCGTAGTCGAGAAGGTGCCGCTCGCGCCGCTGGTCGGAGCGCTGAAGGCCACCGCGACCCCGGGAACACCATTCTTGTAGGAGTCCGTGACCGTGACAGACAGCGGGATCGCAAACGCGCTTCCAGTCGGCGTCGACTGGGAGCGGCCGACACCGGGCGTCATCGTGTGTGGGGTCCCGGCGGTACTCGTGAGCTCGAAGCTCACTGAACTCGAGTTCCCGGCCGGACTGGCAACCACTAGAAAGCTTCCCGGCATGTCGTTTGCCGAGAGAGTGGGAGCGACTGCGACCCCCGAGGAGTTGGTGCTGACCGAGGTGTTAGCGCCTCCGGTGGCGAATGTCCCTCCAGAGCCGTTACTGGCTTCCTGGACGCTGAAGTTGACGGTGACGTTCGAGACGGGGTTTCCATCTGTGTCGGTGACCTTTGCCTCAAGGTCCGTCGAGAACGCGGTTCCCACCTCGGTGGACTGGTCGTTGCCGGCTACGGCCGTGATCGAGCTGGCCACGCCCGTCGAGGTGTTGGTCAGGTAGAAGGTGGCGGTGGTGCTGCTGTCCACAATAGGGGAGCCAGATGGGCCGGTGGAGGCGACCGCGGTGACTTCGTAACTTCCTGCTGTGCCGTTGGCCGTGAACGCCGGGGCGTTCGCCTGGCCTTGGGAGTCGGTTGCCACGACGACGGTGTTGATGCCGGTGTTGGAGAACGTGCCGCTCGCACCGCTGCTCGGGGCGCTGAATGTCACCTTCACCCCAGCTTCCGGCGAACCCCCAGAAACCGTGACGCTCACCGCGAAATTGGTGGTGAACGGGGAATTCACCTTGGTCGTCTGAAGAGTGCCCGCTGTAGCTGCAACCGAAACGTCGTCGGCCCACGTTGGATCGGCGAAGACGACCGATACCAGCGCTACAGCTAGGATTGCCAACAGCGTCGTGACAAAACGACCACAACGACCCGCGGGAGTCGGTAATACCACTGGGATCAATGATGAATCGCGAACCTTAGTTTCTCCTGGCTGTTCCCTGTGAACTCGCTGTGAATGTGTACATCACACTGGCCCACCGTGGCTTACGCGGGCGAACGAGCAACTTCCAACGAGGCTCAGCGGGCAGTTGTGACTCTTGAGAGGTTGTATCACGCTCAAGTTTCCAACCAGACGTTATCCTTGTGGGTGCCGAGAATCCCATCCGGGGCGTTCACCTGGAGTTTCTTGCCGACGTCACAGGGGGCCAATGATGCATCGTGGCCTTGTCCTTTCTATATGTCGCCTTCGTTCGCACTCTCCAACTTCTTCGTCTTGGCCGACGCGACGGCGGCGATCTAGCGATCGAGATCGTGTGGGTGTCAAGAACCTCATCCGTATGTCTCAAACAGCAAGTTCGTGCTCGTGGATGAGACCCCCGAGCCTGTCTCATCTTCGCAGAGAGCAGCTTTCAGCTTGATCTGACGTGGCGAATTCAAAGGGTCCGCGCAACTTCTCGGTGAGCCCAGGAGGCTCTAACGAACCGAGGAGGTTGCCAGGGTGGGAAAGCGTCATCTGACTGCCGAACAGCGAGCATTGGTCCTGCGCTTG